>Ga0209570_1001417_pt1 | contig 13272 bp, 10 predicted proteins | sample EBPBio172007_DNA_FD_185861 | JGI IMG/M metagenome (GOLD analysis project Ga0209570, IMG submission 185861) | Wastewater treatment Type I Accumulibacter community from EBPR Bioreactor in Madison, WI, USA - Reactor 1_9/17/2007_ DNA (SPAdes)... | ecosystem: Engineered > Bioreactor > EBPR >... | reverse complement strand
TGGTTTGGATTTTCGGCCATGCCAATGAGGGCGAGGCCTTGGGCGATGGATTCGAACTGATCCGCTGAAGTCAGCCTGTCATCGCCGAAGCGCTCGGCGAAGAGCTGTTTGACCGCCGGCACGAAGGAGGTTCCACCGGTGAGAAACACCTTCTCCACGTCGCGCGCGGCAAGGCCCGCCTCCGCCAGCACCCGGTCAACCGTCGCCGCGATGCGCGCGAGATCCTCGCTAATCCATTGCTCGAATTCCGCGCGGGCGATCGCCACGCGGATATCGATCCCGTCTTCCGCGAACGCGAAATCAGCGACATCCTGCGATGACAGTGCCATCTTGACCGCGGAGACCGCGCGGTAGAGCGGGAAGCCGAGATCATTCTCGACAAGCGCGATGAAGTCTTCCAGCGGACCCGGTTCGAGGGCGAAGCGCGCGAGTTCTTTAAGTTCGCGCAAGTCGGCACTCCCCTTCATGAAGGCGAGTTCGTGCCACCGCGCGAGTGTCGTAAAATAATGTACCGGCAGCGGCAGCACCTTGCCGAACGAGCGATAGCGCCCGCCCTTGCCGAGGCGCGGGGCGACAACCTTGTCGACGATCCGCGCATCGAAGGTATCTCCCGCGATGCCGATGCCGGCATGACCGAGCGGCTCGGCCTTCAATGCGCCGCTGGCCCGCGAAAAACGCAGGATGGAAAAGTCGCTGGTGCCGCCTCCGAAATCGGCGACCAACACGGTCGCGTCGCGGTCGAGGTTGCGGGCGAAAGAGAAGGCCGCGCCGACCGGCTCGTAGACGTAGCGCGCGCCGCCGGCGCCGAGCCGACTGAAGGCATCCCGATAACGCCGCATCGCCAGCGCTTCGTCCGGGTTGGCCCCGGCGAACTTGACCGGTCGGCCAATGGTGACGCGGGCAGTCGACAGATCGAGCCGCGAACCGGCATGCCGCACCAGCGTCCGTAGAAACGTGGCAAGCAAGTCCTCGAACTGGAAGTTCTGTCGGAAGATCGTCGTCTTCTGGAAGCTTCGGCTCGCGGCGAAGGTCTTGAAGGACTGAATGAAGCGCAGTGCCGTCAACCCCTCGACGAGGCGCTCGATAGCCCAGGGACCGCCCTCGACGCTTGGTGGCAGCGAACTGCCCGGCCGCTCCTGCGAAAAGCACAGGGCCGAGGCATAGACGCTGTGCGCAACGCCAGCGTGGTCGAAGCGCAAGGTCTCGACATGGCCATCCCCAGCCGCGAGGGCAACGACGGTGTTGCTCGTGCCGAAATCGATACCGATCGACGCGGCGGGCGGGGCGCTCGACATAAGGGGCTCTCGGAAAAAGTGGGGACGCGCGGTCTAATGACGCGCGACCGACTTGGCAAGCCCTATCGACACGTGAAGTTGCCGGGCTGAAGATCGATGTGGTGCTTCAACTCTCGGCTCCATGACGGAAAGTAGATAGAGAAGCCAAAAAAAAATCCACCATTATAGCTACTTAGGAGTTTCTCCGGTCGTTTTCTCATGGCTGGCTCTGATCATCGAAACGCCAGCCAATGGAGGACGCCATGGCGAAGACGAAGAAAACCCAACCCGCCGATCAGGCCGATCACGATGCGGTTTCGACCGCGACGACGTTCAATGTTCATCTGCGCCGGTAGCCGACGAGCAAGGTCAATCACGAAGCCGCCACGCTGGCCGAAGCCGTTGCCGCCCACGACGCGCTTGGCAGTGAAGACGAGAACCGCCGCCCGATCATCTATGCGATCACGCCGGCCGGCGTCTCGATCCCGGTTCCGTAAGAAGCTCTGCGAGATCGTCGCCCTTGTCGAAGCTGGAGACGTCGAAGCCCTCAAGGCTTTCCCGATCAACGCGGTTTCCTCTAGCCCGAAGGCGATGGACAAATACCGCAACCTCTCGGTGATCGCGCTTGAGGCTAGCCTCGCTTAGACATCCGCACGGTCAGACTCTATCAAGCTATGTTGACACCTAGCGCTTTTGCGCAAAAAAATCGAAAGTGAATTTTTTCTTACCGCATTGGATTCAAAGCGATGCACAATTTAACAAAAATTTGGAGGGCAATTCAAAATATAATTAGTATTCGTAATTTTGTCTTGATTTCTGTAGCAGCACTTTGGATGTGCTCTATTTTCATGAAAGCCATTGGTTTAAGTCTTCCTGCCGCCACCTTAGATATAATTGAAAAAATTCGTAACGTTGAGGCTATTGTTATTGGAAGCTGGCTCCATCGCGTACTGGAATTCTTAGTAGGTATTTTAAGGAAATTTGGCTTTTATCTTAATATTGAGGAACACTCGCGATACGCCTTCAATTTGATGGCCTTGAAACTAATTGGAGATGCGCAAGTAGATGCTCCAAGATATGCAAATTCTGTTAATAAATACTACGGCAGAGAAACAAATTTACGCGAGAAATTGACATTTGCTCGTAATTCAAAACTTTTTTATTTTATTATGTTTGAATTTGTTTTTGGAACTACGATAGCGCTTATATCCGCTATATTTGTAGGACAATACCCATTTGGCAAAAACCACATTTATTTTGCAATATTTGTCATTGGATCTGTTTTAACGTATGAATTTATTAAGCTAATTGGCCATATTTGCTTCGATTTATACAACAAAGGATGGAAAAGTAATCTATATCGTTATTTTAATCAGTTTGTGTTATTTACGTTTTTTTCAGCAGCAATTTCATTTATGATTGGTTTTTTTACATCAAATCTATCTCAGGAAGCTAACGATGGCTTGTTGATCGTCTTTGTTTTTATTATTTTGTTATCGGGGCAGCAATTTATTTCAGCATTAATAACTAAAAATAACAATAAGAAAAACCACAATGAAAATACGGAATATTTGAAAATGGGTCAGACGCAAATAGGATTGAGAATTATTTCATTAGTAATGATCATATTTGGATGGATGGTAATTCTATGGGTGTATGGCCTGTTGTTTGATTAGTTATATAAAACTTAATAGTTATACAGAAAAATATAAAAGCCATTCTATTTGCCTTAATTCAATATGATCAAAGCGCGCCGGGGCGCGAGCATAAACGTATTTTGCAGCGAAGAAGCTTTCCGATCTGGCGAAGTTGGCTTGCGTCAGATCCTAACTGGTGAGCCGGATCCCGTTCGTCTCGTCAGTCACGATCTCGGAGCGCTTGCATGGCGCCTCCGATTGCATACAACCTTCTGTTATCCGCTGCTTATTTGGCTCGGCTTCGTTGAAAGCAATCCGAGCTTCTCTCGAAGTATCGGCAAGACCGTATCGGCAGTTGCAGCATGGCCGAGCGCATTCGGGTGAAAAGCGCCGGAATAGGTTGCGGCCACGAGCGGTTGGGTCGGGTCACTCGCCGGGAACTGGGTGTTCAGATAATGCGCTGTAAGAAACGCATCGTTCGGGGTCACGAACCAGCGTTGGCGCTCGCGGTAGGCGCGCCAACCGGACGGCCAGAGGCACTGCCAAGCATCAGAACCCGCCGATCCGTCCCATGTCTTCGGAGAGAAAGGGAAGGGTATCCGTCCGCAATTCGTGAGAATCTGCGTGCCTTCTCGCAGCCTTTGTCTCCGGCGATCCTCGGCCACATATTCGACCCCATTTCTGACGGTTGTCTTGAAAAGTTTCGGATCGTCCCGCGCATCCGTTGCGCAGAGGCCGTGGGGAATGAATTTCGCGGCATGCTCCGACAGAAAGGTCCAGTCGAGGCCACCGGAATATGCTCCAGCAAAACCGGCGAGTTTCTTGTTCAGTGTCGAAGGAACGTTGCCCGCATTCTTGATGTTTTCGCCAAGGCTCAGCAGGCTGTGCACCTGCATTCCGGGGACGACGGCCCCCTTGTCAGAAGGCTTGCAGGCCGGGTTGGCCGGGTCCCCTGTCAGATATGGATATCCAGTCTGAATGATCGGCGGTTGCTTCCCGGCCGGCCCGGCGAGAAGGCGGGCCAGTTCCCTGGACAATGCCTGAAATTTGGTCGCGAGGGATGGTTTGAAGTCCTCGCTGTTTCGGGGTTTGTCGATCCAGGCGAGAGCGTCTTCAATGCTCAGGGGCTTCGCAAAGCTGCGCCACAGCTCGTAGCTCTTGACGCGAAGAAAGTCACCGATCGTCCCACCCCCCGGATGGGCAGCAGCGTCCGGATTCATCGTCAGGCCCGCAACAACCCGGGCGAACCCGATGTCGTTGCCACCGACCGAAAGGAGCACCGCGTCCGGCGGCCGGATGCGCCAGTTCTGGCAGGCCGCGTATCCTTCACTCATTTGCTTTGTGCCCGTGGCGGGCGCGTATTTTCCCTGCTCGGCGCGTGAACAGTAGTCGCGCAGCAGCTTGACGATCTGGGGGACGTCATCGCGCCATTCCCGGCGGATGTCGTTATGGCGGGCGGCTTGCGGGCCGAGGATGCCGCTCAGGATCTCCGCGCCCGTGCAGGCATAGGCCGTAAACCGGATCGCGGCGTGCTTTTGTTCGAGTGCCAAGGCCAGTGTGGAGCGGACATGCTGCGAATAAAGCGAGCGGTGGCATTGCGGATTGCTCCAGACCGCGCCGTTGGCCCCGCCGAACTGATAGCCCTGATGACCATAGCGAAGCGGATAGTAGCGCACGCCGCCAAATCCGGGGACCTTGGAGGATCGGTTGTAGTCGAGCCCCTGCGTTGTATCGCTGAACGCCGCAGGGCGATCGGGATTGCCCTCGCCCGAGGCAAAGCTGTCGCCCAGTCCGGCCACGAAGAAATTCCGTGCTTTCTGCCCCCAACTGATCGCCAGGTTCTGTTCAGAGGCTTGACGTGCGCGCACTTGGCCGCGCCGCGCCGGTTCGCGCGCGACAAGGGCAAGGGAAAAATCCGTATCCAGCGGAACATGGCCAAACCGAATTTCTGCAATTTTGTCGCAAGGTGTCTCAGCGCTCTCGATGGTGTTGAAGGCACCGGTGATCCGGAAGCGGCATAGCTTTCCGGCCGGCAAGGTCAGGCTCCTGGGCGGACGGACGAGAATTGCTGTCCGCGTCGGGGACATGAAACTCTCGCCATCCACTGTGCAGGGATGAAAGCCTTGATTGGAGGGCTGGTAGCAATTGGTCTCCGGCCGGCTGAGCGGCCATGCCCAGCCGAAACTTTCCACACGATCGGCGGAGCCGCCGACGCTGCCTTCGGACCGGAAGCTCAATTTCCGCTGGCTCGCCAGTTCCTGTAGCTTCTTTTCAAGCGCGAGCGCTGGGCTAGCTTTCCGATCTTCCTCCGAGAGGCCGTTGTAGACGCCGAGGATCTTTCGGAAGTCCTCGGCCCGGCGGAAAAGCGGATACCGGTTCTCGATTTCCCAATCCGGCTCGGGAAGTGCGGGAGCAGGCGCCGGCTGTGCCATCGCCCCCTGAAGACCCGCCAGCAAAATGCCGAAGACCAGACCCAGCCTGCGAGACATGATCCACCCCCGTAGAACTTTAGGATTTTGGTCAGGCAACACCGGCTTCTGTGTCGCGTCAATCCTGCGGTGCGAAAGGCATCTATCCGGGAGAGTTCGCTCGGGGATGGTCACTCATCAGGACAAGCGATGAAGGCTTCTGTTTATCGGGATCGGGAGAGCAGTTCCACCATGGCCGCGTAACCACGGCTTCTGGCATGGTCCAGCGGCGTGCGTCCCTCGCGGTCGGCAATATCCCGGCGTGCCCCCGCCTGCAGAAGATGACGCAGGGTCTCGACATGCCTGGGGCCGCCGTCGCCGAGGATGACCGCTTCAATCAACGCGGTCCAGCCGAGATTGTTGACGTGGTCCAGCGGAGCGCCGGCGTCGATCAGCGTCTTGACGACGCCGTCGTGGCCAAGATGCGCCGCCGCGATCAGGGCGGTGCCGTGATAGGGGGACGTGATTTCGCGCGAGTTTCCGCCCAGGGCGATCGCGGCCTTGAGCGTCGGCAGATCGTCGGCCACGGCCGCAATGGTGATGCAGTCGTAAGCCTGGAATTCGAGCGCGCGCGGATTGGCCCCCGCAGCGACCAGAGCATGCATCGCCTCCACCTTGCGGGCATAGCAGGCGACATGCAGCGGCGTGCGCCTGCGTTCGTCGAGGGCGTTGATATCAGACCCGGCGGCGGCGAGCCGCCGGATCTCTGCGACATCGCCGGCATGGGCGGCACGGTGTAGCCCCCGGTAGCCCGCCAATTCGCCGGCCCCCGGCGCCACCTGGCTCCGGGCCGGACCGGCGAGGGCCGAGAGACCGGCAATGATCATCGTGCGGCGGTCCATCATCACGATCTCCCTTGAAATGGCCCGATCACATTCAGCGGAGCTTGGCCGCCACGGCGTCGAGCGCGGCCTTGGCGCAGTCCTCGTCGATCTGGCCGCTCGGCGCACCGCCGACGCCGACGGCGCCGATCACCTCGTCACCCGCCTTCACCGGCACGCCGCCACCCAGCAACAGGAAGCCGGGGATCGACGCGAGATGGCGCGCGGCGGGATTCTTTTCCGCTGCCTCCATGATCGCGGTCGTGAGGTTGCGCATCGAGGCCGAGGTATAGGCCTTGGCCCTGCTGGCTTCGACGGTATGAGGGCCGGCACGGTCCGCGCGAAGCACGGCGCGGACGACGCCGGCGCGATCGACGACAGTCGCGGTGACATTGAAATTCTTTGCCGCGCAGGCGCTCACGGCACCCTGCGCGATCTCCTGCGCGAGATTGAGCGGCAGGTTGCGCTCCTGCAGAGCCTGGGCATTCGCGGCGGCGGGAGCGAGCGCGAGAGCGGCAACAAAGGCGAGGCGGACATCGATCATGGCATTCTCCTTCGGGGCGGTATCGGCCCCCGTGTTCGACGCCTTCAGATCTACGCCGCGAGCACCCCGAATGGCATCGGTACGGCCATGGAGGCTTCTCCGTAGCGCTACGGAAGCGGATCGCCCGGAGTTCCTGCAAGGACGATGCGCACCATCTCGGCGACGGAGGTCGTGCCGAGTTTCTCGGCGAGGTTCGCGCGGTGCGTCTCGATCGTTCGGGGCGAAACGTCGAGCGCGCGCGCGATCTCCTTGGTCGCCCAGCCGCGCGCTACCATGTCGAGAACCTCGCGTTCCCGGGCCGTCAGCCGCTCCATCAACTCTCGCGCTTCACCAGCCTCGCGCGACGACCTGTCCTGCTCGTCGAGCATCGCAAACCCGGACTCGATGGCCTCGAGCAGGACATGCTCGTCGACAGGCTTGATCAGAAAATCGACCGCCCCGCCCCGGAACGCCCTGCGGCAAGCGGCGACATCTCCGTGGCCGGTGATGACAACGACCGGCATGCGCTCGCTTGCCGCAGCCAGCCGCTCCAGCAGTTGCAGGCCCGAAACCTCGGGCATCCGCACATCCGTCACGATGCACCCCCGCCGGCCGTCCGCACGCCGTTCGAGGAATCCGCGCGCGCTGGCATAAGCCCGCACCTCGAAACCGGCGGATCGCAGAAGCGTGTCCAAGGCATCGCGGACATCCGCATCATCGTCGATCAGGTAGACTGTTCTGGGAGTCGGCGACATGGCGTCGATCCGCCCTTACGCCAGCGCGGGCAGGCGGATGGTGAACACCGCCCCGCCTTGCGGATCGTTGGCGGCGGTCACCTGCCCGCCGAAACCTTCGACAAGCCGCTCGCAAAGCGGCAATCCAAGACCCATGCCTCCCCCCTTTGTCGTGAAGAACGGCTCGAAAATCCGGGGCAGGTTTTCGGACGAAATACCCTCGCCCGCATCCCGCACGGCAACGAAAGCGCTGTTCTGCGCAACGCCCGTCGTGATGCGGATCGTCCGGCGGGGTTCCGGCAATTCCTGAACCGCATCGACGGCATTGCGGAGAAGGTTGTGCACCACCTGCTCGACCGACACCCGGTCGATCATCGCCCGGGGCTCGTCCGAGCTCAATTCGAGCGTTAGTTGGACGCGGCGCTGTTCCAAATCCGCCTTCGCGAATTCGGCGACGTTGCGCACAAGGCCGTTCAATCCGACAGGCTCGGCCTCCGGCGGCTTGCTCGTGATGTAATCGCGAAGGCGTGCGAGAATGTCGCCTGCCCGCTTGGCGCCCCGCGCATTGGCCTCAAGCACGCGAACAATCTCTTCGGGGGTCTTCCGATCCTGCGCCATGCGCAAGCCAGCCTGGCTTTGGCTGAGGATCGCGGTCAGCGGCTGCGTCAGCTCATGCGCGATCCCGGATGCCATTTCGCCGAGTGTATTGACCTTCGCGGCACGCGCGAGAACGGCATCCTGCTCGTGAAAGGCGGCGCGCTCCCGCGCTTCACGGGCTTTGCGCCGCTCGATCAGCACCAGCATCCCCAGCAATGTCGCGAGCCCTGTCGCGCCAAGCGCGAGGATGACACCCGCCGGGGGAAGAACCTCGATCAGGAACATCTGGCGTTGAACCAGAACGCCAAGAGGCTGCGAACGGCTCCCCAGAGCCTTCTCGAAGCGAAGCGCCGGCAGGCTGCCTTCGGAAGCGCCGTCCGGCGAGAGCCTCGCGATCTCCTGGCCGGCGGGGGCCTTCAGCGTAAGGACCGTGCCCTTGCCGAGCACGCCGTCGCTCTCGGACAGACGAAGCGTATCGATCGTCATGACGACGGCGCCGCTCGGCACACGCTTGACCAAGGCATATTCGGCCTCGGGCCGCTCGGAAAGAATGGTCGTCTGCCCCGGCTGGAGTCCCTGCGCGATATCGGCGACAGCCTTGATGCTTCCCGGATCCAACCCGGTCTCACGGGTGGTGAAGACGGTTCTGGCCGTGGGTTGAAGAACAACGACTTCGATGGCCGTGATGCGAGGATAGAAGCGCAGCACGGCATCGGCGATGGCGCGTGTGGTCGAGGATGTGTGATCGGTGTCGCTGACCACGGCCGCGAGGCTCGTCAGATGCGCATCGTGCTGATCCGCCCGCTGCGAGAGGATGCGATGGATCGTCCGGGCCTCGGCTTCGAATTCGGCGTCGATGCGGGAATAATTGTAGAAGCCAAGCAGAGCCGTCGCGAAAATGGCGAACAGCAGCCAGACGGAAGCGACCGCCACAAAATCTGAATGCTTCGGACCGGCAGACATCACTGGAATGCTAGCCGACGGCCTATCCTGTGTCTACGCTCCGCCCCTTGGCCCAGATCCTCCGTCGCGCAGTTCCCGTAGCGGCATGGCGCTCCGAGTTTGGGTCCGCAAGAACCGGTGCAACGGCCTCGGATATATCGGCGCGACCTAGGCCGGGAACCTCGGAATTTCCGGCATCGCCGCCAGCAGCCTGCGGGTATAGTCGGATCGCGGCGCCTCGAACACCTCACCGGTCATCCCCTTCTCGACAATCTCGCCCCGGTAGATCAGCGCCACGCGATCGCACACGTAGCGGATCACCGAGAGATCGTGGCTGATGAACAGATAGGTGAGGCCCAGCCGAGACTGGAGATCACACAGCAGGTTCAGCACCTGCGCCTGGACGGACACATCGAGCGCGGAGGTCGGCTCGTCGAGCAGGATCAGGTCGGGGTTGGTCGCCAAGGCGCGCGCAATGCCGATGCGCTGGCGCTGCCCGCCGGAGAATTCGTGCGGATACCGATGAAGATGATGCGCGCCGAGGCCGACGAGAGCCAGCAGTTCGGCGGCGCGATCGGTCCGCTGGCGGGAATTGAGGCCCAGTACCTCCCGATGGATGAGCATCGGTTCCGTGACGATATCATGGACCGACATGCGCGGATTGAGCGAGGCGTAGGGGTCCTGAAAGACGATCTGGATACGGGCGCGCAACGCGCGCAAGGCGGCCGGACCAAGGTTCGCGAGGTCCTCTCCCTCGAACAGGATGCGCCCCGTCGTCGGAATGTCGAGGCGCAGGATGCAGCGCGTCAGCGTGGTCTTGCCCGAGCCGGATTCGCCGACGAGTCCGAAGCATTCACCCTTGCCGACATCCAGCGAAACATCCTTCAACGCCTGGACCGGCTTGCCGTCGGCAAAGAGCCGGCGCGGCGGCTGGAAGACCTTGCTGACATTCTCGACAACCAGCATCACGCCCCTCCGCCCTGTTCGAGCCGGATGCAGGCCGCCGAATGGCCGCTCCTGAGAGGGAGCGCCGCAGGCACCGCCGAGACGCAGGCCGGGACGGCGCGAGCGCAGCGCGGCGCGAAGCGGCAGCCCGGCGGCGGCGCGATAAGGTTGGGCACGCTGCCGGCCAATCCCTGCAATTCGCCCCGCCGTACGCCGCGGACCGGGATCGCGGCCAGCAGCGCTTGCGTATAGGGGTGGGCCGGTGCGCCGATCACCTGCGCCACGGGCCCGCTCTCGACGATATTGCCGGCATACATCACCGCGACATGCGTGCAGGTCTGGGCGACGACGCCGAGATTGTGGGTGATCAGCACCACCGCCATGTCGTTGTCGCGCACCATGCCGGTGAAGAGTTCCAGCACCTGCGCCTGCACAGAAACGTCGAGCGCCGTCGTCGGCTCATCCGCGATCAGAAGGTCGGGCCGCCCGATCAGCGTCATGGCGATGAGCACCCGCTGGCGCATGCCGCCCGAAAACTGGTGCGGATAGTCGTTCAAGCGTCCGGCGGCATCGGGAATTCCCACCTTGTCGAGCATGTCGGCGGCGAGGCGCCATGCAGCAGCCTTCCGCTCGCTGCGCGAAGCTTCCACGGTCAGGCCGAGAATTTCCGGGCTGTGCCGCGCGGCCGAAAGCGCGACATCGACGAGTTGCTCGCCGATGCGGAACACCGGGTTGAGGTTGGTGGTCGGGTCCTGGAAGATCATGCCGATCCGCCGGCCGCGCAGCTTCCGCATCTCGGATTCGGGCAGCTTGAGCAGGTCGCGGCCGTCGAAGCGGATCTCGCCCGTCTTGTAGCGGGCCGGCGGCGAGGTCACGAGACGGGAGACGGACAACCCCGTAAGCGACTTGCCGCAGCCGGTCTCGCCGACGAGACCCCAGATTTCGCGCCGGCGCACCGCAAGATCGATCCCGTTGAGGACATGCGCCTCGCCATCGAACGAGGTCATCGTGAGGTGCAGGTTGCGAATGTCCAGCAGCGGCGCGGTCATCAGCGTCGCGCCTTCGGGTCGAACACGTCGCGCAAGCCGTCGCCCAGCAGGTTGAACGCGAAGACAGCGACGAAAATCGCAAGGCCCGGAAAAATCGCCGTCCACCAGTAATCGGGCATATAGCCGCGCGCGATCGAGAGGAGCGATCCCCATTCGGGTGTCGGCGGCTTCACCCCGATGCCGATGAAGCCCAGCGAGGCGACCGTAAGAATGGCGAAGCCCATGTCGAGCGACATCTTCACGATGATCGGGGTCATGACGTTCGGCAGGATGTGCCGGAACAGAATTCGGCCCGGTCCGGCGCCGATGGCGCGTGCCGCCGTGACGAACATCTCCTCTTTCCGGGCCATCACTTCGCCCCGCACGAGCCGCGCGTATCCCGGCCACCAGGAGAGCGAAATCGCCACCACCATGTTGACGATGCCCGGCCCCAATGCGGCAGCCACCGCCATGGCGAGAATCAGGCCGGGGACCGTGAGCTTGAGGTCCGAAAGCCGCATCAGGATTTCGTCGATCCAGCCGCCCGCATAACCGGCAATGGCGCCGACGATCGTGCCGATGACGGTGCCGAGCAGGACCACCGCAAAGCCCGCGAGCACCGAAACGCGGGCGCCGGCCAGCACCAGCGAAAAGACATCCTGCCCCAGTTCGTTCGTGCCGAAGGGATGGGCGAGCGAGGGCGCGAGAAAGCGCTTCGCCGTGTTGACGCCGCCCGTGACGTGCTCGGGGTAAGGTGCCAGCGAAGCGCCAAAAACCGCGAACAACAGCAACGCCATGACCATCACAAGGCCGAGGATCGAAAGGCCGCTCTGCGAGAAGCGGAACCAGGCGCGGCGGGCCGCCAGGCGACCTGCGCTTTCGATTTGCGTCTCGGCGCTCATTCGTAACGCACCTTCGGATTGATCACGCCGTAGAGAAGGTCGATGACGAAATTGGCCAGCACGAACAGCGTGCCGATCACCAGCGTCACACCGATCACCGGCATGAAATCCTGCGTCACCACGGCCTTCGTGGCGTAAAGGCCGAGGCCGGGCCAATCGAACACCGTTTCGACCAGCACGGTGCCGCCCAGCAGCCAGCCGAAATAAAGGCCGATGACCGTCAGCGTCGCCGAAATGGCGTTGCGCGCCACATATTTCATCACGATGAGCCGCTGCGGCAGGCCCAGCGCCCGCTCGGTCAGCACGTAATCCTGCTGCATCACCTCAAGCGTCGAGGCGCGCATCATCCGCATGATGGTCGCGAGCGGCGACAGGCTCATGGCGATGGCCGGCATCGCGAGATGCTGGAGAGCGGTCCAGAAAGCGGAAAGGTCGCGCGCGAAAAGCGCATCGAGCGTCAGAAATCCGGTGATGAACGTCGGCGGATCCTCGGTGATGGGAAATCGCCCGCCGAGGGGAAGCCAGCCCAGCCACATCGCGAACAGCAGTTGCAGCAGCAGGCCGAGAAAGAAGCGCGGCATCGAGATAGACCCGAGCGCGACGACCCGTGAGACATAATCCGGCCAGCGCCCCCGCCAGACCGCGGCGGCGAGCCCGGCGGGGATGCCGACGAGGATCGCGATCAGCATCGCAGAGAAGACGAGTTCCAGCGTCGCCGGCAAATAGGCGGCAAGGTCCTCGCTGACCGGTCGGCGCGTGTAGATCGAGACGCCGAAATTCCCGTGAAACAGCCCCGCGAGATAATCGCCGTATTGCACCAGCAACGGACGGTCCAACCCGAATTCGCGGCCATAGGCGGCGATTTCCGCCGGCGTCGCATTCGGCCCCGCCGCCAGCGCGACCGGATCGCCCGGCAGCAGCCGCGCGATCGCGAAGACGAGCGCCGTCAGCCCGAACAGAACCGGGACCAGCAGGATGAGACGGCGCAGAGTAAAGCGGAGCATGTCTGTTCCCCGGGAACGCCAGCGCGACACACAGCCGCGCCGGCGCCCTGCATCAGATGGAGAGCCCGAAACACTCGATGGCGTTGGAGGCGACAGGGACGAACTTGAAGCCCTTCACCTTGTCACTCATGCCGAGCTTGCGCTTCTCCAGCACGCCGAAGATATCCGGCGCGTCGGCCACCACCTTTTCCTGCATCTGACGATAGATGGCGATGCGCTTGGCCTCATCCATCTCCGAGCGCCCCTGCTCGATCAGCGAATCGACTTCGGGGTTCTTGTAGACGGCGTTCTGCCAGTTGCCGTTGCGCGAGGAATGGTAAGCCGCGAAGGCGATATTGTCCGGATCGCCATAGTTGGCGGTCTGATACACCGGGAAGAGGTCCGGGAACGTCTCGGG
>Ga0209570_1001416_pt1 | contig 13274 bp, 10 predicted proteins | sample EBPBio172007_DNA_FD_185861 | JGI IMG/M metagenome (GOLD analysis project Ga0209570, IMG submission 185861) | Wastewater treatment Type I Accumulibacter community from EBPR Bioreactor in Madison, WI, USA - Reactor 1_9/17/2007_ DNA (SPAdes)... | ecosystem: Engineered > Bioreactor > EBPR >... | reverse complement strand
TCCGGGTATGTTCCTCCCTGATTACTGAATATGAGCTCACCTTTGCCATCATTATTCAGATCCGTCATCAAATGCATCCCTTCAATATGATAAAAGGTGTCTGTGATCTCATAATATTGGCTTAAATCAAAGTTTTCATTTCCGTAATACATCCGGCGTTTTACTGCAGGTGAGTCGGCAGGAGCAAATTTTTTAGACATCTGAAAGGAAAAGTCTGTTTTGCCATCACCATCGAGATCAGCAGATGAGTAAACAAGGCTTGGCACCTGGTAGGAAGTATCAGGATAAAACTGAATCAGAGAATAGTTATTCAAGTTAAAAGGGGGCTGTGTTTTGATTATATATAGACTCTTAATTCCATATGAACTATAAAGACTTGTTTTCCCGGTCACCAAAAACAATTCAGAAAATCCATCGCCATTGAAGTCAAAATAATCAAACCAGAATTCAAGATACTTAATTAGAGAATCATGCCAGGTAAATGATAAATCCACTGTTGTATCTATATCTGACCCACCAAAATAAATATCAAGAACCGGCGGATAATAACTTCCTTTTTTTTGAAGGATAATATCCCTTTTCCCATCGCGATTTATATCGCAACTTATCACAGATCGTGATGTCTCAAACGGAAATTTTACTGCTGGGACAGTCAGGATTGGATTACCACCATAAAACAGACAAGCTTTGCCTTGACTTCCTCGGTTAGAATCGAGTTCAAGGAGCAGGAAATCATCATAGCCATCGCTGTTTTGATCCCCCATATATAGAACGGACTCTGGAGCGTAGGGTGCTCTTCTTATAAAAATGTTAGTGTCGAATTGGGCACGAATTATTGTAGCACCTAATGCAAGGAGTACAAGTGTATAGACGATTTTTCGCGGATATATTTTGAGCATTTTAACTTCTAATTTATTATCATTATTTTGCTATTATTTAAAACAAAAAAAACGGAAACCCACACTTAGACACACCGTGGCAGCTACCGCCAAGGGGTTGACTAAAAGTCGGCTTCCGTTTTAATTTCAAAACCTGATCACATGTTAAAGCTGAAATCTACAACTGTCTTCCCATAGACAATCAACTGCTTCTGATATTTCTTTTTTTTGTTTCTCCAAAACTCCTGAATAAATCTTATTTAAGTTAATTTAATTATTTCATTTATGCAATAGTTGTTAAAAAAAGCTGATAAAAAATTTTCAAGTTAACCTGAATTATAAAATTAATGGTAAATTAATACAATTAAAAAGAGAAGTCAGAGTAACTCTGGAAAGTAATTTCTTCTTTTCCACACTTTTCAGTCTTTTTGCTTGATCTGGATGCCACTAAATAATCAGGTGAGCCACCCAATTGAAATCAAATCACTCAAAAACTTCAGTCTTTCGTAAATTGTTACTTTAATTTTACAATTTTTGAATTTGAAATATTTAAATACAGCCCTTTTATCGATCCTGTTTTTTATGCCTGTCGCAGCTTATGCCCAGGGATTTGTTGTTGTATTGGGTTCCGACTATAACAGATCTGCTCTGCAGGAACTGCTAATCCAGGCACAAAATGATAAATTAAATCCTGAAATTCTCGATATAAAGCTGAAAAAAGGGATTGTTTACAGGCTTTGTACAGGATTTTTTGATGATATTAACTCTGCGATTAATTTGTGGGATGAACTCAGACAAAGAGAAAAATACAAAGATGTTTGGGTTCTCCCCGTCCCTGCAACTTTAATGACCACAATGCCTGAAATTGATCGAGAGGAATTTGCCCGTGTATATAACGACATCGCCCTAATGATCAACAGTCAGGATTATCAAGGTTTAAACCGATATATCAATCCTGCTTCAGGATTTTATGTGATGATCAATCCCGGCTCTTCCTTCCTTCCTGTTTACCTCGATTCAATTCCGGTTAATCTTGAAGATATTTTTGCAACTGGAATTTTTATCTATTTTGATGAACAGACAAAATTTGAAGCAGGTAATCTGAATTTTGGTCAACTCCCCGATTATAACTGTGAGACAGGTGAATGGTCAAAAGAAGGATGTTTTGTTCAGGGTGTCCGCTCTTTTAGCAGGATAAGCAGATGGGAATATTCACTGATGGAATATGACGACTGGGACGACAATTCTGTCCAAAAACTAAGAGAAGCTGAAAGCAAAATAATTATCAGAACAATCAACACTCAAGGTTTTGAGATCGATTTCGCTTATGAAAACGGAAAGTGGTACATTGCCGCTTTTGATCTTGCTACCGACTGTAATCAATAACTTAACCGGATTTTGATATGATCTTTAATTCAAACCTCAACCTTCTAAAAGCAATTGGGAACACCCCGTGCGTAAAACTTGAAAATATCTCCAAACTAACAAATCATGAAGTTTGGGCAAAACTTGAGTTTATGAATCCCGGGGGAAGCATCAAAGACCGCATTGCAATGTATATGATCGAAAAAGCAGAAAAAGAGGGAAAACTTAAACCCGGCGATACGATCATCGAAAATTCTTCCGGCAATACTGCCATGGGCCTTGCGATTGTATGCCGTCAAAAAGGTTACAAGTTGAAGATTGTTATCAGAAACACCACCTCAAAAGAAAAAATCAAGATGCTTGAAATTATGGGCGTGGATGTAATTAAAGTGGAAGCTTCGCTTCCTCCTGATCACCCCGATTCCTACAATAATTTTGCTTCAAAACTTGCCGCAAACGACCCGAATGTTTTTTACATCGACCAACATAACAACCTCGATAACAACGAAGCCCATTACATGTCAACAGGACCGGAAATATGGCAACAAATGAATGGTAGAATTGACTATTTTGTTGCAGGTGTTGGAACAGGTGGAACCTGTACAGGGGCAGGTAGATATCTAAAAGAGAAAAATCCTGAAATTCAGGTTATTGGCGTTGATCCCGTTGGTTCAATTTTTTACGATTATTTCAAAACAGGTAAAATTGTTGAGTCTTCAAGATATCTGATAGAAGGTTTGGGTGATGAATTTCTTATTAAAACCGCACAGCTTGAAATGCTTGACGATATGATTCAGGTAACCGACAAACAGGCTATCGAGAATACATTCCTTCTGGTTGCTCAGGAAAGCATACTTTCAGGTGGCTCCTCGGGTGCAAATATCTACGGAGTCCTAAACCTCGCAAAACGATTAAAAGAACCATCTGTTATCTGTACCGTAATCTGCGATTCAGGTTATAAATATTTAAGCACTGTTTATAACGACGATTGGCTGACAGCGAACGGTATGATTTAATTCGAAGATTTTTGCTTTAAAGCAAAATTCTTCGCTACTTTTTTTGCTTATAAGCAAAAAAGTTCGTGTGTTTTTTCCGTGATCGATTAAAAATACCATTCAATTTTCAAGTAGTTATGAAAGATGATATTGACATAATGAAGGATGACATCAGAGTGAGCTCTGCTTCAAAATTCCTGACTGCACTAATTTAAAATAAAAATTACCAGTTTCAGGAAGGTGGTGCTTAATCTTGCAAAACAACTAAAAGAGACCTCTGTGATCAGCAAGAAATCAACTTATTAGTTTTTCCAGTCCTTTAATAAACTGATTGAAACTCTTGTTTCTATTCGATTCAAGATTCATATGTAATGAAATCTTTTGCGATACCTCCCCCTTACTGAATCCAGGAATTATCTTTTTTAATTCTTGAACAGCATGGGCTTCATCAGGATCTCTAAAAGTTGACTTATTCTTATATTTAGTTGCCTTGGTGGATGGATAAGCTTTCTCCACCGCAACTAAATCGCCGACAAACCAGCCTTCAAGTTCGCGACTTACAATTCTGATCACCTTATCACAAACGACATCGGCTGGTATAGAAGATTCAATTTTTTGTTTCAACTCTTTACAATCCTCAAAGTCTTTATCCACCAATATCAGGACTTTGTACTCATCGGGCATTTTCGAATATGCTTTTAATTTTCGTGGAATTGACTTTAGTAGATCAGTTTTCCCACTATGGACCCTGACGAAACAATTTTCGTCCAATTTATAGTCCGGAGTTAATAGAGATGGTAAAAGGGTATTGAGTACATTTTTTATACTTGGTTCTTCTACCAGAATTTCAATGATTTTCAATAGGATTGCTCCCCTTAAGATAACCTTGCTTCCACAATTGCCCTAAAGGTTCTCCCTCTTGAACCATTTTTTCAACTATTTCCGTTTCTGAGGCCTTTTTTATTATAGAGAAGCCGGATTCCTTTGTAAGCCAGTATACTTCCTCTATATTCAAAGCATTAACAAACTCAGGTGAATGCGTCGATATAAATACTTGACCGCCATTGTTGGCATATTCTCGGAATTCTTCAGCCAGTTGATTCATTAATGCATGATGAAGAAAATTCTCCGGCTCTTCAATACAAAGCAATGGATAAGGCACAGGATCATGAAGCAAAATCAGGTATGCAAACATTTTCAGCGTACCGTCAGAAACATATCTTGCTATGAAGGGATCCCTGAATGAACCATCTTTAAACTTAAGTACAATTCTGCCGTCAATAGTGTCATTAGCTGTGACTCCTTCAATTCCCGGTACTCTTTTTTTCATTTTTTCGAGTATTTTGCTGAATATCTCAGGATGATTTGAGTAAATAAATTGTGTCACAGCAGCAAGATTCTCCCCCTCACTTGATAGATGTTCACTTATTGTCAACTCTTGAACGGTTCTCGAAGCTTGAATGTGGAAATTAGAGACATACCAATTCTCCAATAGCCTGCGGAACGATGCCACTGCCTTAAACTTTTGAAATTGACCGAGTCCCTTTAATGCAAGAATATCCGGTGAATCAAGAAACTGCTCCTCCCTCTTTTCCTGAGCACCTTCTTTACCATATTCATCTTCATTTATTATCGCCTGTCCCTTCCCCTTCGAGAAATCAAGAAATCTCCATGGCCTTCCATGACCTCCGCCGCCTCTTCGATAACTCAAGATTTCTTTTAATACTATAGGTGAATTGTCTTCTTCCCCAATCTGTAAGAAATAAGTAATTAAAGGAGGTTTCTTTGTAGTGTCCTCTCTAAAATTTCGAAATTTGATTTCAAACTCTATAGGAGGTTTTTGATCTCTCGAAATCACCTCAATCATACCACCGCGTTTTGTTAAAGCATATTTTACATTATGCTTAAGGGAATCACTTAAGAATCCAATTGCATCAAACAGCGTGGATTTTCCTGATCCATTTGCACCCAAGAATACCGACAGATTTTTAATATCTCTGATCTCAACATCTTTTAGTGCTTTGTAATTTCTGATTCTTATCTGTTCTATCTTCATTTCGATTCCATTGCATCATTTTAAAGTGAACTGTCTTGTTATAGCTCAACATTAAGAAAAATAGTGTGATTCTACTACAATTTTTTTGAAAATTATTGGATTATTGGATTACCCTCTATTCCTCAAAAATTGAAACATCTCCGGCACCCCGTCTCACAATAATCGGCTCATCGGTGCTTAGATCAATCACACTTGAAGGCTTATTTGCAACATAGCCGGCTGAAAGCATAACATCAACTGCAAATCCGAGAACTGCTTCGATTTCATCCGGTTTTGAGAGAATTTCCCCTTTTCTGTTTGTAGTCGAAGTACTCACAATCGGATGCCCCAATTCCCTTGCAAGCTCTATTGCTATGGCATGATCAGGAACCCGGATACCAACTGTTTTTCTTTTCGACCAAAGCCTTTTTGGGACTTCGCGCGCAGCAGGAAGAATAAATGTGTAGGGACCCGGCAGTAATTTCTTCATATTCTTGTAGGCATAATCGGATACACGGGCGTAAGTAGAGATATCTTTTAGATCCGGTACGATAAAACTGAATAGCTTATCCCTCGACTCATTTTTTACCATCCAGAGTTTTTCCAGTGCTCCTTTGGCATAGATACTACACCCGATACCGTAATATGTGTCGGTAGGAAAGATAACCAGTTCACCTGCTTCTAATGATTCAGCAGCCTTCGTGATGAACCGCTTTTGTGGTGTAATCGGATGAAGTTCGTAGAGATCCATCTATTTCAATTCAGAAAATCAAAAAATAACACACCAAAATACAATAATTCATCAATTCTATCCTCAATTCCACAATAGATCATTCCCATCATATACCAAAAAAATAAAAAAAGGCTGCCCTAAAAAGAACAGCCTTATAAATCATTAAAGCATCAAACTTCAGTATCAAATCATTCAGATTGAAAAACCATAATACCTGATAATTAATACTTAATACCTAAAAAAAGATCAGGTTCCTGCAGAATAATCATCCATGTATTCAACTTGTTCCGGAGTAAGAGTATCAATAGCATAACCCTGAGTTGCAAGTTTAATACCGGCGATATGCTGATCCTGTGATTCAGGAATGTCATATACCTTATTATCAAGTTTGTTGCCGGCTTTGTGTTCATTTGCCAGACGAACCTGAGACATAAACTGATTTGCGAATGACATATCCATCACTTCTGAAGGGTGACCTTCAGCAGCAGCAAGATTTACAAGTCTGCCCTGAGCTAGAAGATATATCTTTCTGCCATCAGCAAGGGTATATTCTTCGTTGTTCGGACGAACTGTTCTTTTTGAAACTGCGAGAGCTTCAAGATCATCAATGTTGATTTCGCAATCATAATGACCGGTGTTGCAAATGATTGCTCCATCTTTCATTGCTTCAAAGTGTCTTTTAACAATGATGTCTTTGATTCCTGTAGCGGTAATGAATACATCACCGATAGCAGCGGCATCATCCATTTTCATAACTCTCATACCTTCAAGGGTAGCTTTAAGAGCTGCAGTTGCTTTAACTTCAGTTGCGATAACATTACATCCCATGCCCTGGGCTCTTCTTGCAACGCCGCTTCCGCAGTGACCGTAACCGGCTACAACGAAATTTTTACCTGCGAGAAGGATAGAGGTTGCTCTGAGAATACCGTCGAGTGAAGACTGTCCGGTTCCGTAAACATTATCAAAATCCCATTTTGTTTCAGCATCATTAACAGCGATAACAGGATATTTAAGTGCACCTGCGTCTGCCATTGCTCTAAGTCTGTGAACACCGGTGGTTGTTTCTTCTGTTCCACCAATGATGGTTGGGATAAGTTCGGGGAATTTGTTGTGTACAGTGAAGATAAGATCAGCACCATCATCAAGTGTCAGAAGATCAGCACCATCATCAAGTGTCAGGTTTGGTTTCATGTCAAGGGTTCTCTCTATACACCAGTAGAACTCTTCAACATTCATTCCATGCCATGCATAAATTTCTTGACCTGCAGCTGCAAGAGCGGCGGCGATGTCATCCTGAGTTGAAAGAGGGTTACAACCACTCCATGAAACCTGTGCTCCGGCAGCGGAGAGAGTTTCGATGAGTACTGCGGTTTCTTTTGTTACATGAAGACAGCCGGCAATTTTATAGCCTGCAAGCGGTTTTGTAACTGAAACTTCTTTTCTGATCTGCATCATAACAGGCATTCTTGATTCTGCCCATTCGATTTTCATTCTTCCCTGTTCGGCAAGAGAAATGTCTCTTACTTTGTAATGTCCTTGTTTGTGGTCCATTAAATATAACTCCTGAATTCTAAAATTCTTGTTAACTATTAATTATTGTATTTTTTAAATGCATCAACGAGATCAAGTTTCTCCCATGTGAAACCGTCTCCATTTCTACCAAAATGACCATATGCAGCGGTTGCTCTGTAAACAGGTCTTCTCAGCTGAAGTCTCTCAATTATTCCTTTAGGTGTAAGATCAACTTCTTTTGCGATCATATTTGCAATGGCTTTGTCAGCAATTTTCCCTGTACCGAAGGTATCAACAAAAATTGAAACCGGCTCAGCAACACCAATTGCATAAGCGACCTGGATAAGGCACTCTTTGGCAAGTCCGGCAGCTACAACATTTTTAGCGATGTGACGGGCTGCATATGTTGCACTTCTGTCCACTTTTGAAGGATCTTTTCCGGAGAAGGCACCACCACCATGAGGAGCCCATCCTCCGTAGGTGTCAACGATAATCTTTCTTCCCGTTAGCCCGGTGTCACCATGTGGTCCACCAATTTCAAATCTGCCGGTTGGGTTGATGTGAAATTTTGTGTTTTCATCGAGAAGGTTTGCAGGGATTACCGTTTTAATCACATGCTCCATAACCTCTTTTTTTATCGTTTCCTGGCTTACATCACTGTCGTGCTGAGTTGATATTACAACAGCATCAACACGAAGTGGTGTTTTGTCATCAGAATATTCCACTGTCACCTGCGATTTTGAATCAGGTCTCAGCCAGCTCATCAATCCGTTGTTGGCTTTTCTAATCTCGGCAAGTTTTGCAACGAGTTTATGAGAAAGGACAATCGGTAATGGCATTAATTCTTCCGTTTGATCACATGCAAATCCGAACATGATACCCTGGTCACCAGCTCCACCGGTATCAACACCCATCGCGATGTCGCGAGATTGTTCGTGCATAACATTTACAATTCCAACACTTTCAGCGGCAAATTTGTATTCTGATTTGGTATATCCTATTTCTTCAATCGTCTGTCTTACAACTTTGTTAAGATCGATATACGCGTTTGTGGTTATCTCGCCACCAACTACTACCAACCCTGTGGTAGCATAAGTTTCGCAAGCCACTCTTGAGTTTGGATCCTGAGCGTAAATCGCGTCAAGAACCGCATCAGAAATAGCATCACACAATTTATCGGGGTGCCCTTCGGACACAGATTCAGATGTGAAATAAAATGACATCTATGGTTTCCTTGTTATTCTAATTAATTAAAATCAATTTCGGAAGAATCACCGGTGTTAACCCTCGTGAATTTTCCGCGTAAAAATGAATTGGCGCCAATAAGTGAATCCTCAAAGATGCAGCGCACCACTTCTGCATGTGGGCCTATTATCGAATTTTTAACCACCGAATCAGTGATTTTTACCCCTTCAGAAACGGTCACAAACGGACCAACAACCGAATTTTCAATCAAAGCCGATGAATGGATATAACATGGAGGATTTATCACAACTTTTCCACTGCCATTCGAATCATGATGCTTTGATAATAAGAACCTGTTTGTTTCCAATAAAGTTTCCGGTTTACCACAATCGTACCAGCCATCCACAGTAAAGGGTACCATCTCTTCTCCCTGATCAAGCATCATTTGTAATGCATCGGTCAGCTGAAACTCACCCCTTGTTCTTCGGTTGTTCTCAATATTTGACCGCAAGCATTCAGCAAGTTTCTGTGAATTTTTGATGTAATACAAACCAACAATTGCCATGTTGGAGGGGGGAACTTCAGGTTTTTCAACAAGTTGTTTGATTTTTCCATTTTCGATTATGGCTACACCAAATCTTTTGGGGTCATCAACATATTTTAATCCGAGAGCATTTGCACCGAGTGCTATTACGGCATCCAAATCCACATCAAAAATTGTATCCCCGAGAATTATGAATATCTCATCGTTTCCAAAAGTATGAGCAGCCTGATAAATTGCATGCCCCAATCCCTCTTGTTTTTTTTGCTCAACGAAAATAGAATCCATCTCAGGGAAGTTCTTTTCAACATACTGTTTTATCATTCCGCCGAGGTGACCGGTAACAAAAGTTGCCTCTTTGATCCCTGAATCAAGAAGTTTTTGCAGAATATGCCCAAGAATCGGTTTATCACCAACAGTAAGCAGAACTTTAGGAATGGTATTAGTGTGTGGTTTTAATCGACTGCCAATTCCGGCAACCGGTATTATTGCTCTCATTAAGAATTTTTTTTAAGTGAACAACAAAGATATTTAATTTTCTGCTCGTAAACAATTTGAAACAAACAGCTTATATTATTTGTGATCTGTGAACACAGGTTTTTGATCACTATTATGTAAGTGCTGAAGAATGTTGTGATCTATTTTTCTGGAATTTTGATTCCTCCTTTTAGGTTTTTCCGATTAACCCAAATGGTATAAATCTGTTGAATTCCGTAAGCAGTTAAAATTAAATAAAAAGGTTCAATTGGAAGCTTAAATCGGGCATTATTACCAAGGACACCAACGAGGGCAGTCTGATAAATTATGGTGCCGATTAAAACAGATAGAATAAGTAAATGCCTTTTCTTTAGAAGATACAAGGCTCCGATTGCAGCAAACATATATTCGAACGTAAATAGGATCGCGCTAAAAAAAGTAACAAACAAAGAAAGAAAACTTTTACCCTCGACAAAGGCTCGTAATTGCGTCAAATTGTTGGTCCCATAAAATTTAGCATTCATTAGATGATCATCTGCACCCAACATAGTAGCGATCCTGAATGTCGAAAACGAGTAGTATAAATTTATTGAACCTGTCAGATGATTGAGAAGGAATACACCCGGATTTTCCTTAATAATTTCAGCGGCGATTTCTGCTTGCAATTTTTCAAGTTCAAATGGATTTTCCACCGGTCCTCCGGCGCGTTCATCCACCCTGCGAGCAACTTCCAAAATAGCATCATCAATACTGCCATTATCTCTGTCGTATATGATTGCAGCAGCATAAACATACAACATATTATACCCTCCGGCAATGGAAAACTCAAACTTGTCAAAAAGAATAAGATTTCTCGTGAACCATGGTGAAAGTACAAGAAAAACGGTCAAAATGTAGAGTGCAGATTGCTTCAACAAAACTCTCCATTTTTCTCTTTTCGTGAACAATATTATCACGGACAAAACTATTGGAAGATAAATAGCAATTGGTCTGATGTATATTGTTAATCCTAAAGCAATAGCAGATAAAATCAAATTCTTTAGATTTTGTTTTTCATAAGAGAGGAGGAAAAAGTAAATACTTGATAACAGGAATGGAATAAAAATCACTTCCGAAAACAGATTAAACGGAGAGATGATTTGAAGGGGATCTATTGCCAACAAAAATGCTGCAGTAAGGGAGACCTTATCAGAAAAATGAATGTTTGAAATCTTATAAACAAGATACACCGATATCACACTCATCGGTATTTGAACCAAAAACACTATCCAGGGTTTTATCCCAAAAATAGAATAGATAAGAGCAATAAATGCAGGAAAACCAGGGGTTCGTAATGTGTTATTATCAAATGAACCGTTCAACAAAGATTTTGCCAGGATGTGATACTCCTGTGGATCATATTGAAATAATTCGTAAGTTTCAAAGTCTAATTCCCACGGGCGAAAAATAAAAAAAAGAAGAAATCTGAGAGCTAAGCCAAAAAGTAGTACAACGGTTATCCCAACTGGAAAGGAATAACCAAAAAATTCAAGATTTGCACTCGACTTTTGAAACAAGTCTTTTTTTCGGGATATCATGCTTTTCTCTTCGAGTTGATAAATTTTGATTTAATAATCCAGTCCAAGCCATACGCCGATAAAACCAAATAGAATGGAGTTATTGGAAGTTTAAATCGGGCACTACTGCCCAGCGTCCCAACTACCAGGGTAAAATATATAATCATACCCAGGAGCATCACCAATTCCTTGATCCTGCCACCTAAATAAAGCTTCCATAAACCAACAACTGCCAATAAATAGGATATTATAAGAAGGATCATCACCGAACCACTGGCAATTAATGTCCCAATTTTCCTGTCCTCCAAAAAGTAACCTGTTTGTGAAAATTGTGACACACCATAACGGTTTTTACCCAGCACAGAAGTCCCCTCCAACCCCAGTATTGAGGATATCTGATAAGATGATAAGGAAGTATAGATGTTCACACAACCCGAAAAGTAATTTTGAATAAATTTTACAGGTTCCTGCTTAATCAACTTAAAAGCAACACTTTTTTCGGTTTTGTCAAGTATAAATGGATTTTTGATATCTGACCCACCCGCGTCCTTGACTTTATCTTGAAGCATCTTGTGTGTTGAGTCAGGATGCATTTGATATTGATTGTTATAGATTGATCCAACAAAAATGTAGAGTAAATTGTACCCACCATTGGTTGATAAACCAAAATGATCATACAACTTATAATTTCGAATCAACCATGGGGATAATGTGATTAAAAGGAAACATAAAAATAGCAGGATACTCTTTGTCTTTTCAATCCAGGTTACTTTCAAATGAAGAAAGAGCGAAATGACAACAGGGATAAAGAGGAAATTTGCTGCTGGTCTGAAGTACATCGAAAGACCCAGAAATACCGCTGCCACAACTAATAATTGCGGTTTATGTTCCGTTAAATATCGTAAGAAGAAAAGGAAAAAGAGAAGTAACAATGGGATGAATAAATTTTCACTAAATAATGTTTGAGTGTAAACTATCTGATGAGGTTCTATTGCTAAAAGAAGTGTCGAAAAAAGAGCAATTTTTTCTGTGAACAGTTTTTTCGTGATTTGATATAACAAAACAACTGAAAATGTTGAGATGAAGCAGTTTAAGAAAAGTACAACCCATTGTTTCACCCCAAAGATTGAATAGACAGCAGCCAAAAACGCAGGAAACCCGGGTGCCCAAAATGTCTCTCCATTATCATATCCTTCCATCATGCCTAATGCCATATTTTGGTATGAAGCACCATCTGTGAGCAGAAGTTTACCACTGACTATATTTTCATCCCAGGGCTGAAACGATATAAAAGCTCCCAGCCTTAAACCAAGAGCCAGAATTAATATCAAATAGATATAATTATGTTTTTGTGTCAAGAATTTGGGCTTTTTAAGGAATGAAGTGAGAGAGTTGAAAATGATGATATCCTCGTATTTGAGAATTAATATTATTTTACCAAATAAATTTCGTAAAATTCCTCGAAAAAAAATGACAATTCAATCAAAAATCTCAAATCTTTTTAACATCCAATACCCAATCATTTCCGGCGGGATGGTTTGGGTCTCCGGCTGGCGTCTTGCTTCTGCTGTTTCTGAGAGTGGAGGCTTGGGTCTTATCGGTGCCGGATCAATGAAATCTGACCTGCTACGGGAACATATAATTAAATGTAAAGCAGCCACTTCAAAACCGTTTGGTGTTAATCTGCCGCAATTAAGAGAGGATATTTCTGACCTGATTGATGTGGTGATTGAAGAGAAAATTAAAATAGTATTTACTTCTGCAGGTCATCCCGGAAAACATATTGAGCGACTAAAATCAGGTGGGGCTACTGTTGTTCATGTGGTTTCAAACATAAAACAGGGTCTAAAATCCCAGGAGGTTGGATGTGATGCGGTTGTTGGAGAAGGTGTGGAAGCCGGGGGACATAACGGACCCGATGAAATTACAACCTTATGCCTCATCCCACAATTGGTGGATTCGCTTCAAATTCCTGTGATAGCTGCCGGTGGAATTGC
>Ga0209570_1001415_pt1 | contig 13277 bp, 10 predicted proteins | sample EBPBio172007_DNA_FD_185861 | JGI IMG/M metagenome (GOLD analysis project Ga0209570, IMG submission 185861) | Wastewater treatment Type I Accumulibacter community from EBPR Bioreactor in Madison, WI, USA - Reactor 1_9/17/2007_ DNA (SPAdes)... | ecosystem: Engineered > Bioreactor > EBPR >... | reverse complement strand
GGGCAGATCGCCGAAGGCGTGATCAGACTAATCCACAACGCCGCGGTAGAAAGGATTGAGGGTGAGGACTACCGATAGCTGCGCGTTTCGGCATGCTTGAGCTTGAGCGCTTGCTCTTGGTAGGAGCGCCGTCAAGGGGCCGACGGATGTCAGCTGTCGGCCAAGAAGAAGCGGTCGCGACTTTTCTCAAAAGCCAACGTCGACCTGCAGCGATCAGCCAAAAGCGGTCATTCGGCTACGCAGGTGACTTTCTTCGCCTGACCGGCCGCTACGCGGCGGTAAGCAGCCGGTGGGCGCAGAATAGCGTCGGTCGGCAACCGGCCAATTGCGGTCGTTCGATAATTCCGGCAAGCAGCCATCTGAACGGCTGCTGTACTTCGCAAGCTGCCACAGGGCCAATGCACACAACTCGGCCAAAGCCGACGCTGAAACATCAGACGTTCGGCGACCGGTCAGGGGCGGTTAGCGGCCGCTGGCCGGGAAAGCTGTCGGAACGGCATATTTTCCATTACTCGAACTCACCCACTCGACCCAAAGGCAACTTTCAAGCTTTCAGAAACGAGCCGCTCAATGCGAAAAACTAACAGGCTCGACGGTTTGGACATTTTTACGCGGAATATGGAGGAATGCTCAGTCGATGATCAATTTGAAAGGCTAAGTCATACATCACGTCATAGACTACCTTTTCAAATGTGAGGTAATACGCCACCTCGGAGATCATGTCGCTCTTCCCATGAGCAATGTCGTTTCGGCGACTGACCAGCGTCCTAAGTTTTACTTGGTTTTCCTTAACCTTATCCGCACTCAAGTCTGCGGACTCAAGCAAATCTACTAGCACATTAGGCCATAGGTTCGATTTTGTATCGACTTCTGGAAAATGTGGCAACGCTCCAAGGTGGCACGAACTAAAGTCTACAACGGTCTGTAGTAAATCCTGGTCGGTCATCTGCCGCAAGTTCCTCAGTCGTTGCGCCAGCGCGTATAATTGCGTTGGCAGCGGCAAATCTGAGCAAACCGCGCCGGAAGCACTAATAGCGTCAAAGAATATCGTTAACGCCTCCTTGCAGAACCCCTCGTAGTGAGCATATAGCATTGCCCACGAAGCACGCAATAGCCCCATGCGTTGACCTGCAGAAATTCCAGTCGAAGAAAGGAGAATTCGCATCCCTGCAATTTCGCTTTCGCGCCAATCCAGGTCTTTTGAAATAGCCTCTAAGGCAGTAGTCATTTCCCCAAGTACTCGGATACGACCGCAATACGCTCCTCAAGCTTTGAAATAGTATTTGCACCGGGCCCTGTGGCCGATAAAAATCGACTGTCTGCAAATGCTGCCTGCAGGCGACTCCTTACGTCGGCCGCGCTCTTATTCGCAATGTTATCAAGATTGCTATCAAACGCACAAACTGATGCTTCGTAGTAAGCTGGGGCTAATCTTCCAACTCCTCGGCCTCCATCGTTAAACCTGGTAAACGCCTCATCGCCAAGGGTGCTAGAAATGAGGTCGAACACGGCAGCGAAGCGCCTGTGTTCATTGGGCAGATCGAAACCTACTTTGCCAAATAGAACATGCTCCATAAACGAATCGAGCCATTCTTCGATGTTGCCTTTGTACATGTATCGAAACAAAGTAACGGCGAAGAAGCGCAAGACTAGTTCTTCGTCCGCGCGTTTTTCTCTAAACGAATCCGGTAGGCGTGCCGTTGCTGCAACGAAGCTAGGATGTCCCGCCATTTCTTGAATTGCATCATAGAAGACCTTTCCGCCATCGACCATTCTGGAACTGCAATTCCTAATCTCCTGCGCAGACAAGAGAGATCCGCCCGTATTCAGGCGCTTGAACATCTCATACTTGACAAAAGCATCGCCCGACTTGTTTATGATGGTTGCCCGAATAGGTGACCGCTTTACCTTCAATCGAATGCTCAGTGGGATGTCTATAAATCGTTTCCCGTTTAGGTTTTGAATTATGTCACAACCTATCAGAACGAGTTCCGGCTCATTTATCGCAGCGTGGTCGAGAAACTGAAGGACAGAGCTTGTGCGCTGCAATCCGTCAATCAGCTCCAAAATTCCGTCATTGTCTTCAATTAAAAAAATTGGCGGAATCGGCAAACCAAGAATAATAGACTCTATGAGCCTAGAGCGTTGCTCATTCGACCAGCGAAACAATCTCTGGTATTCGGGACGAATCACGATCTCGTGGGCGTTGTGGAGGTTAAGCAATTCGCCGAACGAGAAATCAACGGCGGACGTACGAATCTGCCGATCGAAATCTTCTTGGTCTTTCATTTGAAATCCTATTATGCAATCAACATCTGGCTTGGTTCTCTGCGAATCAAGAATTGGTCGAGTTTTTCAAGGCTCTTTTTCTTTTGCACCGCCTACGTGCTTTCAAGGGTAACGCTGAAATCAACCACGATCTCGATGGACCGAGAGACGTTTTATTTGCGATTTTTCGCTGATCGCTCCCGATCGAAAAACGCTCATTATGCTAGGGTATTCATTGATATTAGCGAGTTGCGATTTTAGCTGGGCGCCCCAGTATAGCCCACCAAGGCCAGCTGCCGATATGGCTACGCTGCGGCCCGGGATGTGAAAAATTGAGACCATGATGGGAAATCGCGGGCTTATGGGTAGCAGCACCCCACCAACGTCAGCTATGGAGACAGTTTGTAACGGTCTGGTCACGGCCGATTTTACGCGTTTAGGACTTGCCCGAAAAGCAGCCGTCTGGAACCGACACGGCACGGCCGCAGCGCGTCGGTCCGGACTGGGGGCCATCCAGGGACTTTTCGGCGTCAGCCGTGAGCCGGTCATCCTCGCCTGCGAGAATGACCGCGTGGGCTTCCGCTATCCCCGTGCGCGCAATTGCCGCTTCCTGAAAGCCACTTGAAAGCGCCTGAGCGGCTTGCTGAATCGCTTTCTGAAGGTCGATCCAAACCGCTTCACGTCGCCGCGAAGGGAGCGGCCAGCGATGCTTTGCTCGTGGCGCCGTGATGGCGGTCGTCAGAACGCGGATTCTATCGGCTTCGCCCACAGACGTCGCTGCGCCGCCGCTCGTCGGAGTCACCATCTGATCGCGTAGGCGGCCTCGACAGAACTATCCGGTCGCGTTTGGGAATCCAGTTTCCTCGAACTGAGTGATGCGGCTGCCCTGAATTCAGTAGCGGGGACGCAAAAACGGCCCGGTTCGCAAGATCTTTGGCGACTGTGCAGCAGGGCGCTGCAACTTCCGGCTGTCGGCTCTCCGGCGTTCATTCTTCCGGAGTTAAATCCAGAAAGTATATTTCCAGAAGGAGCGCTCAGCGCTGCGGCCCGGGCTCCTTCAAAAAACAGATCAAATCGTGGCTTGGGTTCGCACAATCTAGCCTTATTCGTTATAATTCTGGAGCGCAACTTTCTCGCTAGCTATTGGCTCAGGTGGATCACTCCCGGCGCAGCACGCCTGCCCCTGCCCCTGTGCACTAGCGATGAAATGCCGCGCTCTCCTCTCACTCAGCTATCCTCGAGACCACTCCCCAACAGTGCAGTTTCGGGTACTCTTACCAAAGGCCTTGCCTTGCCTCGACGACAATGGACACCATAGACGTTCTAATTGTTGCCGCGCTGAAGCTCGAATTCGACGCGGCTCACGACGCTGGGCTGAGCACCCGCGGTCGATCAACCGGCATCAAGCGATGGGAGCAGAAAGGCGAGGACTCTGATTCGCCATATCTACTGGGAACATATGAGACCGGCTCGCTGCCGCTACGTATTGCACTCGCTTATTCCTCGCGTATGGGCGGCCGCTCGGTGGCAACACTAGCCGCCAAGCTTGTCGAACGACTCAAGCCTAAATGTTTGGCAATGAGTGGTGTCTGCGCAGGTAATCCAGCAGAGCTGAATATCGGTGACGTTGTCTTCGCTGAGATGGCTTACGAGTACGACGAGGGGAAACAGAAGGCCGACGAGTTCGAGCCAGATCATCGGCAAATACTTGCACTGAACTCTTGGGTTAATGCTGCGCTGCGGATGCGGGTTGACGATCTCCCCAGCTTCGGAAAGCCTAGCAACGAAGAGCGGCGCTTGTGGCTGCTCGAGCGCCTTTTAGCAGGTCAGGATCCCAAGAAACATGCCGCATTTCTTCGATATTTCCCGGGCTCACGTTGGCAACGTTGCGTTGATTCATACTCAGAAGAAGGGCTTATTGTACGGGGGGTGGATTCAGTACATTTGACACAGCACGGGCGGGATACTGCCAACACGAACTTGTACTTTCACTCTCTCCCACCAAAGCGACTACCGTTCCAGTTGAAGGTTGGACCGATCGCCAGTGGTAGCGCCGTGATTAAAGACGGCGTTACGTGGGAGTCCTTGAAGCGATGGGGTGTGCGAACCGTTGTCGGGCTCGAAATGGAAGCCGCCAGCGTCGCAACGGTGGCGGAGCAGGCTGATAAGCTGCTCTGGGTCGTGGTGAAGGGTGTGATGGACTACGCAAATCCCCTGAAGGACGACCGGTACAAACCGTTTGCTGCCAGAGCATCAGCAGAAGTGCTCTACCGCTTCCTGTCGAGTCAAGTGGAAGACATCGCACGGCGTCGTCCCAGTGTCCCGGCGGTTCAGGTTTCCTATGCGGTGCCCGCGTACGATCGAGGGGAGAAGCGTAGGAGGATGCCTAGTGCCGTGACGATGGAAGAGAAAGGCCCTTGGACCTACCTGCGCAACCAGACCGAGTCACTATTAAACAAAAGCCTTCTACCTTGGACCAAGGGCGGCGCTGGCGCATTTCGGCTGCTCTGGCCAGAGCTTGTCGTGCCGGCCCGCGTGCAGGACTTGAAGACCTTGACGGTGCAAACGCTTCGAGATTGGCTGGAGGGGCATCCGCGTCCCCCCTGCACATTCATCATCGGCGGTCCCGGCATAGGGAAGTCCACCGCAGTTCGATACATCTTTCTTGAACTTGCCGACGCATTTTTGCACAAGAAAGGCACAACAATCCCATTTCTCTTGCATGCCTCTGATCTTGTGCATTCGCGGAAGGAGACGCTTGCCCTTGCGGAGCGGCTCTCACAGTGCGGGGAAGCATTGGTCACCATTGTCGATGGTCTCGACGAGGTCACTTTGGCGGATAGTCATAATATTGCCAGCGAGTGTCTTCCAACACTAGGGGAATACGGGACCTGGATTACAACGAGCCGCGATGGTCACTATCACTCACACGTCAGCGCGATCCCAGGGCTCGATGAGTCCATATCGTCACTTCTCGAACTGCAGCCGTGGTCATTAGAAGATTCTTCGGCCTTCGCGCGCGGCTATTTTCAGCGCGTTGGCTACCCAGATGCCGAACAGGAAAGATTCGTTTCCGCGATTACACGAGACCCTTTGCGTGGCTTTACCGAAAATCCGTTTCAACTCTTACTACTGATGTACCTGTTTATTAGTGGCGAGCGATTAAGTGAGGTTATAGACAATCGATTCGGACTCTACTCAGCATTCTATCAGCACTGGATTGCGCGGGAGCTTAGGCGGGGAGCCGGGGAGCTCAAATTTAATATCGGTGAAGCAGTGGTTCTTGCTCACGAGAAGCTTGCTTTGGGAGCCTATACTAAGCGTCATTCATATCCATTCGGCCGCGTGTATGAAGCGCTGGAAGTGGATGAGTGCGTTCGCACTCATCCAGCATTCGCTGGCTTGTTGGTTGACGCGGCTTCACCGCTCGATTTGAAGGTCGTGAAAGCTGGATTCCAGCACCAGTCGTTTCTTGAATTTCTTGTTGCGCGAACTGTGCTGTCCGCAGTGATGGGCACGTCGGATAAAGTTCCATCCGTCCTGGGAGAAGAACTGAATGTCGAGATTAACGCCTTCATCAGAGGGGCCTTCTCAAATCTGGGCGACGGCGAGTCTGCAAGGATCGCACGCCGAGCGCGTAGATTCTACGACGTACTGCTAGCACGCTGCGATGAGTCGAGTGGAGACGGCTTGCCGCGCACCCTTGAGCAAGCTAGGTCGCTAAGGGCAAGAGAGCAGATAGTCTATTTCCTAGGACGTATGAATGGTCCAGAGGCGACTCGCGCAGTGGCCTATGTTTACCATGCGGATCCGCACCGCCTAGTTCGCCGGACAGCGGCCCTCGGTGCTATTCTCCATGGTGTGGAAGACGTCGAATCAGAGTACGTGGCGCGGCTTACTGAGCACCCCGCAGAGAACCTGCTGAACCGGTCTACCCAGCTCGTGTACTTTGGCGATGTCACCGAGAGCATATTTGAGTTTGAAGACGATGGCCAATTAGCTTGGCATCGTACTCGGGCTGCGACTTTCGAGCGCATTGGGATGGGCGATGTACGCTCTCGTAGACTGCGCTGGTGGGATCTGGCAACCGTGTGGTCGTTTGTGTCTTCGCGCGGCGGCTCTCTCAGCGCCGAAGAACGGCGCACCCTCGAATCGAGTCGCAATGAATTTGAACCACATGCGGGCGTGCGGTCGACATCCGCATTGCGGATTCTTGACTCACTGCTTGGGACTCCAGCTGCGGCAACGGTATTATGAGCACTCGGCAGAAAGTGGTGTTAATCGGCCTCTATTCGGACCGCTACCCGGCGATTGGAGAGACTCATGGTGTGTCCGCTATCGCCGGCTACTTGGGTGACGTGTGTTGTACGGATGTTCGAGTATTGGACATGGTCGCGAAGGGGCAGCAGCAATCAGAACTAGCGATTGCGCTCTGCCGGGAGGTGCAACCCGCGGTGGTTGGGTTGTCGGTTACGTATGGCACATTCGACTACGCTGTGGAGCTTTGGGCTCGCTTACAGGCTGTTGTCGAAAGCTCAACCCGGTTCGTCTTCGGCGGCGCGTTGGCGACTTTTTTGGCCGAGGATCTCTTGCGGGCTACGGGGCCCGATTCTCTTGTGGTCATCGGTGAGGGCGAGGAAGCTCTTGCGATGTTGGTGAGGGGTGAGTCAGTAAAGACGATTCCGAATCTGTGCTTTTTGGAGGCTGATGGGGCGGTAAGGTACACCGCCCGTAGACCCGTGGATCTAACGGTGCCGTATCTTCCTCGTCGCGTGCTGCAGAAAGGCGTTCAGTACTATACCGAGGCAAGCCGCGGTTGTTCATGGGCGCACTGCACGTTCTGCTTGCGCGGACTGTTGGACATCAAAGGGCGCGGTTCCGAGTATAGGCAATTTCCCGCGGAGCGCATCGCATCAGACCTAGTGCGGCTTGCGGCATCTGGCATGTCGTCGGTTACGTTCGCCGATGAAGACTTGCTCGGAGCTTCAGGGAAAACCGCCGAGCACGTTGCGACTGCCTTGCGGATCGCTCAAAAGGTTGTGTCGCGGCCGATTTCTGTCGATGCGAGTCTTACTGTTCACAGTGTCTGCTCGCGAAGGATGACCACTTACCAGAGGGAGGCGCGGACGTCACTACTCCGTGAGTTCCGCACACTAGGGCTGCGCAAGGTCTTCCTGGGGGTCGAATCCGCTTCGTCAACGCAACTGAAGCGTTACGCCAAAGGCCATTCAATCGAAGAAGTGGAGCAGGCCGTGAGGATTCTGCTGGAAATTGGATTCGAGCTCGAGCTTGGATGGATTCCGTTTGATCCGTTGTGCACGATAGGGGAACTTCGCGACAACTTCACATTTCTCGAGTACAATCAGCTGGCATCGACCACGTCATACCTCTTCAATGAGCTGCGCATCCAACGTGAGTCAAAATACCATATGCTGGTCAAGGGCTACGAGGAGAGGATGGGCTCTCGCCTGCTAGAGTCGACAGTGGACAGAAACACGCTAAGCCTCGGTTACCGCTACGCCTCTGAGTCAGTACAAAGCTTAGCGGACTCGTTGCATAGGTTCGCTCCGCGTCTGCGCAAGCTTCACTATCCCATGAAAAACCTGACTCGGTTTGGGGAGGCAGGCGCCCTTGGCGAGTCTATCGATCACGGACGCGCACTGGTACGGGAGATGCGGCAAGATCTCTGCAGCGCATTTCTGGCGGTGCTGCAATCCAAAGAAGCAGAAATTTCACCGAAGGCTGACGAGGCATTCAAGACGCTGCTTCCCGTGCTAGCTGCGAAGGTGCTGGCCTGGACAAGGAGCCTTCCTACCGTGACGCGTGATCTTGAGATTGTACGGCGACTCGAAAGTGATGCTGCAACTGAGAGCACTTTGTTATAGGTCGCCTTGTGTGGCGTACGCTTCGTGCGAGAATGGACAAATGCGAGGACGGATAAATGAATGATGTAGGGCGATGCATGTTTGGGGTTGGGGCTCTCCTCCAGTTTGAGGAGAGCAGCGAGATTCTGCTCTTGAAGCGCGCCCCGGCGCATTCTAACTTCAATCGGGACAAGTGGGAGTTGGTCTTCGGTCGCAAAGCCCAATTCGAACCAATCCTGGCAGGCCTGGATAGAGAAATACGAGAGGAGCTGGGGCCAGTCAAATACGAAGTCGTCAGAACGCTTCGGATGTGGCACTTCTTCCGAGGAGAACGGACCGCGGAGAATGAGATAATTGGTGTTACTTTCTGGTGTCGCACGAGTCAGCGAGACTTCACGCTTGGTGATGAGCACACTGAATTGCGTTGGGTCGCACCTGATCAAGCTCTAGAGCTGATAACTGTTGAGGGTATTCGAGAAGACGTGAGTGCGTTTGCTTCACGCGGCACCCCTGGCGGTGGAGCGCTGCTGCTGTCAACTCTAGACGGCAAGCTAGTGTCGCTGTAGGATCTGGCGCGATCTCCGGTCTTGGCGATTGGATTGAGCCGCCGTAGTTTCGGGATAGCCTCGCGGGATGTGGCAACGAGTTTGAGAAGGTGCCGACCATGACCTTCAGCGAGCTCGCGCTATTCATTAAAAGGCGGTCCGCGCGGCGCTCCGTCCGCAACTGGTCCGTAGGGCCGATCTAAAGCTACGGGCTGCGGCAGAAAAGTGATCCGAGTCGGCCCGCTCGAAGCAACTAAGGAAGTGGGAACGGGTCGTGAGTCCTCGGCCGTGACGTCGTGACGGGCCGCCGCTGAAGGCCAACCCTCACAGACATGGAAAACCAATCACAGGTGGACGTGCTGCGCGGTTTGTTAGGGGCTGCGCGTCATAATCGACGTCGCTAATGCCCGCCGAAGCTTCGTAGTCGGCCCTTAAGAATTCGTTTGCCGGCCCTGAAAAGCGACGCCTGGTGAGCGCGCACACGCCCCGCTGAGCTTCGTCCTCTGAAATCGCCGCCAGAAGCGCCTGCCGCTGGCTGGGGCGAGCGCCACCTAACGGAACTCCAGAGCATCGAAGGGAATGCTGCTCGTGGGTCGAATTTTGCCGTAACGAAAAATTCAAAGCAGCCCCTCGGCGTGCTCTCCTGCCCTATGGCCGGTCAAGGCGCTATACCGGCCGTCCGCGCCATGTGCCGCCAACGGCCGCTTTGGCCGATCACTTGCCAGTGAGCACTCGCCTGGAACGGCACCTTTACTTTGTTACCTGCCATTTAGCAGGCGGCTGGATGAAGGTCCGCTCAGGGTCGATTGCCGTCACCAAACCACGAAAGCTCAGTGGCCGCTCCCAAACCACAAGCGGCCAGCCAGACCAGGTGCTGCTGAGGCCGAGCGCCAAAGGCCGGATCTGACCGAGAGCAGTCGTTCAGATTCCTCAGGCCACTGGCAGCGATCGACCCTAAGCGGAAGTAGGCGACCCGAGAAAGCGGACCGTCAAAGTGCAATTTCAGGCGGCAGCCCATGAAGGCCGTCCCGACTGCGGCCAATGACTAGCGGGGCCTAGAGCGTCGCTTCTCCCGCAGTCGTTCGGCACCTAAAACCATTAGCGCCTTGTCGATGTATCGGAAATCAGCTTGGCCGCCATGGCCCCCTTGGAGTTCCCTTACCTTATTAATGAACTTGATGAACACGCCGTACTTTTCCGTCTTATCATCTGCAGAAGTGGTAACAGCCGGAAGCGATGGCTCATCTAGCATCGTAAAATCATCTGGATATATTTTCTTTAGATGGGAGCAAGCAGCCTCAACGTTTACATCGACAATTGGAAAATATTTCGGGTGAGAGAAATGTAAAATTGCTGAAACAGTCGGCAGCTGAAACCCTTGCAGTGATAGCAACTTATCGAAGGGCGCTTTATGGCGACTCAACACATCACTGTTAGACGGGAGCGCCGACCTAATTTCTATTATACATAGAACAACGCTTGCCAAGTCCTCTGGAAACGGAATCTGCGACTTGTAGTTCTTGATGGCAATTACAGGCGCAATTAACTCAAGAAGTTTTGCAAATTCTTCGCTCTGAACCCTAGCTGCCACATCTGGCGTGTCGTACGCTTTTATCAGCGTTGAGATTTTCTGATGACGAACATCCGAATAGTTTTTATATTTTTTGTCGAAAATTATGGCGTACTTTTCTAGACTGTCCATGCTTCCCTTTTATATTCCATAAAATGTTGAGAAGAGGTAATTGTGATCAACATTGAGTACGTCAACGGCAGGTTTTGAATGCTGGCTTAAAACAACCGCTTATGGCCGCGTGCTGCCGTTCGGTACGACTCGGGCATCATGGACCGTCTCTAAAAAGCCCCCAAGCGCGGCAACCGATCCGAAAACGGCACAAGGTTTCCGGAAAATCGGTCGGTCGACGTGGTGCTTCCACAGCATCAACGTAAAGCTAACCGGCGGTGCTTTAGCGCCGTCCAGTTACCGGGGGAGCGAGATTGAGCGCCAGGTTAGCCCCAAAACTCGCACTACTGCACCTCGTCCCGGAGTCCAACATATGCCTTGTCCAAGTACGGCTCGATGGGGTTATGGTCTATGAGGCGCATCAATTCGACGAGGTGAACGAGTAGTCTTTTCAATCTTGTCTGGCGGAAATCCTTGCCTGTCTGTTCAAAATCGAGAAAAAAGTTTAGAACGACTGGCGACCACCGCTGAACAGCGTTCGGAGTCGTTGCCTCTAGTTGCTCGCAGTACCGACCATAGCCCATGACGGTGCGCGTTGACCCACGCGTTTCGATTAGAGACTCACCAATCGCGCGGAGCTCCTCTCGGAAAACAAGGGTGTCTTTCCATTTGCCGCAATCCTCTGCGTGATTGAGTTGGCCATCGGCCAGATCACTGCGAATGAGGCCGACAGCTCGCTCCAGCTTCGCGGCATGCACGTTGTTTCCTGGATCCAAGAAAGTCAACTCTTGACGATAAAGCTCCACCCAGGCCATGAACGAGCTTATTCGGTAGGCTGTGCTTACCAGCTTGTAGCGTTGAAAGTAAGAGTCATGGATACTATTTTCGACTTGCTTCTCTGGGCGTGACGCAAGAACTTTTTCATTGAGGTAAACGGTTGGGAAGTGGTTGAGGACTTCGAGCGTTCGTGAGGCGAGCTCGCGCGCGGACAAAAGTAGAGGATCTCTGAACTTCTGATAGAGCTGCTCCAACGTTTGGCGCTGCTTCCATCGCTCGAAGGACCGGGAGAAGACGTAGTCCTTGAGAACCACACCAAGTAGCGAGCCAATCGTCGAGACAATGGCACCCAGAACCGTAAGGCCGAACCACGTCTGGAGATCGAGACCGAGAAACATGGATGAGAATTCGCGTGGGTCTAACGAAGAGCTAACAGGCGCTGCGCGGCTTTGTCGCGCAGCGTCCGGTGACGGAAGGAAGCGAGATTGAGCGTTGGGTTAGAACTAGCGGGCCGATGCGCACGGGGTTTTACGACTTTGATCATTTGCACCATTGCTTCTCGCAGGGAATGCCGTCGTTGTTTCCATCCATCTTGACCCCAGGGCAATTTTGCAAGAAGAAGGTCGCTTCTTGGCAGGATGTCATTTGGGAGCAGTATGTACGGCCGTCGCACTTGAACTTCGTTGAAGGGATTGTTTCTGGAGCGGAACTACGGGGACGTGCGGGTTCGGCCGAGCTCTGGGCGCTAGCCATAGCGACGTGTTGGCTTTGATATTTTGCGTAGCCCTGCCAACCGATAGTGGCAAGAATTGCGATAAGAATAAGCTTTTTCATAGATTTGGTGACTCGAAAGTTCTAACTTTTAGGGCGACAGTTTTGCTGCGCAATATCGGAGTTGCTCCGTAACTCGGCCTCGCTCGGAACGTATGCACGCCTCACTGCAGCAGGGTCCACGCCTTTCGTTTGCTATCTCTTTGCAGTACTAAATAATCGTGGAAGCGGCCTTTGCAGGCTAGGTCGATAGCATACACCCAGACCCTTCCAATGGCTGCTTTCGGCGGACTTCTTCACTGTCTCTTCATGGCCGGGTGCTGCCTGAGGGCAAATGAAACCGGGCCGTCACGTCGGAAGCTCTCGCAAGGCATTCTTAAACGCGGCTATTTTCTGAACTAGCGCAGTATTCGCGAGTCTGCGCTCGGTGACCGGCCTCTTGTACTTGTGCCAAGCAGAAAGACTATCCAGTCTCGCGCGGTGTATTCCTGTTTCGAAGAAGGCGAACGCGGTTTTTTCGAGACGGCTCGACAGATCAATGAAGTCTTGGCGAATCAATTGCGCTAGATCGAAGTATTTTTTCGACGGAACATCAACCAAATGCATATGGAGAGTGCCAAGGTAGTCTTGCACAAACGCCACCTCGCGCTTCGTTCCCGTAGTCAGCCAAGTTGAACCAGCGAGTTGCTGCTCTGTGAAGAGAGTAAACCAGTCTTCAAATGCATTCTTTGATAGGAGAATTATGGGGCCGCGCGATATCTCTTCGTCGGTGTCGAGCGTGCCGAGCGAGCCCATAGTACGTAAGTCTTGTGCAAGCTGGAGGATGCGTTCGTGAGCTGCAATCTGCCTATCCACTATCTTTGATCGAATCTGAAGCCTGAAGTCGCGCTGCTTTAGCAGGAGAGCGGCAACGAAGGAAAGAACTCCCCCTCCAAGAGCACCAAGAAGGCCAAAGACTGCGCTTGCGTTCGCATTCAGGAACTGTAGGATTTCGGGAGGCATCGTTTTGTCACCGCTAAGTTTGTTTTCTGGCGACAGTCTTGCTGCGCAACATTGGGGCCCGCTCTCGAAAGAGACGTCGCTGGGAACGCTGGAAGCTTACCAAATGGGGCACTTCATCCTCTGTGTTCTGATTCTATACAGGATAGGAAATCGTCAAAGGCGGCACGTCGCTGGCTAGGTCGATAGCATACACCCAGGCTGCTTCAATGACCGCTGTCGGCAGACTTTTCCACCGTCTCTTCTTGGCCGGCTGCCGACCGACGCCATTCTGCGCCCACCGGCTGCTTACCGGCGCATAGCGGCCGGTCAGGCGAAGAAAGTCACAGGCGCAGCCGAATGACCGCTTACGGCTGAGCGCTTCAGGCTAAC
>Ga0209570_1001413_pt1 | contig 13284 bp, 11 predicted proteins | sample EBPBio172007_DNA_FD_185861 | JGI IMG/M metagenome (GOLD analysis project Ga0209570, IMG submission 185861) | Wastewater treatment Type I Accumulibacter community from EBPR Bioreactor in Madison, WI, USA - Reactor 1_9/17/2007_ DNA (SPAdes)... | ecosystem: Engineered > Bioreactor > EBPR >... | reverse complement strand
CCCTCAAGCAACTGGACCGTTACCAAATTACCGGAACGCTCGGCAAAGGGGCGACAGGCACGGTTTATCGGGCGCACGACCCGCTCATCGATCGTACCGTGGCGATCAAGACGGTGGATTGCGCGGGATTCTCGCGCGAGCAAAGCGAAGCTTTCGAGGAGAGTTTCTATCGCGAGGCCAAATCGGCTGGCCGGCTCAACCATCGCAATATCGTGACCATTCACGATGTCGGGCGCAGTGGCGATCTGGTCTATATCGCCATGGAATTTCTCGATGGTCGCTCCCTGCGCGAAATTCTCGATTCCGGGGTCGTGCTGCCACTGGAGCATATTGCCAAAATCGCCATCCAGATCGCCGACGGTCTGGCGTTCGCGCACGCCAACCACGTCGTGCATCGCGATATCAAACCTGCGAATATCATGGTGACGGGCAATAATTGGGTCAAAATTGCCGATTTCGGGGTGGCGATGCTGCCCAACACTTCGCTCGGCTCGGCGGGCTTCGCTCAGGGGTCGCCGCGATACATGGCCCCGGAACAGATTGCCGGGCAAAACGCCGACAATCGTTCAGACATCTTCTCGCTCGGGGTGGTCCTCTACGAAATGCTGACCGGACGCCCCCCCTTCAACGGCAGCAACATCAAGGAAGTGCTCGACCAGGTGTTGCACACCGCCCCGCCGCTGCCTTCGAGTTTCCACCCCCATCTGCCGCAAGGATTTGACCGGGTGGTCGCCCGCGCCATGGCCAAAGACCCGGAAAAACGTTATCAGAACGCCGCCGAGATGGCCGCCCAACTGCGCAAGTATCGGCGCATGGTCATCGAAGCCAAGCGGGAACAGAATCCGCCGCCGGCGTCCCCGCCCTCCGCAGCAGCCGCCCCGCCTTCCGGGGGCGTCGGCGCCGAAACCGTGCAAATCAGGACGAAACGCAAGCCGGCCCCCGTTCCGGCTCCTGCCCGGCGAACTGACTTTCTGCGTCTCGGCGTGCCGCTGATTGTCACTCTGGGAATACTGCTGGCCGTTGGTTGGTGGTGGCTGCGTCCGGCCAACACCCCATCGCCAGTGATCGCCAAACCGGAACCAGCACCCATTCTCGCTCCAGCCTCCGCTTCATCGGCCGCCGAGACACCATCCAAGGCCGATGTTGCTGCAACAGCGCCTGCCAACGCGGCGTTCAACTCCCCAACCGCAAGCGTTTCAGCAAATGCCGAGCCGCCACCAGCGGTTGAGGCAAGCCCGGCGGTAACGTCACCTCCGGCAACGGCCCGTGTCCAGTTGGCCATTTCCCCTTGGGGCGAAATCTACGTCGATGGCAAAAAAGCGGGAACCTCGCCACCACTGACCACTGTCAAGCTGCCGGCCGGCAAACACAGTATCGAAATCCGCAATACCCATTTCAAACCCCTCCGGCAAAGCGTCAATCTGGCGCCGGGCGGTAATCTTCGCATCAAGCACAAATTCGAGTGAGGCGCCCTATGTCATCCCCCGCCAATTTCCCGATCCGCCGTGGCCTCAGCCTGCTTGCCCTGCTGCTATGCAGCGCCTGCACCACGACCGAAGTCAAGAAGGAGGAGACTCTGCCGCCGGCAGCGGAGGCGGCTGTGGTCGCGCCTTCGCCGGATGCCGCGCAACAGGAACTGGCCAACGGCATTGCCAGCTACGAAAACGGCAATTACAAGACTGCGGCCAGACAATTGCAGAAAGCGCTGGCCATGGGTCTCAAGATGCCGGATGATCAAGTCAAGGCCCATAAATATCAGGCCTTCATTCATTGTGTTGGCGGGCGCAAGAAACTCTGCGCCGACGAGTTCAAAAAGACCCTGGACGCCAATCCCGATTTCGCGCTGACCCCGGCGGAAGCCGGACACCCGATCTGGGGGCCGGTCTTCCGCGACACGAAGAAGCGTTACAAACCCGCAACCAAGTAAAAACGCGGCAAATCAGCGCTTCTTTTCCGGCGGCTTGGCAGGCAGCCGATTCATTTCTTCCACGGCTTTGGTCAGCGCATCAAGATTGTCCTTGGATACGCCCTGCCCCAGCCGGCCCATCGGTGTGAGTCCGGAAGGCGCATTTGCCGGTGCAGCCTCCTTACCGGCCTCTTTGGCAGGCTCCTTGGCCGCAGGGGTGACGCCGGTCTTGGCCGGAGCACTCGCCGCAGGCGCCGCCCCGACTCCCCAGGAATCCGCGGCCGGCGATTCGGCTCCCTTCTCTGCGCTTCCCGCTTTTGCCGACGCGGGCGTCGCCGGCGCCGTCTCGGAGGAAACCGGCGGCGGGCTGGCGGGCCGACTTCTCGTCTGCGGCAGATCGGCGATCACTCCGCGCGAATCCTCGGAAAGGATGCGCTGGTGCGCTGCACCCAACTCTCGGCGTAACTCGGCCGCCAGGCGCGCCGCTTTTTCCAGATCTTCCTTGCTTGGCGGAGCGGCAACCGGTGCAGCCGGGACGTTGGCAACAGCGGGGGTGGCGGTTACCGGCGGTGGAGTCATGCGCTGATACAGCACCACCCAAGCCGCGAAATTGGCCACCAGTAACAAAACGGCGCCACCGACGATCAGCAGCATTTTTCTGCGTACGGCGAACCACGAGGGCTTTTTCACCTCCTCGTTTTCGGCGGGAATCGGATCTTGCGTTTCTTCCATGGCAACAGGTGGGCCGGAGATATTTTCATTATATGCCCAACGGCAGATCGCTCCTTGCGACCCTGCGGCCCATGGTGCTAGATTGATGCCAATTACCGACACCGGGAGCCCAGCATGTCCACTTCGCGTCTGGTTGGATTCGTCATCGCCGCCATCGGCTATCTTTCCGGGCTGATTCTGGTAGCCCAGCCCTTCGTCCCCCAACTCGCCGCATCGCAAATGGTGCTGATCGCGCTGTTCCCGCTCTGTCTGCTGATCGGCATTCCGCTGTACGCCTCGGGCGAAGAGCGCGCCGCGGCATTGCGCTATTCCGCCTTCGGTTTGCTGCTGATCGGGCTGGCGGCGCTGATCGGGGTATTCGTCGATGCGCTGTCGGTTCTGCAGGCCGGCAGCACGCTGTTGCTGTGGATCATCGCTCCGGCCGGGCTGTTCGTCGGCCTGCTGCTCAATACCTTTGCCGGCGGGCTGGAACGCCTGCAGCGCGAGCATATCGCCAACGGTTAACAGGCTGCTGAAGAACTCGCCGGAAGATGGCGTTTTTCAGCAGCCTGTTAAGGCACCATCGGACTGCTAAACACCGCCTCGATGCGACGTTTTTCGTTCGGCGCCAGTTCGAGGCGGAAATAATGCACCCCGGGATACTGGTCGCCATGAATGGCCACCAGATGCTTGCCGGCACTGACCGACAGCGTTTTCAGCGGCGGTGAGGTACCGACTTTCTTGCCATCGATGAACACTGTTCCTCTGGGGCGCACGTCGAGAATCAGCGAGGCCTGCTTCGCCGAGGTATCCCGAGCGCCATTGCCATTTTCCGGACTGCTCACCGCTGGTGCAGGCTTCTTGCCAACGGGGGCCGGTGAAGAGACCAACGGCAGCGGCTCGGAATATTTGCCCTGAACGACCGACCACCCGATCAGTCCGACCAACCCCAGGAGCAAGAGCAAGGCCGCGCCCGCAGCCAACTTGTGCTTGCGTCCCCAGCGCGGTGCCGGAGCGGGTAGCGTAAGCGGCACCTCCAGCGGCGCATCCTGCCCGAGCAAGGCTTTCTTGAATTCGGCCACATTTTTTGGCCGCTGTTGCTCATCCGGGTTCAGCGCCCAATCGATCGCACAAAGAAAATTCCGGCTGAAACGTTCGCCAGCCAGCGACTCCGCCGAGGGCATGGCATCTTCCCGGACCCGCGCCGGCGCTTCCAGCGGACGCTGGCCGGTGGCCAGCCAGTAAAGCACCCCGCCCATCGCATAGAGATCGGACCACGGCCCGAGCGCCCCTTTGGTGTGATATTGCTCCAGCGGCGCATACCCCGGCGTGACAATACTGGTCATGCTATTGGTCGTACCGCCCACTACCTGGCGCGCCGCGCCGAAATCGAGCAGCACCAGGCTGCTATCCTCCTCACGCACGTAGATATTGCCGGGCTTGATATCGCGATGCAGCACCCCGGCCCGATGCACCACCTCCAACCCGTTCAGTAGCGGGATGAACATCCGCAGCAGGCTTTGTTCGTCGAGCGGACCACGCCCTTTCAGCCACTCGCGCAGCGGCTGGCCTTTTTCGTAGTCCATCACCATGTAGGCGGTATGATTGGCCTCGAAAAAACGGGTGACGCGCACGATGTTGCGGTGCCGGAAACTGGCCAGCACCCGGGTTTCGCCAAGAAAGCGCTGCAAGCCCTGCCAGTATTCCTGCTGATCGGCCTCGGTGGCCGGTCCGACCGCCTGCTCGGCGCGCCGGGCAGCCAGATGCTCGGGAAAATACTCCTTGATCGCCACCAGGCAATTCAGGTTGGCATCGTGCGCCAGATAAGTGATCCCGAAGCTGCCGCTACCCAGCGCCGCTTTGATGGTGTACTCGTGCAAGGAATAGCCCAGCGGCAGCGCGACATAATGCTCATCGCCCGGCGGCGCGGTTGCCGCAATCGCCTGATTGCGTGCGGCCTCGGGCAGAATTACGGTGGAAGGATCGTCATCGACCAACAGGTCGACTCGCGTGGGCGGAGCGCCCTGTGGCTTGGTCGGGTCGGAAGCGGCTGTTCCCATGGATCCTCCGGCTATTTGCGTGGCATTTTGCCCGGCCGGCGTCCCGCCGGCAACCGTGGCGAACCGCGCTCCACCACCGCTCGCGCCCCACCGGTGCCCGCCGGCTGGAAGGAAGGAATCAAATGCTTCTTGCCATTGCCGATCAGGTCGGCGCGCCCCATTTCCTTCAAGGCCTCGCGCAGCAAGGGCCAGTTCTCCGGGTCGTGATAGCGCAGGAAAGCCTTTTGCAGCTTGCGCTGCCGGCCGGCGCGAATGACCTCGACCTTTTCCCCGCCCTTGGCCAGTTTCTTCAAGGGATTGCGTTCGGTGTGATACATGGTCGTCGCCAGCGCCATCGGCGTCGGCAGGAAGGTCTGCACCTGGTCGAGACGGAAATTGTTGGCCTTCAGCCACAGCGCCAGGTTGAGCATGTCCTCGTCGCGCGTGCCGGGGTGAGCGGCGATGAAATACGGAATCAGATACTGCTCCTTGCCCGCCTCGCGCGAGAAGCGCTCGAACAGCGCCTTGAAACGATCGTAGGCGCCCATGCCCGGCTTCATCATTTTCGACAAAGGCCCTTCCTCGGTATGTTCCGGGGCAATCTTCAGGTAACCGCCGACGTGGTGCGTGACCAGTTCCTTGATGTAGTCCGGCGAACGCACCGCCAGGTCGTAACGCAGGCCGGAACCGATCAACACCTTCTTCACCCCCGGCAGGCTGCGCGCCTTGCGATACAGGTTGATCAGAGGCGTGTGGTCGGTGCCGAGGTTCTCGCAGATATCCGGATAGACACAGGAGAGCCGGCGGCAGGCCGACTCGATTTCTTCGTCCTTGCACTTGAGGTGGTACATGTTGGCGGTCGGCCCGCCCAGATCGGAGACGACGCCGGTGAACCCCGGCGTCTTGTCGCGCATTTCCTCGATTTCGCGCAGTACCGAGCCTTCCGAGCGGCTCTGCATGATGCGCCCTTCGTGTTCGGTGATCGAACAGAAAGTGCAGCCGCCGAAGCAGCCGCGCATGATATTGACCGAGAAGCGGATCATTTCCCAAGCCGGAATTTTCGCTTCGCCGTAGGCCGGATGCGGCCGGCGGGCATAGGGCAGTTCATAGACGCGGTCGAGTTCCTCGGTGGACAGCGGAATCGGCGGCGGATTGAGCCAGACGTCACGCTCACCATGCGCCTGCACCAGCGCCCGGGCATTGCCGGGGTTGGATTCAAGATGGAAGGTACGCGAAGCGTGGGCGTACAGCACCGGGTCGTCCTTGACCTGCTCGTAGCCAGGCAAGCGAACCACCGTGTGCTCGCGCGCTACCCGCCGCGCCGCCAATCGCTCTGCCAGGGGACCGACGACCTTGACCGCCTGCCCACCTTCCGTCGCGCACGCCGATTTCGTATCGGAAGGCGCCATCGCATACGGGTCGGCGTGTCTGACCAGCGGTCCTGGCGTATCGACATGGCTCGAATCCATTTCGAGCCACTCGGGCGAAGGCTTCCAACCCGGCGGCACCATGAAGGCCGTGCCACGCAGATCGCGAATCTGGTTGATCGCCTCGCCACGCGCCAGCCGGTGCGCCAGTTCGACCAGGGCACGCTCGGCATTGCCGAAAATGAGCAGGTCGGCTTTGGAGTCGGGCAGCACCGAGCGCCGCACCTTGTCCGACCAGTAATCGTAATGGGCGATGCGGCGCAGGCTGGCCTCGATCGAGCCGATCACCACATTGACCTGCGAATAGGCTTCGCGGCAGCGCTGGGCATACACCGTCACCGCCCGATCCGGGCGCTTGTTGGCCTCGCCGTTGGGCGTGTAGGCATCGTCGGAGCGGATCTTGCGGTCGGAAGTGTAACGATTGACCATCGAATCCATGTTGCCGGCGGTCACCCCGAAAAACAGGTTGGGCTTGCCGAGCTTCTTGAAATCGGCCGCCGAATGCCAGTCCGGCTGGCTGATGATGCCGACGCGAAAGCCCTGCGCCTCAAGCAGGCGCCCGACCAGCGCCATACCAAAGCTGGGGTGGTCGATATAGGCATCGCCGGTGACCAGGATGATGTCGCACGAATCCCAGCCGAGCACTTCCATTTCAGCGCGCGACATGGGCAGGAAAGGCGCCGGCCCGAACCGGTGCGCCCAGAATTTCCGATATGAAAACAGTTGTTTAGCAGCACTCATGGCGGCATTGTCTCATGAATCGCCTGCCCCCGAATCCGCTCTTATCCCCGATCTCTGCATTTAGTACAATGGCAAGCGACCGCTGTAATTTACGACGCAATCTGAACCGGCTTTTCCGACACCACTGAGTAATGAACAACCATTTGGGGGTTACCTGTCGATACGCTCCTCGGTGGCGGTTTGATTCAACCGTTGGGCACAAATTCACGGCGAGCGGACGTAAATCAGCTCAAATTTTCAATAACTCAAACGAGGTATCAATACAATGAAGATCGTCCTGGCAATTGCGGTTACAGCCACTCTTTTAGTTTCCGGTTGTGCATCTGTAGATATGGCATCAAAAGCAGAGTCGGCAAGAGCAAAAGAATTTAACCCTCCCAGCCAAGGCAATGCAGGCGTTTACCTCTATCGAGACAGCTTCGTTGGCAAGGCTCTCAAGAAAGATTTATGGATCGATGGAAAGTGCATCGGCGAAACTGCGCCAGATGTGTTTTTCTACACGGAAGTTGAGGGTGGGAAAAATCACAAAATCGATACAGAATCCGAATTTTCACCAAATACTCTTGAGTTGACGTTCGAAACCGGGAAGAACTATTTCATTCGCCAGTTCATTAAACTTGGTGTTTTCGTTGGCGGCGCAGGGTTGGAGCAGATCCCCGAAGAGCAAGGGAAAATGGCTGTTGCCAAGCTTGAAATGGCTAAACCTGGCAAATGTAGCGCCGCACGATAACTACGATTCCCAAACCCAGCTAACCCGGTAGTCGAAAGGGATAGCCCAATAGCTGCGCTTTGGGCCCCCTCCCTTTCGCTTCGGCCTCCAAAATCCGCCTTCCGTTTCCACCACTCCACTACCGAGGCAGCAGATATGCGATTGTTATTTTCTTTGGTGGCACTCGCCTTTTTGTTTCCCCACCATTCAATTGCTGCCGAGTTGTCCAATACAGACACTGGCACCTATGAATGGTTGGGCCCCAAGGGGGAACCGACAGGGGTGCTGTACAAACTTGGTCGATCAAGCGATGGCAAGTGGCTCGCCGAAGGATTCATTCCAGGGCAGGGCTGGAAGAATGTCAGTTGCGATTTCGGCTGTGAATACAGAAATAGTACGCCGAACGAAATCGAGAAATACTTCCCGGCTAACTGGGTCGCAAATGCAGATATCGCCTGTATTCAAAATATTGCGCAAGCATTTTGTCGCTACTCCCGTAAAACGGAGCCCAATAGTAGCGGTTACGTAATCATTACCCTGGTCAGTGGCAAACCGATACCAGTCTTGGTCAGGAAGGTAAGTGGAAACTAGAGGCCCAGCCCATCATTCGACCTGACCTACGCAAAATGTAAATTCAACCCTTAGATTTCCCCCACGGAGGCGCAAGTGAAATCGCTTACCGCAATCATCAAAACAATCACCCCACTGATTTTGGCATTGAGTGTGGCCGGGAATGCTATTGCGCAGGCCGACCAAATGGACAAGTTCATTGAAGAAATGCTCGATACGCACCGAGACAAGACGCTCTGCGTCGAGAAATCATCTTCCGTCGAATCCATCCGGTCCAACCTCGTTTCGTTCTTAAGAACCGCTGGCGTGCAGAACACAGTCACGACAAAGTATCTTGCCATAGCCATGTGGTCTATCTTCCCGTGCCCATTCTCACCCATCAGACAAGAATTACGCCCCGCAACGGAAAAGGATATCGAGGGCGTTTGGCTATTCCCGGAAACATCCCAGAAGCTCCGTTTCCCGCCCCAGTCCCCACGCCAATCGCCAGTTGGACGCATGCCAGTCAAGTGCGATGCTGTTGGTTACTACCCAGGAGGTGAGCTAAGGCATGCCATCGTCGCTGGAGAAAACGCCACTTGCCCTTTCGTAAAGGCAAATGATCTGGATGCCGCGAGACGGAACCCCAAAGTCTCGACGTGGACCTTTCTTTCCTCTAGCCGCATTGGTGTGACGAGAACGGATGTCCAGAACCACATTGAACAATGGGATGTTTTTTTCGTCGCCAAACCGTTTGCTTTTGGCGATGTTCAGTTCTCGACGGGAGACCTGGTTGCCTACCTTCGAAAGGAAAATGGCAACGACGTAGGCATTGCATCGCAGTTTCGCCATCTGAAGCGGCTGCCATAGACGCCATGAAGTTCCTGGCATTCACTGGCGCTGCGCGATAAGGCAGCGCAGCGCCAGTTAGTTTTACTTTAGCATCGAGCACCGATGGGGTACCACGGTTCGGTTGTATAGAATCCCTGATCAATTTTTTGCTTAATACCAACAATTGTTGTTATCAACTTAAGGAAAACTCAGTGTTCGAACACTTGAATGAATTAGTCACTCTTGGATCGGCAGGCACTCTACTATTCTCGCTCGTCGCTGCTTTGTTTCGGACAAGGGCCTTCGTTGACTGGCTCAATCGACATGTTCTAAATGGAACACCACGCATCGTTCCAAAAGAAGAGCTAGACCTTATTAATGAGTATCTGCAGCGGGATGAAATCAGAGTTAGCAAAGTACTTGACGCTTTGCCTGAATTGGTATTTTTACCGTACACAGATTGCCCTGCAATTGCTGACAACATTGACGTTCCCCTAGCAGAGCAGTATCACGATGAGCAGTTTTCAAGCGGTCGTGTGGATGATCCGCATGCTTTCCTCTATCAACAAAATGACTGCGAGTTACTGCAAGCGGGAAAAGGCCAAAGTTTGCAGGCGTACGCCATTGGAAGATATAGCCAGCTACGATCTTTGCCGCCAGAGCAGAAGCATCGACTTTTAGTGCTCGGTGCTAACAATCTGGTCATCAGACCAGCAAAAAACGAGTTCGTACTACATCACCGAGGCAACGTTGCCGAAACTCAGTCGAATAAACTGCATGGTTTCGGTGGCGGTTACATGCCGTACTGGGAAAACGGACGAAAATCAATAGCAGTTCGCCGCGACGACTGCAAAAGTCTGCGATTTACCGCAATGAGAGAACTGCATGAAGAGAGCGGGCTGCTGAGCCTTGATCATGTACCTGGGTTTATCTGCGCTATCGAGGAACGTCACCGCCGTGATCCCGACGGAAAGTTCGGATACATGACTTTCTTCTTCGTCACGTTGATCGAGGATGATTTTGAACCGACTTACAAAGGCGATTCCAAAGAAGGAGCAAAGCGGGTTGTCGAGATAACCAAGAAAAACCTGCACTCCATGATAATTCACGGCAGAATCGAGAATTTCGACGTGCATCCACAATTGCGTGCCGAATTACTGGTTTGGATATTTGCTGGTTGCCCTGGTCTGCATTTTTTACGTCGTTGGTGGCTGTCAAATCCTGTTTCCAGGCGAAGACTGAAGAAATCTTTGGCTTGAAGTCCGAACACGGAGTGACATCCTCTCAGTTACCCAGCTTTAGCACGAAAACTCCGCCCAACTCACATAGGTGAAAAAATTCGGCTGCATGCGATGGCGCCACTCAACGAACGCCTGGTAAAGGTTTAGTCAGGCTTCTCATCTTTGAGAATGCCTCCCATCGCAGCAGCCTCCCACAGCCCGCCCTATAATGCGACTTTTGCATAATTAGGTTGCCTACCATGTCCCATCCGCCCGGCTGGCATTTCCAGTTCGCCAGCGACAACACTGCCGGTGTTTGCCCCGAGGCCCTGCAGGCCTTTAATGCCGCCAACGGCGGCTGGGTGCCTTCTTACGGCAATGATGATGCCACCCGCGAGGTGTGCGATCGGTTGCGCGCGCTGTTCGAGACCGATTGCGAGGTTTTTTTCGTCTTCAACGGCACCGCCGCCAATTCGCTGGCGCTGGCGGCGTTGTGCCAGTCCTACCAGGGGGTGATCTGCGCCGACAGCGCGCATATCGAAACCGACGAATGCGGCGCGCCGGAATTCTTTTCCAACGGCTCCAAGCTGCTGACTTCGCCGCAACGCCAGGGGAAGCTGACGGCACAGGGGGTGCTGGATCTGATCACCCGCCGCACCGATATTCACTACCCTCGCCCGCGCGTGCTGAGCCTGACGCAGAGTACCGAACTCGGCACGCTTTACCAGATCGGTGAAATCTCCGGATTGACGCGCCTGGCCCAGGAACACGGTCTCAAGGTGCAGATGGATGGCGCCCGCTTCGCCAACGCGGTGGCTTCGCTGGGGTGTTCGCCAGCCGAAACCACCTGGCGCGCAGGCGTCGATGTGTTGTGTTTTGGCGGCACCAAGATGGGCCTGCCGATTGGCGAGGCCATCGTCTTTTTCGACCGGGCGCTGGGCGAGGAATTCGCCTACCGTTGCAAACAGGCCGGGCAACTGGCTTCGAAGATGCGCTTCCTGTCAGCCCCCTGGCTGGCCATGCTGGAAAACGATTGCTGGCTGCGGCATGCCGGCCACGCCAATGCGATGGCGCAACGACTCGCCGGCCACATCGCTGCGATTCCCGGCGCGGAGATGCTTTTACCGACCGAGGCCAACGGGGTGTTCGTGAATCTGCCCCAGGCGGCCATCACCGCGCTGCAGGCCAAGGGGTGGGCTTTCTACACCTTCATCGGCGGCGGCGCGCGTTTCATGTGTTCTTGGGCCACTTCGCCGGAAGCAGTCGACGAGCTTGCCAGCGATCTGGCAGCAGCGCTGACGATCTGATCTCAGCCGCCAGCGGGCGGCCGGCATTTGACCGGCTTGGTGGCCATGCTGGCGATCATGCCCTGGCTGAACATCATCTGGGTGAGAAAGGCGAAATAGGCGTCGGCATGCCCGTGCATATCGATAATCCGGCAACCGATGCGAGTGTGTTCGCCATCGCTGCTCTGGTTGCAGACTACCGCCGAGATGCGCATCTCGCCGGCACCGGAATCGAAAGCCACTTCCAGCGCTTGCTGTGCCGCGGTATCGAATCCGCCGTGCAACACAATGGCAAACCCGGTGGATGAGAAATTCTGCAGTTTGCCGGTCACTTCGCGGCCGGCGATGACCATGTCTGCGTTCACGCCGCCTTTGGAAACGAAGCGCGGATTCTGTCTGAGTTCGTTTTGCATGCCTTATCCATCAGCTGGAGTCACACCCGAACTATACCTGCGGATCAGCGCAGCGAGAACTCGACCCGGTTGGGGCTGAGCTGTTCACCTTCCTTGCTTTCTGCCACCAGTTTCGGCGCCAGCAGGAAGACCCGTTCCATCGGCAACTTGCCCTCGCCGACCAGCCAGGCTTGCACGGCCTGGGCGCGTCGCTGTGCCAGCTGGCGCAGATCGTCTTCGGTAACTTCGGTGTTCTCGATCAGCAGTTTTTCCATTTCTTCCACTGATAGCCCCTTCTGCAGACCGATCAGATTGCGCGGCTTGGAAAACTTGGCGGCGGAATAGACCCGTTTCAAATATTCCGGATATTCCTTGGCGTCGATTTCGATGCTTTGCAGCGGCCCGGCTTCGACGCCGCGCTTGACCAGATCCTTCTGCTTTTCGATGCGCACGGCGCGGTCGATCGCCGCGCGCTTGCCGCCTTCGCGGTCGGTCTGCGGATCGGCACGGCCGGTGATTTCGAGCTTGAGCGCTGGGCGGTCATTCATCGCTTTGGCCATGGCCTCCAGCTTCTTCAGGGTTTCCGGCGTCAGACGGGATTGCCCGGGCGCGAAATCGACCGTGGAGAGATCGGCGCCGCCGGCAAACATCGATCCGAGCAAGGCAAAAGGTGAGCTCACCGCCTTGACGAAGAGATTGACGATGACCTTGACGATCACGCCACCGACCGAAAACTGCGGATCGTCGAGCGAGCCGGAAATCGGCAGGTTGATGTCGATCTCCCCGCGGCTGTTCTTCAGCAAGGCCACCGCCAGCTTGACCGGCAACGAGGTCGCATCCGGGCTATCCACCTTGTCGCCAAAGGTCAGTTGGTCGAGAAACACCCGGTTTTCGGCATTGAGCTGGCTGTTTTCCAGCTTGTAGCTGACAAACAGCGAGAGCTTGCCCTTTTCGATGGCGTAACCGGCGTACTTGCCGGAATAGGTGGACAGCGTGGTCAGATCGACCCCGCGGATTTCCCCCTTGAGATCAAGGTAGGCCTTGGCCGCCAGCGGGTTGAGCTTGGCCACCACCGACACCGGCGCCGCATTGCCGTAACCGCCACGCAGTTCCATGTCGGCCACGCTATCTGCCGCCGAAGAAAGCCCTTTGACGCTGCCGTTGATCTTGGTGACATTGACCGTGTAGTTCGGCTTGACGAACTGATCGGAGAAATTGACCCGCCCGCCTTTGAATTCAACCTTGCCGATCTTGATCGGCGGCACCGGCCTGGCAGACGCCACTGGGGCTGGCGCCGGACTGGCTTCCCCGGTGGGCGCCGCGTCGGTTGCCGGCGCGGCGGCTGGCGTGGCCGCCTCTTCGCGGCGAACAATCTGGGCCAGATTCAGTTTGCCTTCCGGGGTGACAATCATCCGCGCATAAAAATCGTTCAGCGTCACGTCGCCGACACTGAGAGATAGCGGCAGGAAGCGC
>Ga0209570_1001411_pt1 | contig 13298 bp, 10 predicted proteins | sample EBPBio172007_DNA_FD_185861 | JGI IMG/M metagenome (GOLD analysis project Ga0209570, IMG submission 185861) | Wastewater treatment Type I Accumulibacter community from EBPR Bioreactor in Madison, WI, USA - Reactor 1_9/17/2007_ DNA (SPAdes)... | ecosystem: Engineered > Bioreactor > EBPR >... | reverse complement strand
GAGTTCAGGGTTGCGGCTGTTATAGATAGAGTAAATACTACTTTTGATGTATGGCAGGGAACTACGTTTGCCTGTGTACAGTGCCATAGCCACCCTTATGACCCATTCCGCAATGAAGAATACTATAAGATTATGGCATTCTTCAACAACACCCGTGACGAAGATACACAAGACGAAGCGCCTAATTACCGTGAGTTTTCGGACGAAGATGAGCAAAAACTAGATAGTCTTACACATTGGATAAAGACCAACCTAGGCGACGAAAAAAGTAACTATTATAATAAGCTGGTACGAAATCTGGAGCCTCGCCATCATGCACATTATGCCGATAATTATGTAAATGGGGCTTTGCTGGGCGATAGAAATATTGGTTTAAGACATACAGGTACTTGCCGATTGCCAGGTATAAAACTAGACAATAAAACCACTTTTTTGATTAGCTACGCCAATAAGAATGTAGGTGGCTGGCTTGAATTAAGAAAAGGGAGCCCTACCGGCGAAATTCTGACAAAGCTTAAATTGGATACTACCGCCAGAAATAAACTGCTTTTTATTCCGATTAAAGCTACTAAAGGAAGGCATGATTTATATCTGGTAGGCACAAACAGCCGCCTGAAACCTGAACAGGATGTATTTTCGATAAACTGGTTCACTTTTCTGGAGGATTTCCCGAAAGGAGAACCGAAAAAATTTGATGATTTTAAATATCTGCTCACAGCCAAAACGCAGAATACACCTATTATGCTCAAAAGTGATGCAGATTATGAGCGTAAAACCCATGTTTTTGAAAGAGGTAACTGGTTAGTACATGGCAAGGAAGTTTACCCAGATGTACCTCGTTCGATGAATCCTTTCCCGAATGGTGCACCAAGAAACCGATTAGGTTTGGCAGAATGGCTGTTGGATAAAGATAATCCGCTGACGGCTCGTACAATGGTTAACCGTTTCTGGGAGCAGTTGTTTGGGATTGGCTTGGTAGAAACCCTCGAAGATTTTGGTACACAGGGCTCTAAGCCATCGCATACAGCATTGCTTGATTTTCTGGCTATCAAGTTCAGAGCCGACTACAAATGGCAAATGAAGCCATTAATTAAATATATGCTTATGTCGGCAACTTATCAGCAGGCATCGGTAGGCAGTGAAGGCTTAGCAGCTAAAGACCCACAAAACAGGCTATTGGCACATGGACCGAGAATCCGGATGAACTCTGAAATGGTAAGAGACCAGGCACTAGCAGTAAGTGGTTTGTTAAGTACCAAAATGTATGGTAAACCTGTAATGCCCTATCAGCCTGATGGTGTGTGGCAGGCGGTTAACAGTAACCTTAATTATAAACAAAGCGAGGGCGAAGACCAGTATCGCAGAGCCATTTATACTTTTGCACGCCGCACGGGGCCGTATCCGCAACAGATTACTTTTGATGCCCCAAGCCGTGAGATTTGTACACAAAGACGCATCAGGACAAACACGCCTCTGCAAGCTTTACAACTGCTCAACGACCCTGTGTTTGTCGAAGCTTCTAAAAGTATAGCTATACAGATGCAACATAATGCATCAACCATTGATGAACAAATTAACTGGGCGTATCGGCGTATTTTCATACACGATGCTCCTAAGCCAGACCGTGAGGCACTTAAAAGATTGTATCAGGTATCCTTAGAAGAATTTAAAGCAAAACCACAAAATAGTAAAGCTTTTCTGAAAGAAGAGAAGCAACAGGCAGAAACGGCAGCATTAACTATTGTAGCCAATGCAATTATGAACCTTGATGAATTTGTAACAAAGCAGTAGCATCAAAAACGAAATGCACTTCTGTTATCAATAAGCCGAATAAGAAAAATAGTATCTGATTCTATTTGGTAAAGTAGAGAATATAATTTAGTGATTAGGATTCGACGGATAGTCGGATATTGTTGTGATTCAATGCCAATATTAGGCATCAAAGCTAACAAATCAAGTTTTTTGTAAAATATTTCGATAAATTCAATAGCAGATTCGTTTGATTGAGACTCAGAAATAAATTCTAAAATAGCATCAAAATCATCTTGGGCTGTAATAGACCACTTTATTTCGAAAGCCATTTTTTAGCTATTTTTTGTCTCACAATGGTGTCTGGTGTTGTTTCACCATTTTTTACTTGAAGAATTGCTTGTTCAAGCTTTTCAACTTCAACAGGGTTGAGTCCATTAAGAATATCGTCTTTCTGAGGAAGTAGAGCAGCAATGCTATCGTACAACTCTTTTAAATATTCTTTATTATCAATTTTGTCTATCAATTGATGAAAAGCAGGTTTTATCTCTACGTCACTAAGCATGATTCTGAAGATTTGATTAAACAAATATAACAAAAAAAACTAACAATGAATCTCTTTCAGGAAGTAAGCGAAGCAAATTTACAGGCTATTAAGCGTAGGCATTTTCTGAAACAATGCACTACCGGAATAGGGATGATGGCTCTGGGCTCGCTCACGAGTTGTTTTAATACTACCAAAGATTCGTTGATTGATAACCCACTATTGCCGAAGCTCCCACATTTTGCCCCAAAAGCCAAGAGTGTTATTTACCTGCACATGGCAGGCTCACCATCGCAATTAGAGTTATTTGATTATAAACCTGCCCTAGAAAAATGGCATGGCAAAGAATGCCCCGAAGAATACCTGAAAGGCAAAACATTTGCGTTTATCAGAGGTGTACCCAAGATGCTCGGGCCACAAGGTAAATTTGCACAGCATGGGCAGTCAGGTGCCTGGATTTCGGATTACCTGCCGTATTTTCAAAATATGGCCGATGATGTGTCGTTTCTGAAAGCCATGCATACCGACCAGTTTAACCATGCTCCGGCACAATTGTTTATGCAAACAGGTAGCCCGAGGCTTGGTCGGCCGGGTATGGGCGCATGGGCAACCTATGGTTTAGGCTCCGAAAATCAGAACCTACCGGGTTACATTGTACTTACTTCTGGTGGTAAATATCCCGAGGGAGGCAAGAGTATCTGGGGAAGTGGTTTTTTGCCATCAGTATATCAGGGTGTGCAGTGCCGTTCGAACGGTGAGCCAGTTTTGTATGTCAATAACCCCGAAGGCATCAGCCGTGATTTGCGTCGTGAGGCTATCAATACAATTAATGAAATCAACCAGCGTCAGTATGAAGAGTTTAAAGATCCTGAGATTCTGACACGTATTTCACAATACGAACTGGCATTTAATATGCAAATGACCGTGCCCGAAACAATGGATATTTCGAAAGAACCGCAGAAAATCCATGAGTTGTATGGTACAAGCCCCGGACAAACTTCTTTTGCTAACAACTGTCTGTTAGCCAGAAAAATGGTAGAAAACGGTGTGCGCTTTGTTCAACTCTACGATTGGGGCTGGGATACGCACGGCTCTAGTAAATCTGAATCTATAGAAGGTGCTTTGTGGGAAAAATGCCGCCAGACCGACCAGGCTATGTCGGCACTCTTGCTTGATTTAAAACAAAGAGGTCTGTTAGAAGAAACATTGGTAGTTTGGAGCGGCGAATTCGGCAGAACGCCGATGCAGGAAAATAGAGATAATAAGCCTGCACCATTTTTAGGACGAGACCACCACGTAGAAGCTTACACAGTATGGATGGCCGGAGGAGGTATAAAGAAAGGCTTTACACACGGCGAAACCGACGAAATTGGCTATTATGGAGTGAAAGGCAAAACACATGTACATGATTTACAAGCCACAATTCTGAACCAACTAGGGCTGAACCATGAAAAATTGACCTATGATTTTCAGGGGCGACCATTCAGACTAACAGATGTTGGCGGCAAAGTAATTAATGAAATAATTGCTTGATTCGCTCATACTCATTCCTTTAAATAAGTAGCAGCACAATAGATGTGTTGCTATTTTTATGTTCTATCTTTGCAAAGATTGTATTCATGACACTATATGAAAAAACGTATTCTTTTCGCTGCATTTTGCTCGATACTCACTATTGTTACACAGGCACAAAAATGGGAAAAGATTTCTTCAACATCAGAAGAGATTCCGTTAAGCTGGAAAAACACGCAGCAAACGGCTTCTTTGGTTGTAGATATTGATAATGATGGTATACAGGAGTTTGTGATGGCGGGTCGGGAAAAAGCACCTTCATTAATCTACCTTAAATATGAGTCTTCTATAGGTTGGCGAGAATTTGCCATTGAAAAAGAATTGCTTACAATAGAAGCCGGAGGAGCTTTTTTTGACATTGATAACGATGGCGACAAAGACCTTGTTTTTGGTGGAGACTCACAAAGCAGTAAAATTTGGTGGTGGGAAAACCCATATCCGTTCTACAATCCTAATGTACCGTGGAGACGCAAAGAAATCAAAAACGATGGTCAACCTCAACACCACGACCAGGCTTTTGGCGATTTCAAACAAACAGGCAAAGCGCAACTAGCTTTCTGGAATCAAGGGGCAAATACATTATTTATTGCAGCTATACCCGAAGATGCGTCAAAAAGTACAAAATGGGAATACGAACCTGTATTTGTGGCAGACGATAAACAAAAGAAATCGTGGTATGCCGAAGGTTGCGTGGCTGCCGATGTGGATGGCGATGGCTTTACCGACTTAATAGCAGGTAATTACTGGTTTAAGTATTTTGATGGCAAGTTTAAAGCCATTAAGTTCGGCGAAGAAGGCGGGCGGGTAGTAGTAGCTAAATTCAGAGCCGGAAAAAAGATGCAAATAGTCGTGTCGCCGAGCGATGGCACAGGCAGACTTTTGTATTATGAATGTACAGGTAGCGCAGAAGAAACAGCTAACTGGAAAGCCAAAGATTTAATAGGCAGAGAATTAGTTCATGCACATACATTAGAGGCCGCCGATATTGACGATGATGGAAATCTGGATATTTTCTGTGCCGAAATGGCTAAGTGGACAGAGAGCAAAACCGAGCCTGATAATGCAAATGCTGAGGCATTTATTTTATATGGTGATGGTAATGGAGGATTCAGAAAGACGACTTTCCAGAAGGGAGTTGATTTTCATGAGGGGCGTGCATACGATGTAGATGGTGACGGCGATATTGATATTGTATCGAAACCTTATAACTACAAAACACCAAGCGTAGATATGTGGTTGCAAAACGGCACAGGTCCTAAATTACCTAATATCAGCAGGGCACTTGATGGAAGAATAGGTCTTGAATTATACAGCCTGAGAGATTATTTCAAAATAGATGTACCAAAAACATTAGAATATGTTAAGGGGCTAGGCATAAAAGAGGTAGAAGTAGCAGGTACTTATGGTATGAAGCCCGAAGATTTTAGGAAAGAACTCGATAAAGTAGGCATCACACCTTATAGCACGCTATTAGATTTTCATTTGTTCAGAGATAGCCTTGATAAAGTAATTGCAATAGCCAAAGGGCTAGGCGTTACTTATGTGGGTACATCGTGGATACCTCATAAACCTAATCAGTTTGGCAAAGCAGATGCCGATAAAGCCATTGCTATTTTTAACAAAGCAGGGGCAGAGCTAGCCAAAGCAGGTCTTCATTTCTTCTACCATTGTCATGGTTATGAATTTAAAGCCAGCGAAGAAGGTACTATATTTGATTACATTGTTCAGAAAACCGATGCCAAAAACGTAAGCTTCGAATGTGATGTTTACTGGGCTTTTCATGGTGGACAAGACCCTGCTTTATTGCTTAAAAAACACAAAGGCCGCTTCATAGCCATTCATATCAAAGACATGAAACCAGGGCAAGAAACAGGTGAATTATCAGGTAATACACCGCTAACCTCTGATGTAGCAGTAGGCACAGGGCAGTTGAATTTTCCTAAGATACTGCGAGCGGCTATTCAGTCGGGGGTGAAATATTATTACATAGAAGACGAAAACGCAGAAGTAGAAAAGCACCTCCCTTTAAGTTTGAGATATTTAAAAAGTTTGAAATAGGATTCTGAATAATTATAATAAATGCGCTTACATTTTATTCTAAAAACTGCTGTGATAATTAGCTTATTTTTATCACTTACCAATACTTATGCACAGTCAAATGCCCCTTTTATTAGCCAGTTAGAAGGTCTGAATGGTGGAAAAGAAGCAAAACTAACTATAACTGCTGGTCTTCTGGGAGCTGACTATACGGTACAATATCGCTTGAAAAATGCGACTGATTGGATTGACTCTCCGCTTAAAATCAGAAAAAATACCAATGTAACAGAAGACACTCTCACCGGACTAGAAAGCGATAAGAATTATTGCTTTAGAGTATTAGAAAAAGATTCAATTACTAAAGCTGAAACTGTCTCAAACGAAGTATGTTCAGTTAGCTTGAAATCTACTTTAATTTCAGATACAGAGGTAAGACTTGAATGGGATAAGATTGAGCTAGATATGACTAAAGACAATCGTTTTTCAATAGTTTATATGGAAGAAGACGGCGCTAATAAAAATTCGGCTTTGCTTTCGTTATCAGATACTGTTTGGAACTTTGAATATTTAAATTGTTCAAAGAAGTATAGATTTTATATGTTAATCAGCTCTTATTCAACAGAAACTGGTCCTCGAAGATTGACAGAAATAAAGTCACCGGAGATATTAGTAGACCCAACTGTAATAGAAACACTACCTGCTCTCAAGCAAAGTTTTGGTATGGTTTCTATTGGAGAAAAAAACGAGATTAGATATAATGTATTTTCGATTTTTGATTTACCACAATATGAATATTATAGGTCTGTTAATGGCGGAGAAATGATTAAGATAGGTGAAAGTCGGTTAAATCAATTTAATGATATGGATGTAGATACTGACAAGAATCATTACTGTTACGCATACAGATATATTAGTGAGTGTGGGAAAAAATCTGAATTATCAGGGAAAAGCTGCACCATGAAATTATCTTCAGAAACGAATGGAAAGCTTTCATGGACTCCATTTGCCATAGAGGCGGATAGTACTTTTTTAAAGAAAGAAAAAGTAGAATATACTGTTGAAATGCTTGAAGAGAGTGGAAGTGTAGTTGCTTCTTGGGTTTCTACTCATGATACAACTACAACTATTAACTTAGATTCTTTTCCTTATTTTAAAACAGTTCCTAAATTTAGAGTTTTGGCTGTCATGAACAGTCAAATAAATTACGGACAAATAATGCTTTTCCCTTTTTTCTCGTATTCTAATACTGTATCTCTTTATACAATTCTTGGGAATGAAAATCTGAGAGATAACCTGACTGTATTTCCCAATCCCGCAGAAGACAAAATTCAGATTAACTCATCCGGCGTACCTGTAAGATTTGTTGAGATGATAGACATGAAAGGCCGCTTGATTCATAAAGGAGAAATTAGTGGAGATACTTTTGACGTATCAGGCTATGAAAAAGGGAAATATATACTTCGTCTGTATGATACAAACCGAAAGATTCTTAGTTCAAAGAATATTATGAAGTGGTAAACACCACTTCATAATATTTTTTGCCTTACTCTATAATATGCCCACAAAACTGAGCTTTGTTGTCAATGATTTTACCACCCTTGCGGAAGCCTAAGGCACAGGCTTCTCCTGCAAAAAATACACCTGCCTGGTAATAGTTTCCTGTTTTGTCTTGTATAAATTCGGTGTACTCCTGAAAGACAGTGTTTTGTTCAAAATACTCTCCGTCGTTGTTTTCTAAGGCATAGCCATCAGCAGAAAGAATCCTGACATTGGCTCCTTCACGTCCAAATAATACTTTTTCCACACTTTGTTTCCCTTGTAATTCTTTGCTTTCGGTTTGCAATAAAAGCGGGTGATTCGGGTATAATTCCCACAATACTTTCAGAATACCTTTCGATTGAAATAGTAAGGTATAAGCCGGATTCAGAACAATTGCTTTTTTATTAGTAACGATATTAGTCAATATCTCTGCCAGTTCCGGCTCGTCCCAGCCAATGTATTCCCAAGGTACAAGTTTAAACCAATAATCATATTTAGTAAAACTACCGTCTGCCGGATTTTGCTTATAAATACCTTCAGTCGCCGAAAACTCTACTTCATCAATATATTCAAAAGCTACTTCAAAACCTGCTTCTTTGGCTGCTTCGCCGAGTACCTGCATATTCGTGTCGTCTTCTGGGTAATCTCTCATGGTAGAGATAAGCAAACTAGGCTGAAAGCCCGGATTCTGGCTTTGCAATTCTCTAAAATTCTCAACCAATCTCTCATAAAGCGTATTAAATTGCTGGCTTTCGTCAAGGTTATTTGCTTTGAGTGAGGCCCATTGTACTACTGCCGTTTCAGGGATACAAGTGGCTGTATCGGCATTAAATTCAATGAGCTTAATGGGTTTTCCGTCAATACCGCCACTTAAATCGAAGCGCCCGTATAAATGCCATTGTTTATCGTTATCCCAAGAGTATTTTACTATTGGTACCAAATTTTCAGGAATACCCAATTCATCAAAGCGATTGTTATCAATTACGTGTTGAGCCGCTTCGATAAACATTTCATAAAGCTCGTTGGTGGCTTCATAATATTGTTCGGCCTCTTGTTCCGACACCACAACCATGTCGTCGGTAATATAAGGCAAAGTATCTTCTCCTAACATCCAGTCCCAACCTGCGTTTCTGAGCGATTGTTGCGGAGGTGTTATTAATTTTTTCAGTTTCATAAGATGGATTACAATTAAGAATTGGCTGAACGATTCTGAAATCGCTTAGCAAATTAAGAACGGTGGCTACTATGACTTGAGCTATGGAAAAAGCCTGTTTTTCCACCCACAGGTCTCGACATAGTAGTGCGTGAATGGCTGATATTCTGATGAATTCCGCTAGATTTCTGAAAAGCCGCTGCTGTAGCATAGTATCGCCACATACCACCGCCATAATAACCGTGGCTACGGCGACGGCTACTGTCTTTTTTCGATACTGCTCCCTGCGCAATACCACTATTAGGGCTTACATCAGGTCGATAACTAGAGTAGTTAGGGCTGATGGTTTTAGCCAGCAAATAGCCCATGCCACCAAACAAAAGTGCATTTGATAAATTATCACTTCTACCGATATTACTTGAGTTGGTACGTACTTCATCATCAATCAAAGCCTTTACAGCTTTGGGCGAAAGTGTATCTTTTTTACCATCAAGGTAAGTAACAATGGCTCTTGAGCTATCGGCGGGTACTTCTACTTCGTCAGTGATTTTGAAAACGCCTTTCGAAGTTTCAGAAATATAGGTTTTTACGCCTTTGGTGTATACTTCTACTTCTTCGTATTCATAATCACTGTCAGAGTCGTTATTACAGCTCTGGAGTGTGAAACTACTGCCTAAAATAGCCAATGCTAGTGTACTGCCAATGGTAATATCTTTTACTTTTCTGATAAAAGTACTCTTACTAACGGGTGTCATATCGGTTCAGTTTTGTGTCACAAAGTTTTGTCAAAAATTAAAGATAAAAAAGAATCTTTATAAGAATGGTAATTTGCAAGATGATTTTGGGTGAAAATTGATTTAAACTGTAAGTTAAGAGGCCAAAAGTTTGGAATTATTTATAATAGTAGTTTGTTGATTTATTTGTAACCTATACTTATTCCCAGGGAAAATCGTCGATGAAACTTCTTTTACACTATCTCAGCCGCTACCGTTGGCAGGTTGTTCTTGCATTGGTTTTAGCAGCTATTAATCAAACTTTTTCGTTGCTTGACCCTTATATCTTTGGAAAACTGATTGACAAATACGCCAATCGTGCCAAAGATTTTACCGAACCCGAATTTATGAAGGGTGTATTATTGATGCTAGGTGCTATTGTGGGCGTGGCTATGGTGAGCCGTATAGCCAAAACACTACAAGACTATGTAGTAAACATGGTTATTCAGAAACTAGGGGCTAATGTGTTTACCGATGGGCTAAAACACACGCTGAAAATGCCTTATCAGCAATTTGAAGACCAGAGAAGTGGCGAAACACTTTCGATTTTGCAGAAAGTACGCACCGATTCCGAGAAATTTATTACTTCATTTATTAACGTGGCTTTTACCTCGTTGGTTGGTATCGTTTTCCTTACAGTCTATTCATTGAGCGTTAATTCGTGGCTTATTGGTATTTATTTCGTTGGTGCATTTGCGCTGGCGGCATTGACAAGGGTGTTAAGTCGCAAAATAAAAGAGATTCAGAAAGTGATTGTGAAAGAAACAACCGCTTTAGCCGGAACAACCACAGAGTCTCTACGAAATATTGAATTGATAAAAAGCTTAGGGTTGACAGGGCAAGAAATTAAACGACTAAACCAGAATACTTTTAAGATTCTGCAACTAGAGCTTAAAAAGGTGCGAGGGGTGCGTAGTATCAGCTTTGTGCAGGGTACATTCGTTAATTTTCTTCGCCAGTGTATTTTGTTTGTCTTGTTGTTCCTGATATTCAGAGAGCAAATGACCGTAGGGCAGCTACTAAGTTTACAGTTCTATTCGTTCTTTGTTTTTGGCCCGATGCAGGAAATCGGAAACGTGATTATTGCGTATCGTGAAGCTGAGGCATCGCTGAACAATTTTGATAATTTATTAAAGAAACCGATTGAGGTTACACCTGATTTTCCGACTAAATTGGGGCCAGTAAAACACCTGCAATTTGAGAATGTAAGTTTTAAGCACTTAACCGCCGCTACCAATGCTTTAGAGAAAGTAAACTTTGAAGTAAAAGAGGGTGAAACCGTTGCTTTCGTAGGACCATCAGGTTCAGGGAAAACGACATTGGTGAAATTGCTGGTAGGTTTGTATAATCCGTCATACGGTACTATTTATTATAACAATCTCCATTCTGATGAAATTAATATCGAAGAATTACGCTCACAGATTGGCTTTGTAACGCAGGATACGCAGTTGTTTTCGGGTACTATTAAAGAAAACCTACTTTTTGCACAGCCTAATGCTACCGATGAACAGATAATGGATGTGTTGGAAAAAGCCGCTTGCCAGACACTACTAGCCCGTGCAGATAATGGCTTAGATACCATTATAGGAGAGGGAGGTATAAAGATTTCAGGAGGAGAAAAACAACGTTTATCAATTGCCCGTGCTTTACTGAGAAACCCGAAAATATTTGTGTTTGATGAAGCCACCTCTGCGTTGGATTCATTAACAGAAGAAGAAATTACCAATACGGTAAAAGCTGTAACGGCTCAAGGCGATTATATTACGGTAATGATTGCTCACCGTTTGAGCACAGTAATGCATGCCGATAGAATTTTTGTACTAGAGCAAGGGCAGATTGTAGAAGTAGGCAAACACGAAGAACTACTAGCCGAAAAAGGATTGTACTATGCTATGTGGAGACAACAAATTGGCGAAAGAAAAAATACATTGGCTGTTGCCTGATGGTTTGTATAAAAGAAAAAACTCCTTTGTCGTTTCTAGCAAAGGAGTTTTTTTATGGCTTATTTTTCACGCATTACTTTCGTAATCTCGTTCAGTTTCTGAACCTTTTCCTGAAAATCGCCTTTTAATCTATTTCTGATACTTTGCAGATTATCTAAGGTCTCTTGTAGCGTATCGGGTAATATTTCCTCTAATACTTCACGGAAACGCTTGGCAAAGGTTGGCGATTTGCCATTGGTTGAGATAGCTATTTTTAAATCATCTTTCTGCACAACCGAGCTTAGGTAAAAATCGCATAGGTCAGGGGTGTCAGCTATGTTTACCAATATTTTGTGTGCCTTACAATCTTCCTGCACTTGTTGATTTACGGCCTTGTCGTCGGTCCCTGCAATCACAATATCTTTGCCTTGCAGGTATTTGCTATCGTATTTTTCAAATACCAAAGTAAGCTTATGGCTCTGGGCTAACGCCTTGATTTCGTCTCTTATCTCAGGTGCTACAAGTGTAACTGTTGCTTCGGGCGAGTTGCGTAGAACTGCCTCTAGTTTTTCTAAACCCACATTTCCACCACCTACAATAAGGGTGTGTAATTGCTCGAGTTTTAAAAATATAGGGAATAGCTTATTCATGCCTTATGCCGTAAAAGTTTTTTGTAGCAAAACCATCATTTGTTCTAAACCTGCTTTGTCTTCTTCCGAGAAATCGTCTAACTTATCGCTGTCTACATCAAGCACCATTATTACATCGCCATTATTATCAAAAACAGGCACTACAATTTCAGACTTTGAGGCCGAGCTACAAGCAATATGCCCCGGAAACTCATCAACATTAGGCACAATTACTGTTTCTTTTGTACGGTAACAGTAGCCACACACACCTTTATCGAAATTAATACGTGTGCAGGCAATGGGCCCCTGAAATGGCCCTAAAACCAATTGATTTTCTTTTTTGATATAAAAACCAACCCAGAAGAAACCAAAGGCTTCTTTTAGCACTGCTGCTATATTTGCCAGATTAGCTATTGTGTCAGGTTCTGTGCTTATTAAGCCTTCTACTTGTGGAAGCAAGCTATCGTAAATTTCTTTGCGTGAGGCAGCTTGAGGTATATATAGGGTCTCGGCCATGATTCGTTCAAGTATTAATACTTATTTTGTTACATGAAGGGCTTTGCGAACTGCGGGTGCTACGGCTGTGCCAAACAACTCAATAGATTTCATGATTTTGGCATGTGGAATATCGCCCTTAACCATTTGTGCCAGAAAACGTGTATGCTTGAAAAGCTCTGCCTGATACAAAATCTTGTCGATAACCTGTTGCGGGCTACCTACAAACAATGGTCCATCGGGCAAACACAGGTATTCAAAATGCTCACGTGTGATAGGCGACCAGCCACGCTCTTTTCCTACTCGGTTCATGAGTTTTTCGTAAGATGGCCAGAACTCGTCTTCAGCTTCTTGCGAGGTGTCGGCAATATAAAACTGAGAATTAATACCCAACTGGAATTTATCCATGTCGTGCCCGGCTTCTTTATATGATTGTCGGTAAAGATTCACAAAAGATGCGTACTGGCTAGGTCTGCCACCTAAAATGGCTAGTGTCATAGGCAGATTCATTTTGCCCGCTCTAATGGCAGAGGCTGGCGTGCCTCCCACCGCCAGCCAGATTGGAATAGAAGGCTGATAGGGGCGAGGATATACACCTAATTGATGAATAGGCGCTCTGAACTTACCTTTCCACGAGATAGTCTCAGATTGATTAATTTTGGTTAATAAGTCGAGTTTTTCGACGAATAACTCATTATAATCATCCAAACTATAACCAAATAATGGGAACGATTCTATAAAAGAACCTCTACCTGCCAGAATTTCTGCCCGACCATTTGAGATAAGGTCTAGCGTAGAGAAATTCTGATAGGTACGCACAGGGTCGGCCGAGCTTAGAACAGTAACAGAGCTCGACAAACGAATATTTTTAGTAACAGCAGCAAT
>Ga0209570_1001410_pt1 | contig 13347 bp, 18 predicted proteins | sample EBPBio172007_DNA_FD_185861 | JGI IMG/M metagenome (GOLD analysis project Ga0209570, IMG submission 185861) | Wastewater treatment Type I Accumulibacter community from EBPR Bioreactor in Madison, WI, USA - Reactor 1_9/17/2007_ DNA (SPAdes)... | ecosystem: Engineered > Bioreactor > EBPR >... | reverse complement strand
CTTCGACGAAACCGGCCTGAAGATCCACAATTTCTACGGTGCCAGCGAATGCGGCGGCATCGCCTGGGACGATTCCGAAACGCCCCGCACTTCCGCGGACATCCTCGGCCGCGCCTTGCCGGGAGTGGACGTCCGCCTCGGCAACGACGGCCGCTTCCTCGTCTCCAGCGATGCCGTGGCCCTCGGCTACGACTCCCCACGCCCGGACGATGTGCTTGGCAAAGGCATCTATCAGACGCGCGATCGCGGATTCATTTCAGGAATCGGCGAGCTCCACCTCACCGGCACCACCGGTGCCGCCATCAACGCCTCCGGCCGCAAGATCAGCCCCGCCAAGGTCGAGGCCGCGCTGCTATCCACCGGGCTCGTCCGCGCCGTTAGAGTTTACGGCCTCCCCAGCAAGGACCCCGAGCGCTTCGAGGAAATCGCCGCCACCGTCGAACTGCACCATGGCGTCACGCTTGATGCCCTCAAATCCGCCGCTACGGAAAAACTCCAGCCCTGGGAAACGCCAAGGCACTGGAGCGTGGAGGCGCATCCGAACTCCGCTTGTTAGCCGCCACCAGTTGTAAGTAGTCCCCTCAGGAGAACTCCCTTCCCTGCCTTCCTTGCGGTTCATCCTCATCCGATGCCAGCGGCAGTCGCACGATTTTTGCTGGTTGAAAGGCGCGGTTTCCACTACCCTCACCCCAATTGAATGAACCAACCCACTTACCTCAACCGGATAGCGACCGCCCGCTCATCGAGGTCTGCCACGACCTCGGGGAACGCATACGCCCAGGTGGACCGGATGGCGAAATCGACGAATGGTCCATTTACGACGAAAGCCTCCGACGGCTCGTCCGCTGGGCCGAAGAAAACGGATGTTTCTTCGAAAACCTCCAGCCGCTGAAACAAGGCGGGCGGGAGCATGACCTGATCTTCATGGAAAACGGAGCCTGTTGGCTCAAGTTCACCAAACCCGCCGCAGCCGGTTACGTGGTTTCGTTCGAGTCCCGCATGCCCGCGTTGGAACCCGCGCTTCCACTCGAATATCTGGAGCGACTCATGCTTCAAAACGAGATTTTTGCCGACAACGTGACGTTCGTTGGCGTGGCCGGAACCCGCCTGCTGCCACGAATCCTCACCCGGCAGCCCCACCTGTCCGGTGAGGGTGCCAGCCCCGGCGAGATCGTTTCCATGATGGTCGAAGGCTTGGGTTTCAGGCTGCTGGACAGCCGTTACTCCGTGGGCTATGCGGACTCCCTCGCCTTCGTCCGCGATGATGTGGCCGTATTTGATCTCCGCCCGGCCAATGTCGTCCGCACCCCGGATGGCGTGATGGTCCCGATTGATGCGATTCCCGCCCGCTTGGATGCCGCCGCCCGCGCGATTCTATCCGCGGCCACCACGTAGTTTCGCGTCCGGTTCCGGGCTTCCCACGCCGACGGCGTGAACCTCCAAGGATTGCGATATCTGGGTGAGCCCCCGCACATGGAAGACTCTCAAACGCAATCCAGCCATCCGGCCGGGAGAATCCCCAGCCGACGGGCCATCATCAACAGCGGCGATAAATGCGCTGTCGTGCCCAATCTCCCGGCCAAGGTCACGGATTCCATGCACTGAGGCTAGCTCCACCCCATCCGATTGCAATCCCGCTCTCCTCTTCCTCTCATCCGCAACGGCCGGAGACGCTCCGCTACCGGGAGCGACCTTTGGGCTTCTTTATGCTCTTTGCGTTCCTTGCGGTTGATCATTCTCCATCGTCGTGGATGCCCCGTCGCCCAGTCCATCACCGCCACCCCCGCTTGGCTCCGGACTTCCCACGCCGACGGCGTGAACGGTGGAAGCGAAGGGTGTCGCGCTGACAAGCCGTCACCCTGGCCCCACATCAACCATCCATCCGCGCCCCGACGGGGCGCACGGACCGCCGCCAAACCATCAACGCTTGTTGGCACGTATCCTAACGCGAGCCCAACGGCTTATCAGATACTCCCTGCCTCGTGTAGTCATCGACAGACGAATACCATGCCCTCCAAAAGTAATACCAAATTCCTCCAGGACCAAACCTATCGCCGTGACTGAACACACGCCCGCTTTTGAACTCAACAGGCCTCACAATAGCTCCATCCAATCTAAAGTGCCCTGTCTCCTTGAATGTATTCGTGCACCCTGGAGTCTCGGAGTAGCCGGTTGGAATCCAAACCACCCACTCCTGATCGTCCTCATCATAGTATGCGCCGGGGAGCAACTTCCTGAAGCGTTCGAGCGGAACCCCCTCGCCAACCTCCGCGACCGCCGCCCTAATCTGTGCCTCGCGTTCTCTGAAAAGTTCCTGAATCACCTGCACATCCCGCTTCTCCCGCCACCACCCTACGGCTGCCGTCACGCTGAAGAATGTGCAGAGCAGCAGCACGGCGCGCCCGATTATGTGTAGACCTCGGCGAGGTAGCTTCATTGTCTTATGGAAAAGTAATAGCGGTGGCAGTGAGGGAAGGAGGTCCGAATTCATTTCGTCGGCTTGTCACCGACGGATGCCCCGGCTTTTTGAACTCATGCTGTTTCTCCACCCATTCATCATGCCAACGGCACCGAAGGACGAAAGTATCGCGATGCAATTCACGATGGTTCCAGCGGACTTGAGAACCAACAGGCAGATTACGGAAGCCAGCGCACCACCTGCAAATCCGACTGAGATCAATCGTTCGCTCTGCCGTCCTCTCTGAATCAGAGCGTCGAATCCATTTGCAAGCACCAGCAAAGGATACAACCAGAGCATCATCACAGGAACGAACATGATCCACCGGAGTGGTCTTCCTTCCGCGCCGCCCTGCATTCCGGAGACCATTGCCACGACCACAAGCACCAGGAGACCGATGAGCAGAGGCAGAAATGGTGGCAGGAAAATCTTCTTCATATTTTTGCACAACGATGAGCGCACCCGCGGTGGATCGGAAGCTCCAATTCAATTTGGCGGCTTGTCGCCGTCGGATGGCGCGGCTGCGGCTTCCCTCTTTTTGATGTGCCACTCGAGGCGGATTTCGGACCTGCCCTTGTCAGTTGCATCCAAATCCACCACGAAAGATTTCCCTCCATAAGTCCATTCCCACCTCCGTTTGACGGGATCAGAAGTATCAACATCGGAATTCTTCGGCGCCCCACGATTCCGCATCCACGCCTCCAGCTTCGTTAGAATTTCCGTGCTCCTGGCCCCGGTGGAAATCCCGACCAGTTCTCCGACGATGCCGTTTGCATCAAGCCAGCGCTCGCACATGGGGAACGACGGCTCTGCGCCAACCACATCAAGCGCCAAGTCTCTGAGTTCCTTAGAGAACTTTTCCCGAAGCGTCCCGGCCGTGCATGAGGGGTTCTTCCTGCCGTCCGGAGCGTATGGATCGGAGGGGAAAGTCTCCGCCCAAGCTTCATGATAATCCTCGTAACTCAATCCGCACGTCCTGCAGACAACCAGATGATCCTGCCCCCCAACAATGCATCCGCCGAAAACAATCTCCCCCCGCTCAGCCTTGGCCGCAATTTTGGGATCGCTTTTAAAACCTCCCACATGTCCATAAACAACCGGCACATCCCGGAGAGTCTTGTGCCCATTTGCACATTGAATCAACTCCGCCGCCGTCTTCATGGCTGGAGCGAATGGATCGCGTTGCGCTTCCTGCGCATGTGAAACGCAGGCAGCAAGGAATAGAATTGGAACGCATGCCTTCATGGTTTCAAGCCGTTTGAGGCATGGCACCCGCTAACGGAAGTGCTCCTCTCATTCTGGTTGGAGATTACCGCCTCGAACCGTATCCGTCCCGGAACGGGTGGCGGCTTGTCCAATGCCGGTTTGTTCTGCAGGTGATTCATTCTTCGCGCACAGATTCTTCAAACGGAACAATCCAATCAAAAGGAAGCTCTTCAGTCCGGGATCCATACTCGACGAACTTGGCCTTGATCGCAACTTCGGCGGTTCTTGATGTCGTCGCAGGTTCACCGGGCTGATCAGAAAACGGATCCTCACTCGACAAGTCGGGATTCGTCGTCTCCGCGGGAAGAGAGGAGCCTCGATCATGGTCGTCCTGCCCGAGACGACCGCACATCTTCAATAGAGTTGGAAGGATCGCCGAAATCACGATGGCAACCGCCAACGCCGGTAGAAACGGAATGGGAAATGGCATTCTTCCTCGCATCGTGGTGGCACTGACCTTCCGCAGAAGGTTGGGCTTTTCCACGGTGGGAAGGAAGTACGAAATCAAATCGGAGGTCCATCGCCATCAGATCCCGCGACCAGGCGGGCATTCCTCAATTTGTTGAGATTCTCCATCGCAACACGCCCGTCCAATGTATCGCTGTTTTGAACCGCATACTCCAGAAACCCTGTCATCGCGTCCACCTGGCTTCTCGTAAACCACCGCAGGAAGGGAACAGACTTGAATTGATGGCCTGACGGGTCAATGGCGTAAATGGTAAAGTCGGCAATAATGGAGTCCGATATTCTATGGTTCCGGATTGCCCAAATCATGTAGGCTGGGATGTAGAAGCGGTAGCCTTTAAGATCCGTAAACGAGAAAGTCACAGTGAAGCGCTCGAGTGTCTCATCCGGAATCGATTGCCAATCCACATTTTCATCGCCCGATGCCTTCTCTTTGAACTCGGGCATGCATCCGCTTGAATCGTGGTATTCGGTCATGTTGAGCGAAATGCCGTCTTCCAGCCGAATCCCGGAAAAGGCGGCCCGGATCTTGGCGATCAACTCTTGTTCTTCAATGGTCATGGATTGGCCGACGTTTGAGTGGATGCTCGGCGGTGGCGAGCCCGAAATCAACGAGAGACGTTGTCGCCGCCGGATGGCGCGGTTTGTTCTGCCATGGGCTTCGCTAATTGACGATGAGCTAGAACATCATCCCAGTTCTCCCTGAGTGTGCAGCCGACAACCTTTCAGCCTAGGCTATTCAATCGCGACCCGCCACGAGGCGCGCGACCTGCATTCAGAACCTGATCCAGATCCTCTCTGCGAATGATCAGTGAATCTGGATCGCAATGTATCTGAAGAGTGTGCGTTTCGTCCAATTCGAGGAAATGGGAATTGAATCTGACCGATCCCGAAATATTGCTCGAATAATCCTTCAATTCAAGGGCGGCCAGGAACTGCGCCCCACTCATGCTCTGCGTTATTGGGAGTCGTTCAATTCGTCTTGGCAGATCATCAATGACTTCATGGGGAACTGGCTTGTAGCCAGGAAGCAACTGAGAAAGATTTTGGTCTCGCTTGGCGGTGGAACATCCGACCAGCACGGAGAGCATGGCTATTATGCTAGACTGGATTGCTTTCATTTTCATGGCGAGACAGCTTCTATGCGGATTCCGTTCATGGCGGTTTCTTAGGCCACCATGGAGAATGCGCCAAGGAGGAAACGCGGCGGTGCCGGGTCTGGATGGAAAAACGCCCCCGATCAACCGTCGCGCCGCGACGGAGGACAATTGGGATATCGCTGCGGGTTGATGGTTTTGGGGGTCATTGCGGGTGAATTTGCAGCGGGTCAGGGGTTCGGAGTGCCGGCTTGTTCGCGCTTCTGAAGTGCGTTGTTCCAGAGGCGTGTCCTTTCGCTCTCGCTGAGCTTCATGAACGAATCAAATGCCCGATTAGATTCGATGTCGCAGCGCGGGCAAAAGAAGATCGTTCGCTCATCGGATAATTCTTCTGTTCTCCTAGAACTTGCCGCCCATGGAGTTTCGTGTGGAAATCGGCCCCTATAGACCGAGGCAAACTCCAAATACCCATAGGCAGGTTCAACCATCACATTTTTGTCGGGAATGAATACGGTCTTCTCTATCAGTCGCGTACGATGCACCTCGCAAAGACGCGGAATTCCCTGCTGTTTTGGCGCTCGGTGGCTACAACAGCAACTCAGGAGAATTCCAGCACAAGTTGCAAACAGAGTGGGATTCATTTTGCGCCGAACGTTAGCGCGCACCGAACCCGGCGTGAAGGAAAATAAAATGGGTCACGGAATTGAAGAGCTTATGCCGGGTTTCCGGCAGAATGATAGAGGCCTGGCAACCGCTACCGGGAGCGCCCCTCCGTATCAGGTTGAGGTTTGTCTCTACTCTCCGAATCTGACTCGGAATGGGTAGCGGGGTGTCCAGCGCCGGCTTCTGCTTTCGGTTGGTCGTTTTTAAGTGATGCGAGGACTTTGCTCGACTGATCGGTCCATTGATCGAGAATTTTTGGAAATTTTATGCCAGCAGACTTGTGGAATGCGCGGAAACCGAATTTATCGTGAGCAAGCCGAGCAACTACAACGCGCCGACCGTCGTCAAATGCTGTAGGATCTCCGACAACCGCTGGGCCAGACCACAATCCCTCATTCTCGGCAAGGGCCAACCAAATCTCAGTTGCTACTTTTTGTTCTTCGGAAAGCTCAGAAATAAACTTCGATCCAACAGTTGCACATGCTGGACCAGAGTCAAAACGCCAGCACAGCAGCCATTTGCTTTGACCATACCTCAAGGCCACCAAATCCTCAAAGCTCCAGCCAGACTTCATTGTGCACCGGAATGCTTTTGTAACCTCACTATTCTCAATCTTCGCCCGTGGCACGATTTCTTTGAGAGGGAATATGAGATTCTTCGCAGTGAATGTCCTGAATTCCGGCTGATCAAACTCGCTATTCTGAGCGCTTAATCCAGATCCGAACGCAAATGCGATTGTGGCCAATATGGTAAGGTTCCAGATCATTTTTTTGTAGAACATTGCATTCATCCCACCCTTGCCAAGTAAAGAACGAATGCATGGGCGGGCCGGGATTTCATTCGTGGCGAGGATGGGCGGGGAGGAAGACGGGGTCAATGGGGGAGATGAACATTGAACATCGAAACCGAACATCGAACGTCGAAGTGAAGAGGGCTCGGGATTCAGCGGCTGGGGGCTGGGGCGAGGGTTGCAGGGCGGTTCCGCCGGGCGTCGCTTGGCGACGGCGTGATTGTAGCCGGGCGTTTCAACGTCCGGATCACCTGTCCGGTTCCATTCCCATCGCGGAGCGGCGGTTGAGACCGGACCCGGAAAGGGGAAACACGCCCCCGATCAACCGTCGCTCCGCGACAGGGACAATGGGGGCACCTCCATTCCGTGGGCTGAAGCGCCACGGCTAACATCGCCCGTCGCTCAGCGACGTCCGGAGAGCCTACGCTACCGGGAGCGCCCTTTGGGCCACCTGCGTTCCTTGTGGTCCATCATATTCCGGGATCCCCTGCCATGACGTGCGCGGGCCGGATGCCATGGGACTGGCTGTAGAACCGCCGCATGGGACTTCCTGTCGCTTGGAACTTCCTTGTCAAATTCAGGGCGGCAGCCACATTCCAGAAGGTGGCTGCCCGCCGGTCAAGACAGCCGGGGGACCAAAAAATCTGTCTGCACGAGGAAGAACCATGAAGAAGTCCAGGATGCTATTTGCCGCCTTACTAACCGCGATCACCGTCTGCTTGGATGCTGGTTGCAGTTCTTCGGTGCCTTATGGTCTGGTCAACAAGCCGCATTTTGATTCGATGTCGTGGGAGCGGATGGAGATTCATTACCAAGTGAAACTGAGCGATAATCGGGCGGAGGCACGGAGCGTTGTTGTTGATGCCCCGGAATTGTTGAGAAGCGGCCTAGCGAAGCTTCGATGTGCCAAAACGCGAGACTACGGCCTGCCTTGCTCGGGACGCAATAAACTGGTTGCCACTGGTGGCGAGGAATGGGAGATGGAGGTCGTCTTCGAGGATCGTTTCGACTTCGCCTTGAGTCGTAACCGGGAGTTCGCTTACGTGGTGAAGACCGCAGACTACAGTTTTTACGACTGGCTAATGACGCTGTGCCTGCATGATGCGCAACGCGATTTTCCGAGTGCGACTGGAAGCAATATTATGCTTCGAACGAATCTGGACATCAAATGTTACAAGGCGGTGGGCCTCTGAACCCGGTTGAAACCGATTCCCCGGGTGAATCTGTTCTCTGAGTCCCGTGCAGTCCTTGCGGATTTTTCCCGGCGATCCGTCATTCCTTCCCGGCTATTTGTCATTTCTCAACGACGATCTGCCGTTCCTTCACGGGAAGCAGTCGTTTCCCGTCGTTGGGAAATCATTGCTTCCCGTTGCCCCGTGGTTTTTCAACGACGATCCGTCGCTGCTTTCCGGGAATCAGCCGCTGCTTCCCGTTGATTTGTTCCGGATCAACGGGGATTCCGGAAAACTTGCGGGAATCCGTCACTGATTCCCGTTAATCCGTCGCTCCTTCCCGTTAATCCGTCGCTCCTTCCCGGGATGGAGCGATTGCTTCCCGTTGAAAAAGCGTTCCGGGCCGGGACTCCGGCAATTACATAACACTGGCAACATTCCAATATCAATGACCCGGAATATCGCTATAACCCACGATCAACGGCGCCCGGAGAAACGGCAAATCCGCCGCGCATCCCGCCGGAATCACTGATTAGAAAACCACCGATATGAAACCACGCGTTTCCACCACATGGCTCGGCACCAGTTCCGATAGCGACTTCGAGTCCACAGCCCACAGCATCCTCACCGCCCTCACGGGCAGCACCATATTTCCCACACCGGAGCCGCCGCTGGCCACCCTCACCGCCCACCTCACCGCGTTCACCCAGGCCGCCTCCGCCGCGCGGGACGGCGGCCGTGCGGAAACCGCCGCCAAGAATGCCGCCCGCGCCATCGTCGAGGAAGACTACCGCAAGCTCGGCCAATACATCGACGACACCGCCACCACCCTGGAGCAGTTTCTCACCAGCAAATACCCGCTGCAGAAGGAACGCGCCCCCGTCGGCATCCAGCCCGCCCCCGCGAACCTGCGCCTCAAGCACGGCAAGGTCAGCGGCAGCCTCGATGCCATCTGCGATGTGAACGAGCACCGCGTGATGTATGAATGGCAGACCGCCACCGGCCAGACTCCGGGAGAATGGACCACCCAGCCCACCACCAACTCCGCGCGCACCGGCTTCTCCGGCTTCACCCCCGGCACCTGGGTGAACGTGCGCGCCCGCATCCGCGTCCCCGCCGGTGCCGGTGACTGGACCAACCCCGCCCAGATCATGATGATCTGAACCCGCACCGCCCATCCCCACAGGAAATCCCCGGCCCTCCCGCGAAGCACCCGCGGGAGGGCTATTTATTTAGCACGGCCCCGCGCGGCAACGCCCGTGAAGAGGGGCGGGATTCAGCGGCCGGGGGCTGGGGGGAGAATCCGGCTTTTCATGCGTGGGTGCTGCATCGTTCCGGCGAAGGGATTTCAAGCTCGTCCCTCCGCTCAATTCTGGGTAGCATGCGTATCACCTCATGAAAACCATCCACATCCTGCTATTCAGCGCCGTTCTCGCGTTTGGCGGAGACAAGCCCACCGTAGAGGTCTATTTGATCCGGAAATTGGATTCGAAGGCCGCTGTGCCGGAAGATCCGGTGGTGATTCTCGAAATCGCCAATACCACCGACAAAACGGTGTATGTGCAGGGGGATGCCATCGAAAGTCCCATGCATCGGGTCGAGGCAAAGCGCAGAGAACGCTGGCTGCAAATGCCCGGATTCCTGTGTGGAACCGGAACGTCGAGTTTCCCGCTGCGCCCGGGAACCAGAATGCTGGTGACGGTTTCCTATCCGTGGGAGGAAGCCGCGGCGCGGTTCCGGTTTTTCTTTTTCGATGGTCCGGATGTCTTCCGGGCGAAGGCCACCAGTGTCTGGAGCCGGGGCATCGAGAGGAAGGAGCTCGGAGATCTCACCGGAACCATCGGAGAACTCACTTCGGACAAAAAGCTCGTTGTTCCCGAAAGTGACGACGAGATGAATGGCCGCATCCTGCCAGCCGATTCAAAATCCGATCCCTTCGCGCCTGCCGATGGCGACACTCCGTCGAAATAAGATTCAGCATTCAAATTCGAGGGATGAACGATGACGTGAAGAGCGATTGGGATTCATGCAGGGGTAACTTCACTTTGATGCTGGCCGCCGCAACCACCATTCCGCAACCGATGCGCTGATCCATTCCTGAGAGAAAAATCCGGATCTTCATGTTTTGGTGTCACATTGTCCCTCGGATGTATTTGGAGTTCGTCCCGCTGGCTCATTTTCGAATCTCAAGTTGCGCCAGTTTGCCAAATCTGCGTGACTACGAAGCGAGAATTCAATCAAGTCCGCAGTGATTTGTGGGCACGTCTTGCAGGAATCGGATGTGGTGGTTCCCCTGCCGTCGACTGCGAGGTGGGTTTCGGACTCCGGTAATCCCTAGCACAATTTGCCACATATGAAAAAGCGCATACCAATTTTGGCCCTCAGTCCCTTAGCCGCTGCTTTTCCTTCGTGCTTTGTGGCCGATCCATTCACTTGGGGAACGACAGAGACGCGGTCATTTGTGGGCAAACAGATGGAATCCAACGTTGAATACGAATTGACCTATGACTTTCTGGGCGTCGATGTCGCGACGCCACGGGTAAGGGGCAGGGAAGCTTGGAATTCCCGGGATAAGATCGAGGTCCTCGCGAAAGGCACCCGTTTCCATGTTCTCTCCAGCGCCAAGCGGCTCTTGCCATCGGGGCAGTATTGGTTGCTGCTTTGCAAATATGGAGCGAACCGGCGCTTTTACATGGATGTGCGTGACGTCCAGGAATACGCCGAAATTCGTGAGGTCGCTCCATCAGGAATTTCAGATCATGTCTCGCCACGATGAAACGCCCCTCATCATTCCGATCCGGCATAGGGTGTTCCATGGCCGTTATTGTGTCGATCATGCTCCCGGGCAAGCTATGGGCGAAAGAGGATGCTCCGAGGGCAATCGCCGCAAAAGTCAACGGGCATGTGATCACGCAGAACCAGGTCGCGATGCTGCTTACGCCGAGGCTGGCAGAACTGCTCGAACGTTTTCCAGATCGAGGGACGGAGTTCGAGAAACTCCTCGCGGAAGCCCGCAAGAACTTGCTCCAGGAGCTGATTGATCGCCGTATGCTGATTGATCAATTCAACAAGCCGGAGGTGCAAATCACCCCCGTGGTGCTTGAGGCGGAGATGCAGCGCGAGATTCGCGACAATTACCATGGCAACTCGGATGAGTTCCGGGAAGCGCTCAAAATGAATCGAATCACATTGGAGGGCTTTCGATCATTGATCCGGGACAGGCTGATTGAGAAAGAGCTTCGGAAACGGCAGAAGAAATGACCTCGGCAGCGGGCCGCAGAAGGCGACTAACCCCGCGAAGAGGCAGCAGGATTCAGCGGCTGGAAGCTTGGGGGAAGAATCCGGTGCTTCTTGCGCTGGTGCGGCATCGTCCCTGCGGAGGAATTGCTTGCCCGCACGCGTTTTGGTGGATGACGCACGGCGGAGAAGGCGAGGCAGGAATTCCTCAACCAAGGTTCTAGGGTTGAACCTTGAGAGACCCCGGATAGGCCAAACCGTTAGGGAGTGCCCGCAATGGTTCGCCGTTAACGAAAACCCGATACAAAGAGATGTTTGCCTGATCACGTCCCGGGGTTGTCATAAACCCAACAACCAGACCCTTCCCATTTGTCACCCACTTCAAATAGGCTCCTCCTTCATTGAAAAAAACACGCGCTTCTTCTTGCGACCGGAAGCGAATCACGGATTCCTCCGCAACGATACGCGAGAATCTGCGGTCACTGGTGCTCAGTGCTCCCCATGATTCGCCGGGATTGTACAACCCGGACTGGTGCCTGAATTCCTCGTGGCGTTGAATCAGTTTGAATTCATATGCCTCACCATCGATGGCGGCCTCTCTCTCGAAAGCAGAGACGTAGCGAAGGGTTCCGGAGCCATTGGGATTGGTAAACCGTACCATTTCTCCCGGTGACAATACGGCATCGCGTGCAATAGCCGGACTTGCCGCACCGGGCCTGTCATAGGAGCACGAAACGCAAGCGAGAAAGCCCAGCAACAAGAGGGATCGAGAACGGTTCATTATTTGTTTTGGGCAAATTGGAGGATTTAATCCGGGCACCCGAGAAAAAGCGTTGGCAGTAATCCGTGATTCAATCCTCCGCACTGAACAATGCCACCCCGGCCGGGCGCGGGAGTCCGCCGCTGGCGGCGAGTCGGGATGTCTGTTCGTGCAAGGTGCGTGCGCTTTCCTCGCCGAGCCATTGATGGCGGTCGTCGGTGTAGTTGCCGATTCCTCCCTCATACTGCTGGATAAACCGGGCGTAATCCACCGGTCTCAACTCGCGGATGAGAATCGCTTTGGCTCTTTGGTTCCGTTCGGCGGCGAGTGTCATGGCGGTGAAATGAGGTCGAGTGGATTGTGAAGTGTTACCATCAGTTCGCCCAGGTGTCGCTTGGATTTTTTGAGCAACCGGTCGTCCGTGGTCAGTAAATGATCACACCCTACGGCCTCGGCAGCGGCGATGTGGAGGGCATCGAAACCCGTGATGGAGAGGCTTTCGATCCGGAAGGCCCGGCTGGCGATGGATTCCATCACCGGCACATGCAGCCCGGCATATTGAGTCATCGCAAGCGTGTCGGCACGTTGATCGGGCTTTGGATGTTGGAGGAGTTCTTGAATCAGGTAGTCGCTGGGGACGATGGTGAAACGCCCGGATCACGGGGGGGCATTCCCGTCGCGGCGCGACGGTTGGAGATAGTCGGCTAACGGGAAACAGGTTTCGTCTTTGGTTGGGGTTTGCCGCCACCAGTCGGCTTCGGCTCAGTGCCGGAAGCAGGCCTTCGATGGCCTGCTTGTGCGGTTTCTTGTTTCTTGAGAATGATCACAGTTGGGTATTCCACGCCTTTAAATGGCTCAGCCCTCGCCACCTCGATGGTGTCTCCCCTCATGATTATGAACTTCCACAGTTCGTCGCTTGCTGGATCAACGGAAAACACCCTCAATTTCCCGTCCCTGTAGAGATTGATTCTTACACGAAGCAGGCGTTCGCCATGCTGGTGCCGTTGCAGCTCTGCTTGGGTGGCTGGAATGCCGCCAATTCGATTGATCAGCGCCGCCAAGGATTCACCCTCGATTCGATCGTATGGCCCAGGGTTGGAAACGCGGCCTCCTACTGCAATCTCTTCCGCTAATTGGTGGGACAGAGCCGGGTCCACCAACAGCAGGGAGGCGATTGCCACAAGTATCGCAGGTATGTACCGCATCTGGATTCTGTAGAATATTGCAATTATCCCGCTCCTGCTAAGGAACGCTCGGATGCCGCGGCAGACCGCGGATTTCATTCGTCGCGAGGATGGGTGGGGAGGATGGCGGGGTCAATGTGAACATCGAATGGCGGGGTCAGTGTGAACATCGAAGCCGGAGTGAAGTGGGGCCGGGGTTCAGCGGTTGGATGAGGGGGAAAAGAATCCGGCTTGTTCGCATTTGGTGTTGATTCG
>Ga0209570_1001406_pt1 | contig 13383 bp, 10 predicted proteins | sample EBPBio172007_DNA_FD_185861 | JGI IMG/M metagenome (GOLD analysis project Ga0209570, IMG submission 185861) | Wastewater treatment Type I Accumulibacter community from EBPR Bioreactor in Madison, WI, USA - Reactor 1_9/17/2007_ DNA (SPAdes)... | ecosystem: Engineered > Bioreactor > EBPR >... | reverse complement strand
ACCCCTGCGGTGCGGGCGGAGCTCAGCGGAAGGCCTGCTGCCGGCCCAAGGTGCCGACGAGGCGCTCGCGCGCTGCAGGCGTGGCGGCCTCGTCGCGCGCCGCGCGGACGTCCGCGAGGCGCTCACCGAGTCCGGCGCGATCCGGCGACCCGGCCAGAAACGCCTCCAGCGCACCGATGCCCGCCTCGAGCTCCGCGACCTCGGCCGATTGCGCGGCGTCGAGGCGCGCGGCATACCACGAGGAGTTGAGGACCGACTCGCGCGTGAAGAGCGCCCGGAACTCGGGGGAGTGCACCGTCCAGCCCTCGCTCGACGAGCCGTTCGCCATGATCTCGAGGAGAGCTCGGACCGGCGGGCACGCCGAGGCGATGGTGCCGTCCTCGAGGTAGGAGCGCGCGACCCGCTCGTGGGTGGTGACCATGACGTCGACCGAGTCGACGAAGACCTGCCGGTCCTGGGTCTCCGGGCGCAGGATCGCCTCGGTGAGGACGGCGGTCGGGTGCATGAAGATCCGGCCGAGGAAGGTGCGGGTGAAGGCCTCGGTGATGCGGTGCCCGAGCCGGCTCGCCGGAACCACGCGCCCGTCGATCTCGAGGTCGGCAACCGGCTCGAGATAACCGTGCTCGATGAGCCACTGCGCTTCCCGCTCCTGCGGGGTCATGCGCGCGAAGACCTCCGGCACGAGCAGGCTGATGTCGTGGTCGACGCGGACCTGCGGGCCGACGTGACCCGCGCCGGAGATCCAGCCGTCGTACTCACTGAGCGCGAAGGACAGGAACGCCGCGTTGAGGTCGTAGGTCGTCGGGAGGGCGTTGAAGGGTGACTTCGTCATCGCTCCCTCGCTGCCCGCGCCCGTCGTCGACGGAGACTTGCCGGTCATCGAGGAGATGAACTCCATGAGCAACTCGGGCAACTCGAGGTAGTGCAGCGGCGAGAACGCACACAGGGCAGGCGCACCGGGCTCGGGCGGATTGTTGCGTCGACCGGCCGCGACGACGTCGACCCCCGTCGTGATGGGGGCGTCCATGGCCAGGCCGCGGTGCAACCGCAGGGCCGTGTATGCCGCCCGCGTCGCCACCGGGTCGGCCAGGTCCGGCCGGAGCTGGAGGTAGCGAGGGTTCTTGCTCGGTTTGCCGTCGACCAAGCGCGGGCGTGCCGAGCAGGCCAGGTAGCTCGCGGGGGCCGATCCACTGGTTGCACCAGGAGCTGAGGATGTGGCCGTCGCGAACTCGGTGATGAGGTTGCGCATCGGCGCCGTGAACTCGCTCAGGCTGATCGCGTCGTCCCGCATCGCCTGTGCCGCAGCACGATCCAGCGGTTCGAAATTCGACAAGAAGGTGCCCGGGGTGGCGATGTCGGCCTCGGCGATCGTGTCGTAGCCGGGCTTGATCGCGTCATCGGGGCGCTGGAAGAGCAGGCCCTCGCAATTCTCGACGTACTTCACCGACCGGCCCTCGTCAGCAGGGTCGACACTGGGCACGACGGTCGAGGCGGTGATGTCGTCCTCGGTCTGGACCTTGACCGCCGCGGCATAGTCGGGCCGCAGGCTGAAGAGCCGATAGGAGCCGTCGGACTCGAAGCCGACGCGCAGCATGTCGACGAGCACCTGCTGACCATCGAGCCGCAGCCGGTTGCCGGGACGGCCGTTGACGCGGCTCACCGAGAAGTGGCTGCGCCAGTCCTGACCCCACTCGGGTCGGTAGGCGCGCTTGATGACGAAGACGAGCTCGAGGACGTGCGGCGGGATGCTGCGGATGAATGCATTGTGGTCATCGCTGAACTCCGCACTGGGCGTGAGCAACTTGATGACACTGCCCATGCTCCGGTCGCTGCCCAGGATGGGGCGGTGGTCCTGACCGTTCCACGAGGTGTCGACGTAACGATCTGCCCAGTCGCGCTCGAAGATCGCCTCGACGGCATCCATGTCGGCGTCGAAGTCCGCGACATAGGCGTTGCCCAAGGTGATCGCATCGGCGATCGACTTCGAGATCTCGGACTTCCCGCCGCCGGAGACGGTGGAAGGCTTGTGGCACACCGTGGTTTGCGGTGAGGTGCCGATGATCGTCCACTGTGCAGGGTCGTTGCGGACCTGCTTCATCGCCACTCGGAAGCCGGTCGGGTCGAGGTATGTCGTGTCGCCTCGGAAGGGTATGCCGCGTTCGCCGCCGCCGTTGGTCCCCGCCTCGTCACCCCAGGTGATCGAGCGGGTCGCCAGGGAGAAGCGAGCACCGGTCGGGACGAGCACCAACTCGGGATGCCCGGCGAGGCTGGCCCAGCCCAGGTCGTGGCTCTCCCAGGCGGCCGGGTCACGCGAGACGACGTCGTCGACGGTGGGTGATCCCGCGGCATACCGATTGGCGAACTCCTGCCCCTCGTCCCAGGAGGGGAAGACCATGGCGCCGCCGCTGTGCTCCTCCTCGGCTCCGCCGAAAAGGTTGGCGGACATGGAGATCTGGGTCTTGACCTCTTTCTTGCAGTAGCCGAAGTAGTTGTCCGCGATGATCGTGACCATGACGCCGCGCTCGTCGCGGGCACACACCTTGAAGGCCTTGCCGTCGTTGTAGCGCTCGGCCGGGTCGGACCAGCACATGCCGTCGCGGATCTGCCGCTCGGTCGCCTTGTCGCGATGGGGGAGGCCGAGGGACTGCTTGGTCACGTGGGTGAGGTGGGGCGCGAGGATGACGCAGCCGGTGTGACCGGTCCACCCGAGGGGATCGAGGGCGGCATCGTTCTCGGGGAGGTAGGGGTCTCCGGCGTTGCCGAAGATGCCTTCGACGAAGTCGAGGTTCGCGACCATGGACCCGGGCACGATGAACCGGGTCTCCATCCGGCGCTCGCGGGTGCGACCGGGGACGCCGACGACGACGAGCGGGCGCAGCAGCAGCGAGACGAAGCAGGAGGCGGCCTGGGCCTGGGTGCTCGTGATCGGCAACTCCAGGGCGGCTGCCGGCGGGGTGAGCGCGCGCTCCAGCAGGTGGCCGAAGACCTCGCGGGGAACGGCCTTCTTGTCGGCCGGGATCGGCAGGCCACCCTCGGCGATGTGGAAGACACCGGCGGTGGTGCGGCGGTCATTGCGCGGGTTGTGCAGGACCCCGTTGGCGAGCCGGTAACTGGTGAGCAACTCGGAGGAGTAGTCGTCGGCGTCGACCGGCAGCGACAGGGTGCGCGCCAAGCCCGGCAGGTCCAGGGTCAGGGTGCGCCGCGGCAGCCGCGGCTGGGTGTCGGTGCCCTCGAGGAAGTCGGCGAGGAAGGCCTCGATCCGCTCGTCGACCGGGGGCAGGCGATCGTCGAGGCGGCGGCTCAACTCGCGCTGGCGCTCCAAGAGCGGGGCGACAAGGTCCTCATCGGCGTCGTGCACCCCCTGCAGGGTGGGCAGGCCGAGCAGGGCCAGACGCAGGTTGACGGCCGAGAGAAGGTTGGGCGTCGTCGTGGGGAGTGGGTCGGTGGTGCGCACTGCGTTCACGGTTTCCAGTGTTCTCTCATGAAAGCGCTTCCGCAAGCCGGTTCACCCAGTGTTAACTCGGCCGCAAGAGTCTCGGGGGCGTTGGGGGCGGGAGAGTCAGAGCGCACGGACCCATCGGGCGAGGGGGTCGCCACAATGGACGCCATGACCACCGCACCGATCCCCACCCACACGCTCAACGACGGCCTCGTGCTCCCCGCCATCGGCTTCGGCACCTGGCCGCTGCGCGGCGATGGCGCCGTGGCTGCGGTGCGCTCGGCCTTGGACGTCGGCTACCGACTTCTCGACACGGCGGTCAACTACGAGAACGAGGCCGAGGTCGGTCGGGCCGTCCGGGAGAGTGCCGTGCCCCGCGCCGAAATCCTCGTCCAGACCAAGGTCCCCGGGCGGTTCCACGCCCGCGACCTCGCGATCCGCTCGGTCGAGGACAGCCTGCGCCGGATGCACCTCGACGTGCTCGACCTGGTGCTCGTCCACTGGCCCAATCCGAGCCAGGGCCGCTATGTCGAGGTCGTCGAGGCGCTCCTCACCTGCCGCGAGCGGGGGCTGGTCCGCTCCGTGGGCGTCTCCAACTACACCGAGCGACTGCTGGACGAAGTCATCGAGGCCACCGGCTTCACACCGAGCGTCAACCAGATCGAGCTGCACCCCTCCTTCCCCCAGGCCGAACTCGTCGCACGACACGAATCCCTCGGCATCCGGACCCAGGCGTGGAGCCCGCTGGCCCGCATGGAATCCGAGGGGGACGGTGACGACCCGCTGACCAGGATCGCTGCGGCACACGGAATTTCGCCGGCACAGGCGGTGCTGGCGTGGCATGTGGCCCGCGGGATCGTCCCCCTGCCCAAGTCCGCGGACCCGGCCCGACAGGTGGCCAACCTCGCCGCGCTCGAGATCACCTTGACCCCGGACGAGGTCGCCGCCATCACCGCACTCGGCCGCCCCGACGGCCGACTCTTCGACGGCGACCCGGAGACCCACGAGGAGGACTGACACCGTGCCGGTCATTCCCCTCTTCCCGCTCGGGACCCTCCTCGTCCCGGGCCAGGCACTGCCGCTGCGCCTCTTCGAGGACCGCTACCTCGCCCTCCACGACGACCTGATGGCCCGGCCTGAGGATCAACGATCCGTCGGCATCGTCCTCATCCAGGGAGGGTCCGAAGTGGGTGACGGCAATGCGGGCCGCCTCGCACCCGTCGGGACCGAGGGCGTGCTCCAGCGATCGGAGGAGTCCGACTTCCACGGGAGCCGCGTGGTGATGTGGGAACTCCTGGGGCACAGGCGATTCCGCCTTGACGGTATGCCGTCAGCCGGCCCCACGGCATACCTCACCGCCGAGGTCGGCTGGCTGGCCGACGACGATCGAGCGCCATTCACGCACCGGCGGGCGGCCGAGGCCGGTCTCTCGGTGCGCGATCGCCAACGCCTCCTCGAGGCGGCCGATCCGGCAGCCCGTGATGCCCTGGCCGACGAGCTGATCCGGCACGAGCAGTGGCTGCATAGCCAGTTCGGCGGGCGGCCGATCCACCAGATGCCCGGCGGCGAATCGCTCAACTGAGACGAATCGCTCGACCGAGCAGCGTCAGGACAGGACGCGGTCGATCCAGGCGATGACGTCAGCAGTGACCTCGTCCCGGTTGGTCTCGTTGAGCATCTCGTGCCGCCCACCGGGATAGAGGACCAACTCGACGTCGCGGACACCGGCAGCGCGATACTGCTCGGCGACCGCCAGCGGCCCCTTTCCGTTGGCGCCCACGGGATCCTGATCACCGGAGAAGACAAGGATCGGCAGGTCCTTGGGGACCTGGGCCACGAGGGCGTCGCTGTTGATCCGTCGCAGCCCGCCGAGCAGGTCGGCATAGAAGCCGGCCGTGAAGACATTGCCGCACCACTCGTCAGCGACGTACTTGTCGACCTCGGCCGGGTCCCGCGACAGCCAGTCGAAGGCCGTGCGATTCGGCTTGAAGGCCGCGTTGTACTGACCGAACGACAACTTGTCCATCAGTCCACTGGTGTGCCGCCGCCCCCGCAGGCGCGCCTGCAACCCAGCGATGCCCGTGCCGACGACACCGAGCGGGCCGGGGTCGCCGGCCGTGCCGGACAGCACGAGCCCGGCGATGGCATCCCGGTCACCCTCCGCGCCGGCGTGCTTGGCGGCATACGCCCGGGAGAGGAAGGAGCCCATTGAATGCCCGAAGAGCACGACGGGCAACCCCGGCTGCTCGCCACGCGCGGCGGCCGTCACGGCCGCGAGGTCGTCGACGACGGTGTCCCACCCGTCGTGGTCGGCCCAGTAACCCTCGGCGTCGTGCGTGCCCGCAGTGCCCTTGTGCCCGCGGTGGTCCGCGGCATACACCGCGAAACCGGCACCGGTCAGCGCCTCGGCGAACCGCTCATAGCGGTCCGAGTGCTCCGCCATCCCGTGCGCGACCTGGACGACCGCTCGCGGCGTGCCCTCCGGCAGCCAGCGATTGACGTGAAGGGGGGTGCCATCGGCGGCGCGGACCGTGAACGTGCTGTGCTCCATGGGAGGGAGTCTCGCACGTCGCCTCCCTTTTAGGATGCGCCCCATGAGCACGACCGTCGGGCCGACCCTGATCTTCCAGGCCGTTGACCTCGCGGGAGTGCTCGCCAACGGTGTCCTGGGCGGGCTGCTCGCGCGCCGACTCGGCTTCGACCCGGTGGGCTTCGTCGTCCTGGCCCTCATCTCCGGGCTCGGCGGCGGAGTCCTGCGCGACCTGCTCCTCCTCGTCCCGCCCGTCGCCCTCCACAATCCCGCCTATCTGGGGGTCGCGCTCGCCGGGGCCGCGATCGCCTTCCTCGTCGACCTGCGCGGCACACTGACCCACCGCGGCCTCGTCGTCGCCGACGCCCTCGCCCTCGGCGCCTGGGCCGCGACCGGCGCGACAAAGGCTCTGGCCCAGGATCTCCCCCTGCTCTCCGCGATCCTGCTCGGGCTGGTCACCGCCGTCGGCGGCGGCATGATCCGCGACCTCGTCGTCCGCGAGATCCCCAAGGTCTTCAGCGGCACCCTCTATGCGTCGGTCGCCCTCGTCGCCGCCGTCGCGGCCGCCCTGCTCGCCCTCGCCGGGCACCCCGAGATGGGCATGGGCTCCGCCATCCTGCTGGCCGGCGTCCTCGCCGTCGCGGCCCGACGGTTCGGCTGGGTCCTCCCGGCCGCCACCGACCTCCGTCCGCGCATCCCCCACCGCCGTCGCGGCTGATCGACGCTGTGCGAGCATGACGCGATGACCCTCGCCGAGCTCCAGTCCGTCATCGCCGCGACCTATGGGGCGCGGGACGCCGAGCGCGGGATCCCCTCCACGGTGGCGTGGATCGCTGAGGAGGTGGGCGAGCTCGCGCAGGCGGTGCGCAAGGGCACCCGAGCGCAGCAGGAGCACGAGATCAGCGACGTCCTCGCGTGGGTCGCCTCGCTCGCCAACCAGCTCGACATCGACCTCACCCACGCCCTCGAGAGGTATGCCGCGGGCTGCCCCAAGTGCCACGCCGTCCCCTGTGCGTGTGGCTGAGCCCACACCTGACCGGCTGGGCTGACCGGCTCACCTGACCGGCGCATCTGACCAGCTCAACGCAGGAGCGAGCGGACCGCCTCGATGGTGTCCGTCTCGGCCGCTGACTTGTCGTCGCGATAGCCCTTGACCCGCGCGAACCGTAGGGCCACCCCACCCGGGTAGCGTGAGGACCGCTGGACCCCGTCGATCGCGATCTCGACGACGATCTCCGGCCGCAGCCACACGACACCGGGGGTCTCGCGTACGGCATACCCCGGGAAGGTCTCGGTCTGCCAGCGCAGGGTCTGGTCGGTGAGTCCCTTGAAGGTCTTGCCGATCATGACGAAACCACCTGGCTCCCCGAAGGCGCCCTGCGGGTCACGCGCCCCGAGGTGGAGGTTGGAGAGCCAGCCGGTGCGCCGGCCGTAGCCCCACTCCGCGGCGAGGACGACCAGGTCGAAGGTGTGCACCGGCTTGACCTTGACCCACGACTTGCCGCGGCGGCCCGCGGCATACGGGCTGTCGATGGCCTTGACGAGGACGCCCTCGTGCCCGGCCGCAAGTGCCTCGTCGAGCACCTGCTGCGCTGCCACGGGATCCTCGGTGACGGTCCCGGGAATGACGAGGTCGGGCCCGACGAGCGCCACGAGCCGTTCCCGGCGCTCCGCGAGGGGTCGGCCGGTGAGGTCCTCGCCGTCAATGGTCAGGACATCGAAGAAGCGGGGCTGGAGGGCGATGGCCGGGTCGGCGCCCTGGCTGCCGAAGCGGCTCATCGTCTCCTGGAAGGGTTTGGGTGAGCCGGCCTCGTCGAGCATGAGGGTCTCGCCGTCGAGGACGAAGGAGTCGGCGGGCCACGTGGCTGCGAGGGCGACGATCTCGGGCACCCGTTCGGTGATGTCGGCGAGGCTGCGCGTGTGGACGCTGATGTCGGCAGCGGTGCGGTGCACCTGGATTCGGGCACCGTCGAGTTTGTGCTCGACACTTGCCCGGCCCGTCGTGGCCAGTGCCTGGGTGACATCAGCCGCGGTCGACGCGAGCATCGGCTGCACGGGTGTGCCCGCACGCAGGGCCACGGTCGCCAGACGTGATGGATCACGCAGTGCCATGGCTGCCGTGCGGCCGAGGTCACCCTCGAGCATGACGGCCCGCCGCACCTGTGCCAGCGGTCGCGCCACGGCCCTGGCGAGGGCATCGGTGAGTACTCCGTCGAGCGCTCCCGTGCGCACGTCGCCGAGGATGGCGGCCACGAGCAGGTCGCGCTCGCTGTCAGTCGCCGGCGACAGGAGGGCGCCGACGAGTTCCTGCCGCCGCCTGGCCGATCCCGGACCCGAGAGCGCGGCGATCTCGCCGAGTGCCCGATCGACGGCCGCCACGGAGAGAGGACCTTTCGGCGACCCGCCTGCCGTCTGATCGGCCGTCGCCGCCTGCAGGGTGCGCCACCCGAGGCCGATCCGCCCTTGGCGGATCCGGCCGAGCAGCAGCCCGACGACGGCTTCGGCCTCATCCGGCAACGTGCCCGCGAACAGGGCGGCCAGGGCCTCGATCTTGGCCGTGCGCGAGCGGGTGGCGCGCACGACGTCGAGCGTCGTGACGAGATCGCTGATGGCCAGCGGTGCACGCGGCCCGAGCTCGCCCGGCGGTGCCAGCGCTCGGAGTTCGCCCGATCCCTCGTCGCTCATCGGTCGCCGGCCGCGGGGTCGTCGACGATCTGCATCATGCCGCTGTCGACGAGGGCCTGGAGGGCTTCGAGGACCAGAGCGTTCGATCGCGGGTGCTCACCGATGTCCTCGACGACGCGGGTGTGGAGCTCGGCAACCGACATCCGGTCGCCGCTGAGCCGCCAGAGCGTTCCGCCGAGACGATTGAGCAGGCTGGGGACGTGGTCGTGGAGCACCACGACCTCACCCTCGCTCGCGACCGCATCGTTCCACGGGGCGCGGGTGACGACCGAGTCCCAGGAGACGGTCGTCCAGGGGGTGTCGAGAGGCTGGCGCCCGTCGTCGGGCAGGTGCTCCCACTCCGGTGACGCGGGGGCACCAGCGGGTGGGCCCTCGGTCAGTCCGATCAACACGTCCACGCAGTCGGCGATCTCCGAATAGACCAATCGATAAGGGCCACCCCCCTGGCACAACGCTCTGGCCAGGCGAGCCAGAGGCATGGGGATCTTGGGCAACGCCGACGTCTCCGGGATCGTGGCGATCATCGCCTCCGGCAGGCTGAGCAACTCGAAGTCGGGCACAGTGATCGCGGGGTCGCGGCGGATGATCACGATCGCGCCCAAGGTCGGGTCCTTCGGGGTGGGCCCCAGCCCCAGGGTGTCCGGGGAGAACTCCTCCTTGTGGCCCGGCCGGCTCGCGTCGACGATGATCGACAGCGGCTTGGGGTAGGGCGAGATGCGATCGTCGCCCTCGACGATCACCGTCTCGTCGGTGACGTAGCCCAGCGGTTTGCCCAGGCGACTGGCTGCCGTGGTTTTTCCCGTCCCCGACGGGGCGACCAGGGCCACGGTGCGACCGTTCGCTCCGGCGACACCGACGGCGTGGAGCATCAGCGCAGTGCCCCGGCGGCGGTGGATCGAATGCATGGTGACGGTTCGCGACAGCGCATAGGGGGCCGCCTCCGGATCGGTGCCGACAAAGGCGACAAACGGTGGCTTCGGACCCTGGAGATCCTCCGGGTGGGGTGCGACGACCAACTCCTCGACAGCCGGGCCGGGGCTGTCGGGCTCGACGGTCGCGCGGGACCACAGCCCGCGCAGGTGGGCCACGAGCTCCGCGTCGATCCCGACCGGACGCACCTGCCAACGCACCCCGAAGACCTGGATCGTGAAGCCCTCGGCCACACCCGCGGAGGTCCGCTGCGCCGGAGTCACGAAGACAGTCTCCCCTAGGCTGCAACACATGCCACGCCCGCACGTCGCAGCGCTCGTGCACGACGCGTGGAATCAGCGTGTCGCGAGGCGGCTGACCGATCGCGGGTGGGGCACCCGGATCGTGCCGCACATCGGCTATGGCTCGACCATGACCCTGCGCGTGCTGGGCCGGGTGGTCATGGACCGTGACGGCCGCAATGGGACCGACGACGCTCGCCGATCCCCCCGGGCCGGCGACGCCATCCGCGACCTCGACAGTGCGACGCGGTGGTGGCGCGACTTCGTCTCCTCGCCGGCCATGCAGGTGCCGGTGGCCGTGACGATCGGCGAGCGCACGGTCGACACGACGACCGATGCCAGCGGGCTCATCGACCTCACGGTCAGGGGCCACGGGCTGCCTCCCGGTCGGCACCAGGTCCTGCTCTCCACGCCGCACGCCGATGACGCCCACGCCGACGTGATCGTCGTGTCCACGACCCAGCGCTTCGGGGTGGTCAGTGACATCGACGACACGGTGCTCTCGACTTCGCTGCCTCGCCCGGTCATCGCCGCATGGAACACCTTCGTCCGGGAGGAGGGCACCCGGCGTGCTGTGCCGGGCATGGCCACGCTCTATCGCGAGTTGCGCGCCGCCCATCCCGACATGCCGTTCGTCTATCTCTCCACCGGCTCGTGGAACATCGCCCCGAATCTGGGCCGCTTCCTTCGCCGCCACGGCTATCCGTCGGGGCCCCTCCTCCTCACGGACTGGGGTCCCACGAACACCGGCTGGTTCCGGTCCGGGCAGCAGCACAAGCGGGCCTCGCTGCATCGGCTGGCCCGGGAGTTCCCGCACATCCAGTGGCTGCTCGTCGGTGACGACGGCCAACACGACCCGAAGGTGTATGCCGAGTTCGCGGGCGCCCGACCCGGCAGCGTCCGCGCCATCGCGATTCGTCAGCTGACCACGGGCGAGCAGGTGCTCTCCCACGGACTGCCCGTCGCCAACGACGACCTCGTGCCGGCACCGACCGAGGACCTGCCCATGCCCGTCGTCCGCGCCGCCGACGGCTACGGCCTGGCTCGGCTGCTCCGCCCGATCCTCGGCCTCGGGCGACCCGAACTCACCCTCGACCCGCAAGCCGTGGACGATGAGGATGACCATCTGGTCGACGACGAGGATGACGACCTGATGGACGACGAGGACGACCAGCTGCTCGACGACGAGGAGGACGCCGACGATGCCTGAACTGCCCGAGGTGCAAGCCCTTGTCGACTTCCTGGGCACGCGGCTGGACGGCCTGGCCGTCACGGGGGTCGACCTCGGCTCGATCAGCGTCCTCAAGACCTTCAACCCACCGCCGCAGGCCCTCATCGGCGCGCCCGTCACGGGCGTCACTCGTCATGGCAAGTTCGTCGACATCGACTGTGGCGGAACGCACCTGATCTTCCATCTGGCCCGCGCCGGTTGGTTGCGGTGGTCCGATGCCCTGCCACAGACGGTGATTCGCCCGGGCAAGTCGCCGATCGCCCTTCGTGTCCGGCTGGACGACGGCTCGGGCTTCGACCTCACCGAGGCCGGGACACGCAAGCGGCTCGCGGCATACATCGTCAACTCGGTCGCCGACGTCCCCGGCATCCAGACGCTCGGCCCCGACCCACTCTCCGACGACTTCACCCTCGAGCGTTTCGCGGCGATCCTTGCCGGACAACGGGTCCAGCTCAAGGGCTTGCTCCGCAACCAGGGCACGATCGGTGGCATCGGCAATGCCTACTCCGACGAGATCCTCCACGTCGCGAAGTTGTCGCCCTTCGCGATCGCCGGCTCGCTCGACGACGCAACCGTCACCCGCTTGTATGCCGCGTTGCGCGACACGCTCTCCGCCGCGGTCGCCGCGGCCTCGGGCAAACCGGCAGCGGAGCTCAAGGACGCCAAGCGCGCGGGCATGCGCGTCCATGGTCGGACCGGAGAGTCCTGCCCGGAGTGCGGTGACATAGTCCGGGAGGTGTCCTTCGCGGATTCCTCCCTGCAGTACTGCGCGACCTGCCAGACCGGCGGCAAGCCCTTGGCGGATCGGCGCACCAGCAAGTTCCTCAAGTAGCGCGCGCCCACGTGTCCACCAATGCGCCCTCGTCCACCGGCGCGCCCTCGCCCACCGGTGCGCTCTTGCCCACCGATGCTCCCCCCAATCGGGCCTGGCCGGGTACATCTAAGGCCGTCGCCTGAAGGTGACGACCTTGCGGTTTCCCACCCGGTGGATGCGCGTCTGGTGCCTCTCGCCATGCACGAGGCGATGGTGGAACCCGCACAGGGGCACGGCATCGGCCAGGTCGGTCCGCCCCCCGCGTGACCATGGCTTCTCATGGTGCAGGTCGCACCAGGCGTAGGGCCGATCGCAGTCTGCGGCGGCGCATTCGTGGTAGGCCGTGGCCAGGGCGACCCGCTGAGACTCCTGGAAGTGCCGCTTCGTGCGGCCCAGATCCAGCGGGACCGAATCACCGTCGAGGACGGCCGGCAAGATCCCGGCCTCGCAGGCCAGCCGCCGCACCTGCCCGATGGACATTGCCGAACCCGTGTCCATCCCCGCGGCCCCCAGACCGGACACGAGTTTCTGATGCTCGACGGTGACCACGACCGTCGCCGCAACCTTGCCGTGCAGTCGCTCGGTCGGCAGATGCTCGAGGATCTCGGCGAAGGCCTGCCCATTGCGCTGTTGCCAGTCGATCTCACCGACCACGGTCGCTGCACGGTGCTCGGTCCCCCTGGTGTCGAGGCCGAGTGCTCGGCCCCGCTCCTGCTCGCGCGATGCCAGCCGCTTGGGTGAGGCCAACTGCTGGACGACCTTCTTGAGGATGTCTGCCGCGGTCCGCGGCACGGTGAAATGCCCGGTGGACGTGCCATCGTCGTTGTGGCGGAGCGTGAAGCGGCACTTCTGCCACGCCAACTCCTCCTCGGCTGCCAACTGCTCGCCCTCATGCGTGTCGGTCTCCTCGATCGACCGCTCGGCCAGCGCCAGCGCTCGGCGGGCCACCTTGCGCAACCGCTCGGGGTCGATCCGCTCGCCCGCCGCCACGAGTGAGGTCTCGATCCGTGCCCGCTCCGTGGCGGCCAGCGCCTCGGGCAGTCGCGCCGCCGTCGTCGCGATCACCTTGGCGTGCTCGGTCGACAACCGGCCCTCGGACAGCGCTGACCTCGTCGCGGCGAGCTCGCCGTCCAGTGCCACCGCGAGCCGGACGTCGTCCGAAGCGTCCGCACCGGACGTGCGTGACCGCGCGGCCACCCAGGCGCTCGTGGAGGACATCCCCGAGTCGTCCGCCACCTGCTTCTCGTCGGCCTCCGCGATGACCCGAAGCCGCAGGCCCTGCAGTCGCCGGATGGCCCTGTCGATCTCCCCCAGCACCACCGCCGGACCGACCGCACCCTCGAGCACCGAACCGTCGAGCACTGAGCCTTCCGCGGGCACGCCGTCGAGCGCTCCGTGGACGGCGTCCAGGGCAGGACGCGCACCCCTGCCGGGCGCTCGGTGGAGGGCTTGGATGCTCATGGAACAAATGTA
>Ga0209570_1001404_pt1 | contig 13387 bp, 14 predicted proteins | sample EBPBio172007_DNA_FD_185861 | JGI IMG/M metagenome (GOLD analysis project Ga0209570, IMG submission 185861) | Wastewater treatment Type I Accumulibacter community from EBPR Bioreactor in Madison, WI, USA - Reactor 1_9/17/2007_ DNA (SPAdes)... | ecosystem: Engineered > Bioreactor > EBPR >... | reverse complement strand
GCACCGAATATCTGGTGGCTTCCGAATCGGTGGCGCTGGATACGCTGGGTTTCAACATCGTGCGCGATCTCGAACCCGGCGAAGCGATTTTCATCGACGTCGAGCATCGCATGCAGACCCGTCAGTGCGCGCAGGCGCCGTCCTACGCGCCGTGCATTTTCGAATACGTCTATCTGGCACGCCCGGATTCGGTGATCGACGGCGTTTCGGTTTATGAAGCCCGCTTGCGCATGGGTGAATTCCTCGCCGAGAAGGTGCGCGCAAATATTCCGGTGAGCGAAATCGACGTGGTGATTCCGATTCCCGATTCCAGCCGCCCGTCAGCGATGCAGTTGGCGCAGGTGCTAGGCGTGCCGTTCCGCGAAGGCTTCGTCAAGAACCGCTATGTCGGCCGTACTTTCATCATGCCCGGCCAGGCGATGCGCAAGAAATCAGTGCGGCAGAAACTCAATACCTGCGGGCAGGAATTCAAGGGCAAGCGGGTGCTGCTGGTGGATGATTCGATCGTGCGCGGCACCACCAGCCGGGAGATTGTCGAAATGGCGCGGGCGGCCGGGGCGCTGAAAGTCTATTTTGCTTCCGCGGCGCCGCCGGTGCGCTTTCCCAATGTCTATGGCATTGACATGCCGACGCGTGGCGAACTGATCGCCACGGGTCGATCGGATGCCGAAATTGCCCACGAAATCGGTGCCGATGCGCTGGTCTATCAGGATATCGACGCGCTCAAGCATTCGGTGCAGTCGCTCAATGCCGAATTGACGGTATTCGATGCCTCATGTTTCGACGGTTGTTACATCACCGGCGATGTGGATGAGCACTACCTCGATGCCATCGAAGGGCGTCGCGGCGGCAAGAGCAAGAGCGACGATGAGGGCGATGGCAAGGCGTCGCAGCAACTGGCCCTGAATCTGTTCAACGGCGCGCAGGAATAGTTTATCCGCTCAGAGTAACCCGGAATTTCTCTTGGTCGTGCTTGCCCAGCACGACCAGATCGCCTTCGCGCAATTCGCATTCGGTAATCGGGCGATTGAGATCGTCGTTGAGATAGGTGCCGTTGGTCGAGCGCAAATCGCGCAGGGTGAGCCGGCCATTTGCCATACCCACCCAGGCGTGACGCTTGGAAACCTCCGGGTCGTCCACCACCACATCCACATCCGCAGCGCGGCCCAGCACGATGCCCTCGCCAACCCGGAAAGTCATCCCCTGCAGCGCGCCGAGTACGCAGACCAGCCGCGGTTGAGTTGCCAAAACCTGCGCGGCCGGAGCAGCCGGCTGCAGGGCCTGGCCGCAGGATTTGCAGAACTTGGCACCGAGGGGCAGTTCGGCCCGGCATTGCGGACAGGCGGGTGAAGCAACAAGGCCGCTTCCGCAGGCACGGCAAAAGCGGGCTTGGCTGGAATTTTCGGTCTGGCAACGTGGGCAGCGCATGCATCTTCTCGCAGAACTTCGGGTAGAGCGAAGGATAACCCAGATGTCCAGCTTGCTGGAAATGGTATGATGCCCAGGTTATTCAAGGCCATGGGCATGCTCACCATGACCACCGCAGGGAGAAAAAAATGCAATGTCCGTTCTGCCGCGCGGAGAATGCCGCCGGCGCCAAATTCTGTCGCAGTTGCGGCAAGCCGTTGAATACGGCTCCAGCAACCCCCTCGCCTGACGCCACGCTGCTGCATACCCCCCCGGCAGCGCCTGGGCGCGAGGCCTGCCCCTCCTGCGGTACGCCTAATTCCCTCGGTATTCGCTTCTGTCGTGGTTGCGGCAAGAGTCTGGCAACTCCCGTGGCAGCTGCCGATGCAACGCAACTTCACATTCCGCCTGCGCCGGTACCACCCGCATTGGCACCGGTCGACAGCGACGCCACGATGCTGCATGTCCCGCCGGCTGCGCAACCGCCCTTGCCTGAAAAGCCGATAGCGGAACCTGATGCCACGTTGCTGCATGTCCCGGCAGTACCTGTCGCTCAGCCGGCAGAGGCTGAGGCCACGCTGCTGGCGGTGCCACCGGCGGCGGCCAGCCCTGTCCCTCCGGTCATGGCGCCGGAAGTCGCTCCCGAGCCGACCGCTATCCCATGTCCGGTTTGCCGTACCGGGAACACGCCGGGAGCGCGCTTCTGTCGCAGTTGTGGCGGCGCAATGAAAGTGGCGGAGCCTGCGGCGGCCGCGGTGATTCCCGAGCCTGCGCCGGTAAGCCGCGCGAACTCTGCGGTCAAACCGGCCAGCAAGATCGGATTTGGTAGCATCAGCGATTTCGACGACGAATACAGTGCGCCGATGCAGCCGTCACGCAAGGGATTGTGGGTGGGCGTGATTGCAGCGCTGATTTCGCTGGCGCTGGCCGCCGGAGGCGGTGCGGCGTGGTATTTCCTGCGTGCCAAGCCAGCGGCTGAAGTCGTGCCAAGCATTCCGCAGCAAAGCACCCCGGCACCAATGCCGGTTCCGCAGCCTGAGCCGGTCAAAGAACTTCCCCCGGTCACACCTGCACCCGTCGAGACCCCGCCGGCAACATTGCCTCCGCCTGCCCCGGCCGTTGCGCCCGCAAGCGAACTATCCAAGCCGCAACAGGCGCCTGCGACCGATAGCGGTGCCCGTCCGGAGCCGCCCAGGACGGTTCCCGAGAACAAACCCAAGCCATTGCCGCCGGCTCAGAATCCGCCTGCCAAACGTGATGCAGCCCCCAAGACGCCGCCGCAGGCGATGCCAGCACCGCTGCCGCCTGCTCCAGTGGCGCCAGCGGTTCCGACCTGGCTCGAGAATATGCGGGCCGATCTCGATCGTTGTGCCAGAAAGGGCGGCTTGAGCGCCATGTGGTGTAACGAAAAAGTGCGGCACAAGCATTGCCCCGGACACTGGAACACCGTCAAGGAATGCGAAGTCAAGGACGCCAACCCGCAGCCGAATGTCGGCATGGGCGGCTGAACAACGATAGATAACCAACCTGAACCAAGGAGACGATATGCACGCCACGAAACAGTACGCCGATCTCTTGCGCGCCCTCGACGGGATGCGCAATGTCCGCGCCATTGCAACGGTGATTGCCGGCTTTGTGCTGGCTTTCATCATCATCGCGGCCGGTGTGGCCACCAATTCGATGTTCGGAGTAATCCTGTTCGGTCTGATCGGCTGGCTGGTCGCCGGCTTCGGTTCCAATGCCGCGGGCATCGTGCTGATGCATCAGGCACTTGATCAGGAACCGCCCACCGTCGTCGAGGCCTTGCTCGGCGGCATGACCAGCTTTCTCAAACTGCTGGCGATTTTCATCATTCTGGCCTTGCTCGGCGTGGCTTATACCATTGTGGTGGCCGTGCTGTTGTTCATCTGCAAGATTCCCGGAATCGGGCCACTGTTCTTTGCCATTCTTCTCCCGGTCATCATTGTGGTCAGCGGCGCGGCCTACATGGGCCTGATTTTCGGCGCTGGCCTGATGGCTCCTGCCGTCTGGAGGGGGGCGAGCATTCAGCAGGCGCTGGTCCAGTTCTTCACCATTTTGCGCGACAAACTGATTGAAACCATTGTTCGTTACTTCTTGCTGACCCTGCTGCTGATGCTGGTTTTCGGGGTGGTGATGGCCATACTCGGCGTGGGCACGCTTTACACACTGGGCCTTTCGGCCAGCATTCTCGATAGCGTCATCAGCGGTGGCCTCGGTTCGCTGATGGGCGGTGGCATGGGACGCATGGGCGGGGCAGGCAGCTATGCCTATGCCGGCATGTTCGGCATGGGCATCCTCTACGCGCTGGTGCTTGGCGTCGGATTCTGCGTGGCTACCATGGGTGGCATCATCATCTACCTGGCGGTCAGTGAAGGCATCGAAACCGAAGAAATGGAAGAAAAGCTCTCTTCCGGTCTGGCGCAGGCCAAGCAGAAGGCCGCCGAGATGGAACAGCGGTTGAAAACGCAAAGCCAGCCAGCGGCTGCGCCCCCGGTTGCTCCGCCGGTGCAGGCCGCGCCGGTTTGTCCGGGTTGCCGTGCGCCGATTACCGCCGACGATCTGTTCTGCGGCAATTGCGGCCACCGTCTGCGCTGAGGTTGGCATGGCCTGCTTTTGTACCCGCTGCGGAACGCAGAATGCCGATGATGCGGCCTTCTGCGAATCCTGCGGCCATCCGCTGAAGCCCAGAACGGAGATCCCCGTTTCGCCGACGCCTGCAGCTGGCTCTGCGAAGGTGAGCAAGACAAGCAGCGCTGCCTTGCTATGGGGCAGCGTGGTCGGCGTGCTTTTGCTGGTCGTTGCGGCCGTGCTGGGGGTATTGTTCTACGAGCGCAAGCCGGATTTCTCGCCAGACGAACTGGCAACGGCGATCCGTCAGCATCTGGCAGCAACGCCGCAGGTGGGCGAAAGCCATGTGTGCATCGATAACCTGCCGTACCAGAAGCCCGAGTTTCGCGTCCGGCCGGACGATCAGGCCACCAACGACTGGCTGGGTTTGCTGGTGGAAGGTGGGCTTTACGAGCCGCCGCACGACGAGACCGTCGATCGTGGAAATTTGGGGGTCGAAGAACAGCGGGTATACGTCAAAACCCCATTGGGCGCCCAATCCATCCGCGACAATCGCCTGTGTTTTGCCGAGGGCATCGAATTCGTTCGTCTCGATGGTCATGTGCAGCCCACGGAGAACAAACCGGGGGCGACTTCCACGGCGCGTTTCCTGTTCCGCTACCGTAACGCTCAGGCGTGGACCCAGAATCCGCGGGCAGCGCAGCTGTTGCCGGCGCGCTTCGGGCAGCCTGAGTGGCCCCTGGGGGCACAGCTGAAGCGTGGCGAAAGCGATTGGCAAGTGCTTGGTCTGATTGCGGCCAGCCAGGCGACCCAGGCGATTCGTCAGGCCGAAACCACGGTGGCCGAGAAGAGGCCGGCTGGAAGCGGTTTTTCCGACTGGCTGAAAAAGCTGTTCGGCAATGCCGCTGCGACGGGTAATCCATTGCTGGGCCGCTGGCGGGCCGAGGTCGGCGGGCTGGAGAATCTGGCCGGGGTGGCCGGTATTCTCGGTGGCGAGGGCGACCTGCAGGGCAAACTGTTGCTGACTCTGGAGTTCTCGGCTGACCGGATGCGCATGATGGGCGAAGAAGTGCCGGTGACCTACACGGTCAAGTCCGACGAGGTGATCGTGCGGCCGGCCAAGTCCGGCAAGAGCGTTCCCGGCGGTGGCGACAGTCTCAGTTTCAAGATCAAGGACCGCGACAATATCGCGCTCGATCTGATGGTGGTGGAAATTCCCTACCGGCGCGAGCGCTGATCGTACCAGGGAATCAAGGTAAAGCGGCGCCCGTTTGGGCGCCGCTTTGTTTCATCGGGCGGGCCGGCTGGTCAGCATCGACAGCAGCATCGAGATGGCGAGGACGCCACCGACGACGCCGAGCGAGACCGGTACGGGAATCTTGTACCACTCGACAATCAGCATCTTGCAGCCGATGAAGCACAGCACCACCGCCAGACCGTATTTGAGCAGGTGAAAGCGGTCGGCCATGTCGGCGAGCAGGAAGTAAAGCGCCCGCAAGCCAAGAATGGCAAAGATGTTCGAAGTCATCACGATGAACGGGTCGGTGGTGATGGCGAAAATGGCCGGAATCGAATCGACGGCGAAGATGACGTCGGTAATGCCGATCAGGATGACCACCACGAACAGCGGAGTGTAGATCTTGGCTCCATCCTTGAAGTACCACATCTGATTGCCGGAAAACTCGCTGGCGATGGTCAGATGATTCCGCATCCAGCGCAGGATGGGGTTCTTTTCGAGATTCGGTTCGTGATCGGCTGCCCACATCATGCGTAAGCCGGTGACCAGCAGGAAAACGCCGAACAAGTAAAGAATCCAGTGGAATTTGGCGATCAGCCAGGCGCCGATCAGGATCATCACAATGCGCAAGACGGCTGCGGCAATGACGCCGATGATCAATGCGCGTTTCTGTAATTCGGCAGGTACCGCGAATGCCGTGAACAGCAGCAGAAAAACAAAAATGTTGTCGACCGACAGCGATTTCTCGATCAGGTAGCCGGTCAGAAATTCGGTGGCCTTGAGATTGGCGACCTCCCGTCCGACACTGGCGTCGAGCCAGAACCACAGGCCGGCGTTGAAGATCAGCGCCAGCGCGATCCACAATGCCGACCAGCCGAGCGCTTCGCGCATGGTGACGGCGTGGGCGCCTTTCTTTTCGAGGGCGACCAGATCGACCGCCAGCGCGATGACTACGAACAGGGCAAAACTCGCCCACATCCAGCCGTTGGCAATGCCTTCCATGCAAATTCTCCTTACCAGCGATTCGGCTCGGCGAGCCGGTGGGATTCCCCATCATAGGTCCGGCCGCTGTATTGGTGTGGCCGGGGGCGTACCGGTGCGGGAACCAGTTCGACCGGGGGCGAGAAAAGGCGGCGGGCAAGTGCCTGCGCGACCTGACGGAGCAGTTGAACAAACAGTTTCATGGCGAACTCCTGGCAAGATTGAACAAGGCATCTTTGCCGGCGCGGATCGTCAACAAAAAAAGACCTTTGCCGGGCGGGCAAAGGTCTCGCTTGCAGGCTTGCGCCTGCCCACCGTGCCGGAGTGCCGCGAGGCGCTCGTATTGACGACAGGGTGATCCAGCTACTCCCCTTTGGGATGCAGGAATGAATTTAGGGGAAAAGGCCGCTCAGGTCAAGGTGTGACGGGCCAGCGTTGCGCCGTCCCAGGCGAGATACTCGCCGCGATCTTCATGCCAGTCAGCCAGTACCCAGCGTTCGACGTGAATGCCGTCGACAATGTGCTGATGTGTTGCCGGCTGATGCGTATGGCCATGAATGAAGGTGGCGTAGCCGTTGGCGCGCAGGAAATCGTCGGTATCGCGCGCATTGAGATCCATCAGGTAGGCCGCTTTACCCTGTTTGTTGGCTTCGCTTTGCGCGCGGATATGCGCCGCGATGGCCCGGCGCTCGGCCAGCGTTTTTGCCAGAAAACCCTGTTGCCATTGCGGGTCGCGTACCTGGCGACGGAAATCCTGATATTCCTGGTCGTCGGTACATAGCGCATCGCCATGGGAAAGCACGAATTGCCAGTCGGCAAGGGAGAGTATGTAAGGATCGGGCAACAGGGTGACGCCGCTGGCGGCGGCGAACTGGCCGTCCAGCAGAAAATCGCGGTTGCCATGCTGGCAATGGATGCGCAAACCGCTGTCGCTGGCTTCACGCAAGGCGGCGATGATGGCGGCGTGCGCAGGATCGTCGCAGTCGTCGTCTCCGACCCAGGCCTCGAAGAAATCGCCGAGGATGTAAAGTGCTTCGGCCTGCCGGGCCGAGCCGCGCAGGTAAGCCAGAAACAGCGCTGTCGCCCCGGGGCTTTGGGGCGACAGGTGCAGGTCGGAGATGAAATGGATCAGGGCGTCAGCTTTTCGACGATTTCAGCTTTTTCGATCACCACGTCCTCGACCGGTACGTCCTGGTGAAAGCCCTTGTTCCCGGTCTTGACCTTGCGGATGTTGTCGACCACATCCATGCCCTCGACGACTTCGCCGAAAACACAGTACCCCCAGCCGCTGCCCGAGGGGGACTTGAAATCGAGAAAATCGTTGTCGACCACGTTGATGAAGAACTGGGCGGTGGCCGAATGCGGATCGTTGGTGCGGGCCATGGCGATGCTGCCGCGCTTGTTCTTCAGGCCGTTGGCGGCCTCGTTGTCGATTGCCGCCTGGGTCGGCTTCTGATTCATGCCCGGTTCGAAGCCGCCGCCCTGGATCATGAAATTGCCGATGACGCGATGGAAAATGGTGTTGTCGTAGTGGCCGGCTTCGACGTAGGAGATGAAATTGGCGACCGTCTTCGGCGCTTTCTCGGCGTCGAGTTTGAGGGTGATGACGCCGTGATTGGTGTGCAGCTTGATCATGGGGATTCCTTTACTTTTCGGAGAGGATCTTGACGCTCTGGATGACGATTGGCGCCTGTGGGACATTCTGGTGGAAGCCGGCGTTTCCGGTTGGCACCTTGGCGATCTTGTCGACGATTTCCATGCCTTCCCTGACCTGGCCGAAGACGGCGTAGCCCCAGCCGTCGAAGGACGGGGCGTCGAGGTTGGGGTTGTCGACGTGATTGATGAAAAACTGCGCGGTGGCCGAGTGCGGGGCGTTGGTACGGGCCATGGCGAGACTGCCGCGCTTGTTCTTCAGGCCGTTGGCCGCTTCGTTCTCGATTGGCGCGCGGGTGGGCTTCTGGTCCATTTTTTCGTCAAAACCGCCGCCCTGGATCATGAAACCGGGAATGACGCGGTGAAACACGGTGCCGTTATAAAAACCTTCGCGCACGTACTGCAGAAAATTGGCCACCGACTTGGGCGCTTTTTCGGCATTGAGTTCAATGACGATCTTGCCTTGCGAAGTGATCATTTCCACCGTTGGGGCAGCCCAGGCGTTGACCGCCAGGCAGAGGGCGGCGAGGCCCAGGCGAACGAATTTCATGCGGCTCCTTCGTAGATGATTTTCCATTTGCCATCTTCGCGCTTCCAGTACTGGCGCTTCTTCATGGCGTTGTCGAGGTTGTTGCTGCTGTATTGCTGCTCGAAGGTGACGACCACCACTTCATCCTTGCCGGGGTTGCGGAAGACGGAAAGGTTGGCGGCCTTGACCTTGATCCATTGCTTGCTGGCATTGACCTGGCGTTTCTGCGCGGCAAACTGCTCGAAATTCTGCCCATTGGCCTTGAACGAGCGGGAGTAATGCTGCAGAAAGCGTTCGGTGTCGCGGCTTTCCCAGTCGGTACGCCAGGCTTCCAGCGTCTTGTTGAGTTCGTTGCGTTCCTTGTTCCAGTCGTCCAGCGACAGCCATTCAACCGAGTTGCTGATGATCACCGGCGTCAGGCCGATCTGCAGGTTTTTGGCAATCGCGTCGAGATCGCGGTTGGCCAGCACCACGCAACCGTCGGAGGCCTTGGGCGGGCGCGAGAAGGTGTCAGAGGGCGTGCCGTGCAGCCAGATACCGTGCCCGTTGCGTCCCTGCTGCTTGTCCCATTCGTTGGGATAATTGATCGGGAAGGCGCCGCTACCGTAGAAATCGCTCAATTTTTGCCGTGGCAGGCTGGCAGTGACGTGGTAGACACCGACCGGTGTTTTCTTGTCGCCTTCACTGACCTTGTTGGCACCCAGCTTGCCCTGGCTGATGTAGTAGTCGGCAACGAAACGGGGGCGGCCATTATCGTTGGCATAAACATAGAGCCGGGACTTCTGCGTGTCCACCACGATGGCATGTTGCTGGTCTGGTTGCATCTGCAGCAGGTAGCGCGGCACATAATTGGCCGATGGCTTGCTGCGGTAGGCTTTGAGGCGGGCGACGGCTTCTTCGCGCAGGTCGGCCACCTTGTCGGTCGGAGCGCCGGCGGCTGCACCGAACCCGGAGATCGGTTTGGTGCGGGCCAGCAGCAGATCGCCTCTGATCAGATGGGCCAGACGGAAATTGGGGTATTGCTTGAGCAGGGATTCGGTCAGTTGCAGCGCCTGATCGAGATTGTTCTGCTCAATGGCCTCGAAAACCCGGGCAAGCTGGGGTTCCGGGCCGGAATCGGAAACAGTGGTCGGCAGTGCGGCGGTAGCCAAAGGCAGGGCAGCGGCAAGCGGTGCGGCAGCCGTGACGGCGGGAGCTTTCTGGCTGGTCTTGGCCTTTTTCTTCTTGGACTGCTTCGAGGAGTTGGCGTGTGCGCCGCCGGCGGCCAGACAGACCGCCAGAGCAAACAGCAGCAGCTTGGAGCGTCCCGCCATTAGCGAATGTCTTCGTCCACAATCAGCCACTTGCCGCCGGAACGGCCCATGACCAGTGTCTTGTTGCTGGAAGTCGACAGGCCGGGTGCCTTGTAGTGCTGGCGGAACTTGACCGTGGCCTTGTCGCCGCTGATGGTGATGGTCGGCTCGTCAAAAGTCACCGAGATCTTACCGCCCTTGCCGGCGATGCGCTCTTCACGCTGGGTTTCCCAGGCCTTGCGCGACATGCCCTTGGGCGGCTTGAACTCTGGGCCGTAGTAGGCCAGGTAGGTTTTGACCTCCTTGTTCGACCAGGCGGCGGCCCAGCCGGAAAGCGCCTTGCGGATTTCCTCATTGCCGGCATCGGCCTTGGCCGGCGCTGCTGGTGCTGCTTTGGCTGGCGCCGCCGCTGCAGCGGCCATAGTGGTGGTCGGGGTGGTCGCCACCACGGCGGCGGTGGGGGCGGTGGTCTTCACGCTGGGGGTTGCCGGAGCCGGAGCGGCCGCGGGGGTTGCCGGCACGGGCGCTGCTGCCGGTGCCGTTGCAACCTTGGCCGGCTCGGCTTGCTTGGCGGGTTCGGTCTTGACTGGTTCTGCCTTGGCGACCGCGGGCATCTGCGGCTTGACGCCGGGTTTGCCGGAGGTGCTGATCAGATCGCGGATCAATGCCAGCTTGTTCTGGGCGGTGGGGTTCGAGGAATCGATCTGCAGCGCCTTGTCGTAAGCCTGACTGGCCAGCTTGGCATAGACGTCGCCAAGATTTTCGTAGGCGATAGCGTAGGCCGGATGCGTGCGAATGGCCATTTCCAGCGCGGTACGCGCCTTGTCGTACTGCTTCTGCTGGGCATAGAGCACGGCGAGGTTGTTGTAGGGTTCCGGCAGTTCCGGGTAATCCTCGGTCAGCTTGGTGAACACCGCGATGGCTTCGTTTGGCTTGTTCAGCTCGGTCAGGATCAGCCCTTTGAGGAAGCGCCCCTGTGCATCCTTGGGTTTGCTGGCCAGGAAAGCGTCGACCTTGCTGAGCGCTTGCGGGTACTGGCCCTGCTTGATCAGTTTCTGGACGTCGGGCAGATTGTCGGCAAGGGCCGGAAAGGCGGCGGCGATTGCTGCGCCGAAGAAGATGGCGCGCAGCGTGACGCCAGTCTGGGTGCGGAAGAAGGACTTCGTCGCCATGTTACAATCCGTCGAGTTTAGATAAACGCGCATTCTATCAAGAACACCGCGCAATCCAAAGGTATCAATGCCCTCGTGGCACGGCTGGAAAACCCATCATGCTTAAAATCTACAATTCCCTCAAGCGGGAAAAACAAAGTTTTGCTCCGATCGAGCCGGGAGCGGTTCGCATGTACGTCTGCGGCATGACGGTTTACGACTATTGCCATCTGGGACATGCGCGGGTGATGGTGGTTTTCGATCTGGTTTATCGCTGGCTCAAGGCCTCGGGACTGGCGGTGACCTATGTGCGCAATATTACCGATATCGACGACAAGATCATCAAGCGGGCGGCGGAAAACGGCGAGAGTATCCAGGCGCTGACCGACCGTTTCATTGCCTGCATGCACGAAGATGCGGCGGCGTTGGGCGTGCTGCCGCCGACGCATGAGCCGCGCGCCACCGAGTACGTGCCGCAGATGCTGGACATGATCGGCCAGTTGCAACACCGCGGGCTGGCCTATCAGGCCAGCGATGGCGACGTGAACTACGCGGTGCGCAAATTTCCGGGTTACGGCAAGCTTTCCGGCAAGTCTCTCGACGACCTGCGCGCCGGCGAACGGGTCGAGGTCGATAGCGCCAAGCAGGATCCGCTTGATTTCGTGCTGTGGAAACACGCCAAACCGGGCGAACCGGCCTGGGAATCGCCCTGGGGTAGCGGGCGTCCGGGTTGGCACATCGAATGTTCGGCAATGAGTTCGCAACTGCTCGGCCAGCATTTCGACATCCACGGCGGCGGGCAGGATCTGCAGTTTCCGCATCACGAAAACGAAATTGCCCAGTCCGAAGGCGCGCACCAGTGCAACTTCGTCAATTACTGGATGCACAACGGTTTCGTGCGTGTGGATAACGAGAAAATGTCCAAATCGCTGGGCAATTTCTTTACCATCCGCGAGGTGCTCAAGGCCTTCGATGCCGAAGTGGTGCGTTTCTTCATCCTGCGGGCGCATTATCGCAGCCCGCTGAACTATTCCGATGCTCATCTGGACGACGCCAAGCGTAGCCTGGATACGCTCTATTTCACCCTGCGCGATGTGCTGCCGGCAACGGTGGCAATCGATTGGAATCAAGCGCATGCGGCCCGCTTCCAGGCGGCATTGAACGACGATTTCGATTCGCATGGGGCGATTGCCGCCCTGTTCGAGCTGGCGGGGGAAGTCAATCGCAGCCGCGATGCGAAACTGGCCGGCTTGCTGAAAGCGCTGGCCAACCTGATCGGCCTGCTCGAACGCGACCCGCAGGCCTATCTGCGTGGCGGGGCGACAGTTGGGGGGCTGGAGGAGACGGAAATCGAACGTCTGATCGGCGAGCGTGCGGCGGCCAAGCAGGCGAAGAATTTTGCCGAGGCGGACCGCCTCCGCAACCTGCTCAAGGAAGCGGGCATTCTGCTCGATGACAGCCCGCAGGGAACCACCTGGCGGCGCGCCTGAACTGCCGCCGTTCAGGAGGGCAACTGATCCTGCAAGTGGCCGGCAAGGATCGTATTGACGATTTGCGGGCGCTCGGCGACCAACGCATGGCCCGCGCCGTGCACCACCAGCATTTCCGCACCGGGAATGCGGCGGGTAATGGCCGCGGAATCGCTGGGCGGATATAGCCGGTCTTCGGCGGCGGCAAGCACCAGCGTCGGACAGCGGACCGACGCAATGGCGTCGAGCAGGCTGCCATCGCCGAGGTCGGGGAATTGCGCGGCGTTGAGAATTGCCTGTCCGGTGCAGAAATCGGGAAGTTCGCCAAGTAATTGCCGGAAACTGGCCAGCCGGTCCCCCGCCAGATTCGGACGCGAATGCAGGCATTCCTCGCTGTAAAGATCGGGCAGCGCGGTCAGTAGCAGATTTTCGATATCGTTCTGTTCGGCCAGACGTCGCCAGGTCGCGAGAATGCGCTGAGGCAGTGGCCGGATCAATGCCGTGGTGGTGATCAGCAGCATCGACTGGACGATTTCCGGGTACTGGCAGGCGAATTTCATTGCGGTCATGCCGCCGTAGCTGGTGCCGACGAAGTGGGCCTTGTCGATGCCCAGTTCATTCAGTAGCGCATGCAGATCGTCGACATGCGTTTGCATGGCGTAAGGACCGGGGGTGACCTCCGAGCGCCATTGCCCACGGTACTCGAATTGCAGCACATTGAAGCCCAGGCGTGCGGCGATCGGTGCCTGCCCGGTCCAGGATTCCAGGGCACTCATGATGCCGTTGAGGAAAATCACCCAGGGGCCGTCCTTGGTTTGTCGGCGAATTTCGTAATGGCAGCGAAAACCGTTGATGCTCAGATAGGCCATGCTCTCCCCCGCTAGGCTTTTTTATGATCGATTCAGTCGGGCAGGTGTATTTCCGCTGCCATTGCGCGCGCCGCAGTCGAAGCGGCGTTGTCGTAAACGCGAAGGGTGGTGCCCAGGTCGACCAGGCAATGCGCCGCCGGTTCGGCGCACAGTTGGGCGAAATCGGCCATCCCGGCCGACCAGAGTTCGCAAACGGTCGCTCGCGAGAAA
>Ga0209570_1001397_pt1 | contig 13441 bp, 16 predicted proteins | sample EBPBio172007_DNA_FD_185861 | JGI IMG/M metagenome (GOLD analysis project Ga0209570, IMG submission 185861) | Wastewater treatment Type I Accumulibacter community from EBPR Bioreactor in Madison, WI, USA - Reactor 1_9/17/2007_ DNA (SPAdes)... | ecosystem: Engineered > Bioreactor > EBPR >... | reverse complement strand
GCGGCAGCAGATAGTCCGTCTGGCGGTCAGCAACGATAAAGTTGGACATGCGATGACTCGGTTGCTCGAAGAAGTATGATTATAGCATGTTCGGATCTGGCGCCGGGAAAGTCCGACAGGCTGCTAGCGCGCTCTCCTTTCCTCGAAGCGGCAGACTGGATTGAGCTTACCGGCGTTAATTCTGGCGAGTACTCTCTTTGCCTGGTCGGGCAATCGGGCGTCAGATTTATTGGCTTCGATAATGACACCATCACGCTCTCCCCCAGAAGCTGGCAGCCCTTCATGCTCCGTGACAACGATACGCCACCCCTTTCGTTTCCGTGTACCCCCAAGGAGCTTCTGCTGTTCGTCGATACGTTGCATGCAGGAGTCCATGCCTTCAGCGTACCGGATGCGTTTCGGCAGGCGGTTGCTGCTACCGAGAACGCTCAGGCGACAGCCACCACGCCGCAGGCACCAGATGAATCACTAGAGCAGGCCATTCTTTCTGCAGCGACCGAAGATACTGCTCTGCCCGTAACCCCCGCCGATGACACCGAGCAAGCCGACCGGCAAGATCCGGCCGAAGCTGCGCATTCTGGAGAGCCAGAGAGAGGCAGCCAGCGCACAACAACACAAAGACGCAACCGCAGCAGCAAGGTGCGCGCCCTTCTGCAGTTGTTAATTGACGATGGAGTCCATGCGGATATCGATTCCATTTGGCTGCACATCATGCGAAACCGCGGCAAAGAGGGCTTCCCATTTGCAACAGCATCAGCCACCACCGCCACCGATGATGACGGCAAGAGATACCAAAAGGCGGGCCTCTCGCGCGCGTTAGGCAGAATGCTGAAAGCGATGAAAACAGATAAGGACATTTAACGCACTCGAATGTACGGATAAGGTTCAACACCCTGTTTCTGCAGGTGAATTTGTAGCAACAGCGATGGCAACACCGCAACACTAGGGGCAAAATGTCAATGCCGATTCAATTTCGCTTGTCTTGGCGAATGCGAAGGGCATTGAGACGATTCGGCAAGTCATCAATGCTCGCTCGCGTCGCTGGACTCGCGATCAGGAGCATTGACGATGAGCTTTTCACCCAGCATTACTCAGCCAACTGCTGAAGACCCGCGCCGGTCGCAGGGAGCATTCCCAACACTGGCGCTTGAAACCCGCGCTGCGGTTCCCACCGACAACGCCGCGTATCACCTTAATCGAAGGCCTCAGACGCTCAGAAAGTGGGCGTGCCTCGAAAACGGCCCGATTCGCCCGGTCCGTATCAATGGGCGTTTAGCGTGGCGGGTATCTGACCTGCAAGCGCTACTGGCCGGCGAGGCGGCAAAATGAAAAACGACCCCGACCGCAAAGCAATCGAGAGCGCCATGGACAAGCGCCCCGATTATACCCCGCAAAGCCTTCGCACCGATTCACGGCCGCCGATGGTCACCGGCCAATGCGCGCAGGTCTACAAAATCATCAGCGAACAAGGCCCGGTCTTGAGTTTCACCATGACGGCCGACTACGCCATTCCCGAGGCGGCTGCCCGAGTCCACGACCTTCGGGCCAAGGGCTTCAACATCGTCACGCAGATTCATTCAGCGATCGAGTTTCGCGGCAGCATCAGACGGAATGCGGCGACCTACTCGATGGGCGTGCCGGAATGGCCGGCGCCGGGCTTTCTTGCAACACCGGCACCGGAGCGCCAAAGGGGGCTTTTCTGATGGCCACTAAATCGACGCAGCCCTTGCAATGGATGAAAGTCTGGCTGGACGAAAATTCGCGCAAGACGGCCAGACTTTCGACTCTCGAATACGGCGCCTACATGCTCCTGGAGCGCGCCTACTGGATGGCCGGGCCACCCGACGACGATAACAATCTGCTCGCCCGTATCACTGGCCTGTCGATTGCCGAGTGGCGCAGGATTCGGCCGGCAATCGAACCCCTGTTTGTCGTCGCTGGCAGACAGTGGGTGCATCCGCAGATCGACGCAGACATGGAAATCATGTACGCGGCGAGGCAGAAGAACCGAGCACGCACGGCTGCCGCGACAAAGGCCAGACGGTCGAAGGGTCAGCGTAACGGTATCCGTAACGGAGAACGTAACGATGTCCGTAGCGATGTCCTTGACGATAACGTCGACGTTCACCAAGACTTTAAGGGCGCACCCCAAAGGCCCCTAGCCAAGCGAGAGCCTGTTTCTGCGCCCGTTGCTACTGACTCAGACGGGGATCATTCGGCCGGCGATTCCTTGCCGGGGTGGGAGGGTTGCCATGTCTATTGACCTCCGCCCCTACCAATCCTCCCTGGTCGACAACACCCGCCTTTCCTTGGCTGGGGGAAATCGCCGCGTGGTCCTCTATCTGCCCACGGGCGCGGGCAAGACGCGCACCGCCGCCGCAATCATCTGCATGGCGCTGGCCAAGGGCCGCAAGGTCGTGTTCGTCGCCAACCGCAAGCAGCTTATTCTGCAAACGTCCGGGGTGCTTCATGGCCTGGGCATCGAGCATGGCATCCTGCAGGCGGACAACACGCGCAACCTGGACGCTCGCGTGCTGGTGGCGTCGATCGACACGGTGCACCTGCGTGGTCTGCCCGACGACATCGGCCTGATCATCATCGACGAGTGTCATTCCGTCGCTGGGAGCTTGAAGCTCAAGCAGATCATGTTCTCGCGCAATCTGGTGCCGGTGATCGGCCTGACGGCGACCCCGTTCGCCGCCGGCATGGCCAAGCCCTACAAGGAGCTTGGCGGCGCGCTGTTCGAGGATTTGGTGATCGGCGCGACGGTGGCCGATCTGATCGCTGACGGCCACCTGGTCGATTGCGACATCTACGCGCCGAGCGAACCCGATCTGAAAGGCGTGCGCAGCTCGAAAGCCATCGACGGCGAAACAGACTTCCGCCAGAGCGATCTGGCCAGAGCAGTCGATAAGCCGAGCCTGATCGGCGACATTCGAGACCACTGGTTCCGGCTGGCCAGGGGCAAGCAAACGGTCGTCTTCGCCACCGACATCCCGCACAGCAGGCACATCGTCGAGACGTTTCAAGCTGCTGGCGTCGCCGCCGAGCACATCGACTACCGCATGGACGACGAGGAACGCGCGGCCATTCTGAAGAGCTTCGCCAGCGGCGCCACAACGGTGCTCAGCAACTGCGCCCTGCTCTCAGAAGGCTGGGACTGCCCGACTGCCGAGGTGATGCTCCTGGCGCGCCCGACACGTTCCTTGATTCGCTACATCCAGATGGTGGGGCGAGTGCTCAGGCCGGCGCCCGGCAAAGAGCGTGCATTGCTGATCGACCACAGCGGCAGCACTGCCCGTCTTGGGCATCCGTGCGATGACTTGCCGCTGACGCTTGACGACGGGAAGCCCAGAGTATCCGGCAGCAAGAGCACCGAGCGCCGGGAATCGCTGCCGACGAAGTGCGCGAAATGCAGCCTCATGAAGCCGGCCAAGGTCCACGAGTGCCCGGCTTGCGGATTCGCTCCCGAGCGGCAGAACAAAGTCGAAACGATCGACGGCACGCTGGTCAAGCAGTCGCGCAAGAAGCCGGTGACGAAGGTCGTCAAGCAACACGTTTTTTCGCAGCTTCTGTTTCTTCAGCAGAAGCGTTCCTATCGTCGCGGGTGGGCCGCGAACCAGTACCGGAGCTTCTTCGATGTCTGGCCGAAGGGGTTGGCAGAAGTCGCGGCAACGCCGACGCAGGAGGTCATCAACAAGGTTCAAGCGAATGCGATCGCCTTCGCCAAGCGCAAGGAGGCCGGCCATGCAGCGGCATAGCGTGCGGGAGGCGGCCGCCGGCAAGTGGCCGGGCATCCTCGCCGGAATGGGCTTGAGTGATCGTGCGCTGTCAGGAAAGCACGGGCCGTGTCCGATCTGCGGGGGAAGAGACCGATTCCGCTTTGACGACAAGGAAGGCCGCGGCACCTGGTTCTGCTCGCAGTGCGGTGCCGGCGATGGCGTCAAGCTGGCGATGCTGGTGACGGGCCAGGATTTCCGGGCCGCTGCTCTGGAGATCGAGCGTGCTGCCGGCGTCGTTCAGCCGCGCGTGAGGCAGCCGGAGCAGGATGAAGCGGCGAAGGTCCACAAGTTGCTTCAGACCTGGGCGGAAGGCGACAAGCTGACGCGCGGCGACGAGGCCATGACCTACTTGGCTGGGAGAGGGTTGGACATCGAGACGGCGCCCGACTGCCTGCGCCTACACCCGGCGCTGCCCTACTACGACAATCGCGTGCTCGCGGGCAAGTTCCCGGCAATGCTGGCGCGCGTCGTTGCGCCCGACGGCCGGGGCGCCACGCTGCATCGGACGTACCTGCAGGGCGGGCACAAGGCGCCGGTCAGTTCGCCAAAGAAATTGATGGCCGGCAAGGCTGTTGCAGGGGCCGCTGTGCGCCTTTTCCCGGCGGCGGAATGTCTGGGTATCGCCGAGGGAATAGAAACGGCGCTGGCGGCCTCGCAGCTCTTCGGCGTTCCGGTCTGGTCCTGTATCAGCGCGGCAGGCATCCAGAGCTTCGAGCCTCCCGTGGGCGTGCGCGAGCTGATCGTATTCGGCGACAGCGACAAAAACTTCGTCGGGCAGGCGGCAGCGTACGCGGCAGCACATCGGCTGAAGCGGAGAGGCTTGGTCGTGACGGTAGAGATTCCGTCGACGGCGGGTGATTGGCTTGACCAGCTCTGCGCGGGGGCTGGGCCACGAGGCGCAGGGAATTGCCGTGACGTGCTGCGAGAGCTGCCAACTATCGGCGGGTACTCGACGACATGGCGCGACGTGCCGGCCACCGCGGGTGATGACGCAAAAACAGGCGCCGGGAAGTCGGTCGACGTGCCATGCTGAGAACGGAAAAAACCGCATCGCACAATGCCGCTGGCAACCGCAAGCATGAAGTGTGCCCCGCCTTATTTTGTATGGTATTTTGTGGGTATAGAGTGCTATTGGCTCGCAACTTGCTTGTATCGCATTGCACAATGCTTACGGCAAGCCGCCCGCCGCGGGCCGCTGGCGTGATTTTCTGCCCCCGTGGTGCGATGAATGCCGGGGCGCAATGAACCAACTTCCAACGATTTGACAAACAGGCGCAGCAACTGCGCGAAAGGCAAGAGGCAACAAGATGAGCATGACGAATCAGTATGAACTAACTCCGCAGCAAGAGAACTTCGCACAGGAAGTCGTAAGCGGCGAGACGCTTTCCGACGCCTATCGGGCGTCGTACAAAACTGCCCGCATGACAGCGAAGCAGATTCACGAAGAGGCGAGCAGGCTGGCTGCGAACCCCAAGGTAGCCACAAGGATTCGCGCTATGCAGGCGACTGCGGCAGAGATCGCAGTCCTGAAGGCCGCCGACGTGCTGCGAGAGATCAAGGCCATTGCGCTGGCCGATATCGGCGGTCTCGTGAGCGACGATGGGTCGTTCAGGCTGCTGCACGAGGTCCCCTGTGAGCTGCGCCGGGCGGTAGCCTTGTTCGAGGTCGACAAGGGTGGCGTCGTCAAGTATCGCTGCTGGAACAAGCTCGACGCGCTGGAAAAGGCGATGAAGCACCTTGGCTTGTACGAGAAGGACAACGATCAGCAGGCAAATCCGCTGCGGGAGCTGCTCGACTCCCTTGGTGGGGCAGTAATTGGGGTTTCGAGCGGGAAGCCGCGGAAAAAAATGGGCGAACGGTAGTACTTTCCACACGAGAAGGCCGCGCTCGGTAAGGCTCAAGGAAGGTTCTGGAGAGCCGCATCAAAACGGGGCCGAAGTGGCTTGGACCATCGAACAGCCGGCCGCGTGAACTATGATGAAGAATCCCCTACGGAGAGCAGCAATGATTCCGCCAATGAAGGAAGTCAGAATCCGGTCGATCAGCCGCTGGCTCAAGGGCAACAGCCAGGGCGAAGCTACGCCACCGCCAGAGGCGCTGTCGCAACGCGCTACAGGACTGGACGACCAAATGATCGAGACGTTCGAGGCTCGCGAGGACGGGGTAATGGATCGGCTGACGAAAGAGGGGCTGTGGGGAACGGAAGACGGAACCCGGCAGTTCAGGACGGAGCGAATGGAGATTTGGCAGGAAGTGTGCGCCGAGTTTCTGCCGACTTCCGGCCAAGAGAGCCGGGAGGAACTGGCGAGAATGGAAGCGAGGTATCAGGCGATGTACGGGGAGCCGGACCCCGAGGAAAAATTCCCGAATTCAACGTCGACCCACCCTGGCTCGACGACGGACCAGGAGATACGGGACTTGGTAGCGGACGCGATGCTGTTGAAGGCGATCAAGAAGCGGCGAGCGGCGAAGGGTTTGCCCTTGAGCAGCAGTCCCGCACCGACATCGACCGGCAAGGAGCCGAGTGAGTAGGCGCGGAGGCCGGATGGCGGCGTTACACATAACGTGTATATTTACTCCTTCTCGTCGGGGTGAGCCACACCCCACCAACACACTACTTTGTCATTATGGATGAAACCGCCAAACGACTGCTGGAAGCCGGGCAAAAAAAGGGCTACCGAGACTTTGCCGAAATTGCGCGCGCCATCGACGCCACCGATCAAACGATGACAAACTGGAAGTATCGCGGGGTATCAAAGCAGGGAATCATCAAAGCTGCTGTGCTTCTGGGGGTCGATGCAACATGGCTCGCGGGACTCCCTCACGGAGCACCACCGACCGTCGTCAGCGAAGTCACTGCGCGCGACTGCGCGTCGCAGGCATCTGACCGAATGGAAACAAGGCGCCTCGCGCTACTCGATCTGATAACTATATGTGTGCCCGCGAGATTTGCCAATGCGCGGACAATGGCGGAAGCGCTCGGGTTCTCCCCTGCGCACTTTTCGCAGTTGAAGAGTGGTAACCGGCCAATTGGCAACAAGTCCGCTGACAAGATCGAGCAGGGATTGGGGCTATCGCGCGGCACCTTAGATGTAGCCACTCCTACCCAACCGATAGCCGCGGAGTCGCCTGTTCTCGGTCCAGAACCAGAGCCCATTTCGGATGCAAGCGAACAGCAACTGCGAGAAGGCTACCGGGTAGCTAACGCTGGAATGCGAGAAGCCATGATGAGCATCGCCCGCGCGGCTCTCAGCAGCTATGCGAAACGCGCCAAGAAGAACCCCTAATCCTACCCCTCGGACGGTCTACCAAAGCAAGTTACTAATCGGAAGCGAAGGTTGAAACGGCTTTTTCCCATCCGCTCCACGAGGCAAATCCGAGAGGGCAGGAATCCAGCTTTCCGAAAGGAGGCTTTCTAACGAAAAGGGATAGATCGTGCGAAGCCACGATCTGAGCAATTCGTTGGACGATATAGAAAATTTGTAGCTCATTTGATTAACTCAATCAAGCGCAGAGCTTCCATGTCTGAGGGAAATCCGCGATCTACATCAGACAGATAAAGAAGAAATTTTGCCTTTGACATAGGAGAGAGCTTAATCTTATGCCTTGAGACCATAGTGTCGATGAATTCTATGGCCTGCGACAGGCGAGCTACATTGACGCTTGAGACGGCGACGGCCGAGCTGTCTATCCCTAAAAGCTCATATGGGTTGCATCCAAGCACAAGAGATGCCTTGAGAAGATTTTCAGCGCTGATGTTTGGTGCTTGGCCGGTCTCCCATTGGCTCACTGCTCCTTTTGTAACGCCAACACACCCTGCGACCTGATCGAGAGTGAAGCCAAGAGCTTTGCGCCGCGCGCGGAGGCGCAGCCCCATCTCTATACTCTTGGCGGTAGGCAAGGCCATAAGTATGTTCCCCTAGTTTGTCATCCTGAGCAGTTTTCCTGAATAGCTCCAGCGCCCGCTCCCCAAATTGACGTCGCTACGACTCTTGTTGGCCGTCAGTCGATTCGTTCATCCGCCTTGGAAGTCCACGTGTTTCACCGTCCAACCTCGCAAGAAACGTTCACCTTCTCGATCGGGCTGGCTCGGCCATTGTCGCGGGATTCACGGTGCCGAGCTACCGCTTCCGGGGCGCGTTCGCGAGAATGGCAATGGTATCAGCCACGCGATCCGCTCACCCCACATTTGTGATATTTCGGCGGACCTCTGCCGGCAACGGGGCCGGTCCTCGGAGCGGGATATACACTCAATGCTCTCAACCTACCAGACCATGGTCATACGCCGGTTTTGTAAGCATGTGATAGATGGGGCTTTTGTGTAAAGTTTCTGGGGTATGAGCGGTTTGGTTTTATCTTGACGAGGTTCTTGATCAGTTCCTCGAGGACGGAGTCGATATTGTCGAGCGCCTCGATGCCCTGGAGGAGCCAGCGTCCGAGGGTGCGCTTGATGTGAGAGAAGGTGTCGCCGCGGTTGATGGCGTAGTGAGCGTCGGGATCGAGGGATTCACTGGCGGCATGGACGGCCAGGGCGTTGATGTTGTCGCAGAGGATTTTTGCGCCGAAGTCCTGTTGTGCGGCCAGCCAGGACATGCCGGACAGATGTTCGAGGGCCAGGCGGTGCTTGATCCGTTTGAAGGCCTCCTCGATTCGCCACCGGGAGTGATAAAGCGCGCCGAAGTCGGCGGCGGGGTAGGCCGCCATGTCGAGGAGCGAGGTGACGAGAATGCGGACCTTGTGGCCGAAGACTTGGCGGATGAGTCGAACTTTGCAAGGCGTAGCGGCCGTTTCGTAATCGATCGCGTCCTGCTTGCAGGGAGCGGGCAGCGTTACGATTTGCTCGGCCAGACCAGATCGACGGAAGGCATGAATGGCACTGAAATTGAGGCTATCGGTGCGCATGCAGAAATGGCGTTCTCGCTGTATCAGGGCGGCGAAGAGCCAGCAGGCCGGGTACCCGCGGTCGAGCACCAGGATGTCATTGTGGCGGAGTTTGTCGAGGTGTTCGAAGAGCATCTGACGCTCGCCGACGTTGGGAGAATAGAGTTTCGCCGCTAGGGTCATCTCGATGCCCGGCAGATAGAGCGCAAAGCCGATGGCGTCGACGATGTGGCGGGCGAATGGCTTGCCGTCATGGGTCTTGCCAAACAGCGTTAGGCGCAGGACGGTCGCGTCACCGGCGACGACGCGCAGACCATGCCACAGGGGAAAGCCGAACTGCGCCTCGACCAAGGCGAGGAAATGATCGTTGAGGAGCGTGAAGGCGGCGGCCGACACTTGCATCCGAGCTTTGGCAAAGGCCTGCGCGGAGACTTCTCGGACTAGGTCGGCGCGATTCGCCAAGTTGGCGAAGAAGGCGTCCAGTTCAGATTGCACTTTGGAGGTGCAGCCGCCGAGCAGGCAGGCGATCAGGCGGGGGAAACTGAGAAAGCCGGTTCGTGAGAACGCTTTTTCTGTCAGCCGCGCCTTGGCGAAAAAGACTTGCGAAAACAGGTAGGTAGAAAACGAGTCAACGACGTTGACATAAAGGTCGCGGCATATAAAATTTTACATCCGTATCAAGGGGATACCGATTGTGCCCGGTACTTGGGCAGGGCGCAGCCCACTTCACACTTCATCGATGAATTTATGACAATGGCGCGTTAGGTTGCGAGCATTGGATATACACTTACTGAGAACAGAGCGTTAACAGGCAAGCCGTAGGGCGAATACGCCACTAACAGGCCCCGCCGCCACGGCTAGCAGCGCGAAAACAGCGGCGATGGTCAGTCTTCCGCAGTACCTGCTAGCAGATACAAAACAGGCGACGCGGGCTACCGCTCGCGCAGAAACGTGGCAGAGATCGAGGCACTTGCTAGGAAAGAAGGTGGTTCCTCATACAATAATACGGCCGTCGTCTTGACGGCCAGATAATTCGGCCTATCAAGACAGCGCCGCCCCGACCAAGACAATGACACAGATTGCCAGCATCACCAGCAATCCAATGCCATTCATGTCGAGGTCGCCCCACCGCCATTCGTTGTTTCGATCATCGTCTTCCTTGCTCATTGGCCCATCTCCTCCCGCGCTGATGCGCGCATTGGCTTTGATACCGTCTTCAGGAATCGGTCAGCGCCGCTCATCCTCGCCGCCCGCACTCTCCTGAAAATTCAATTGGGGTTGATGGTCACCCTCATTTCTGGCGGATTGCCTTCGTTCCACTTGCTCAGTCAGCGTAGAAACCGGAGCTGTGGGACCTGCCAGAACCTTACTTTTGGAGTTGAGAACAATTAAGGTGATGGCGCAGCTTTCGTCTTCGCGGCGACCGTCAAAATTCGAGAAGTGAGAGCTGCCTCTTCGTTGCAACGAAAAACACATTTCTGTATGCGACAGGTGTCAAGGCGGACCTAAGGTACGATTCGTGTCGAGTGGTGAGCCATCGGCCGGCGCATGGTTACGTCAAATGCCTTAGGACCTTCACCGCTCTGGAGATAAGTGCTCTTGCAGCAACCTGCAAGGCGGCTGACGTACGAACGCACCGTGCAAGTTTAGGCCCATTTTCCCAGTACCAATCAATAAAATACCGCCCAGATTCATATTTGCTCAAGACACGGTCGCGAAAGTCACGTAAGAACATCACGTCTGGATGGTTTGGATCGTCATATGCGACAGAAGCGACGAAACAGGTAGCCCCCGATTTGCTTTCAATCCGCATGTTCCCTGCACCAGTTTTAATGTCTGACGTAAGTGCCTGGCGGGTCATTCGGCCGCCCTTTTCAAGCATATTGAAGGTCTCGACATGATCCTCAGCCGCTTTTTTCCCCGTAACGTAATCCATGTTTTGTTCCCGGCTCTTTACCTCCAACCGCAAAGCCTCCTCGCCAGCCTTCGCCATCAAAGCTTCAAGCTGCTGTGGGTTAAGTCTTGTCAACGACTGCTCGATCAATGAGCCAGCGCGCGCACCCGTATCGTGCAATTGAGCAGCGCGTGTGTTTTGCGCTCTTGCCGGAACATTATTTTCGTCACTCATTTACCCCTCCCATTCATGTTGCGGGCAACTGCCATTGCAAATGCTTTAATGCACGTTTTCGCTACTGCTTTACACATCGCTGATCTAGAAATGGATTCAGCAATATGTTCACCGTTCTTGTAATACCAAAGGATGAATTCTCGACCCCACCATTTCTCAATCAAATAGCGGTCTCGCCAAGCTCTTAAAGCCAGCGTTTCTGGCGCATCTTCACCAAAACAAACCGATGAAACAAAACACTTCGACGGGATAGGCGGGGTAAACGCCACGACATTCAATCTTCCAGCCGGCATTTCCACAGAGTAATTGGCCGTTTGTACCTGCCCCGTTGATATTGTTCTTTTCAGCAGCTCAATGTCACGAGATGCTTGCGTAAGAATTACGTCGTTTTCTAGGCGCTCAGCCTCTGCCAACATCGCTCTGGCGGCGGTAACGTCATCATCGTAGAGCCATGACGCGGCCTTCATCACATGTTCTGGGAGGTGAGCTAGAACATCCTCGCGCGACATTGACGCCAAAGCAACCTGCAACTTCGAAAACCCATCAGATGGTGCTTTTACGTCAATTCTTATGGTTTGTGATGACGCAGATTTTTTATGCAGTTTCAGGACTGACTGCAATATTGAAAAACGCTGCTCTGACGAGAGATAAGGCGGAACAAGCTCCACAAGCCTTCGCATTGTCTGCCCGGAAAGCCCAGTTAAGCCACTCTTCCACTTTGGAAAAGTATTACGTGCATACCTTTCAGCCGAACTACCGTGAATTGCTCCGTAATCTGAAAACAGCCCATCGCGTGCTTCTTCATCAAGATGCATAAAAGCGTGACGGATTTCGCCGACAGCGGCACCAAAAATACTTTGTAAGTGAGTATATTCTGTCGGGCGCGAGGAGCCGCTCCAGCCTCTTGAGCGCCAACTTCTATAGCGTCCCCTTCCGTAATAGCCCATTCTATTTCCGACGCCGAAAATCCCAAGGAGCTATTGGATTCGTTTCTGACCATAGGCCAAGTGCGTTCTTTTGTGCTTCAACTTCCACTTCGGCATAAATAACTCTATCTTCTGGTGACTGCTCCCGTTCGTATTTTTTGTAATGCCAAGCAAGGCCCCGTGAAAGTTGCGCCAAACCTGCATCTAAAGTCTGTGGACAAGGCCTTTTTGAGCATTGTTCTTGAGCGACGAAGACTTTTCCAATAACACGCCCGTACCGATCCTTCTTTCTCCATTCGATATGAACCGGCTTGCCAAACACCATTTGAGCCATGCTCTGCTTAGATCGCGCACCAAAGGCTTGTTTTTTTTCTGGAGCATCAATGCCAGCCACTCGGATTTTGTACTGCTCTTTGGCCACGTCGACCACAGTGACGGTATCGCCGTCAGCAACAGCGACAACCGTTCCAAAAATCGATTCCGATTGGCATACAGCCGGAATGGCACAAGCAGCCGCCAAAACGAGGACGCGCAAGGTCGAGATCATGAGAATGTGATGAAATCCAATAGTCGAGTGGTGCCCTTGATCTGGCGCCGACGGCCCGTAGAGCATACCGGGGTAGTCCATGCGCTTCGTCGCATGTAAGAGAATCGCGCAAAACGCATCGTTCGTCCAGCATTCCATGCGGCGACACCACTCGCGGACGGCAAAATCGAAGCGCTGGCTGACACCGAACCGAACCGAGCTGGAACGTGGATGACAAAATAGGAAATTTCAGAAGAGTTTGCCAGCGAACCGTGGTTGTCGACGTGCTGGCGTTCCGCAAGGATGCGATCCGATCACATCGCACCTGTCATGCTCTAGCGCGTCGTTGCGGCAAACGGGCCAGGTCTCTAAACGGAGAGCTTCACCCCTGAGAACAGGACGTTAACAGGAAGACCGCCGGTGAAATACGTCAAGAACAGTCGCGTGCAGCCACTGGTAGCGCGAGAAAACAGCAGCGAGGGACGGCCTGCGGCAGTACCTGAGAGCAGATAAAAAACAGGCGACGCGCACGAACTGTCACCAGGCAACGGGTCGTCAAGGATGCTTGCAAACCAGCGCCGCAAGAGCGCCAGCCGGGCGAAAGTTCTCTGTAGCTACATCAGCGAAAGTCGAGCGCGATCCGCCTTCAATCTGGGGCTATTTCGCGGCAAAGTTTGGACCGGCAGTAATCGAGCCGGAGCTTTCCACAGTCGAGGTTTCCAGCAAGGTTTCCACGCAGGCCGTGGCTGTCAGCGCGCGCGTTTGTCGAAACGGTCAGAAGGCGTTAATTGGTAGCGTTATCCGATAGTGCTGGGGAAGGCCGAGCTTTTGATGCTGCTTGGCAAAGCGGAGCTTACCGACGAGCTTACCAGCCAACCGATAGCATAGGAAAAGCCGCTAGCCGGGGTGCTGGCGGCAAGACCACACGCCAGACTTTCTTGGGCGGGATTGATGCGGATTGATCACATCTGGCTACATGGTGGCTACACAAGCACCAGACAAGAAAAAGCCCGATCTTTTAAATCGGGCTAAGTGCTTGATTTCTGGCGGAGAGGGCGGGATTCGAACCCGCGGTAGGCTCACACCTACGCCTGATTTCGAGTCAGGTACATTCGGCCACTCTGCCACCTCTCCGACGGGGCGCAATGTTAGCACAAGAAGCGCCGCATGATGCGCCGGCGGCGATATTCTTCGCGCT
>Ga0209570_1001395_pt1 | contig 13442 bp, 11 predicted proteins | sample EBPBio172007_DNA_FD_185861 | JGI IMG/M metagenome (GOLD analysis project Ga0209570, IMG submission 185861) | Wastewater treatment Type I Accumulibacter community from EBPR Bioreactor in Madison, WI, USA - Reactor 1_9/17/2007_ DNA (SPAdes)... | ecosystem: Engineered > Bioreactor > EBPR >... | reverse complement strand
GAGATGAGTGCGCACCGCGAGGCGGAGCGCCAAATCAGAACGGAAATCCAGGCTACACGAGCGTTTTCGGCTGTGCTGGCCGAGCAGGCGGCAACTCAGGAGGAAGCGGCAGGCCGTCGGGAAAAACTGGCGCGCATGCTGGAACAATTGATCGAGGCGGTACTTGCCGCCTTGCAGGGCAGAAAATGCCGCTGTTCCACCGCGACAACGCCGCCCTTGTCCGACGCCGCGACAACGCCACGCGAACGCGAAGTCAGCTGGCGCATCGACACCGGGATCTTCGAACGTGAAAGCGAACAGACTCGCGTCGAGGGCAGTGGCCAGATTCGTACCGCAGACGGTCGCTGCATCGCTTTCGAGCTGTGTATCGACATGCAGCGCGAGTATGAACGCGAGGTGCACACCAGTGCCGAGGGCAAAACGGTGTTACGCGATCCGCTGGTACTCAACTTTCCGGGCATGGCTGCCGAACTTGATGAGCGCTGCATCTCTTTCGACCTCGACGCCGATGGTTGTCGCGAGCAATTGCCCGGGCTGAAATCCGGCAGCGCCTATCTGGTGCTCGATCGCAATGGAAACGGACGGGCAGACGACGGTAGCGAACTGTTCGGAGTGCGCTCCGGAGACGGCTTCGCCGATCTGCGGCGGCTCGATGGCGACGCCAATGGCTGGATCGACGAAGCGGACCCCGCTTTTGCCGAGTTGCGCTTGTGGCGCGCTCAGGGTGATGGCGGCGAGCTGACCGCGTTGGCGGAGGCCGGGGTCGGGGCGCTATGGCTGGGATCGGTCGCCAGTCCGTTTGCGCTCAAGGATTCCGGCAATCGCCTGCTGGGCGAAATCCGGGCAACCGGCCTTTGGCTGGCCGAAAACGGCCAGGTGGCGACGTTGCAGCAGGTCGACCTTGCGGTGCAGACGCGAGATCAGGCCTCGTAGATGCGGGCGATGGCGGCGTTGTAATTGTCGTGTGCCTCGCGATGCCGCGCGGCCGACACCTGCAGGTTGCGCAGGATACCGTCGTTGAGATCGAAAATCAGGCCATGGACCGTCAGCGATTGACCGCGTTCCCAGGCATCGCGCACCACGGTGGTATGGCAGACGCTGAATGCCTGCTCGACCACGTTGATCTCGCACATCAGGCGCTGGCGGGCCTCCTGATTTTCGATCCGCCGGAACAGCGCCTGATGCTTCTCGCGCAGATCCTGAATATGCCGCAGCCAGTTGTCGACCAGCCCGTGGCGCTGCTTTTCCATGGCCGCGCAAACGCCGCCGCAGCCGTAATGTCCGACCACCAGGATATGCCGCACCTTGAGCACATCGACGGCATACTGGATGACCGACAGACAGTTGAGGTCGCTATGCACCACCAGATTGGCGATATTGCGGTGAACGAAAACTTCGCCGGGCAACAGGCCGGTGATCTGGTTGGCTGGAACGCGCGAATCCGAGCAGCCGATCCACAGATATTCGGGGTTTTGCAGTTTGGCCAGACGATCGAAGAACTGCGGATCTTCCGCGGTTACGGTGTCCGCCCAGCGGCGATTCCGCTCGAAGAGCGGTTCAATTTCGGTAGTCATCGGGAGTGATCAGTCAGACGCGAACGGCAATGCCCTTGAGGTTGCCGTGGGTGGTGGTGAAAGTCCGCAATACGCTGCCACCGGCTTCGAGGATCAGGATGAACATGTCTCGTTCGGTGTACAGGCATACCGGGCCGGAAATGCCGTACTTTTCGGCCACGTCGGCATGCAACTCGCTGAAACGCTCGTTGACACGCTGATCGGCGGCCGGATAACGGTTGCCCAATGCCGAGTGCAGACCCAGCATCGAGAGATAGAGACGTCCGCCGATCTTCAGTCGGCGGAGCATGCGCTTGACTGACTGGCGTGCGTCGGCATACGACTGGCAGCACAGGCCGCTGCGGCAGATGATCAGGTCGTAGGGCTCGTGGGGCAGGCGGTCATCGCCTTCCGAAAGGCCGATCGGCAGAAACTTGATATGGTTACAGGTGCCGGAGGGCAGCCGGTCGCAGACATCGTCGTCGACAAACTCGCCTTCATCGCTGGCATCGACCATCACCCCCTTGCGCGCGAGCTCGTAAGTCAGCTCGCAGTGACCCGGCAGCACGAGCGCGGTCGGCTGCGGATTGAAGCAGCGGCGTTTGATGGCTTCTTCCACCGCCATGCGTTCAAGTTCGCAGACCGACGAACCGAGAAAATTCGAGCTAAGATTGTTTCCCATGGCGACCTCCCACGTTTTCATTCTGCCTGAGCCTGAGGGCTTATTCAACCCATTCCGAGGAGTCGGGAATTATGCTGGTCAAGTTTCGTTCCAATGTTTGCGGCGAGATGATCATGTTCGCCGATATCGCGCACACGCTGCTGACCGCGATGGGCAAGGAGTGTACCGCGCGCGGGGTATTCGTCCGCGAAGAAATGCTCGCCGCGGCGGATCGGTTGCGGCAGGCGGTCTCCGGCGAAACGCCGAATAAGGAAGACGAGGAAAAAGAACCCAAAGATCGACCGGTGGCGCTGGCACAGCGCGCCTGGCCGCTGATCGACATGCTCGAGCGCACCGCGCGTGGCGATGCCAAAGCGCACATCCTCTGGGAAGCCGAGCGCGACTTCTAGCAGTCTGCTAGCCGACGAATACCGGCTCCGGGCGCAGGCGAACGCCGAATTGCCGCTCGACGTCGCCCTGAACGGCGCCGACCAGGGCTTGTACGTCCTGGCCAGTGGCGCCGCCATGGTTAACCAGCACCAGCGCCTGTTTTTCGTACATCCCCACCGGGCCCAGCCGGCGGCCTTTCCAGCCGGCGTGCTCGATCAGCCAGCCGGCGGCGAGCTTGATGCGTCCGTCGGGTTGCGGGTAATGTGGAAGTTGGGGATGTTGCACCAGTAGCGCTTGGGCTTCTGCGGCGCTGACGACGGGGTTCTCGAAGAAGCTGCCGGCATTGGGCAGGATGTCCGGATCGGGCAGCTTGGCCCGGCGCACGGCGATGACCACCTCGGCAAGCTGTTGTGCCGAGGGCGATTTGATCTGCCGCGCAGCCAACTCGCGAGCGAGGTCGGCGTAGCCGAGGCGGGGTTGCCAGCGTTTGGGCAGGCGGAAGCTTACCGAGACAATCAGTATGCGCCCGCTACGATGCCACCCCTGTTGCTTGAACAGGCTGTCGCGGTAGGCGAAGCGGCAGTCGGTCGCGGAAAAGCGCAGCATTTCCTTGCGCTCGCAATCGTAGGCATCGACCGCCGCAATCATTTCCCCGGCTTCCAGACCGTAAGCGCCAATATTCTGTATGGGTGCGGCGCCGACCTGGCCCGGAATCAAGGCCAGGTTCTCCAGACCCGGCCAGCCCTGGGCGAGCGTCCACAGCACGAAATCGTGCCAGTTTTCGCCGGCAGCGGCTTCGACGTACCAGGCTTGGTCGTCCTCGTTGATCAGCCGCTTGCCGGACAGGGCGACCTGAACCACCAGCGCGTCGACGTTGCCGCAAACCACCAGGTTGCTGCCACCCCCAAGGAAAAAGCGGCGCGGGTGTTCGGCGAGCGTGGCGAATTGTTGCGGGTGGGTGAGACGCAGAAAACTTGCGGCGCGACCGGGCAGGCGCAGGGTGCTGAGCCCACCCAGCTCGATGTCTTGCGCCAGGGTCACGATGTCGCGTCGGGATTGGGCGCGTACTTGGCCAGTTCCTGCAGCGCGATCAGAATGTCGGTGAAATCGCGCTGGATGGTGCTGGCTTCGTCAAAAGCGTGTGACAGATCGTCGACGCCGTCGTGCAGCAGGTTGCTGATGTATTCCTGCTGGATTCCGGTCAGGCCCAATCCGTTGAAGGCACTCAGCAACCCGTCCATCACTTCCATGGTGCGCTTCTGCATCTGGTTGCGGTTGCTGGTATCGCGTTCGGCAGCGCGCTGCATCATCGCGGTCAGTTCGGCCACGGTGCCGCCAAGATATTTGATCTGCTCGCGGCGGAAACTGCTGGTATCCATATTGGCGATGCAGATGTCGGCGGCTTCGCCGAGCAGGGTCAGGTTGTCGCGGATGCGACCGACTTTTTCCGGTTCTCCGGTTGGCAGGTTCTGGATCAGGATCGACGAGTGGTCGTAATTGACTACCGCCCGCGATTTCATCTCGAAAATGCGGCCCATGGTGCGCATGGTTTCCATCACCGAAGCCTGCAGCGGCGAGATCGCGTTATCGCTGCCGAGATTGACCGTGCCGGCCTTGCCGCGCATCTGCACCATGCCGCGCAGACCCCAGGCGGTCAGTGCGTCGATGGCGTGCTGGGCGAGTGAAGCGTAATCCTTGCAGGCAGCGGCGCGTCGCTGGAATTCGATGACCACGCCAAGATCGCCCATGCCGGACATGGCCGAAAAAGCCATTTGCTGGGCCATTGACGATTGGGTGCGCAAGGCGCGTAACTCGTTGCGCAGTTGGATAACCGACTCAACCTTGATTTTCAGTTCATCGACGACGATCGGTTTGGTCAGGAAGTGATCGCCCCCGGCCTCGTAGGCTTGCACACGATCTTCCGGGCTATCGTGACCCGAGACGAAAATGACCGGTGTGTCCTCGTACTGCGCTAGCGCATGCATGCGTTTGCAGGTTTCGTAACCGTCGATGCCGGGCATTTCGATATCCAGAAGCACGGCATCGACTTCCGGACAGGCGTCGAGAAAAGATTCGCCGGAAGCGAACTCGATCACATCGTAATCGGCGCCCAGCACCTTGGTCAGCAACATGCGTTGCGCCCGGTTGTCCTCGACGATGGCAACACTGTAACGATCGCTCATGGCTTATCCCCCTGATGCGTACATTGTGCCAACAAAACCGACCGGGGTCAGCTTTACAGGATCGGTGCCAGCCAGCGTTCGGCTTCGGACAGCGGCATGCCATTGCGGGCCGCCCAGTCTTCGAGCTGGTCGCGCCCGATTTTGGGAATGGCGAAATACTGCGCCGCTGCATGGCCGAGATAGAAGCCGGAAACCGACGCGGCCGGGGTCATCGCGCACGATTCGGTCAGCCCCATGCCGGCGTTGGCCGGTGCGTCGAGCAATGCGAACAGCGCGCGCTTGGCGGTGTGATCCGGGCAGGCCGGGTAACCGGGGGCGGGGCGGATGCCCTGATACTTTTCTGCGATCAACGCCTCGTTATCGAGCGTTTCGGCGGCAGCATAGCCCCAGTAGTGCTTGCGTACCTCGGCATGCAGCCATTCGGCGGCGGCTTCGGCCAGGCGGTCGGCCAGTGCTTTCAACAGAATGGCCGAGTAATCGTCGTGCGCGGCTTCGAATTCGGCCACTTTCTTCTCGATGCCCAGACCGGCGGTGACCGCGAAAGCACCGGCGTAATCGTGCTCGCCGACAAAATCGGCCAGCGCCAGGTTGAAACGCCCGGTGGGCTGTTTGTGTTGCTGACGCAAGCCGACCCAGCGCGCCAGTTGGTGCGTGCGCGCCTCGTCAGCGTAGAGGATGATGTCCTCGTTCTCACCCCTGGCCGGCCACAGCCCGAAGACGGCCTTGGCGGTCAGCCAGCGTTCGGCAACGATTTTCGCCAGCATCGCCTGCGCGTCGGCGTAGAGATGCCGCGCCGTTTCCCCAACCTTGTCGCTGTCGAGAATGGCCGGGAAGCGTCCCGGCAACTCCCAGCTTTGAAAGAACGGCGACCAGTCGATGTAGGGCACCAATGCCGCCAGATCGAGATTCAGGGCATGCAGGCCGGGGTGTTTGGGTGCCGGCGCGGCGTCGCCGCTGTTCCACGTGAAACGGTTGGCACGCGCTTCCGCCAGCGACACCAGTGTCGCGCCCTTTTTATTGGCGTGCTCGGACCGTAGTGCTTCGTATTCGGCGGCGATTTCCGCAACGTATCCAGTCTTCTGTTCGGTCGACAGCAGCTTGGTGGCGACGCCGACGGCGCGCGAAGCGTCCGGCACATAGACCACCGGGTGTTGGTAATGCGGGGCGATCTTGATGGCGGTGTGCGCGCGGCTGGTCGTCGCACCGCCGATCAGCAGCGGCACGCTAAAGCCCTGGCGCTGCATTTCGCCGGCGACATGGCTCATTTCTTCCAGCGAGGGCGTGATCAGACCGGAAAGACCGATGATGTCGGCCTGATGTTCTTTCGCCGCATGCAGGATGTTCTCGCAGGAAACCATCACGCCGAGGTCGACGATGTCGTATCCGTTGCAGCCGAGCACCACGCCGACAATGTTCTTGCCGATGTCGTGTACATCGCCCTTGACCGTGGCGAGCACGATCTTACCCTTGGACTGGCCGCCGGAGCGCGCCTTTTCCGCCTCGATGAAGGGCACCAGATGGGCGACCGCCTGCTTCATGACCCGTGCCGATTTGACTACCTGCGGCAGGAACATCTTGCCGGCGCCGAAGAGGTCGCCGACGTGGTTCATGCCGTTCATCAGCGGTCCTTCGATCACTGCCAGCGGCGGCTTGCCTTCGGTTTCCAGCTTGGCGCGGACTTCTTCGGTATCGGCGACGACGAATTCGGTAATGCCCTTGATCAGCGCGTGTTCGAGGCGCTTCTCGACCGGCTGCTGTCGCCAGCTCAAATCAGGCCCCTTGGCCTTGCCTTCCTTGGCCGTCTGGGCGCTCATTTGCGCATATTCGACCAGCGCATCGCCGGCGCCTTCCTTGCGGTTCAACACCACATCCTCGACCTTGTCGCGCAACGCCGGGTCAAGATCGTCATAGACGCCGAGCATGCCGGCATTGACGATGCCCATGCTCATGCCCGCCTGAATGGCGTGGTAGAGGAAGACGGTGTGGATCGCCTCGCGTACCGGGTCGTTGCCACGGAAGGAGAAGCTGACATTCGACACGCCGCCGGAAATGCCGGCGTGGGGCAGGTGCTGCTTGATCCAGCGCGTCGCTTCGATGAAATCGACGGCGTAGTTGTCGTGCTCGGGAATGCCGGTGGCGATGGCGAAAATGTTCGGGTCGAAGATGATGTCTTCGGCCGGGAAGCCGATCCCGGTCAGCAAATTGTAGGCGCGCCGGCAGATTTCGGTCTTGCGCGCGAAGGTGTCGGCCTGACCCTTTTCGTCAAAGGCCATGACGATCACCGCCGCGCCGTAACGCTGTGCGAGGCGGGCCTGACGCAGGAATTCGGCTTCGCCTTCCTTCATCGAAATGGAATTGACGATGCCCTTGCCCTGAATGCACTTGAGGCCGGCTTCGATGACTGACCACTTGGAGGAATCGATCATCACCGGCACGCGGGCGATGTCCGGCTCCGAAGCCACCAGCTTGAGGAACTTGTCCATGGCTGCGATGGAATCGAGCATCGCTTCATCCATATTTATATCGATCACCTGCGCGCCGTTCTCGACCTGCTGGCGGGCGACAGCGAGGGCATCGTCGAAGCGGCCTTCGAGAATCATCTTGGCGAAGGCACGCGAGCCGGTGACGTTGGTACGTTCGCCGACATTGACGAAGAGTGAGTCCTTGCTTACGTTGAACGGTTCGAGCCCGGACAGGCGCAGCGCAGGCGCAATGGTGGGAATCGGGCGCGGCGGCAGTTTGTCCAGCGCCTGGGCGATGGCGCGGATGTGCTCGGGCGAGGTGCCGCAGCAGCCGCCGGCGATGTTGAGGATGCCTTGCTCCGCCCAGCTCCTGATTTCGTCGGCGAGTTGTTCCGGCGTTTCGTCGTAACCACCAAAGGCGTTGGGCAGGCCGGCATTGGGGTGCGCTGAGATGTAGCAATCGGCGATACGCGAGATTTCCTCGACATGCTGGCGCAATTCCTTGGCGCCGAGCGCGCAATTGAAACCGAAGGACAGCGGCTTGACATGACGCAACGAGTTCCAGAAGGCCTCGACCGTCTGGCCGGACAAGGTGCGTCCGGCCGCATCGGTGATGGTGCCGGAAATCATTACCGGCCAGCGCCGCCCGACGCGCTCGAAATAGACTTCGATGGCGAACAGCGCGGCCTTGGCGTTCAGGGTGTCGAACACTGTTTCGACCAGCAGGATATCGGCGCCGCCCTGCACCAGCCCGTCGATGGCTAGCGTGTAATCGTCGACCAGTTGATCGAAAGTGACGTTGCGGTAGCCGGGGTCATTCACGTCGGGCGACAGGGAGGCAGTGCGCGAAGTCGGCCCGAGGACGCCGGCGACGAAGCGCGGCTTGGCCGGGTTGGCGGCGGTGAATTCGTCGCAGACGGCGCGGGCGATGCGGGCACCCTCGAAATTGAGTTCGTAGACCAGCGACTCCAACTGATAATCGGCTTGCGACACGGCGGTCGAATTGAAGGTACAGGTCTCGAGTATGTCGGCGCCGGCGTCGAGGTATTCGCGATGGATGCCGCTGATGACGTCCGGCCGGGTCAACACCAGCAGGTCGTTGTTTCCCTTCAGATCGTGCCCATGGTCGCTAAAGCGTTGGCCGCGGAAATCGGCTTCGGTGAGCGCGTGCCGCTGGATCATCGTGCCCATGGCGCCATCGAGAATCAGCAGGCGCTGTTGCAGCAGGGCCGAGAGTTCGGCGGTACGGTCGGGTTGCATGGCGGCTTCCGGCAGATGAGGAACCCGCAAGTATATCAAGAGCTTGCAGTTTTCCGGTGGCAGAGCCAGGCATGCAGCCCGGTACACGCTGCGCCGCCGGCCAGCAGTCCGGCCATGCCAAGGGCCAGATGCAGCGGGGTATCCCACAGCAGTGGGGCAAGGATACCGGCAACCAGCGTACTGCACAGCGACTGCAGGAAAGTCTGGCACGAAGACGCCAGCCCGCGGCGGTCGGAAAAGAGATCGAGTCCGGCCAGCGTCAGGCTGGGCATGGTCAGCGACATGCCCAGGGTGTAGACAAAAATGGGGGCGACGCTCCAGGGCAGGGCGGGCGGAAGCATCCCGGAGATCAGCAGGTTGGCGACTGCGGCGCTGCCCATCAGCGCGTAGCCGCGGCGAACCGCCGCCGCGGGAGAGCGCCTGCCGGCGAAACGGGCCGAGATCCAGGAGCCGAGCATCAATCCGGCCATGGCCGGGCCGAACAACCAGAAAAACCCGCGTTCGGAAACGCCCAGATGCTGCAGCATGAACACCGGGGCGGAGAGGATGTAAACGAAGAAGCCGACGAAGTTAAGTCCGACTGCCAGCGAAACGGCGAGAAACGAAGGCGAAGTGAGCACTTGCCAATACGCCTTGGCCAGATAGGAGGGGTGCAGGGGTTGGCGCTTTTCTTCCGGCAGGGTTTCCGGCAGCCAGCGCTGCGAGCAGAACCACAGCAGGGTGGCCAGCCCGGCGAGAAAAACGAACACCGAACGCCAGCCGAACCAGGTATGCAGCCAGCCGCCGATGATCGGAGCGATGGCCGGGGCGATGGCAAAGGTCATGGCTACGTGCGAAATGAGCCGTTGCGCCTGCGGGCCGTCGAACAGGTCGCGCACGATGGCGCGGCCGATGACCGCGCCGGCGCCGGCAAGCAGGCCCTGTGCGCCACGCAGCAGCCAGAGTTGCTCGATGCTGGTGGCGAAGGCGGCGCCTAGCGAAACCGCAGCGAACAGCGCCAGGGTGAACAGAATGACCAGCCGCCGTCCGAGCGCATCCGAAATGGCGCCGTGCCAGAGGGCCATGATCGCGTAGGGGAGCATGTAGGCGGTCAGGGTCTGCTGCACCGCCAGCGGCGAAGCATTCAGGCTGGCGCCGATTTCCGGAAAGCTGGGCAGATAGGTGTCGATGCAGAACGGCCCCAGTGCCGCCAGGCCGGCAAGCAGGATGGCGAGACCGGCCCCGGCTTCGCGCTTCATGCGCCGAGCAGGCGGCGAAACTGAACCGCTTCGGCGATATGCGCCGACTGGATGCCGGCACTGCCGGCCAGATCGGCGATGCTGCGGGCAACGCGCAGCAGACGATGTACCGCGCGGCCGGAGAAGCCGAAACGGCGCGCGCTTTCGGTCAGCACCCGCGAAGCGCTTGCGTCGCAGGCGCAATGCTGGTCGACTTCCGCACTACTGAGCCGGGCATTGCTTTTGCCTTGGCGCTTTTCCTGTCGTTCGCGGGCGGCGACGACCCGTGCGCGCACGGCGGCTGAAGTTTCGCCTGGTGGCGCACTTTGCAAAGCTTCCGGCGGAACCTGGGGAACCTCGATCAACAGATCGATGCGGTCGAGAAACGGGCCGGAAAGCTTGCCGCGATAGCGCGCCACCTGATCCGGCGTGCAGCGGCAGCGCCCGCCGGGATCGCCGTGAAAACCGCAAGGGCAGGGATTCATCGCCGCGACCAGCTGGAAGCGGGCCGGAAAAAGCGCATGCCGGGCGGCGCGGGCGATGTGGATGTGGCCGGATTCGAGCGGCTCGCGCAAGGACTCCAGGACCTTGCGGTCGAATTCCGGCAATTCGTCGAGAAAAAGCACGCCTTCATGGGCGAGCGAAATCTCGCCCGGACGCGGTGGATTGCCCCCGCCAACCAAAGCGACCGCCGAGGCGGTATGGTGCGGGGCGCGATAAGCGCGGCGACCGAAATGTGCGGGCGTGAATTGCCCGGCCAGCGAGAGGATGGCGGCCGAATCGCGGGCGGCCTCCGCCGAGAGGGGTGGCATCAACCCGGGCAGGCGGGTGGCGAGCATCGATTTGCCGGAGCCGGGCGGGCCGAACATCAATAGCGAGTGTTCGCCGGCCGCGGCGATTTCCAGCGCCCGCTTGGCCTGCCCCTGTCCGCGCACGTCGGCGAGGTCGGGGTGTTCGGGCAAAGAATCGAGCGCAGCGGGTATAACTACCTGGCCAAGCTGGGTTTGGCCGCATAGGTGAGCGCACACTTCCAGCAAGGTTTTTGCCCCGAGGATACGGCCCCGGGCCGCCAGGGCGGCTTCCGCCGCGCTGGTCTGCGGCAGCACGAAGTCACGCCCGCAAGCGGCGGTGGCCAAGGCCATGGCCAAGGCCCCGCGAATCGGGCGCAACTCGCCGGAAAGCGAGAGCTCGCCGGCAAATTCATGCGAATCCAGCGCTTGCGCGGGGATCTGCCCGCTGGCGGCGAGGATGCCGAGGGCGATGGGTAGATCGAAGCGACCCGATTCCTTGGGCAGATCGGCCGGCGCCAGGTTGGCGGTGATGCGTTTCTGCGGGAACTCGAAACCCGAATTGACCAGCGCAGCGCGCACCCGGTCGCGAGCTTCCTTGACCTCGGTATCGGGCAGGCCGACCAGGTTGAATGCCGGCAGACCGGAAGACAGGTGGATTTCCACCGTCACCGGTGGCGCCTGCATGCCGTCCAGCGCCCGGCTGTGAACGATGGCCAGCGCCATCGCGGCGGATTACTTGCCGGCCTGGGCGCGCTCCAGCGCCTCGACCCGGGCTTCCAGCGCTTTCAGCCTTTCCTGGGCGCGCGCCAGCAGTTCGGCCTGCACGTCGAACTCTTCGCGGGTGACCAGATCGAGGTTGGCAAAGAAACCGGACAGCGCGGCCTTGAAGTTCTTTTCCAGATCCTTGGCCGGGCTGTTGGCCAGAAAGGCGCTCATCCGCGCGTTGAATTCTTCCAGCATCTTGGGATCGATCATTTTGGCGGTATCTCCTTGGCGAATCGGGCCGGTTCTCAATTTTTGCGCCGGAGGCGCGAGGGTTTGTCAGGCGGTGGCACGAGGCGTCCGCGAGAGCCACGTAGCCATTGTACCTAAGCGAGCGGCAACGCCGCCATGCCGCTCGTCAAACCCTTGCCTGCCGGAGGAACGCCAGCCACTCCCGGATCGGGAAACCCGCTCCGCCTGGGCGACCCAGACGCCGCAGCGGCCCGACATGGTGCGTCCGGGCTGTGGTATTGCACCAACATAGGGCGGAATGGCGGCCATGCTTATTGAATAATGTTGGTAAATGATTGATTTTCATGCCAATAATCCCCCTGGCACGACTCCTGCTGTGTTGCGGTCGCAATCTTTTTTCATGGAGAGACATAATGACCAAATCTTTGATCGCCCTGGCCGTTGCGGCCACCTTTGCCGTACCTGTCGCTGCCCAGACTGCTGCTCCGGCGGCGCCGGCTGCCGAGCCGGCCAGCCCGCATACCCTGACCGGTAACATCGCGCTGACCACCGACTATATTTTCCGCGGCATCAGCCAAACCCAGCACAAGCCGGCTTTGCAAGGTGGTTTTGACTACAGCCACGCTAGTGGATTGTATTTCGGCACGTGGGCATCGAACGTCGCTTGGGTCAAGGACACCAACTTCAAGGATGCGAGCAGCCTGGAGATGGATTTCTACGGTGGCTACAAATTCTCGGTTGGTGACTTTGGCTTTGATTTGGGCGCGCTGCAGTATTACTACCCGGGCGACAAGGTTACGGGTGCTCCGAATACGAACTCAACCGAGTTGTACGCAGGCGTGAGCTGGAAGTTTCTGACTTTGAAATACAACCATACCGTTTCCCAGAACCTGTTTGGCTGGACTAGCCCGGCGGATGGCAAGAAATCCAGGGGTTCCGGTTACGTTGACCTGAGTGCCAATTATGACCTGGGCAGTGGATGGGGTATCAGCGCTCACCTTGGCCATCAGACCATCAAGAATTTCAGTGGTGCCTCGTACACCGACTGGAAGCTCGGCGTGACCAAGGATGTGGGCTTTGGCGTCGTTGGTCTGGCCTACACCGGCACCGACGCCAAGGGCAGCTGCAGCAAGGGGCAAGCCTACTGCTTTGATGGCAAGGATGTCAGCAAAGATCGTCTGGTCCTGACTTTTAGCAAGACTTTCTAATTCATTTTAAGAACCTTCCCCCGGCGACCCGGCCGGCGTCGGGGGAAATTCGCAAATCGTAACCTGTGAGGAACTACTCATGAAATTCGTAACTGCCATCATCAAGCCCTTCAAGCTTGACGAAGTGCGTGAAGCGCTGTCCGCCATCGGCGTTCAGGGCATCACGGTCACGGAAGTGAAAGGTTTCGGCCGGCAAAAAGGGCATACCGAGCTCTACCGCGGCGCCGAATATGTCGTTGATTTCCTGCCCAAGGTCAAGGTCGAAGCCGCCATCAAGGATGACATGCTCGACCAGGTCATCGAGGCTATCGAAAAGGCCGCCGCCACCGGCAAGATCGGCGACGGCAAAATCTTCGTCTTCGACGTTGAGCAAGTGATCCGCATCCGCACCGGCGAATCCGGTGAGGAAGCCCTTTAAGGAGCCGCATCATGAAACGTTTTCTCGCTTTGATGGCCCTGCTGGGCGCCGTATCCTTCGGCGCACCGGCCTGGGCGGAAGAAAAGGCTGCTGCGCCTACTGCAGCTCCCGCCGCGACTGCGGCTGCACCGGCCGCTGCCGCCGCGCCGGCCGCTGCGCCGGCCGCCGCGACCGCAGAAGCTCCCGCCGCTGCTCCGGCACTGGTCCCCAACAAGGGTGACAACGCCTGGATCATGATCTGCGCGGCGCTGGTCATTCTGATGTCCATCCCCGGTCTGGCGCTGTTCTACGGCGGTCTGGTCCGCTCCAAGAACATGCTGTCGGTGCTGATGCAGGTATTTACGG
>Ga0209570_1001394_pt1 | contig 13450 bp, 10 predicted proteins | sample EBPBio172007_DNA_FD_185861 | JGI IMG/M metagenome (GOLD analysis project Ga0209570, IMG submission 185861) | Wastewater treatment Type I Accumulibacter community from EBPR Bioreactor in Madison, WI, USA - Reactor 1_9/17/2007_ DNA (SPAdes)... | ecosystem: Engineered > Bioreactor > EBPR >... | reverse complement strand
GGTTCCAGCCTCGACCACCCAGACATCGGCCACCGGCGCCTTCACCACCGCCAGCGCGTCCGAAACGAGGCCGTTGTAGATGCCGATCATCGCCAGCACGACCGTCATCAGCAGCCCCAGCCCGAAACAGGTGAGGACGAAGCGGAACAGGCCGTGGCGGATGTCCTTGAGTGCGAGGTTCATGGCGCCTCGCTGATACGGGCGCGCCGGCCCTCGGCCGCGCCGTTGGGCGGGCCGGCGACGATGGTGGCACCTTCGGGCAGGCCGCCGGTGACTTCGACCCTGCCGCGGTCATCGCGGGCGCCGAAGGTCAGCCCCACCCGCGCAAGGCGGCCGTCCTGCACCGTCCAGACCATGCCGCGATGGCCGTTGAACCCGCTGATCGCGACCTCCGGCACCATCAGGGCGCTCGCGCGCGTGCCGGTCAGGATGCGCACCTCGGCCTGTTCGCCGAGGAACATCTCGGCGGGGCAGTCGGAGCAGGTTAGCCAGACGCGGCGCTCCTCGTTCACCCGGTCGCTTTCGATGCCGATGCGGGCGATGGAACCGTGGAACTCGGCCGAAGGCTGCGATCGCAGCCGGATCGTGCCCGGCTGGCCTATGGCAAGCTGGCCGGCGCGCTCCTCGTCGACATAAGCTTGGATCCAGATGGTGGCCGGGTCGATCAGGGTGAAGATCGGATCGCCGGCATTCACCACCGTGCCCGCCTCGGCATGGCGGGCGACGATCAGCGCATCGTAAGGCGCGATCAGGCGGTGGTGGGCGAGGAGAATTTCCTCTTGCTGCAAGGCCGCCGCCGCGTCCAACCCCTGCGCCTGGATCACTGCCACATCCGCCTCGGCAACCGCCAGATCGGCGCGAGCCACATCCTCGTCGCGCTGTGCCTCCTCGGCGCGCTGAATCGAGGTGACATCACGCTGCACCAACCCCTGCTGGCGGCGGTTCGCCGCTACGCGCTGCGCCAGCACGGCGCGGGCGCGCACTACCGCCGCATCGGCCTTGGCGAAGTTGGCCTCGCTCGCCGCCACCGCAGCGCGGGCGCGGGCGACGCGCGCTTCCTGCTCGGCAGAGTGGAGGACGGCGAGTTCCTGCCCCTTGGTGACGCTGTCCCCTGCATCGGCGGCCAGCGAGGTCAGGGCGGCGCCCACCTCGAAGCCGACGCGGCTGAGGATGCGCGCCTCGACGGTGCCGAGCCCGTAGATGCGAAGGTCCACATCATGTTCGGACTGAACGACCACCACCGTCAGCGGGCGTTCGGTGAAGAACAGAAAGCCGGCAGCGACAGCCGCCGCCAGAAGAAGACTCGACAGCCAAATGCGCCGCATCGTCTATTCTCCTTCCGCAGCCAAAAGCCGGCACTGTGCGTCGAACAGGCGCAGCCCCTCGGCTCGCAAGTCGAAATCGCGAGTGCCGAGCGCCCAGCGGATCGCCACGCCCTGCACGAGCGACGTCAGCAGCGCCGCCGCATCGTTTGCGGCGATGTCGCCGCGCAACGCGCCGGTTTTCTGGCCGGCCCCGACCTCCATCGCCAGAAGGCTGTGGAAGGTCGTGAGCCTGCCGTGAAAGGTGGCGCGCAGCTTTGCGTTGGTGACGTTCAGTTCGCGCGAGAACAGCAGCATCGGCAGCGCGGGGGTCGCGTCGATCTGCGCGAATTGCGCGGAAATCAGGGCGCGCAACCTGACGACCGGCGTGTCTCCGAGGCACAATGCATCCTCCCACGCCGTTGCCAGCCCCTCGGCTACATGCTCGGCAACGGCCTGCCAGAGTGCCGCCTTGGTCGGGAAGTGCCGGAACAGCGCGGCCTGCGTGACGCCGATCTGCGACGCGACCGCTCCCGTCGTCACCCGGTCCGGCCCGATCCGGTCGGCCAGGTCGAGCACGGTGGCCACGATCTCGGCCTTGCGAAGCTCCGCTGGCTTTCGCACGGGGCACCTCGTTAGTTAGTGAGTGGTCACAAACATATTTAGGCTGCCTCATGCGATGCGTCAATCACTGGGCATCATTTTCTGCATGCATTGATTGCCGCGACACCGGGAACTAGGTGCGCAAGAGGGAGGCCGGCCTATCTCTGCCCCCGACGCCGCGAATACGGAAGACAACACGTAAGTTCGTCTAACGGAAGCTAAGCCGCAGCTCTGAAAAGTGCAGAACCATCTGGTTCAAGTTGTTTTATTAGGAGGATTACGTTTGGTGCGGGGGAGCGCCGATAAAGATGGTTGCGCGCTCCCGCAACCAATTCAAAAGCCCGCCGGTTCGTCCCGCGCTTTTTTTGTTTGCATATCGGCGGCCGACAGTCCGGCGTGAGTGGCTCTGGCGCCGATTTCTTCTGGCGTCGAGCCGTGGCGTCAGCCTGAAATCGGCGGAACGACCCTGGAGCAGATCCACAGGACGCGGGCGGCGCCGTCGCCGGAATTGATCAGCGCGTGGCCCATGGTGCTGTCGAAATAGGCGCAGTCGCCGACGCCGAGATGAGTGGGGGCGTAGTGTTCGGTGCGCAGTTCCACCTTTCCTTCCAGCACATAGACGAATTCCTCGCCCAGATGGCTCAGCAGGCCGCCGAACTGATGGATCGAGTTCGCCTTGATCTCGGCCAGCATCGGCACGAACTGGCGGTTGGCGATGTCGTTGCACAACATCTCGTAGTCGTACTGGACGGTTCGGTGGGTGACCCCCTGTCCCTTGCGGGTCACGGTCTTGCGACCGCTGACCGAAACGCCGCGTCGGCCGCTCACCAGATCACTGATGTCGAGGTCCAGCCCCTTGGCGAGGCTGAGCAGCGTGTCGTAGGTCGGCGACATCTGGTCGTTTTCGATTTTCGACAGGGTCGAGACGGCCAGGCCGGATTTCTGCGCCAGATCGTTGAGCGTCAGTCCGGCGTCCTTGCGCGAGGCGCGAAGCGTTTCTGCAATCGAATGGCGCCGCGCGCTCTTGGGAACCACTGAGACGATCGCGCTTTGTGTCATGAACTATTCCCGCATTGGTGGGATTGTGAGGGCCGCCGGGCCAGTTGCCAAGCCGATCAACGGCATTTTCACCAGACAAGATAGGCCGTCGGATCGGAATTCACTATAGGAAAATTGAGCCAGTTTCCGCATAGCCTTTTTGCGACCTGATTGAGGTCATTTGCGACGCGTTTTCCGGCGCTGAGCCACCCGGAGGGATACGATCCCCATTTTCTGCCGATTTCGCACTTGACGGCAGGTTTCGGCGATGTAGTAATTTTATCGTATCAGAAAATTTATTCCCTATAGAGAAGATTTCTCCAAATTTGTCTGACTCGCCCTTGTTCCTGAAAGGAGCCGTTATGCACGCAGTGTCTGGACTACACGAGCCTGCCTTCCGCCTTGCCGTCAGCCTCGCCATGGCGGCGGGTTTGACCATGACCGCAGCGCCGTCTTTCGCGCAGTCGAGCGACCTCACAGTCAATGCCGGCGTCGCGCCGTCGACGCTGGACCCGGCATGGGCCTGCGGCCTTCCCGAAATCAGCTTCCTGCAGAATTTCTACGTCCGGCTGGTGCAGCATGGAGTCAAGGCCGGGCCCGAGGGCACCAGCGAAGTCGACTTCTCCACCGTCAAGCCTTACCTGGCCGACAGCTGGGAGACGAGCGCCGACGGCCTGGTCTACACGTTCCACCTCAAGGAAGGCTTCACATTCCCGTCCGGTAAGCCTGTCGACGCCGAGGCGGTCCGCTATTCGCTGCAGCGCGTTCTCGACATGGCCGGTTGCGGCCGTTTCTTCCTGACCGACGGCCATCTCGATCCGGTGATCATCACCAAGGTCGAAGCGGTCGACGCGAAGACGGTCGTGATCACGCTGAATTCACCCAATGGCAACATGCTGGGCGACCTCGCCACGCATGCCGGTTCGATCGTCGATCCGTCGGTGGTCGAGGCCAATGGCGGCGTCACAGCCGGAGCGCCGAACAAATGGATGGCGTCGAACGTCGCGGCCTCCGGCCCGTTCCTCCTGGAAGACTATTCGCCGAACCAGAAGGCCCGCATGGTCGCCAATCCGAAATTCGCCGGCGAGGCGCCGAAGTCGGCCGCGATCAACGTCAACTGGATCTCGGCTGCGCCGACGCTGCTGCTGCAGGCCCGCACCGGTCAGGCCGACATCACATTCGATCTGTCCAAGCAGGCCGCCAAGTCGCTTGTCGGCAATGCCGGCACGCGCGTCATCGCCTATTCCAATCCCTTCGTGCAGCAGTTGATGATCAACAACAAGCAGGCCCCCTGGGACAATGTCAAAGTGCGCGAGGCTGCCGCGCTCGCCATCCCGTATTCCGATATCATCGAGAAGGTCGCCTATGGCTGGGGCGTCCCCTATTACGGGCCCATCCCGCCGAGCCTGCCGGGCTTCAACGCAGAATTGTCCAAGCCGCTCGACCTCGACATCGAGAAGGCGAAGAAGCTGATCGCCGAAAGCGGCGTGTCTACCCCGGTCAAGGCCGAGCTGACGATTCAGGAAGGCGACGCCGCCCAGCAGCAGCTTGCGACCGTCGTCCAGAGCACCTGGTCGCAGATCGGCATCGATCTGTCGATCCGCGTCGCACCGGCCGCGGAATTCCAGGACCTGACGCAGGGCCACAAGATCCCGGCCTTCATGCGGCTTGACGGCCCGGGTGTGTTCGAGACCGGCTACTATTGGGGCTACGACCTGATCTGCGGCATCTCGTTCAACCTGACCGACACCTGTCTGCCGGACGCCGACCCGCTGATCGCGGAAATGCGCGCCTCGTCCGATCCGGCAAAGCGTCAGGAGATCATGGACACCGTCACCAAGATGTGGCGCGCCCAGTTCCCCAAGATCCAGTTCTACGAGGACAAGCCGGTTGTGGTGCTGAGCAATTCGGTCTCCGAATTCACTTTCTCGCCGCTTCCCGACTATCGCTACTGGGCCAAAAAGTAAGCAAGGACTGACCTTTCAATGGCAACGCGCATCGGTGTCGACATCGGCGGCACATTCACCGACCTCGTCTATTTCGACGAGGCCACCGGCCAAACCGTCGAAGGCAAGGTCCCAACCGTCCCGTCGGCGCCCGAGGAGGGCGTCGTCGCGGCGATCACAGGGCATGTGCCCCAGGACGTCATCGACCGGGCGGAGTTCTTCCTGCACGGCACGACCGTGGGGCTCAATGCTCTGCTCGAGCGGCGCGGCGCCAAGGTCGGCCTGATCACCACCACGGGTTTTCGCGACGTCCTGGAAATCCGTCGCGGCGACCGGGCGGAAATGTACAACCTGTTCTGGAAGCAGACGGTGCCGCTGGTGCCGCGCCGGCTGCGCCTGGAAGTGGGCGGCCGCATGCTCGGCTCCGGCGCCGAGCATGCACCGCTCAATGAGGCCGATGTCGGCGCCGCCATCGCGGCGCTGATGGCGGAAAACGTCGACGCCATTGCGGTGTGTCTGATCAATTCCTACGCCAATCCGGCGCATGAATCGCGCATCGAGGCGATGATCCGCGCGGCCGGCTTCACCGGCGGCATTTCGCTTTCCCACAAGATTTCCGGCGAATACCGGGAATATGAGCGGACCTCGACAACCTGCATCGACGCCTTCGTGCGCGGTCGCATGGCCAATTATCTGCGCCGACTCGACGGCAAGCTGCGCGAACTCGGGTTCAAAGGCATCTCGCTCATCACCCGTTCGGGCTCCGGCTCGATGACGTTCGAGGAGGCCGAGGACCGGCCGTTCGAAACCATCATGTCAGGTCCGGTCGGCGGCGCGCAGGGCGCGTCCGAACTGGCCAAGATGCTCGACATCAAGCAATTGGTGACGGCCGACGTCGGCGGCACCTCGTTCGATACGGCGCTGGTCATCGACACCAAGCCGCAGATCCTGTTCGAGGGCGTGATCGACAATATGCCGATCCAGTCGCCCTGGGTGGACGTTCGTTCAATCGGTTCGGGCGGCGGTTCGATCGCCCATATCGACGCCGGCGGGCTGATGCGGGTCGGCCCGCGTTCGGCCGGTGCGGCGCCGGGCCCGGCCTGCTACGGCAAGGGCGGCGTCGAGCCGGCGATGACCGACGCGGCCGCCTGGCTCGGCATGCTGGGTCCTGGCGACCTGGCGTCAGGCATCCATCTCGACATCGGCAAGGCCAAGGCGGCTATCGACAGCGTCGGCGTCCATATCAAGCAGGACACCGAAGCGACCGCCGCGGGCGTCATGCGCATCTCCTCGGCCGCGATGGCCAACGCGATGCGCGAGATTTCGCTCGACCAGGGCCTCGATCCGCGCGAAATGACCCTGCTTCCGTTCGGCGGCGCGGGCCCCCTGATGGGCACGCTGCTGGCCGACGAACTGGGCATGAACCATATCGTGGTGCCGCCGCTGGCCGGCAATTTCTCCGCCTGGGGACTGCTGGGCGCCGACATGGTGCAATCGGCGGCGCGCACCCGCGTGCTCGATCTCGTGCCGGGCGCTTTCGTCATCGCGAACACGGTGCTTGGCGAACTGTTCGCCACGCTCGAACAGCGCAGCACCGCACACGCCGAAGGCTCGATCAAGTCGGCGCGTCTCGACCTGCGCTACAAGGGGCAGGAACATACACTTTCCATCGAAGTGCCGGTGGTCGACGGCCTGCTGTCAGAGAACGAGGCGACGGTCCTCGATCGTTTCGTCAGCGACTATGCCCGCACCTTCGGCGGCACGCTCAACGAACATGTCGAGTTGGTCTCGATTCGCGCCACCACAACCGTGCTGCTGCCGCGCCGCAAGCTGAGCTATTCGCCAAAGCGCGCGGACGGGGCCGATGACCGGGTGATGGACGTCTACTCCTTCGAGCGTAGGGCGCGCGTCCCCTTCCGCATCATCCCCCGCGGCAGGATCGCAGGCTCGGTCAAGGGACCGGCGATCATCACCGAAGAAACCTGCACCACCTATGTCGATGTGGAATGGACCATTTCCAGCGGCAAGGCGGGCGAACTCATCCTGGAACGGACGGTATAAGTCATGGCCAAGAGATACGATCCTGTCGTCCACAATGCGGGCAAGTTCGGCCGTATGACCGAAGCCGAGGCGGACCCGATCACCACCGAGGTGATCCGCCATGCGCTGAATTCCGCCGCCAACCAGATGAAGCGCGCGCTGATCCGTACGTCGTTCTCGCCGATCATCTACGAAGTTCTCGATTTCGCGGTGGCGATCTACGACAAGGACATCCGCCTGCTGAGCCAGGCTCCGTCCTTGCCGATGTTCATGGGCACGCTGTCCTTCTGCATCCAGTTCGCGGTCAAGGAGAATGGCGGCCCGGAAAATCTCAGCCCTGGCGACGCGCTGATCTACAACTGGCCGTTCGGCACCGGTTCGCACCCGCAGGACATGGTCATCATCATGCCTGTGTTCCTGGGCAAGGACCTGATCGGCTACACCGCGATCAAGGGCCACTGGCTCGATATCGGCGCCAAGGATCCCTATTGCACCGACACCACCGACGTCTTCCAGGAAGGCTGCATCTTCCCGGGCGTCAAGATCTACAAGGAAGGCGTTCTCAATCAGGACGTGTTCCGCATGATCATGGCGAATACCCGTGTGCCGCATATGGTGCGCGGCGACCTTGACGCCCAGGTCTCGGCCTGCCGCGTCGGCGTCAAGTCGCTGCTCGAAGTGGTGGAGCGCTTCGGCCTCGACACCTATGCCGCGGCGGTGGACGACATGTTCGATCATGGCGAACGCATCGTCCGGTCCTATTTCGAAAAGATTCCCGACGGCCGCTATGTCGGCAGGGGCGAGATGGACAATAACGGCGTCACCAAGGACCGCATTCCTTTCGAGATCGCGCTCGAGGTGAAAGGATCGGAAGTCACGCTTGATTTCTCCAACGTGCCCGACCAGCAGGGCGGTCCGACCAATTCGCCGCTGCCTACCACCATCTCGGCCAGCCGCGTCGCCATCACCATGCTCGCGGGCTATGGCGAGGCGCCGCATGAAGGACATTTCCGTCCGCTCAAGGTGATCACCCGGCCTGGCTCGATGTTCGACCCGCTGCCGCCGGCCCCGTCCTTCATTTATGGCTGGCCGGGCCTTCAGGCGATCGAAGTGATCTACAACGCCATCGCCAGCGCCATGCCGACCGCGGTGCCGGCCTGCTCGGGCGGCTGCATCTGCTCGCTCGTCGCCTGGGGACAGCGCGAGGAGACCGATGAACCCTGGGCCGACGGCACGCCGCTGCCCACCGGGCAGGGCGCATGGAGCGGCGGCGACGGCGGCACCATGCTGCACATCGCCGAATCCGCCACCCGTTTCACGCCGGCGGAGGTGTGGGAGCATCGCAATCCCTGGATTGTCGAGCAGTTGGCGCTGGCGCAGGATTCCGTCGGTCCGGGCAAATGGCGCGGCGGTCCGGGACTCAACCTCGACATCCGGATGACCGAGGACCATCTGATCACCTCGGTTTTCGAACGCACGCTCAACGCCCCCTGGGGCCTGCTGGGCGGCAAGGAAGCGCGGCCGAACAAATGTCTTGCGACCATGCCGGACGGCGAAGTGCACCTGATTTCAAAGGCCACCCACTTTCACATGCCTAAGGGGGCCGTGCTCAACATGCGCACTGGCGGCGGCGGCGGCTATGGCGATCCGAAGGATCGGCCGGTCGAGTCTGTCAAGGAGGACATCGCCGAGGGGTACATTTCCGAAGCGTTTGCGCGCAAGCACTATCCGCACGCATTCCGCTGACGCCTTCGGACGGCGCGCCCCGGCGCGCTGTCCGTGTCACTTCAGACCAGCAAGGCAAGGTTGACTAAGTGCCGAGATTGATTGTCCGAACCCTGCGCGATCCCGAACTGGCTTTCGGCGTATCCATCTTCATCCTGCTCGTGCTGCTGGCGGTTCTGGGGCCGTTGTTCTGGCGGCTCGACCCGCTGCAGGTGAACGTGCTCGACTCGCTGTCGGCGCCGTCGCTGGAGCACCCGATGGGCACCGACGATGTCGGCCGCGACGTCTTCGCCCGCTTCCTGTGGGGCGCACAGGTGTCGATCAGCGTGGCGCTCGCCGTCACCATCGTCGGCACGCTGATCGGCGGCGCGCTCGGCCTGCTGGCCGGTCTTGTCGGCGGTTGGGTCGATCTGACCCTGTCGCGGGTGATGGACGCCATCCTCGCCTTCCCGCCGCTGATCCTCGCGATGGCGGTCGCCATTGGCCTGGGCGCCGGCATGGTCTCGGCGATGATCGGCGTCGTGCTGGCGGCGATCCCCTGGTATTTCCGCCTGCTGCGCTCCGAGGTGATGCGGCTGCGCGGCCTGATGTATGTCGAAAGCGCCCGCGCGCTGGGCGCGTCCAATGTCCGGCTGATCCGCATCCACATCCTGCCGCAGACCCTGTCGACGGTGCTGGTGCAGGCCTCGTCGGTGTTCTCGTTTTCGATCATCACCATGGCGGCGCTGGGTTTCGTCGGCCTCGGCATCCAGCCGCCGGTGCCCGAATGGGGCACGATGATCACCGAAGGCCTGGCCTACGCGCTCACCGGCCAATGGTGGCTCGGCGTCTTTCCCGGGCTCGGCATCTTCGCGCTGGCGGTCGCCGGCAATGTCATCGCCGACCGGCTGCGCGACATCTACGATCCCAAGTCCGGCATCGGAGGCTGACGCGTGACACGGTTCGTCGTCGAGCGCATCGGCTCGGCCATCCTCACCATTCTCGGCGCATCGATCATCGCCTTCATCGTGCTGCGAGCGCTGCCCAACGATCCGGCGCGGCTGATCGCCGGCCCGTTCGCCAGCGACGACGTGCTCAACGCCGTGCGGGCGCAGATGGGGCTCGATAAGCCGCTGGTGGCGCAATATGTCGACTATCTGGTCAATTTCTTCACCGGCGACTGGGGCTTTTCCTATGGCGCGGGCAAGCCGGTGCTGCCGCTTGTCGCCGAACGGCTGCCGGCCAGCGCCGAACTGGCGATCGTCGCCTTTGTCGGCTCCTTCGCCGCCGCGGTGATCCTGACGGTGCTGGTCAGTTTCAGCCGGTCGCGCCTGCTTGACGGGGCGCTGCGGATGCTGTCCTTCGTCAGTGTCGGCGTGCCGCCGTTCTGGATATCGCTGCTGTTGCTGATGCTGTTCTTCGAACAACTCGGCTGGTTCCCGGGACCGGTCGGCCGCGGGCCGGCGCCCGCCGCCGTCACCGGCCTCTACACCGTCGACTACCTGCTCGCCGGCAATCTCAGGGGCGCCGTCGACGCGCTCTGGCACCTCGCTTTGCCGGCGTTCGCGCTGGCGCTCGGCTCGTTCGGCTATCTGGTCAGGCTGTTGCGGGCAAACCTGCTCGACGTGGTGCACGAACCCTTCGTCACCGTGCTGCATTCCAAGGGCGTTGCGCCGGTCACCGCCCATTTCCGCCATATCCTGCCGAACGCCTTCCTCCCGACCTTGACCGCGGGCGGCCTGATCCTGGCGCAATTGATCGGCGGCTCGGTGCTGGTCGAGCAGATCTTCACCTGGCCCGGCATCGGCACGCTGGTGATCGACGGCATCACCCGGCAGGACTATGCGGTGGTGCAGAGCTTCATCCTGCTCTCGGCGATGATCTACATCGTGGTCAATCTGGCGGTCGACCTGCTCTATGGCTATGTCGACCCGCGCGTGAGGCGGAGCTGACCATGTCCAACGCCCCCGTCATCCAGGTCTCCAACCTGCGCACCGTCTTCGACACGCCGGCCGGCGCGATCGTCAGCGTCGACGACGTCAGTTTCTCCATCGAGCGCGGCCAGACGCTCGGGCTGGTTGGCGAAAGCGGCTCCGGTAAGAGCGTCACCAGTCTGTCGCTGATGCGGCTGGTCGAACGCGGCGGCGGCCGCATCGCCGCCGGCAGCATCCTGCTCAAGGCCGGCGAGGGCGAGCCGGTCGAACTCTCGACCCTGCCGATGAGCGCCATGCGCAAGGTGCGCGGCCGCGACATCGCCATGGTGTTCCAGGAGCCGATGACGTCGCTCGATCCGGTCTGGTCGATCGGCGACCAGATCGCCGAATCGATCCGACTGCACCAGGGGCTTGGCCGCGCCGACGCGCGCCGGAAGGCCATCGAGATGCTGCGCCTCGTCGGCATTCCCGCGCCGGAACGGCGCGTCGACGACTTTCCGCACCAGCTTTCGGGCGGCATGCGCCAGCGCGTGATGATCGCCATCGCCCTGTCGTGCCGGCCGAGTCTGCTGATTGCCGACGAGCCGACCACGGCGCTCGACGTCACCATCCAGGCGCAGATCCTCGACCTGATCCGCCGCCTTCAGGCCGAGATCGGCATGTCGGTCCTGTTCATCACCCACAATCTCGGCGTTGTCGCCGAGACGGCGGACCGGGTGGCGGTGATGTATGCCGGCCAGGTGGTCGAGGAAGCTCCGGTGCGCGACATCTTCGCGACGCCGCGCCATCCCTACACGCTGGGCCTGCTGGCTTCGATACCCGGCAGCGCCGAACTGACGGCCGACCATCGGCTGCCGACGATCGGCGGCGCGCCGCCAAATCCGCTGGCTCGCCCCGAGGGCTGCCGGTTTGCGCCGCGATGCCCGCTGGCGGTCGACGCCTGCCGCACCGCCGAACCCGAACTGGCCGAGATCGCGCCGGGGCGCCGCACCCGCTGCATCCGCTGGCAGGAGGTCGCGCGATGAGCGCCGCAGAGGTTCCCATGCTCCAAGCCATCGGCCTGACCAAGCGGTTCAACGCGCCGTCTGGCCTGTTCGGGCCGAAACGGCAGGTGCATGCGGTCGAAAACGTCTCCCTGACCCTGCGCAAGGGCGAGGTGCTCGGCCTCGTTGGCGAAAGCGGCTCGGGCAAGACCACGGTTGGCCGCATGGTGATGGGCCTCGAACAGCCCAGCGGCGGTACGATCCTGTTCGACGGGGCCGAAATCGCCGGCCGTAGTCGGGCCGACATGCTGCCGCTCAGGCGGCGCATCCAGATGGTGTTTCAGGACCCCTTCGCCAGCCTCAATCCGCGTCTGAAAGTCGGCGACCTGATTGCCGAGGGGATGGAAATCCACCACCTGGGCGACCGCGCCGCTCAGCGGGCGGAAGTCGCGCGGCTGCTCGACCTTGTCGGCCTGCCCGAAGACGCGGCCGGGCGCTATCCGCATGAGTTTTCCGGCGGCCAGCGCCAGCGCATCGGCATCGCCCGAGCCTTGGCGGTGAAGCCCGACATGCTGGTGGCCGACGAGCCGGTCTCGGCGCTCGACGTCTCGGTGCAGGCACAGGTTCTCAACCTGCTTCAGGATCTGAAGGAAAAACTCGATCTCACCATCCTGTTCATCAGCCACGACCTGGCGGTGGTCGAACATTTCTGCGACCGGGTGGCGGTGATGTATCTGGGGCGGCTGATGGAGCTGGCGCCGCGCCGGTCGCTGTTTGCCGCGCCGCGCCATCCTTACACCGAGGCGCTGCTGTCGGCCTCGCCGCTGCCGGACCCGACCCGCCGCCGCGAACGGATCGTCATGGAGGGCGACATTCCCTCGCCGATCGATCCGCCGTCCGGCTGCGTGCTGCGCACCCGCTGCCGCTATGCCTTGCCGGCCTGCGCGGGCGCCGCGCCTGAACTCAAGGAAGTCGCGCCGGGCCATTTCAAGGCCTGCATCCGCGACGATGTCCTCCAGGAGGCAGACGATGCCGGTCAATAATCGTATTGCCGACCTCGCCGGCGAGATCGCCGGCTGGCGGCATGATTTCCATGCCCATCCGGAGGTGCTCTACGAGGTGCATCGTACCGCCGCGCGCGTCGCCGAACTTCTGGAGAGTTTCGGCGTCGACGATCTGGCTACGGGCGTCGGCAGAACCGGCGTCGTCGGCGTCATTCACGGCAATCGCCCCGGCAAGATGATCGGTCTGAGGGCCGAACTCGACGCGCTGCCGATGACCGAGGCGACGGGGCTCGCCCATGCCTCGCAAAATGAGGGCAGGATGCACGCCTGCGGCCATGACGGCCACACGGCGATGCTGCTGGGCGCAGCGAAATATTTCGCCGAGACGCGCGATTTCGCAGGCTCCGTGGCGTTGATCTTCCAGCCCGCCGAAGAAGGCGGCGCGGGCGGGCGCGCGATGGCCGAAGACGGCCTGTTTACGCGCTGGCCGATCGAGGAGGTCTACGCGCTCCACAACATGCCCGGCGTCCCGCTCGGCCACTTCGCCACCCGCCCCAACGCGATCATGGCGTCCGCCGACACGTTCGAGATCGTCATCGAGGGCAGGGGCGGACATGCCGCCTGGCCGCATGCGACCGCCGACGTCGTGGTCGCCGCCGGGCAGATCATCACGGCGCTGCAGAGCATCGTGTCGCGCGAAACCAATCCGCTGCTCGCCGCCGTCGTGTCGATCACGCAGATGGAAGCCGGCAGCACCCACAACGTCATGCCCGACCGGGCGCGGCTGGCCGGCACCTTGCGGGCGCTGGACCCGGATGTGCGCGTTCACGTCGAAAAGCGGTTGATCGAGATCGCCGAGGGGGTGGCGTGGGCGCTCAATGTCAAGGCGCGGGTGCA
>Ga0209570_1001393_pt1 | contig 13456 bp, 14 predicted proteins | sample EBPBio172007_DNA_FD_185861 | JGI IMG/M metagenome (GOLD analysis project Ga0209570, IMG submission 185861) | Wastewater treatment Type I Accumulibacter community from EBPR Bioreactor in Madison, WI, USA - Reactor 1_9/17/2007_ DNA (SPAdes)... | ecosystem: Engineered > Bioreactor > EBPR >... | reverse complement strand
TGCCGCTGGAGACCTTCGTCGAGAAGTTCACGAACATGCGCTTCGAGCCGGCCGGCATGACCGACGACCCGGACGTGCGCATGGCGCAGTCGCTCATGGACTACGTCTTCCGTCGCCTGGCGCTGGACCACCTCGACTTCGAGACCCGCTCGTTCTACGGCATCCACACCGCCGACGAGCGCGCCCACCAGCTCGAGACCGGTTCCTACGACATGTCCAGGGTCGACGAGACCGACGCCGAGGCCGTCGAGGACGAGATCGAGTCCTACTCGACTGGCATCGGTGCCCAGGCCCCGAAGAAGTCGGCCGAGCCGAAGCAGGAGGCGCCGCACGCCGAGAAGCTCGACGCGGCAGCGGTCACCTCCGGCGCGGGTGCCGCCTCGGCGCGTGAGGTCTCCTCGGAGATCCACTCCTCGGCCGACCTGCTCGCCAAGTTCGGCGACAAGAAGGCTGCGGACGCGCCGATGTGCATGACCTGCGGGACGAAGATGCGCCCGGCTGGGTCGTGCTACGTCTGCGAAGGCTGCGGAAGCACCTCCGGCTGCAGCTGATCAGGCCCAGTGACAAGGGGGCCGGTGGACTCTCCACCGGCCCCTTTGCTCATCCGGCTCGAAAGGCTTCGTATCGAATGGCGAGCCGGTCTCGATCGGGCTTGTCTCGTCGCCGGACTGGAGTTACGAGAGGTCGCCGGTGCATCTCCTGAAGGCCATGGCGGAGCATGGGCCCATCCACTTCATCAAGCAAGGCGCCGTTGATCTCCACGACATAGTCCGGAGTGATCCCGAGGAAGCGCCGATCGTAAGCTGCGTGGTGAATCTTGCACAGGCTCAGTCCGTTCGGTAGTTCGGGGAGTCCATTCTCATCCTTGTCTTCGATGATGTGAGCGGCATCGAGTAACTCGACGTGGCGCAATGAGCACACGGCGCAGGCACCGTGGTAGGCCAACATCACTCGACCCCTAAACTCTGGCTGGTGGACGCGCTGCCTAATGAGTCGCTCCGCGTACGACTTCTCGATTGGGCTCAGCAGCGACCCCGCAGGTAGCCCTCGCAATGATTCATCGACGGCGAGGGTAACGGTGCGACTCATCGTGTTGACGTCGACGATGTAGACCGGATACGTCGGGATGTAGTAGCCGTCGCGGATCTTTGTGAGTCTGATCAGGGGAAGCCCGAGTTCAGCTGCGAGTCGGAGTTTGCGGTTCCGACCGCCATCGGAACCGGCTTCATAGTGGTATTCGATCTGACCGTTCTCAAGAATCTGATCGGCGTACGGTCCGTCCTTGGACGTCATGATGCTGAGGGTGGCTGCGAAGTCGGCGGGGTTCCAAATACCTGCCATGGTGACCACACGCTGCGTACTGCCGTCGGGCAACGGGACGGCTTGCAGTTGCGACCAGGTGATGTAGCCACCCTGCAGCATGGCGAGGTGCAGCACTGCAGCACCAATGACTTCGCGGCGAAGAACCTCGTCAGTCTGGGCGCTGGACATGGGCGGAGCTTAGCGGCGGGGACTACTCGCCTACTCAGTCGGCGAGGTCAACGAGGCACTCTGTGGTCGCCTCGAAGTCGAAGTCCCACTCTTCGACCTCCACTGTCACTGAGCCGAAGTGGTTCATGGGGCGAGAACGCACGATCAGGATTTCGGTCTCGGTGCTGAGCGGGTCTTTCCAGACAAAGTGGTCGCCGATCTGCAAGTCCACAACTCGTATAGTTCGCATGCGACTGACCCTGGTGCATGTTGGCCACCGGTTTGGCTTTCTGTGAATGTGTGTCCCACATAGCCTCCTTCACGTCAGCGCCGTCCTGCGTGATCTGAACCATCCGTTCGTCAACGGAACAAGCCGGCTGTGAACTATCAAGACTCGCTGACCGAGGCGGTCCTGAGGGCACTTTCCACGCGACCGTCGATTGCTGACGCTGCATACGCCCTGCCACCGAGGCACCCCCGGTTGCAGGTCCCGACTTCCAGTGGCGCGAGGAGGGAGCGCCGGTTATCGAGTTCGGGGAGGCCGCGGCCCGAACACGTCGCGCGGTCAAGACAGACTTCGTCCGGCTCGACGCTGCCAACCGAAGCCTCGGTCGGGCTGGTGAACTGGCGGTGGTCAAGCGCGAACGGGATCTGCTCCGAGCACTCGGCCGCCCCGACCTTTCCCGACGTGTCGAACATGTGAGCGAAACACAAGGAGATGGCCTCGGCTTCGATGTGCTCTCCTTCGACCGCGATGGCGGCGACCCGTCTGGGGGAGCACGTCTTCGGGCGGCCAGCCGCAGCACCCTTCGGGGTCGACGACGCGCTCGTCAACCTCGGCTGGGACGGATCGATCGGTGCCGAGATTCATGGGGCGTCGCAAGTTCGGCCCGCAGACCGGGCCGTGGACCGACGACGAGTGGTGCGGCTGGTGGGGTGACGAACCGCCCTTCGAGACAGCGGTTTTCGTGATGACCCACTACCCGCGGCCGACGATCGACTTCGCCAACGGCACCTCCTTCCACGTCGTCGACGGCACGCCCGAAGAAGCTCTGGCGTTAGCTCGTGAGGCGGCTGGTGGGAAGGACGTGCAGATCGGCGGTGGGCCGACCACGGTGCGTGAGTTCCTGTCGGCTGGGCTGGTCGACGTCATGCAGGTCGTGCTCGTGCCGATCGTCCCGGGTCGAGGGGTGTCGCTGTGGGAGGGACTCGAAGGCCTCGAAGACGGTTACGACGTCGAGTCGATCGCGTCGGCGATCACGGGCGTGATGCACCTGATCGTCCGACTCAAGGCCTGACTCGTCGGGGCTGTGCATAACCGGAAGGGCACTGCTCGCGTTCGGGCACAGTGAAGGACATGACCTTCGAGGACCTGCCATCAGACATCCGCACGACACCGCTCATCGATCCTCAACTCCGTGCCGATCTCATCGACCTCATCGTCGGCGAGGAGGACCGCGAGTTCGGCAGCATCGCCATCTGGTTGTGTGACGAGGACCTGATCGGTGTGCAGCCGATGGTCTGCCACCAGTTGGGGCGGGCGACGCGCGCCAAGACCAAGAGGGTGCTCGACGTTGCGCTGGAGGTCGCCATGGGCCCGCTCTTCGTCGCTGTGGGTCGGCCCGGATCGCCGCTGTTCACTCGCGACGACCTTGCCTTCGCCAACGAGGTGGTCGAACTCTGTGAGTCTCGGGGAGTTCTTTGCCTCGGCGTCTTCGTCGCGACACCGGCATCGGTTCGTGAGGTTCCCGAGGCGTTGCGTCGTGTCGCCTAACGCGACCACGCTCGAGTCAGAGGCGGGTGCAGTCGTTCTGGCAACCGGTCGGCGGGGGAGGCCCGTCGCTGTGGGCCGCCGGCCGATGCAGGACTGCCGACTGTGGGGTCACGGCAATCCCGGCGTCGGTGGCTGCCGCGGTGCCGTCGACGATGAGGGAGTAACCCTGTGCCTCCTGCGGCGGGAAGAGGACCGTTGCCGTCGGGTTGCTCGAGAGGTTCGACGCGCTCCCCTTCGAGGGGCCAACCAGGAGTATGCCGTCCACACACGTGGGTTCGACCGTCACCGCCTTGACTCGACCGTCCGGGGACGTGGTCAGGAGATATCCGGCGCCGAAGTCCGCCAGCGCCTGCTCCAAGCGGTCGAGATCCACCGCGATGCTCATGGACTCACCGTAGCGACCTGCCCCACCTCGCCCTGTGGATTGACCATCCCTTTACCTTTGATTGCTTAGGCTCGTGACAGTTCGGTTTCTTTGGGGGAGGGCCTTCGGGTGAGGAATCAGCGATTTTGGTATGCCGCGGCCGCCGCGACGGTGCTGCTGGCGGCAGGGTGCAACGGTGGGGCTGACAATCAGCCGAGCCCCACGCCGACGCCGACGGTGAGCAGCCCGACGGCTTCGCCGTCTGACTCCGGCAGCCCCAGCCCGAGTGCTTCGGTGTCGATTCCTGCCGAGGCGATGGCGCAGACGCCCGAGGGTGCCGTGGCGTTCGTGAAGTTCTATTACGACCGGATGAACGCCGCTTGGTCGGGACCTCAGCCATCGTTGCTTGAGGGGCTTTCGACGGCCGACTGTGGCACCTGTAGCAACCTCACTCAGCGGGCTAAGGACCTGAACGCGGCCGGTCAGAAGACCTCCGGGCCAGCAAGCAACATCGTGAACCCCGTGGTGGTGGAGGGTGCGACGACGTCGGATGTGTTCGTGGACTATGTGTACGAGCAGCAGCCCGTCTCGGTGCTGAACCCGGGCGGCGCGCCCGCCACCCAGCTCTCGGCACGAACGATTGCGTTGCGGGCTCTACTGCACTGGAGAGATGGCCGGTGGTACATGGCCGCGATTGGCGAGCGCTGATGAGGCGAGTTGCAGTTGCAGTCGTCGCAGTGCTGCTGTTAGGCCTCGGGCCGGTGGCTGCGGCTAATCCAACGCCCGATCTCGATGTGACTGCAAATCTGAGCGAGCAGGATCAGGACATAACTGTCGGCATGAGCAAGGCGCGCCTGGCGGAGCTGGGCGACGAGATGGTCGGCTCAGCCGCGCAGGTGGGCGACTTCGCCGGTCCGTGGTCCAAGTTTGGTGCTACGTCCCCGTGTAGCGATGCGCCACCCGGTCCCGCGGCAAGCGACGACATGTGTCCACGGGCCGTGAGCATGTGCGCCAGGAACAGCAGCCCTGAAGCGCTCGGTCCCGCGGTCTTTGTCTGGCGAGCGCTGGTTGACCGAGACGGCAACCCCGTCGATGGCAGCGCAAACCCGATTCCCGCACTGGTCTGGAGCAACATCGGCTTCACGTGTTTCCCCGCAGCTGTTCCGGGGGCAGCACCTACGCTCACGATGGAGATGATCCTCAAGCAGTTCCACGACACGAACTTCGCGCACCCGACGGTGAGTGTGCAGCCGGTGAACGGGCGGACCTTGGTCAACTTGCCGACGTATTTCGAGCTGAAGTGGCCGGAGGCCGGCTTCCAGCCAGACGAGGTCGACACAACAACGCTCATCGGGCGGCAGGTTCGGATCAAGCCTGCGCTGAAGCAGGCGGTCTATGTCTTCGGCGACGGCCAGTCGTTCGGTCCCACGACGAGCCTGGGCGGTCCTCACCCCACGGGCGACGTCACGCACACGTACAGGTCCACGGCCAATGCCCAGGTGCGGGTCGACGTCACCTACTCGGGTCAGTTCAGTGTCGACGGGGGGCCGTGGATCGACGTGCCGGGCGAGGCCACCGTCGCAGGTGACCCCTTCCCGCTCGAGGTTCTCGAGGCGCACGCCCAACTCGTCACCCGCTGACGAGGCCAGCCCCATCTTGGGTGTCGGGTTGAGGGGGTCAGGACCCCCTCAACCCGACACCCAAGGTCAGCCGCCTCTTGGCGGGACCCCACGGCGCCCTCGCCGCGCTCACCGCGCCGACAGACCAGTGCGCCCACGCAGACGCCCCACGGCTCCAGTGGCCTCGGAATCGCACGACTGCAGATTTTTGCGTTTCCTTTACGTTCGCGCCGATCGTGCGACCCACCCGACTCTCCTAGGGTCGAGGGGCCCCCGGCACACCGCTCGGGGGAACCCTGACGAAACGGAGACGACGACATGCGTGTGCAACGACGCACAGCAGCATCCACCGCCGCCTTGGCCCTCACCGTTCTGATCGCCACCAGCATTGCGGCCGCTCCCGCCCAGGCGGGCAACCCCAACAGCGCGCGCAAACTCGCCGATGCTGTCACCACCCAGGGCGTCATGCGCCACCTCGAGGCCCTCCAGGGCATCGCCGACGCCAACGACGGCAACCGCGGCGCCGGCACCTCCGGCTACGAGGCCTCCGGGGCCTACGTCGAGCAGCAGCTCCGCGCGGCCGGTTACAGCCCGCAGCGTCAGTACTTCGACTTCTTCTACGAGGAGGTCCACGCGACCAGCCTCACCGAGGTCGCACCAGGCAGCGGGCCGATCGAGAACAACCCGATGAGCTACAGCCAGGGCACCGGCCCCGGCGGCGTCACGGGTGAACTCGCCTCGCCGGCCGTCAACGTGCAGGGCTGTGACGCGGCTGCCTACGGTGGGGCCAACCTCACCGGCAAGATCGCGCTCGTCAGCCGTGGCACCTGCTCCTTCGCGCAGAAGGCACAGGTGGCCCACCAGGTCGGCGCCGCCGCCATCATCGTCTACAACAACGCCGCCGGCGCCCTCAACGGCACCCTCGGTGGAGTCGACCCGGCGACCGCTCCGGCCACAGGCGTCACGCAAGCGGTCGGTCAGTCCCTGCTCGCCAAGATGGCCAACGGCCCGGTGACGGTGAAGTTCGTCCTCGACAAGTCGATGGAGATGCGCCAGACCTTCAACATCACCGCCGAGACCAAGACCGGTGACCCCAACAACGTCGTCATGATGGGCGCCCACCTCGACGGCGTGCACGACGGCCCGGGCATCAACGACAACGGTTCCGGCACGGCTTCGATCCTCGAGACCGCGATCCAGCTCGGCAAGGCCAACAAGGTCAACAACAAGGTCCGTTTCGCGTGGTGGGGCGCCGAGGAGCTCGGTCTCCTGGGCTCCGAGCACTACGTCTACGACCTCGCCGAGAACAACCCGGCCGAACTCGCCAAGATCGCGACCTACCTCAACTACGACATGGTCGCCTCGCCGAACTACATCATCGGGGTCTACGACGCGAACGAGTCGACCTACACGGCGCCGGTCGACGTGCCCGAGGGCTCGATCCAGACCGAGAAGATCCTCACGGACTACTTCGACAGCATCGGTCAGCCCTGGGTCGACACCGCGTTCTCCGGTCGCTCCGACTACGCCGCCTTCATCGAGTTGGGCGTCGCATCGTCCGGCCTCTTCACCGGCGCCGACGGCAGCAAGACCGCCGACGAGGTCGCGAAGTTCGGCGGGACCGAGGGCATCATGTACGACCCGAACTACCACACCCCGCAGGACGACATCAACAACATCAACGCCGAGGCACTGGGCATCATGAGCAAGGCGATCGCCTTCTCGACCGGCACCCTGGCCTACGACACGTCGATGATCAACGGCAAGCGCAGCGCCGGCAAGTCCGGCAAGCCGCACCCCACCAAGGGCACGCAGATCGCGCCCGATGAGGCTGCCGCCTGAGGTTGTCGCACAGCGCAATTGACGTGGCCCCGGCTCGCAACGCGAGCCGGGGCCATCCCCTTTGTTCCGGTATGCCGTGTTGCCCGACCGCCGAAAGTGCACTATTGGCGGGTTCCGGTATGCCGTGGTGACCGACCCGCCGAAAGTGCACTATTGGTGGGTTCCGGTATGTCGTGGTGACCGACCCAGGGTCAGGCGACGATGGTCAGGATCTGCGTGATGACGATCTTGGTGACCATGGCCACCGGGTAGACGAGGGCATAGCCCAGGGCCACGCGCTCGTCGAAGCGCGAGGTCGAGTTGGCGAAAGCGAGGATCGCCGGCTGCGTCTGGGACCCGGAGATGAAGCCGGCCAGTCGAGGGCCACCGACACCGAGGAAGCCGCGCGAGATGACGAGCAGGGCCGCCGCGTGCACCGCCGAGACAACCGCGCCCGCAGCAATGATCTTGAGCCCGAGCGGGGTCTGCACCGCGGCGAGGAAGGCCGACCCGGCCCGGCCACCGGCATACGCGAGGAAGAGCAGGAGGCCGAGCTGCGTCAGCACCTCCGAGGCCTGGTGGGGGAGGGTCCAGACGACGCGACCCGTGCGCTGCAACCGGCCGAGCACGAGACCCACGACAAGGGGACCGGCGGCCGAGCCGAGGGTCATCGCGCCCAGCCCCGGGATGAGGATCGGCAGGGCCCCGAGCGCCAGTCCGATGGCCAGACCCAGCGCCAACCCGAGGGGGTTGATGTCGGCGGAGCCGTGCTCGGAGTCACCGAGATAGCTCGCCACGTCGTTCATCCGCTCACGGGGTGCGGCGACGCGGATCCGGTCGCCGGCCTGCAGGACGAAACCGTCGGTCGCGAGGAAGTCGTGGTCGGCCCTTCGCACCCGCGTGGGCCGAGCCTCGAAGGTGCTCCAGAGATCGAGGTCGCCCACCGTCCGACCGAAGAACCGCCTCTCCGACAATACGATCCGCCGGAAATCGACATCGTGCCGCTCCTCGTCCAGGCGCAGACCCGAGCGCCGCCCGAGTTGCTTGATGGCGTGCTCGACCGCCAGCGCCGGACCGACGGCCAGGACGCGGTCACCGGGCCGCAGAACCGTGTCCCCGTGTGACATGTCGATCTCCCCGTCACCCACCTGGTGTCGTGAGAAGAGCACCCGGCCGTGGGGTGTCCAGGTCAGTTCGCTGACCGTCAGGGGGTTGTCGTGGGTGACCTTGATCGTCGCGTTGACGATCGGCTCGGGCCCGGTCTCGTCATCGCTCTCGCGCGACGGCTGTCGGAAGCCCCACGCGGCCGCGGCCAGGAGGAAGGCGACGCCCAGGACATAGGTCATCGAGTAGGCCACGGTCGGCTCCGGAGCCCCCTCGAGCCGCTCGATCGCCGCGGCGAGGGCCGGGGTGTTGGTGTTGGCGCCGGCATACAAACCCGCGACCGTCCCGGCGTCGAAGCCCAGGACACGCCCGAGCACGCCGGCGAGCACGCCCACGCCCACGAGGGTCCCGAAGACCATGAGCACCGGTTTGGCCCCCGAGCGCAGCGAGGAGAAGAAGGACGGCCCGGCGACCAGCCCCACGCAGTACGCAAAGAGCGCCAGCCCGAAGGTGCCCAGGACTTCGGGGAGCGCAAGATCCTTGTGCCAGGCCGAGAATCCGAGAGCCGTGAAGAGCACCGCGGCGGGGCCGATCGAGATGCCGCGGACGCGAATCTGGCCCACGACGGTGCCGATGGCCAGGATGACGAAGAGCAGAAGGACCGAATGTTCGGCCAGGAACGTCCTCACGTCCACCAAGCGTAAACATCATGCGTAAGCGTTTCCACTGAGGCGGACCTCACGGCCTACGCTGGGTTCGTGCCCGAGCCGACCCCGAGCGAACCGCTGGTCCGGATGGCCGATGGGACGGTCAAGCAGGTCAATCCGCTCTCGGGCACCCAGGTGTGGACCGTGCCCGGGCGCGCCGACCGCCCGCTGCCCACGCTGGCCGGCAGCGATCGCCCGATCGACCACGGTCACGACGGCCGCTTCTGTGCGTTCTGCGAGCAGCGTTATCTCGACACCACCCCGGAGAAGGCTCGGCTCATCCGCGAGGGCCACGGCTGGCACACCCTGACCGGACTGACTGCCGAGGAGCTCTTCGACACGGTCGCGCAGTTCCGGCTCATCGCCAATCTCTTCGAGATCGTCTCGGTGGACTACTGGCGGCTCAACCACGGTCTGGAGTTCTCGGAGTTGGCGGTCGCGCGATGGGCGCACTACGTGAGCACCCCCGGCGGGCGGGCCCACCTTGACCATCTCCTCACCCTGCGCTCGCAGAGCAACGACCCTCGGTATGCCGCGGGCTCACCGCAGCGGCGGCGGCTCACCGAACTGGGGTTCTTCGGCGGCTTCCACGATGTCGTCGTCGCCCGTCGTCACCATGTCGACGGTGCGGAGCGCGAGGACCAATTGGCCGGGTCGGGGACGCTGACACCGGGCGAGCATCGCGAGTACATCGATTTCACCGTCGGGGCCATCGAGTGGATGTTCGAGATGAACCCGCTCATCCGCAATGTCGCGGCCTTCCAGAACTGGCTGCGGCCGGCCGGGGCGTCCTTCGACCACCTCCACAAGCAGGTCGTCGGCATCGATGCTCTCGGGCAGCGCCGCGAGGAGGAGATCGCCCGGCTGGCCAGCGATCCCGATCTCTTCCGTCACGCGATCCTCGAGCCCGTTGCCGAGCACCGCCTGCAGGTCGCCGAGACCGAGAGTGCGTTGGCCTTCATCGGGATCGGGCACCTCTTCCCGAGCATCGAGGTGTGGGCCAAGCGGATGGATGCCGCCCCGTGGGAACTCACGCCCGAGGAGCTCGACGGATGGTCCGACCTCCTGCATGCGGTCCACGTCGCGACCGGCCCGGCCGTCCCGACGAACGAGGAATGGCACTATCGGCCCCCCGAGGTCCGCGGACGCATCCCACTGCGGGCGATCGTCAAGTGGCGGATCAACACGCCGGCCGGCTTCGAGGGTGGCACCAAGATCCACATCAACACGATCGACCCGTGGACCTTGCGTGACCGCGTCCGCGTCGGCATCGAGACCGGCCTGGCCGGCGGTCTGGTGGCCGACACCGTGCGGCTCACGGGGGCTGTCGGTGGCGGCCCATAGGGTTGGTCACACCAGGTCAGAGGAGGTGAGCGCCGGATGCGAATGGACCACGCGTTGGCGATGGCGCGACGCCTGATGGCCGATCACGAGCTCCACGGCTGGACTGTCGTGGCCGATCGAGCCAAGACCCGGGCCGGCGTCTGCCGGTTCGGCAAGCGGCAGATCGGGCTCTCCCGTCCGCTGACCGAGCTGCACTCCGAGGAGGAGGTGCGCGACACGATCCTCCACGAGATCGCCCACGCACTCGTCGGCCCCGAGCACGGCCACGACCGCGTGTGGCGCGCCAAGGCGCGAGCGATCGGGTCCTCGGGCGAGCGGTGCGTCTCCCTCGACGCGCCACGGGTGGTCGGCGACTGGGTCGGCACCTGCCCGGCCGGACACACCTCGACGCGACACCGAGCCCCCCAGCGGGTGGCCACCTGCAGCCGGTGCTCACGTCGCTTCGACCTGCGCAACCTCATCCGCTGGCGCTATCAGGGCGCCTCGGTGCCCATGCCCGAGCGGTATGCCGCGGAGTTGCGACGGTTGCTCGGCCCCTCCGGCGACACGGTGGTCGCGGGGGCGCCGGAGCGCACCTTCGCGGTCGGGGACATCGTCGAGGTGGTCGCGCCCTCGTCGACCTGGCACGGGGCCGTCGGCGAGATCGAGTTCGTCGGCGCTGCGAAGTGTCAGGTCCGATTCGAGGGCGGTGATCTGCTGGCCGTGCCGGTCCCGGTCCTGCGGCTGGCCGACTCCCTGGCCAGTGAGGGCGTGAGCGCCTGAGCCACCTCCTCACGCCGCGCGGGTGTCTGCAGGATCACAACACCTGTGGTACTGGCCGGTAGTCTCACGGGTTCATCATGGACACGAGCCATGGAAACCAGTCATGCGTGAGTCCGATGAGTGAGGTGAGTGTGGTGACGCAGGTGCACGAGCGAGTGTGGACGGCCTACGGCCGCTCCTCCTGGGCGAGCAACCTCACCCTGCCCACGCCCAGCCGCGCGCTCGTGCTCGGTGGCGGCGGCGCCACCGGCATCGGCTGGCTCGGTGGCCTCATCATCGGCCTGCGCGAGCAGGGGATCGACCTGGGCACCGCCGACACCGTCATCGGCACCTCGGCCGGCTCGGTCGTCGGCACACACGTCGCCCTGCAGACACCGCTCGACCTCGCCTTCGCCCGCCTCCACGGTCGGGAGCCCCTCAAGCTCGGCCGGCTCGGTCTGGGGGATGCCGAGCGCTTTCTGCGGGGCGCCTTCGACCCGGGCCGCAGTCACGGCCGCGCCGTCATCGGGCGGGCGGCCCTCAAGGCCAGGACGGCGACCGAGGAGGAGTTCATCGACGTCGTGGCCGTCGACCTCAGGGACACGCCCTGGCCGAGCAAGCGACTCATCATCACGACGGTGGACGCCGTGACCGGCGAACTCACCCTCTTCACCAATGACAGTGAAGTGCCGCTGGATCGGGCCGTCGCGGCCAGCTGCGCCGTCCCGGGAGTCTTCCCCGCCGTGACGATCCGGGGTCGGCAATATGTCGACGGGGGAGTGCGCAGCGCCGCCAACGCCGACCTGGCGATCGGTCACGAACGCGTCCTCACCCTGGCGCCGATCCCGCTGGCCGTCCGCCGCTACGACCGGCCGGCGATCCAGACCAAGCGCCTGGGTCCGAGCGCGCGATCCCTGGTCATCGCCCCCGACCGCCGGGCCCGCGCGCTCATCGGCTTCAACCCGCTCGACATGAGCAAGGCCTCAGCCAGCGTCATGGCCGGCCGCGACCAGGCCGACCGCGTCGCCGAGCGGGTCGCGGACCTCTGGCAGTGAGCGCGGCATACTGCGCGGGTGAGGTCACGCCGGAGTCGCAGTTGGGCGGTCCTGATCGCCGGCCTGCTCGTCGTCGGCCTCGCCGCCTGGTTGCTTCGCCGGGAGAACCCAGGGCCTGACGCCGCCCCCACCCCGTCACCCGACGCGGGTCGTCAGAACGGCTGGGCGGCCCGCTGGACCATCGACGGGGACACCCTCGACATCGAGCGAGACGGTCAGGTGGTCCGGCTGCGCCTGCTCAACATCGACGCACCCGAGCGACGCACCGCCGACCACGGACCCCAGTGCCTGGCCGAGGCCGCGACCACCCGCTTGATCGAACTCGCCCCTCGCGGCACCGAACTCACCATCCTCACTGCGGGGCAGGACCGTTACGGCCGCACCCTGGGTGAAGCCTGGCTCCCGGACGGCCGCATGCTCGGCGCCGAGATCGTCCGCTCCGGGTTGGCAGCCCCGGTCACGATCGGCGGTCAGGACACCTTCCGCGCCGAGATGGACGTGGCCCAGGCCGAGGCCGCCGCGAACGCGCGCGGGCTGCATGACCCCAAGGAGAACTGCTCACTCCCCGCGCACGTCGTGTCCCTCGAAGGGCGAGCACACGGCATACCTCCCGAGGACGCCGCTGGGAGGGGAGCGCTGTCGACCGACGCCGCCACCGTCCTGGCCGACCTGACCAGCCCGCGCCCCCTCGCGGGCGTTGCAGCCCTCACCGCTGCCGAGCGCGACGACCTGGTCACGCGCACCCGTGCTGTGCTGGCGGCAATCCAGAAGTAGGCTGGCCGGGTTCCCTGCTCACCGAAGGAGAAGCGCATGTCCGACGGCCTCGCCGGTGTCGAAGGCACCGAGTTCCACATCGAGATCACCGAGAGGTATGCCGCGCACAACTACCACCCGCTGCCGGTCGTCCTCGCCTCGGGCGAGGGTGCGTGGGTCACCGACGTCGACGGCAACCGATACCTGGACTGCTTGGCCGGCTATTCGGCGCTCAACTTCGGGCACTCCCACCCGCGCCTGGTCGCCCGTGCCCAGCAGCAGCTCGGCACCCTCACCCTCACCAGCCGCGCCTTCTTCAACGACCAACTCGGCCCCTTCGCCCTGGCGCTCTCCGAGCTCACGGGCAAGGAGATGATGCTGCCGATGAACTCCGGCGCCGAGGCGGTCGAGACCGCGCTCAAGGTCAGCCGGAAGTGGGGCTACCAGGTCAAGGGCGTCCCCGAGGACCAGGCGAACATCATCGTCATGGAGGGCAACTTCCACGGCCGGACGACGACGATCATCTCGTTCTCCGACGACAAGGTCGCGCACGACAACTACGGCCCCTACACGCCCGGTTTCCGTGCGGTGACCTATGGCGACATCGAGGCGGTGCGCGCTGCCGTCGACGAGCACACCGTCGCCGTTCTCTTCGAGCCGATCCAGGGCGAAGGCGGCGTCGTCATCCCGCCGGAGGGCTTCCT
>Ga0209570_1001392_pt1 | contig 13472 bp, 14 predicted proteins | sample EBPBio172007_DNA_FD_185861 | JGI IMG/M metagenome (GOLD analysis project Ga0209570, IMG submission 185861) | Wastewater treatment Type I Accumulibacter community from EBPR Bioreactor in Madison, WI, USA - Reactor 1_9/17/2007_ DNA (SPAdes)... | ecosystem: Engineered > Bioreactor > EBPR >... | reverse complement strand
CAATGATGCACGATGTGTACCGCGAGCTTGTCACCGTCGATGAACATGTCCCATCCGCGATGGCCGTCCTTCGAGGCATCGCCCATGCGGGAAATGAGCGCGCCGTTTCCGGTGTTCGCGTTGCCGGTCTTCAAACGGAGATTCACCCACATCGATGCGGAGAAACTCTGGTTCCACTCGTAGTCGCCCATTCCGGGCATCGGCAGGTTGGACGCGATGTCCATGCGCATCGTCGGCCAATACCAAACGCTCTCACCCCATACGAGCGGGTTGGTGTCCGCCTTCCACGTCGGGATGGCCGAACCGGGCGCGGAGTTTTTCACCACATCGCCGTTCCCCTCGTCGAGCCGCAGGCGGAGATCCAGCGCGTCGCTGGAAACGGGTGCGGGTTTCCTGCCGGAGGCGAGCCATTGTTTGAAAAGCGTCGGCGATTCGCTCCGGCGTTTCTGATAGAGCGCGGCGGCTTCGGACCGGCGGGCCACCGCCGCGTCGAACTCCGCTTGTTTCTCCGCCGGCGGCAAACGCAGCACGGGAGCGCTGTCCGCCGCGTTGTCGTCCCACGGCTTGTCCGTCGTGTTGTTGAAAAACGCGCCCAGCGAATAGAAGTCCTTCTGTCCCGTGGGATCGAACTTGTGATCGTGACACGAAGCACAACCGACCGTTAGACCGAGAAACGCGGCGCCGAATGCTTCCGCGCGATCGCGCACGTTGTTCACCTGGATTTCTTCCGGAATGGTCCCGCCCTCGTTGGTGGACACATTGCAACGCACATAGCCGGTGGCGATCCACGTGTCCGCGGTCTTCGCGGGAATCAAATCACCGGCGAGTTGTTCGCGGACGAATTGATCATACGGCTTGTTCGCGGCGAACGAACGGATCACATAATCGCGGTACGGCCAGATTGACCGCACGTTGTCGAAGTGCAGCCCGTGGGTATCCGCGTAACGCGAGTAATCCAGCCAATAGCGCGCCCGATGCTCGGCATAAGCGGGCGAGGCGAAGAGTTTCTCGAGATAGGCCCGGTAAGCCGCATCCGAAGGATCCTTTGCAAAATCCTCCACATCCTTCGCATCTGGCAGCAAGCCGGTGAGATCGAGCGATGCGCGGCGTATCAACACGCGCGGGTCCTCCGGCTCTTGGATTGATAACGAATGCTGTGCGAGTTTCTCCTGCACGAACGCATCCACCGGGTTTCTAACAAGATCCGGTTTCGTCACATTCGGAACCACCGGTCGTTGCGGCGGGATGAAGGACCAGTGTTCCTCATAGACCGCACCTTGATCCACCCAACGCTCGATGAGCGCGATCTCCTCCGGCGTCAGGTGATTATGCCCCTTCGCCGGCGGCATGACTTCGTCCGGATTCTTCGATTTGATCAACCTCACCAGCAGCGAGGCTTCCGCGTCGCCTTTGACGATCACCGGCTTGCCATCCTTGCGGTTCTCGAAGGCGAACTTCTCGCGATCCAAGCGCAGCGGCTCCTTCTTCGGCTCGCGCGTTCCTGAGTCCGGACCGTGGCAGTGGTAGCAGTTCTCCGAAAGGATCGGTTGGATCGATTCATTGAAGGAAACAGCCGCATCACCTCCCCGTTCTGCCGCCGGTTTGGCGGGCGACGCCACGCGCTCACAGCCCGCAAGCATGAGCCCGCAGGTCGCAGGAATGAGGTAAACCGCCGATTTCATCGATCCCCCGATACTCACGATCTGCGCCGAACGTTTCCAATCCCCCTAAAAATGTAGGGCGCGACGACGGGAACTCCATGCCCGCCACGCTTTCGCGGAATGGACAGGCGGGCCCGTTTCCCACAAAAAATGCAGCCAGTGATGAACGGGTTTCGATTGATCGCAGTGGTGGGTGGCAGCGGCTCCGGCAAAAGCTGGCTGGCATCCTGGCTCGGCGCGGAGCTCGGTGGATCGGCCGCTCATTTGTGCCTCGATGATTTCTATCAGGACTTCGGCCACCTGCCGGAGCACCAGAGGGACGGCGTGAACTTCGATGACCCCGCGGCGATCGATTGGGAATGCCTGCGCGGCGTGATCGGCTGCCTCGATCGCGGCGAAACGGCGCGGATTCCGCAGTATGACTTCACCACGCACCTGAGGAAACCGGTGACCCGGGCGTTTGAAAATTCCGGCCTGGTGGTGATGGAGGGATTGTGGCTGTTGCATCCGGAGTGGTTGCGCGAAAAAATCTCGGTCAGCATTTTTGTGGAGTGCCCGGAAGACGAGCGGCTCCGCAGGCGCATCGAGCGCGATGTTTTCGAACGCGGACGGACCGAAGCATCCGTCAGGCGGCAGTTCTTCGAACACGTCAAACCCATGCACGACCGCTTCGTGGAACCTCAGCGTGACACGGCCACCCACCGCGTGAACTCACCGATGGAGCCACACGAACTCGCCGGTCTGCTGCGGGAGTGCACCGAGTGCCTGCGGCAGCGGATTGAACAACCGCATCTGGCAGAACTGCGCACGGGTAACTGATTCGCGAATCTGGAGCATGATCCAGCCCGGATCGCCCACGCCATCGGACAACCACCAGGATCGGCAGGCCACGATTCGTATTTCCATCTCGACTTCCGCATGTCGCGTCGCTGGGATGACATGAGATTTTTATGAAACCCTCGCATTATCTCGCCCTTGGAGTTCTCGCTGTGGCTGCCGCGTTTCTCGCAGGACGATGGACCGCCCCAGGGGAATCCAAAGTTGGATTCCCGGCTGAAAACGGAATGCAAACATCGAACCGCACGCGGGAGCGAATCGAACCTCGCCCGACAGCTCTCAAGTCCGCCGCGGAACGCTCCGCCGGGATGAACCGCTATTCCGAACAGACCGCGCGGCGCATGACTTCAAAGCAGCGCCTGGATTTGTTAGGAAAAGGCGCGCTGGTCTATGACGGAGGCAAACAGGCCGAGATGCTTTGCGGCGTGATCAACGCACTGACGAAGGAAGAGATGCAAACCGCCATGGACCTGCTCGCTCAGGCACAGGACGGAGGAAACGCCTGTGCCCAGATCGTTTGGGACACGCTCTGGAAACAATGGGGCCGTGTGGATCCCGTCGCGTGCATCAAGTATCTCAATGCGACACCCAACAGCAAGTCGCGCTCGGATGCGAGGCACGTCATGGAAGGATGGCTCGAAACGGATGCGGACGCCGCCCTTGCCTGGGCCAAGGACGCGAAAAACACCCGACTCGATGCGGCGGCCGCCGCAATGGCCATGACTTGGAATTCCGGTGGTGATCTCAAACAACTCGGTGAGGCGATTCTGTCAAGACCACCCGGCGACAAGGCCGCCAGGGACTGCATGTGGGACTACTTTGATCTCGCAAGCCTTAGCAAAGACAGCCCCACCGCAGGGCGGATCTATGATGATCTGCCGCCCGGCTTGAAGGAAGCAGCGTGGCCCGTAACCCTGCAGCGGCTCACCTACACGGATCCACAATCGGCGAAGGACTGGCTCCAACAACACGCCAACGAACCCGGACACAGCTATCTCGAAGCAGGACGCTTGGTTTACGATCTCTCCCGCAAGGACCCGGAAGGCACCGCCAAATGGGCGGCCGGGCTTCCAATCGTCCTGGGTCAAGACCAACACCCGGCTTCGATCGCCATCAGTCGCTGGATGCAGTCCGACCCGCAAGCGGCCAAAGCGTGGCTGGCCACCCTGCCCCAGGATTCACCTTGGGCGGGAATGAATGTTTCGGAGTGATTGCCGACAAATCGAATGTTTCCCGGAAAATGAATGAACAGCACAAGCATTCAAAAATTCGCAGAATCGTCGCGTGTATCCTTGTGATCCTTTCCCTTGCATCTTCCATCGTGAGTTCGCACCGCGTGAATCATGCAGGGGATTCGATTCGTCGATTGAGCCAAGCCTCAGGAGAACTGGGCAAATGGGAGGCATTGAACCCCAATACCGGAGATTCGGACGGCACGAGTCAGCGTATTCAACGGATGGATAGTCACAAGGAGGCTTGGCTTGGCCTCTCTCTGCGCATCGGTGGAATCGGCATTTGGTGCTTCATTGCGGCCTTGTTTGCGGGATTGGCGATCGGTGTTCTTCTTTGGGATTTGAAGGTCTCGATGTGAACGACGCGGGCTGTCGGGCTCACTGAAGCGGGTTTTGAGTGGTATGTGAACCAACTCCCATCAGTGGTAGGAGTAACTGACCGAAAGCCCGCTCTCGAACACGGGTTCCGGTGAATCCATTTTCTCGTCGCCCAATGTGACTCCGTAAATCGATTGGCCCTTCAAGGGCACGAGAATCACCCACATCTTGCCGCTTGGGGTCTTGTGCCTGGACATTCCGCCGCACCCTCCCGTTCCGATGATGCGGCGATCGAAGTCGACCAGCAATTCCCCCTGCGAAACGAAGAACAAACGGGGATTGTCCCGGCTGACATACACCGCTCCGTTCACATTTCCTCCATCCACGGCCAATGGAATGTCAGTCTGCAGAAACTCGATGCAGGTGTTCTTGCTCCGGCTGTAGCCGAGATTCCTGAGCAAACTGTTAGTCCAGCCGCCGAGCGCGGCGGAGTAATCGCAGGTTTTGAAATGGTCCGGAACGGAGAAGGAATATTTCCGATCAGGCGGTATTTCGGATATTTTGGTATTTGGCCGGTCGCAAGCGGCGATGGCAATCGCTGCCAGTGACAGAAGACAACTTTGAAGAATCGATTTCATCGAAGCGGAGCTTCTCTTTGCCCGGGGTCAAACGACCGCAACCTGATATGCATCCTCGTAGATGATGTTTGCGAGCGACTCCGCGGATTGCTCCGCGATTCCGACTCCGTATTTGGCCGCGAGAGTATGATAGAATCCCAGCCGGGTCTTCATTTCCTGGGTGAGTGCGTTCCGCTTGAACCAGGTGACGGCCTTGTCCGGATTGCCCTCGGCGTAGAAGGGGGGAATCGGCAGGTTCGCCTCGAACCATTCACGGTGGCTCCAATATTCCGCGGCCTCCTCATCGGTCACCCGTTCGTCCCTTATCAAGTGCCAGACGGCTACGAAGATTCCATATCGTTCTCCGGTGTAAGGGCTGATGTCTTGTGAATGAAAGCGGAGGTAGGCCATGTTGGTTGAAACGGATTTGATTCAAAACTCCCCCACGCATTCCGCCAGCGAGCGGAAGACCCGGTCCGCTGGGGAGAAGTCGAGGCAGGCGGTGACGCGGTTCGGCACGATCCAGACGGACATGCCAGCCTCCTTGGCGGCTTTGAGGCCGTTGAGGGAGTCTTCGATGACGAGGCAGTGTTCCGGGGCGACGCCGAGGCGTTCGGAAGCTGCTAGAAAAAGGTCCGGCGCGGGTTTGATGCGCGGGGCGTCTCCGCGGCAGACGGTGGTTTGGAAGTGATGGGTGAGGCCGAGTTTTTCGAGCCAGCCATCCACCCACTTGTGCGAGGAACTGGAAACGACGGAGGTCGGCATGACGATGGAGCTTAGTTTCTCAAGTAGCTGCGTCACGCCGTGCATGGCGCCTTCGTGATCGAGGTCCTTCATGATCTCCTCCTGACGGCGGGCGTCGAGGTCGTGCCAGTCGAAGGCCTGACCGGTGAGTTCCTCAAGGTGGGTCTTGGGCGACCAGGTGTTGAAGTCCGTGCCGATGCAGCGGGTGTAGATCTCCAGCGGAAGGTGCTGGCCGTGGGCCTCGAAGGTGCGTTTCCACGCCTGATAGATCGCCCACTCGGTGTCCACCAACACGCCGTCGAAGTCAAAAAGAACCGCGGAAAAGGCCATGGCGGTGAAATGGCGCGGCGGCGGCGATCCGGCAAGCCAGATGTGAAGGGGCGGGATTTCAAGTTGAACCGCCGGACTTCATGGAGGATGTTCGCGATTGTGAAAACGCGCATGGTTTCCCGAATTCTGGTCCCGCTGTGGATGCTCCTCGGCGGCTTGGTTTCCGCGAAGAGCCCGGTCCCGTATGATCTCCAGGAGGGGGACATCCTGTTCAGCAGTTCGGCGTATGGCCAGGGCTCGGCGATCATCGCGGCGACGGGATCGCCTTACACGCATTGCGGCGTCGTGTTCCGGCAGGAGGATCGGCTGATGGTGCTGGAGGCGGTGCAACCGGTGAAGGTTTCCACGGTGGCGGACTTTTACTCGCGCGGCAAAGCGGAGTCCTTCGCGGTGAAGCGGTTGAAATCCCCGGTGACGCCCGCGGGCTATCAGAAGGCGCGGGAGTGGGCGGCGAAACAGGTAGGGCTCAACTACGACGCGCGCTTCCTGTGGGGCGATGACCAGATGTATTGCTCGGAACTGGTGTGGAAGATCTTCAAACAGGCGGGCGTGGAGCTTTGCGCGCTGAAAAAGTTCAAGGACTACCAACTGGACCGCCCCGAGGTTCGGCGGATCATCAACGAGCGCTTCGGCGGCATGGAAAACGTTCCGATGAACGAAAAAGTGGTGGCTCCTTCCGATCTAGCGGAATCCAAACTGCTCGTGGACGTGCCGAAGGTGAAGAAGGGATAGCTTTCAGATTCCGAACTCCGAAAGAATCACCCGATGCACATCCGCCGCGGTGGCGACGGGGGTGTTCGTTCCTAACAAAACCGGGCGTTCGTTGTCCGGCACCTTGTCCCGTCCGTGGGATCCCTTCACCAGCGCGGCATCGAGCGGGATCACCTCCAACAAGCCACGCAGGCCGAGTTTTTTCTTCAGGAGAAATTTCGCGATGGCGAGCTTGGGTGCCTTGATCGCGGGATCGATGAACAGCTCGCAGGGGTCGTATCCGGGCTTGCGGTGGATGTCGATGCAACGGGCGAAGTCCGGGGCGAGCGCGTCGTCGTTCCAGAAGTAGTAGGTGAACCACGCGTCCGGTTTGGCGATGGCGATGAAGTCCCCGCCGCGGACGGTGGCGATGCCGGGGCCCCAGATTTCTTGCGGATCGCGGATCTCGTCGATTTCCGGCACACCTTCTAACAAGGCGCGGACCTCGTCGCGGATCGAGGGATCGTTGACGTACACATGGGCCGCCTGGTGATCGGCCACGGCGAAGGCGCGGCATCCTCCATAATCGAGCGTTTCGCGGCCGAGTTCGTTCTTGAGCGAGAGCCAGCCTTTCGCTCGGAACAAACGGTTGAGGTGAATCGGCCTGCTAACCGGCGAGATGCCGTATTCGGAGAGGACGAGCACCTTGACTCCGCGTTTCTGATAGAAACCGATGAGATCTCCGGCGACGCGGTCGATGGCGGCGAGCTCGGTGGGGATGTTGGAAGCGCCGGGGCCGTCCTTCTGGAGCGAATAATCGAGGTGGGGCAGATAGACGAGGCTGAGGGTGGGCGCGTGTTTCTCCTCCACCCATTTCGCGGAGGCGGCGATCCATTCGGACGAGGCGATGCCGGCGGCGGGACCCCAGAAGGAGGGAAAGGGGAAGTCGCCGAGGTCGCGCTTGAGCTCGTCGCGCATGGACATCGGCTGGGTGTGGACGTCGAAGACCTTGCGTCCGTCCGCCGGATAAAGCGGGCGCGGGGTGATGGAGAAATCCGCGCTGGAGTGCATGTTGTACCACCAGAAGAGCTTGGCGCAGGTGAAGCCGGGGATTTCACGGCGGAGCTTGTCCCAGAGTTTTTCGCCGCGGACGAGGTGGTTGCTTTGTTTCCAGAAGCGGACTTCGGCGGACTCGCGGTCATACCAGCCGTTGGCGACGATGCCGTGATCGGAAACGGGCGCGCCGGTGACGAGCGAGGACTGCGCGGTGCAGGTGACGGCGGGAAACTCGGGGGCGTAGGACTGGCGGCCGTGGGTTTCCGCGAAGGACGAGAGGGCCGGCGTGTGCGGACCTAACAGAGACTCGGAAAGTCCCACGATGTTGAGCACGGCGAGGCGCATGGGATGGATTCCGCTCCATCCATTGGCCGCTGGCAAGAGCGGATGAAAAACGAAAGCCCGCCGGAGTGGCGGGCTTTCTGGGTTTTTATGGACTACTGCGGAACCGTTACTTGGAAGGCGGGATGTCTTTGAAGTCCTCCGGCACTTTGGAAATGATGAAGGAGACGACTTCGGCGATTTGTTTGGGGCTGAGTTTCTGGCCCCAGGCCTCCATCTTGGCGTTGTTGTGGCCGGTGCTTTCGGGAGGCGAACCTTTGTTGATGAGGTTGAAGAGGTCCATCGGCTTGCCGCCGAATTTCCATTGGTGGTCGGTGAGAGGCAGGCCGGGCAGCGGGACCTTGGTGTTGGCCACGGTGAGGGCGGCGGAAAGGTCATCGCCATGGCAGGCCTTGCAGTTCGCCATGAAGGTTTCCTGTCCGGCGCTCACGCGGCCGGAATCGGTGGCCCACTGGTGGACGAGGGTGGAGTCATCGAGAGAGGCGAGTGTTTTCTCCAGCTCGGCCTCTTTCATTTTCTGCACGGCGACGATTTCCGCGGTGACCATCTCCTGGGAGGTCTTGAAGACGCCGGTGTGGTAGTAGAGGACCCAGTAGACGATGAACCAGACGACCGCTCCGTAGAAGGTGAACAGCCACCAGTTCGGGAGTTTCTGGTCGTACTCCTGGATGCCGTCATACTCGTGTTCGCGCAGGATGACCTCGCCTTTTTCTTTCGCGAAATGACCGCGTTTTGGTTCTTGGCTCATGGGGTTTCAGGATTGGGATTTGTCGGAGGAGGAATCATCAAGGGGCATGGATGCCATGCGGTCCCGGTCTTTCCGCCCGAGGCGCAGGGCCCGGACGGTGATGACCGCGAAGATCACGAAGAAGATGAAGAAGGAGATGAAGGGCAGGATGGTGGCCCACTCTTCGACGATCACCCGCTTGAACATGATGTTAGGTTGGTTTTGAGGGTTGGGGATCAGTTGTTGGAAACCGATTTGCGGTAGGAGTCCGGATTGAGCGGCATCGGTTTGCCGGGAGTCGCGCTCTTCTGTTCCTTGTAGGTCCCGAGTTTCTGGACGTAGGCGATGAGGGCGACGACTTGTTTGTCCGCAAGGTAGTTGCGCAGATCGTCACCCTTGAGGTTTTCCTTGCCGGGCAGATAGACACCCGCGGCGACGAGGGATTTTGCGATTTCCTGAGCCTGGGTCTCCACCTTGTCGGTGATCTCATGCTTGTTCATGATCGGCCATGGGATTCCGAGTTTGACCTGGGTGGCGATCTTGCCGGGCAGGGCCTTCACGTCGGTCTTGTTTTCGAAGAGCCATGGGTAGGCCGGCATGTTGGATTTCTCCCCGGAGATGAGGCGTGGATTGAGGAAGTGGTTGAAGTGCCAGTCGTTGCCGCGTTTGCCGACGCGCATGTATTTGGCTTCGGCGGCGAGCGGCCCGCCTTCGCGGGCGAGGTCCGGACCGGTGCGCTTGGAGCCCCACTGATAGGGATGGTCGAAGAGCGGCTCGGCGAGGTGCGAGTAGTCGTCCGCCACACCGGCGCGGCCGTAACGCATGACTTCCGGTTTGAGCGTGCGGATCATCTGCGAGTGGCAGTTGTAGCAGCCTTCGGAGACGTAGATGTCGCGGCCGGCGAGTTCGAGCGGCGTGTAGAGTTCCTGCAAGCGGCCTTCCACGTTCTTCTCGCGGTTGACGATGAGCGACGGAATGATCTGCACGGCTCCGCCGACGGCGACGGCGACGAAGACGAGTACGGTGAAGGGCAGGTAGTTTTCGATGAGGCGTTCGTGCCAGTTGACCCACTTGTCCTTGTTGCCGCGGAAGGCGGAGACCGCCTTGATGGCGAGAAGCGCGGAGACGACGAGGGCGGCCTTGTCCGCGTGTGGCGGCAGGAAGAACCAGAGGATGACGAAGCACAACGCGAGGACGATGTGAGCGATGGGATCGTTGAGCAGGGCTTCGCCGAAACCCATGCCGTCCTTTTGTTTGCGTTCGAGCAGGGTGACCTCGACGGTTTCATCATGCGGGGCTCCGGAGCGGGCAGTCATGAAGATGTTTACGCCGCAGAGGATGAAGCCGAGCAGGAAGAGGAAACCACCGAAGGAGCGCAGGCCGTAGAAGATCTGGATGCTGTCGAGGGTTTCGAGGAATTCATATTTCAGCGTGGTGCCGCCCGGGGCCACCTCGTTGAGCATGAGTCCCTGCATGATGCCGGCGCACCACATGGCGACGACGTAGAGGAGGATGCCGACCATGCCGACCCAGAAGTGCATGTTGGCGAGGGAGGTGGACCAGAGTTTGGTTTTCCAAAGGCGCGGGGCTAGCCAGTAGAACATGCCCGCGGCCATGAAGCCGTTCCAACCGAGGGCTCCGGCGTGCACGTGGCCGATGGTCCAATCCGTGTAGTGGGAGAGGGCGTTGACCGCTCGGATGGAAAGCAGCGGACCTTCGAAGGTGGCCATGCCGTAGAAGGTGACACCGGCGGCGAGGAACTTGATCACCGGATCGGTGCGGAGTTTGTCCCAGGCGCCGCGCAGCGTGAGCAGACCGTTGAGCATGCCGCCCCAGGAGGGAGCCCAGAGCATGAGGGAGAACAGCATGCCGAGCATTTGCAGCCAGCGCGGCAGGGCGGTGTTCAGCAAGTGGTGAGGACCCGCCCAGATGTAGATGAAAACGAGCGACCAGAAGTGGACGATGGAGAGTCGATAGGAATACACCGGGCGGTTCGCCGCCTTCGGCAGGAAGTAATACATGATGCCGAGGATCGGCGTGGTGAGGAAGAAGGCGACGGCGTTATGGCCGTACCACCATTGCACGAGACCGTCCTTGAGGCCGCCGAAGATCGGATAGGAATGGGTGAGGGATGTCGGCAGCGAGAGGTGGTTGACGATGTAGAGCATCGCCACGGTGACGATGGTGGAGATGTAGAACCAGAGGGCGACGTAGAGGCTGGGCTCGTTGCGTTTCGCCAGGGTGATGATGAAGTTCAGTGAGAAAACGACCCAGATGACGACAACGGCGATGTTGATCGGCCAGATCAGCTCGGCGTATTCCTTGCCACGGGTGAAGCCCATGGGAAGCGTGATGGCCGCTGATACAATGATGAGCTGCCAACCCCAAAAGTGGATGGCGGACAGGAGATCCGAGGCCATCCGGCATTTGCAGAGCCGCTGGGTGGAGTAATAGACGCCGGCGAACATCATGTTTCCGACGAAGGCGAAAATCACCGCGTTGGTGTGCAGAGGGCGCAGGCGGCCGAACGTGAGGAACGAAATCCCGTCCGCTTTGATGGCTCCTCCGGTGATGGCTTCGAGAAACTTTCCGTTCATCTGCCACCATGAGAGCTGCGTGGCGATGATGACTCCGACGAGCATTCCGATCACGCCCCAGAAGATGGAGGCGATCATGAACCGGCGGACGGACTTGTCGTCGTAGGTGATGGTGGTGGTCATGGGCGTTGGGGTTGGAGAGGAGTATTGGGTTCGGGTGAGGAGACGGTTGTTTGATCCAGATCGAGGGGCAGCAGGGAGTCGCGCTCCGGGCTGGACCTGCGGGCGCGGCGGATTTCAAACGCGAAGCACGCGATGAAGATGCCGGCGAGGCAGGAGGAGATGAGGATGGTCAGAGCGAGGACACTCATGCGGAGGGTGGGGAGGGAAGCAGGGCTTGTGTTGTCGTTCTTAGCGCGGATTCTCAAATGCCGCGCATATTTTAGCGGATGTCCCGAATGGAGGAGTCCCGCCTGCTTTCGCAGTGCAGCCATTCGAGAAACACGTCACCGATGATGGGTGGGATGCTTTTCGCATCGAGAAGCGCCGGATTGAGGATGATGTGGCAGGGTTGCTTGATGTCCTCGGGCTTTCCGATGCCGGCGTGGAAGGTGTTTTCCAGATCGAGTTCTTCGACGGTCACGTTGCCGGAGCGGAAGACGACGTGCCCGCGCTGGCCGAGGGCGCTGAGGGTTTTGTGAAACTCATCCGCCGGATCCGCGCCCTCCTCCAGCTCGTCCATGCCGAGTAGTTGCCGGTGGTTGGCGTCTCGGGAGATTTTGGAAACGAGCTCGTCCGTCGCGGGCAGCCAGCGACCGTCTCCATCATCATCATATTCGTTGAGATAGGCGGCCACTTCCGGGATCAGGCTTGCGCCGGACTTCTGTCCGTCGAAATGAAGGATGATGGCACAGGCGGAGGTCTTGCTGGATGGTTCCGCAAGAAGCCATTGGTGGAAGACGGAGAGGGAGATCGAGGCGGTCATGGAACGGGTGCGCGATTCGAGCGTGAATGTGCCCGGTCCCTCATCATGGCGCTCCGCATTCCGTGGCGAAGGATGCGCGGATTCTCCGCGTCTTGAAACCGCTGGAATCCGCATATTTTGCGGGTTTCGGCGCTGTTAGGCGATCCGGATTCCGCGCTCCTCCAGCCGGATCAGACGTTTCCTGAAAAGCGCTCCCACCGCTTGTTTGAAGGTGCGCTTGCTGACGCCGAGTTCCTCGTGAATCTCCTCGGCGGAACTTTGATCGCTGATCGCCCAGTAGCCGCCGCGCGCGTCCAGTTCTGATAGAATGCGCTCTTCAAGTCCCTCGACCTTCGCGCGGCCAGGGGCGTGGAGGGTGAGGTCGATCTTGCCGTCCTCTCTAACGGTTTCCACATAGCCCTTGGTCTTCTCGCCGGGTTGCAGGGCCTGGAATACCTTCTCGTGAAACAGCAGGCCGCTGTGCGCGCCGTTGACGATGGCTTTGTAGCCGAGCACGGTCTTTCCGAAAATCGTTAGATTCACCTCATCGCCGGGTTTCAATGAATGCGGCGTGCGATCCAGATGCCGCGAGATCCGCGTGGAGGCGATGATGCGCTCGGACGTTTCATCCACGTCGACGTATACCAGATAGGATTTGCCCGGTTCCATGCGGCCCTTTTGCTCGCGGAACGGGACTAACAGATCTTTCGGCAGCCCCCAATCGAGGAACGCGCCGACGCCGGTGACCGCCACGCATTTCAACCGCGCGAATTCGCCGGGCATGGCTTTGGGTCTCATCAGGGTGGCCACCGGACGGTCCTCGGAATCCGTGTAGATGAACACGTCGAGAAACGCGCCGATCACATTGTCCTTCGGCACCTCGCGGTGGGGCAGCAGCACCTCGCCGAGATCGCCGCCGTCCAGATAGAGCCCGAAGGATTTCTCGCGGAGGATTTTCAAGGATGCGCGCTCGCCGATTTTCGCCACGCCCGCAGCGTCTCGCGGATCGCACCGTTAGTCGATGGATTTCATCCGGGCGCATGGAAACGAAAACGGGCGGCCTCGTGAGAAGCCGCCCGTTTGGAGAAATCCCGGTTGCCGGGTGAAACGATCAGTGCTCGTAGCCTTGCTCGCCGTGTTCGGCGAGGTCCAGACCGGCCGTTTCCACTTCCGGATCCGGACGCAGGCCGAGCACCGCCTTGATGGCGAACGCGATGACCGCCGTGGCCACCACGCTCCACACGATGGTCAGACCCACCGCCTTGAATTGCTCGAGCAGCAGGCCGTCCTTGAGCGGACCGACCACCGAGTTGGCCTTCTCGTCGGCGAAGATGCCGGTGAGGATGGCTCCCAGGGTGCCGCCCACGCCGTGCACGCCGAAGGTGTCCAGCGCGTCGTCATAACCCAGCAGTTTCTT
>Ga0209570_1001390_pt1 | contig 13498 bp, 11 predicted proteins | sample EBPBio172007_DNA_FD_185861 | JGI IMG/M metagenome (GOLD analysis project Ga0209570, IMG submission 185861) | Wastewater treatment Type I Accumulibacter community from EBPR Bioreactor in Madison, WI, USA - Reactor 1_9/17/2007_ DNA (SPAdes)... | ecosystem: Engineered > Bioreactor > EBPR >... | reverse complement strand
CCAAACATGGCTCCACCATCAAGGGCAATATAGCCTGCTTCCAATACTTTTACCGAATATTTGCCTATTCTCATCACTTTTCTTTATTTTATGTAGCACAAAAATAATAAAATCATAAATCGTTTTCCTCCTGTTTTTTTAGAGGTCCATTTAATTGAAGAAACCAGAAAAATTTGATGTTATAATAGCCGGAAGCAGTTTGGCAGAATTTTCTGCCGGTATAGTGCTGCAAAAGTTCTTTGGCAAAAATACTGCCATAGTAACCGGAATAGATAACAACAAAAGTTCACAATCAATCGATTTTTTATCCGCTTCTTTGTTCACCGGTCAGATGGAACCTGATAGCTTTATCAGGAAAATTTCCAACTATCTTACCGACAATAAACTCGGCTGGGAAAAACTTCCCTCTGTTTATGAACGCCATTTTTATCCCAAATGGAGGTTAAATCTTTCCGACAATCTTGCAGCCTACATGGGAGAGCTAAAAAAACTTTTCCCTAAAGATAAAGGCAATATAGATATTTATTTTCGGGATATCCAACATGCTGCCGATTATACCAGTTTTTTCCTGCTTCGTTTTATTCTTCCTCCAATTCTTCACCCGGTCAGTGAAAGATTTTTTGCAACAGGGAAAAAGTTTGCAACCCTCTCCGTTGAAGAATTTATCGATTCATTCTCACAAGATAAAAACCTGAAAACAGCCTTGAGTGGACAACTTCAAAATTTTGCATCATGTCGTGAAAGCACCGGATTTATCTTTCATGCCATGAATATGATGGGAACTCTGAATGGTGCCTTTGCTCCAAAGGGTGGACCCGAAGTTATGTATAACCAATTTAAATCGAGTTACATCTCCCATGGTGGAACACTTTTGGAATCATCAACAATAGACGAAGTGACCATCTCGGGCAAAACAATAAAGGATTTGTCGGTTATTAATTCAGACAGTAAGACATCCCGGTTGAAGTGTAATAAAATATTTTGGGGAATGGGAATGGAGAATCTTCCCGCACTGGTGAAAGATGAAAAAATCAGGACACAACTCACGAATTTAAGTCCTGTAAAGGAATTTGTTCCCTACCCGATACTGTTCGAAATAAATTTCAACGATGCAATAAAAAAACTCAATTCCAAAGGTGAAATATTCCGGCTTTTCCCCTCCAATCAAGCAGATGCCGACGAAATTCCACAAGGATGTAATCTTTATCCCGTTTATTCGGCAGAATCCACAGATTCCATGCCTGATAAATATATTGCTGTTGTTTTTGTGAATGGTGACGATCCGGGAGCTTTCCTTCAAAACGAAAAGAATATCTCTGATTTGAAGGGTTATCTAATGGATATGATCAATTTATATATAAAAGATTTTGGAGGTTGTATATCTTCAGTTGAACAGATTATACCGGGAGCATTAACAAAAAGTTTTTATATCAATCCATATGGTACCGTGATGCCCTCAACCGGTAAAATCAAAACACAGCTTCACAAAAATCCTTACCGGTTAAATAATCTTTTTGTTACGGGTGCGGATCTCTTTATTCCGGGTGTAACAGCTTCTATCATGTCGGGAATTACTACTGTGGGTGTGGCTTTTGGAGCTTTTCGATTTTTCCGGTTCTTCCGCTATTTGAAACAACAGGCAAATAAAAAAGTGAAGATAAAAATCAAACCCTTAAAGGTTAAAAGATTTTAATTTTAGATGTAAAGTAGAGAAGAATTAAGGTTCTTTTTAGGGAATCCTCTCTTCTCTACTTCACATAAATTTTTTGTTATCTGCCGAGTTCGTCGAGATAGTCTTTTTTCTTCAGAAGTTCTTCTTCTGTTTCTACATGATTTGGATCAGGCAAACAGCAGTCAACAGGACAAACAGCCGCGCATTGAGGTTCATCATGGAAACCCTTACACTCGGTACACTTATCGGGCGATATGTAATAAAAATCTGCTGAAAAAAATCCTTCAGCACCTGAAGGCGCGGCCGCTCCTTCACCATAAGTTTTGCCGGCAAGCTCCCACTCCCTGCCACCTTCATAGATTGCAGTATTAGGACACTCAGGTTCACAAGCTCCACAATTGATACAGTCGGTTGTGATAAATATTGCCATAATTTTTCTCCGGTTTTTCCAAATATTTAAATCAGAATTTAAAGTCTTAAAATAAATATTTTTGATAAAATAACAATGAGTTGAAAAATTTTAATTGTAATAGACAAGATTAATCAATTTTTATGTTCCAATCAATAGATAAGCAGAGTATTACTTCGATTTTGTTTATTTTTAAACGATTAAATGAAGAAATTATGAAGAATGTCCTCGTCACTTTTGAAGTTGACCCAAAGAATCTTGAATACACTCTTGAACTTGTAACCGAATTTGCGGTGAGTATTAAGGAATTGAACCCCGGTTTGGTGTTTTATAAATCATTTACAACAGCTGCCAAGCCGACAAGGTTTGTTCATCTTCTCTCCTTCAACACCGAAGAAGACTATGTAAACTATCGCAAAAATGTAAAAACCAAAAAATACACTGTTAAACTTCACGCCCTCTCAAAAGTCCTCCCCGTCTTCACCGAACTTAACGAGGTGGCAAGTGTTGAAATTGAAAATAATACCTGATATTTAATACCTAATACCTTAAATTTACTTCGTTTTCACTCTCTCCACAAAGAAATAAGTTCCTATCGATACAGCAAGCAATATCAAGGTTCCACCAAATTCGGGGGTGAACACCGCTGAAAAACTTTTGAAGGAGTTTAAAAATTCCTGCAGGAATGAAAGATCAATTTTCGAAAAGTCAATTAGTGGCTTTTGATCTTTGGGATCGAGGGTCTTACCAACCTCAAACGCATATCCAAAAAGAATAAGCAACATCGTGGTTAAACCGATCAACATCCCGATAAAAAACTTTTTTCCACCTTCAGAAGGTTTTACAACCCGGCTGATTCTCTTCAATACCATCATATTAAGAGTTGGCGGTGCTTCTTCAATCTGAATTTTTTGAAAAGAATTGTGAGCTTTCTGCAGAAGTAAATATTCCAGCTCACAATTTTTACATTCTGATATGTGATGTAAAAATTCACGGCGTGTGGAATCATCCACCTCACCATCAATCATCTTATTGAAAAATTCGTCATTATAATGTTTCATCTGAGTTCATCTTCAAGATTGTTATCTTTAATCAATTTTTTTAATGCATTGCGCGATCTGTGCAACAGCACTTTAACATTTGGTACACCGGTATTTAATATCACCGAAATTTCTTCACAACTCATCTCTTCAAGATAAAAAAGGTTGATTACTGCGGCATAATTTGGTGGCAGTTTCTCAATAACTCTGTTAAGCAGTTCTTTTTCCTCTTTTTTCCTTCCTGAAGTGTCTGCATCAGGATCTTCAAAATCGAGTTCTTCCCCAATTGATAACATCATCTCCTCAATCTGCCGCTTTTTCATCCCTATTCTCGAAAGGGTTGTATTATACACTATACGGTAAAACCAGGTTGAAAATAATGAATCACCTTTAAAAGATTTTAGGTTATTATAGGCTTTAACAAAACAATCCTGCAACACTTCCTCTGCATCCATCCTGTTTTTCAACATTCTGAATATCATCGAGAAAGCTTTGTGTTTGTAACGATCGATCAGAAGTGAATAGTCAGATACATTTCCTCTTCTTACCGATTCTATTATTTCCAGGTCGTCTAATTTTGCCATACAATACTTTAGACCGGAGAGAGTTGAAAATGGTTACATCTAACTATTAAATAAATTTTCATGAATGCAATAATACAAAATTGAAAATATTTTTCTTCATTGGTGTAACCTTTTTCTGAGGACAATTGTCTGAAGTAGCAGAAGCAAATAACAATTTTGGAGAAATACAATGCCATTCGAATTTATGATACCAATCGTAATGTTCATCGTTACGGGTGCAGTGATAATAACTTTCCTCTTTTTCAGATCACGAGAAAGAGAGATGATCCTCGCAAAAGATTACACAGCAGAAGAACTGATACTCCTGCTCAACCCCGGAAGCAAGAAAAAAGGTGTACTCGTTGTGTTGGGCATACTGACAGCATCGTTTGGACTTGGAATGTTAATAGGAACAATGGTCCATAATGCAACTGGTGAAAATGACTATATCCCATTTATAATGTTTATTTTTGTAGGTATTGGTCTCATAACTTCTTTTTATGTAAGAGAAAAATTGAATAAAAAGGAAGGAGCATAAAATGGAAGAGATATTAATTCCTATTGTCCTTTTTATGGTGATTGGGGCTACGATTATTGCAGCTGTGAGTTTTCGTTACCTTGAAAAGAAAAAACTTCTTGAGAAAGATTTACCGGCTGAAGATCTTTATAATCTGATGGGTGTGGAAAGAGAAGTTAGAAAATCGTATTGGCTTGCCGTCTCAGGCACAATTATGATCTTTTTCAGTGTTGGTCTCGGAGCGGGCTTTTGGCTCGACAAGTTGACAAATGAAGACCCCCTTGTAGCAGTCGCTATCTCCCTCTTCACAGGAATTGGATTTATTACCGCCCACTATTATCGTAATCACCTGGCACGGAAACAGGCTCACAGCTAAAAGTATTACAGAAAAATAACTGACCAAAAAAAAAATCAAAGGCACAAAAGACATGTGCCTTTGTGCCTTTTAAAGAATTAACAACCATCTGAATTCTTAATCTTCCCCCACTCATCATAATTTCAGGTATTTTTCCCACCAAGGAAAGAGCAGAGTGTGCTGAGATTCTCAATTTTTTACTAATTTGCATTATACAATTAATTTGAGAATAATTTCTCACTGATCGCACAATTTTTACAATCTGACATCTGATATCAGGTGACTAAATTTAAGGTGATGCGCACGAGCATACACCCCCGGAACAAATCGAATTAAATCAATTTTCAATCGAACCAAAACCAATACGCGGAGAGAAAAATGGGAGATAAAGTTGTCAATATCAAACTTGATTATGACCAGAATACAAGGGCACTTAAAGTTGAAGAGATTATCCACCCACGAGAATTTGAACTCGTAATTAACTTGATAAAGAAGTCATTCTCAAAAGCTGAAGAAAAACCAGCCGAATCAGAAAAAGACTCAAAAAATATCTACAGGACAAGGTATCATGATACAATTGTTGTATCCGGTTCGCGAGGCACAGGTAAAACCACCTTTTTAATGACCTTGTTAAAAGGGATTGATAGTGGAGAACTTGAACGAGAAGAAGAGGGGAACAGTAAATTTCTATCAGAAATCAGAGTACTCCCAATTCTCGATCCAACATTAATTGAGCAGAAAGCACACCCCTTCGTAACAATTATTTCGTTGATCTATAATACAGTTATTGGATATATAGACTATTACAGGGTCAATTGTGATGACAAGTTTGACAGAAATCACGAAAAATGGAATGATTGTTTCAACTCACTTGCTGAAGGACTTCCGGTACTAGATGGGATAGGAAACGGGGCATTGACCGGAACAGAGTGGGATGACCCGGAATATGTAATGAAAGAAGGCATCCGAAAAGCCAGAGCTGCCAATGACCTTGAGGACAATTTTAACCGGTTCGTTGAACAAAGCTTGGAATTAATCAAGAAAAAAGCTTTTTTAATTTGTTTTGATGATATTGACACCGATTTTACAAAGGGTTGGCCAATTCTTGAAATTCTTAGAAAATATCTTACGAGCCCCAAAATAATCACAATTCTGAGCGGTGATCTGGAACTTTACTCGGCAATTGTTAGAAAAAGTCAGTGGAATAATATTGAGATTGATCGTGTCAAGGGGGAGACCGATAACCAACTTCATAAATTTAAAGACCTTGTTTCACAGTTGGAAAATCAATATTTACTGAAACTTCTGAGACCCGAGAGACGAATCTCATTGAATTCAATATTCTCAAATATTAATCCGAACCGTGTTGAGTATAAAATTAACAACATTGAAATTAGGAAATATTATGAGGACAACTTACTCGAAAAGTATTCTTATAAGTCTGAGGCAGAAAAGAAAATCATCATTGATTTTGTTGAAAATTTGCCAATTAGAACCCAAATTCAACTTCTCATTGCCTTAAAAACGGATGATGAAAAAAAGGTAAAATCCATATTTGAGGATGAGGGAGAAAAGGTAAAATCCATATTTAATGTATTTTGGAATAACTGGAATGAGTGGAACTCAAACAATTCAATCATATTTGATCAGCCTGAAGTCTTTCCCCTCGTGGTGATACGATTCCTGTTGGCGAATGATTTGATTGAAGATGGACATTCACTGTTACCGAACAATTCAAATTTCTCGAAAAGTGCATCTCTATTTGTGGCAGGAATTTACTATCAGTCTCTTACAAAAACGCGGCCTTCCTTTATTTTTGAATATTTTCTTCGAATTGCACTCACTCACGAAGTATCAGAAGTGCTCTACAGTACATCATCTCCTAATAAAAAGGAGGATTTTGAGTCCTTCGTTGATCATTGCAAAATAATATTTGCCCCTCAACTCAGAACCATTTCAGGGCGCTATAATTCAATTGCACTTACAGCTACTATAAAAGATAAGCAACGGTTAATTTTCGAACCGGTTGGCTGTATTGAAATTTATACCAGATACAAATTTAGCAAAGAACGAAAAGATATAAGAATTGACTACATTTTAGAAAACTCACGGAATGAGATCTTTTCGACCATTGGGTTACTACCTGTTTCAGTCATCATGGATAACAGAGGCACAAGCACGACAGTATATTCTATTTTTAATTTGCTTGCCGTAATTGGGGATTTGTTCAAAAATAAAACGGACAATGTGAACGATATAATGAGATTCCTTAGGGAATCTTCAGACATCCTTTCCTATCCTAAATTAGGCGGTATAGAATCTCTTGAAAATGTCATTCGAAGGCAGAAGAAGGAGGCCGATGAAAATGATACTCTGCCAGAATCAAGCGAAGAGAATGAGCCCGAATTCAAGCAATTCGCAGCAAGCCTTTTGGCTTGGATGAAAAAGTCTGAAAACGATGATTGGTTAATTCCTTCGACATACCTCTTATCAAATATCATGTCGAGGTTCTATTACAATCTTAAGTCAATTAGTCCTTATAATTTTGATTATGTGGGAGACTGGATGAGTTTCGTAGTATCAATTTTCCTTAATTCAGTGATTATTGAAGAATACTTTTGGAACAAGAGTTTAGATCCAGATTTTAAAATCCGGCATTCAATGCTCGACCGTTCCAACCGGTATTTTGTTGCTAATCTACGAGTCGTACTGCAAAACATTGAGAAATTCGGTTTTTCTGTGTGGTTGATGCAATGCCCTTTATTAACAGTATTCATAGACTTTAAAGAATTATCTGTCCTCACTCCGGATGAACTTCAAGAAATTTTTGGTGTGGCATCTTTTGAGAATCTGATTGAAATACTAAAAATTGTACCACTTAAAGATGAAAAATCTAAATCAGCAAGCAAGAGCCCGACCAAGAAACGCAAATCAAATTCTGAATCCTTAGATGAGTATTTATTGAAAGATACAACAGTACAAAAAATAATAGAATACTGTAGAAAGAATAATATTTCTGATTCTGGCATTGATAAAATTAATAACTTCAATTTCAAAAATCGTATAATCAAACCTGCATTAGAATTAAAAGGTAACTTTAAAATCACAGTGTATCGTGAATTGCGCATTGCAGTAAAAGCTGGTCTACAACAATGAACCGTTCCACCATTCTTCGCCAATTATTAAAAGACCAGAGGTCTTTAGAGGACTACTTAGGTGGTAACCCACCTAAGTTCTCAACGATTGTATCCCGGTTGCGAATACAAGAGAGGAACCACAACAGAAAAGTTCCTGATCATTATTACAAGAACCAGGAAAGAGTGCGCCTTGAAAACATTAATGACTTGGGAACTCTGTTAGTCAGAGGTACTCATCAGATGGTGAGTGAACTCCTGGAGTATAAAAACAGTAAAGTTGTAGTAAAGGCGAATAAATTGGTTCAGTGGCAAGAACTGATTACATTTGTTTCTCCATCATTCTGCATTGCGTCAGTGATCTATCATGAATGTAAATTCAATTCAGAAAGGTATCGCAATTCCGACCTGAGTGCCTTCATGTTTAAATGTGTACTTCCAAGTGTTCAACATTCGACTCTTCCGATTACATCATACCCCCAATTCAACGAACTTCTGAAAGAGGATAAAGGCTTTCATGATTTACATGTACATTTGAGCGGTTCGACAGAAATTGATAAGGTGTTTCAGTATTTTCTTAATAACGCAAAAGGCGTCTCCCGTGAATTCAAAAAAGCGTATTTCAAAAATGAACATGTTATTCGGGAACAACTGGAGCAAGAAGAAAGTAAATCAGACCCGCATCTATTTTTCCGAAGACTAAATGCTGCCCGAACAGTTCGAAGTGCAATATGTGATTCCTTAATTAAACCAAGAAGTTCCTCAACCACATCTGGAAAAATCTGTGAATCCATTCTCCCATCAAAAGGCGATATTTTCAGAGCAAGTAACTTGATAGATGCTTTGGTTCCACCGACAAGTGGGCACCCAATGAGCAAATTATTTTACTCTGATATTTACAAGAATGTTCATTTGTGTGAAATTGCCCTTGAGGTCATGATGTATATTATGACCTTTGAGCGAATCGACAAAACCAAAAGTAACCGGATTGCCCAATTGTTACATTGCTATCTTCTGATTTGGGGCAGTATTAACAGGATGATGGTACAACAAATAGACCATTTTGGGTTTGAGCAATTTGGCAAAATTACAGACAACAAGCTTCGTGATCTAATTGAGACAAAATTCGATGACAGATTTCGCCAACTAAACGGGAATGAACAAAAATTTTTACGCTTCCTCGAAGCAAGATTCTCACCGAAGAGATCTGTGGCAGAAAACAGATTTTTATTAACGAAAATCATCAAAGACTTTACAGCATACGAATCCAAATTTAGTTCACTTACAAAACCTAAATGTATTATAGGTACACAAGAGAATAACGACACAGCAAAAGGGACAGAACCTCCCAAACATAAATTTATTTCATGTACAAAAGAAAATAACAATGCGGCAAAAGGGACAGAACCTCCCAAACTAAAATTGGTAGGACATTTTATAAAGAAAGCTGAGAAAAAACCTCTCGTCAGCTGTCTCTCATATAATTCAGTTCGACATGCCAGTCTTTATCGTGAAATTCACGAAAAAGCAAATGCACTTGTAATGGTCAGAAAAGACCCAAAATTAGGTAGATATATAAGTGGAATCGATGCTGCCTCAAACGAACTTGTAACTCCACCCGAGGTTTTTGGTCCCGCTTACAGGTATTTGAGAAAAAAAGGAATTAACCATTTCACCTATCATGTCGGTGAAGACTTCGTGCATCTTTTATCCGGATTGCGGAGCATCTTTGAAGCCGTGGAATTCCTCGATTTACGACAGGGAGACAGAATTGGGCACGGCACAGCTTCTGCGATAGATGCCGCTCTATGGAGCAGGATGGTGGGTGATGAACTTTATATCAAAAAAGGTGAATGGTTAGACAATCTAATCTTCTTGCATTATTTCATTATGTCAAGATTAAAGTGTCACAGTTTATCAGGATTGTTGGATATTATTGGATTTGAGATCTCGAAATTCGGCGAAGAGGTTTACCGTGAAAACTATTCCACAAATGAATACACAAACGCATGGCTGATGCGTAAATATTATCCGCAATTTCTATTTAAAGACTTTTCCGATTCTTATTTAGAGCCATATTTCGATTTCAAAGAATGGTTTGAAATTCAGGATAAATTTCGCTCAAGGAATCTGAAGCAGCTGTCACAGGCATATCACAGCTCATTTAATAGGACTAAATACGACAAATTGATCAAAATTAAGGCTACAGAGATATTCGATATAGATGCACTAAGAGCACTTCAGGATTCGATTTTGGAAATGCTTTATGAAAAAGAAATTGTTATTGAAACATTACCGACCAGCAATGTCAGGATAAGTTACTACGACACGATTCAGGATCACCATATTTGGCGACTATTAAATATCTCGGAAGACCCAAACGACAAAACGAAAAAAGTCGTACCCCCGGTAGTGGTTGGTTCTGATGACCCTGGTATCTTCTCAACCAATATTTTCATTGAGTATGCCCTGATCTACGAGACTCTCGTCGACAAGTTCAAAATGGACAGGAATGACGCGATTGATCAAATCAAAAGGCTCGAACGCAATAGTTTTAACTATCGATTTGAATAAGATTTGTCATTTAACCTAAACTTTTTAACCGAATACATCTAAGTGTATTAACAAATTAGTAATTTAAAATCGTAAATATTTAAATTATTAAAGGTAAATGCTAACCCTTAATTTTAATACCTTCTTAGTCATATCCATCTGTGGCTATTGGGTTATTAAAAATTAGACCCACAGAATAATCCTGCTTAATTTCATGGGTTTGGGATAGATATTTTTATTGGATTTCTTTACAGGCATATTTGTCCTGGTACTGACTGCGATAACTTGGTTTTTAGCTAAGATAGTCTATGAAAAGAGAAATATTAGCGTGGTTGTGCTCTCTATTGTATTAGTTACAACCTCACTTTTATACTTTAAGTATTCAAGTTTCTTTCTTACTCTGGTAAATCTGAAAGATTTTGTACTTAACGCGAAAATTTTCCTGCCGCTCGGAATTTCTTATATTACCTTCAAGTACATTAGTTATTTGATGGATATTTACTGGGAAAAAATCGGTCGCGGTAAATTCATCAATTTCTTGCTTTACAGTTCTTTTTTCCCAATCTACTTGGCTGGACCCATTGAACGGTTTGAAAATTTCGAACCTCAACTTCGTGAGAAGATAAGTTTCTCATCCTCTCATTTTGAAGAAGGCTATAGGCGTTTCGTGTACGGAATGTTTAAGAAGTATATGTTAGCTGATGGTATTGGAATTTTGATTACCAGAAATATAGCGTCAAATACAATGTCTGAGGTTCCCCCGGAATTTGTCAATTTATTTTTATTTTCATTGCAGATATATTTTGATTTTGCAGGTTATTCTGATATGGCTATCGGAGCATCCAGATTCTTTGGAATAAAGATCATGGAGAATTTCGACAATCCATACTTAAAATCCAATATTAGTTTGTTTTGGAATAGTCAGATACATTTCCTCTTCTTACCGATTCGATTATTTCCAGGTCGTCTAATTTTGCCATACAATACTTTAGACCGGAGAGAGTTGAAAATGGTTACATCTGACTATTAAATAAATTTTCATGAATGCAATAATACAAAATTGAAAATATTTTTCTTCATTAGTGTAACCTTTTTCTGAGGACAATTGTCTGAAGTAGCAGAAGCAAATAACAATTTTGGAGAAACACAATGCCATTCGAATTTATGATACCAATCGTAATGTTCATCGTTACGGGTGCAGTTATAATAACCTTCCTCTTTTTCAGATCAAGAGAAAGAGAGATGATCCTCGCTAAAGATTATACAGCAGAAGAATTGATTCTCCTGCTTAATCCCGGAAGCAAGAAAAAAGGTGTCCTGGTTGTACTTGGAATACTCACCGCATCGTTTGGATTTGGGATGTTAACAGGAACAATAGTTGACAAACTAACCGGCGAAAACGATTATGTACCATTTATAATGTTCATTGCTGTTGGTATAGGCTTGATAGTCTCATTTTATGTGAGAGAGAAATTGAATAAAAAGGAAGGAGAATAAAATGGAAGAGGTATTAATCCCCATCGTCCTTTTTATGGTTATTGGGGCTACGATTATAGCAGCTGTAATTTTTCGGTTCCTTGAAAAGAAAAAACTTCTTGAGAAAGATTTACCGGCTGATGATCTTTATAATCTGATGGGTGTGGATAGAGAGGTTAGAAAATCGTACTGGCTCGCTGTCTCAGGCACAATTATGATCTTCTTCAGTTTTGGTCTCGGAGCGGGCTTTTGGCTCGACAAGCTGACAAACGAGGACCCCCTTGTAGCAGTTGCTATCTCCCTGTTCACCGGTATCGGACTCATAACAGCACACTACTACCGCAGCCACCTTGTTAATAAGGAATTGCATAGTAAATAAAAACGAGAATTGAAGAGGGGGATAGTTCCACGGATTTCACGGATTTAACACGGATGGCCACGGATTTTTAGAGGACGCAGATACACGCAGATTAAACGGATTTTCGCGGATGGGGATTGTTTCCCCCACCTTTACAAGGAGGGGGGCGGTAAGCAACGAATTAGGCGGATTAACGCGGATGGAATTTCAAGCGTAATCCTCCCCTCTCATTTTAGGAGAGGGGTCGGGGGTGAGGTCCTATCCCGCAGATTAGGCGGATTAACGCGGATGGAATTTCAAGCGTAATCCTCCCCTCTCATTTTAGGAGAGGGGTCGGGGGTGAGGTCTGTTAAGCGATTCTCACCCTCCCTTTGCGTCCTTCGCGGCCTCTGCGGTTTAACTTAAAACCCTACATCTCCTGCGATTCGAGCCATCTTTCAACATCGATCGCTGCCATACAGCCTGAACCGGCAGCAGTTACTGCCTGACGATAGGTTTTATCGGAAACATCACCGGCGGCAAAAACACCTTCAACATTAGTATAAGTTGAACCGGGTTTCACGATCAGATAACCACTTTCGTCTGTATCGAGGACACCTTTAAACAAACTTGTGTTTGGCTGATGACCAATCGCCATAAAAACACCTTCACATTCATGAAGAGTTTTTTCACCTGTCTTAACATCTTTTAATATTGCTCCGGTGACAAGTTTTTTGTTTCCTTCTTCGGTACCAACAACTTCTTCTACTACTGAATTAAGTGCAAATTTTATCTTTGGGTTCTTTTTAGCTCTCTCAACCATGATTTTAGAACCTCTAAATTCATCGCGTCTGTGCACTACCAAAACTTCAGATGCAAATCTTGTGAGATATGTAGCCTCTTCAAGTGCTGTATCCCCACCACCAACAACTATAACTCTCTGATTCCGATAGAAAAATCCGTCACAAGTGGCACAAGCTGAAACGCCGTATCCCATAAATTTGGTCTCAGATGGAATTCCCAAAAGTTTAGCTGAAGCACCGGTTGAAATTATCAATGCATCGGCGGTGTAGGTGTCATCATAACTTTTTACGGTGAAAGGTCTTTTGGATAAATCAACTTCGGTAACTTCCTGATAAATCGACTCCGCTCCAAATCTGTGAGCTTGTTTTCTCATAACATCCATCAGTTCGGGACCTTGAATTCCATGTTCAAAACCGGGGAAGTTTTCAACTTCGGTAGTGATGGTTAATTGCCCACCCGGCTGCATTCCTTCAAAGATTAATGGAGCAAGATTTGCTCTTCCAGTATAAACTGCTGCAGTGAATCCGGCGGGACCCGATCCGATAATAATTACTTTTTTATGTTTTGTGTTGGTTTCAGACATTTTTATCTCCAAAATTTAAATTTTATATCCGTTTGATGCAAAAAATATATATAAT
>Ga0209570_1001389_pt1 | contig 13525 bp, 10 predicted proteins | sample EBPBio172007_DNA_FD_185861 | JGI IMG/M metagenome (GOLD analysis project Ga0209570, IMG submission 185861) | Wastewater treatment Type I Accumulibacter community from EBPR Bioreactor in Madison, WI, USA - Reactor 1_9/17/2007_ DNA (SPAdes)... | ecosystem: Engineered > Bioreactor > EBPR >... | reverse complement strand
GTTTACCGCCGCACGGACGCGTCCGTTACCTCCAATCCATTCGTGCAGTATGGATCCGCTCTCACCGGATGGACCCCGGCACAGCATGGAGTGAGCGGAGTCGTCATTCTCACCGATGACAATTTCTTCGGACCCAACACCGATCGCGTCACTGTCAGAATCCCGCGCTCCCTCGCAGTGGGTGCGAAACTCTTCGCCCGCCTGCGGGTGGACATCACACCCTGATCGGCCTCCTTTTGTTCCGCCTTGCCTCATACATCCATCGGGCCACACTCGCCCAGTGAACGTCCTCGTCACCGCAGGCCCCACCCGCGAAGCCATTGATCCCGTCCGGTTTCTCACCAACCGCTCGTCCGGGAAAATGGGCTATGAACTCGCCCACGCCTTCCAAGCCGCCGGACACACCGTCCTCCTCATTTCCGGACCCACCTCGCTCGATGTGCCGGACCTCGTGGACTTCATCCCCGTCGAGTCCGCCGCAGACATGCATGAGGCTGTCGCCCGCCACATCGGCCGCATGGATGTCGCCATTTTCGCCGCCGCCGTCGCGGATTACACTCCGGCCCTTGTCGCACCGGAGAAGCTCAAGAAATCCGCGGATACCCTCACGCTCGAGCTCGTGAAAACACCGGACATCCTCGGCTCGGCCCGGCATCCCTTCGGATTCGCCGGCTCCCTAATCGGATTCGCCGCGGAAACCGAAAACCTCCTCGAAAACGCCCGCGCGAAACTCACCCGGAAACGCTGCGATCTCATCATCGCCAACGATGTTTCCAAACCCGGCATCGGCTTCGACTCCGACCATAACGAAGTCACCCTCGTCTATCCGGATCACACCGAATCCCTTCCTCTCGCCTCAAAGCACGACCTCGCCCACCAACTCGCCCAAGCCATTCTCGAGCTGCACCTTTCCATCTCTCAACTCCCATCCACCCACTCTCAACCTCCTCCATGACCGACCTCGAACTCGCCACAGAAGCAGCCCTGACAGCGGGCAAACTCCTCCGCCAACACTTCGGCTCCGACGCCACCGTCGATGAAGCCACCCACCACGACATCAAGCTCGCCCTCGACAAGGAGTCCCAGGAACTCATCACCGGCATCCTGTTAGGGGCTCGCGAGGGAGACGCCCTCTACGGCGAGGAAGGCATCGCTGGCAATCAATCCTCCAACCGCCAGTGGATCGTCGATCCCATCGATGGCACGGTCAATTTCTTCTACGGCATCCCTCACTTCTGCGTTTCCATCGCCCTTCGCGTCGATGGCGAGATCGTCGCCGGCGTCATCCACGATCCCATGGTCGGCGAAACGTGGACCGTCGAGAAAGGCTCGCCCGCCATGCTCAACGGAAACCCCATCACCGCCAGCAAGCGCGACAAGCTGGAAGACTCCATCCTCTACGTCGGCTGCGGCAAGGACGAGGAATCCCTGCGCACCGGCCTCGAACGCTTCCGCAAAGGCTCCCTCAAGGCCCGCAAGATGCGCATGATGGGCTCCGCCGCCCTCGGCATGGCCTACATCGCATCCGGCCGCCTCGATGGCTACATCGAGTCTCGCATCTCCCTCTGGGACATCGCCGCAGGCCAGCTCCTCGTCGAAACCGCCGGTGGGAAGGTGAACCTCACCCCCGTTCCTAACAAACCTGACTCCTGGGCCATCGTCGCCACCAACGGCCGCATCCCGATCGAGGAGGTTTTATGATCGAAGATAGGGGATCGTGGATCGAAGAAAAAGAATCCGCGCTCCGCTGTCTTCCATCCACCATCTACAATCCACCATCATCTCAATGACCGGCATCGGCTACGACGTTCACCGCTTCGCGGAAAACCGCCCGCTTGTGTTAGGCGGTGTCACCATCCCGCACACCCACGGCCTGGAAGGGCACTCGGATGCGGACGTGCTCTGCCACGCCATCGCCGATGCGCTGTTAGGCGCGATGGGCCTGCCGGACATCGGTTTCTACTTCCCGCCCGGAGATCCCGCCTGCAAGGACATCGTTTCGTTGAAAATCCTCGAAAAATGCCGCGCCCTCGCTGATGAAGCGGGTTTGAAAATCATCAACGTGGATTCCACGCTCATCGCCGAGGCACCGAAAGTCCTCCCGCATCGCGAAGCCATGCGCGCGAACATCGGAGCCGCTCTCGGCATCCCGCCGCAACGCGTCGGCATCAAGGCCACCACCAACGAAACCATGGGCTTCATCGGCCGCAAGGAAGGCATCGCTGCCATGGCCGTGGCGCAGGTGGAGTGAGGGGAACGCGTTCCGAAATTGATCTTGATGTGTTCAAAGTAACACGTTTATCTGTTGTGCATGAATAATGTCCTTCGTGGTCTCCTCAAGACCCACTTCGGCTACGACAGCTTCCGTCCGCTCCAGCAGGAGATCATGGAGCAAGCGCTCGCCGGACGGGACACGCTTGCCATCCTGCCCACCGGCGCGGGGAAGAGCCTTTGTTACCAACTCCCGGCTCTCGCCCGTGATGGGATCACGCTCGTCGTTTCGCCGCTCATCGCGCTGATGAAGGACCAGGTGGATCAACTCACCGCCTCCGGCATCCCCGCCACCTTCCTCAACTCCACCCTCGATCCCCAGGAAAACCGCGACCGCCTCGCCGCCATCCGCTCCGGGGAAACGAAGCTTGTCTATCTGGCTCCGGAGCGCCTGATGTCCGGCGATTTCCTGGCGACTGTTAGAGATTGGAACATCACCGCGCTCGCTGTCGATGAAGCCCACTGCATCAGCGAGTGGGGCCATGATTTCCGCCCGGAATACCGCCGCCTGCGCGAACTCCGCGTAGCCCTGCCCGGCGTGCCGGTCATCGCTCTCACAGCCACCGCCACGCCGCGCGTGCGCGAGGACATCGTCACCCAGCTCGCCCTGCGGGATGCCGCGGTCTTCGTCGCCAGTTTCAACCGCCCGAACCTCAACTACCTCGTCGAGCCGAAACAGGACGCCGCCGCCCGCATCGTGCAGTTCATCAAGTCACGTGGCAGCGATTCCGGCATCGTCTATGCCCAGTCCCGCAAGCGCTCCGAGGAACTCGCCGCCACGCTGCGCAACTCCGGCATTCCCGCCGTCTGTTATCACGCCGGCCTGGAAGCGCCGGAACGCGCGCGCAACCAGGAAGCCTTCTTGCGCGATGAAGTCCGCGTCGTCTGCGCCACCGTTGCCTTCGGCATGGGCATCAACAAACCCGACGTCCGCTTCGTCATCCACGCCGACCTCCCGAAAAACATCGAGGGCTACTATCAGGAAACCGGCCGTGCCGGCCGCGATGGCCTGCCCGCCGATTGCCTCTTGCTCTACTCCCGCGGCGATGTCGCGAAATACCTGCGTTTCCTCGATGAAATCCCCGATGAGGAAGCGCGCGATCACTCGCGTCTGCAGCTCGATCAAATGGCCGACTTCGCCGAAAGCGACCATTGCCGCCGCATCGGGCTGTTAGGATACTTCGGTGAATCCTGGCCGCAGGAAAACTGCGGTGCCTGCGACAACTGCCTCGCCCCGCGCGAAAGCTGGGACGCCACCATCGAAACACAGAAATTCCTCTCCTGCATCCTCCGCGTCAAACAAAGCGGCCATCCGCCCGTCGGTATCCGCCATCTATCAGACATCCTCGCCGGTTCGCGCTCCGAAAAGATTCTAACCAAGCGCCACGACCAGCTCAGCACCTACGGCATCGGCAAGGAACACAGCGCCGCCAAGTGGGCCGAGATCGCCCGCCAACTCGCCCGCAAGGGCTGGATCGCCATTGACAGCGGCACCTTCCCCACCGTCACCCTCACCGCCGATGGCATGACGCTATTGCGCGAGCGCCGACCTGTGAGCCTCACCCGCCTGATGGCCACCGAAAAGTCCCGCGCCCCGCGCGCCGGTGACATCGAGTGCGACCAAGCCCTCTTCAACCATCTCCGCGCCCACCGCAAACAACTCGCCGACACCGCCGGCGTCCCACCCTACGTCGTCTTCTCCGACGTCGCGCTCCGCCACATGGCCCGCGAGTATCCGATGAATGACGCCGCCTTCCTCCGCATCCCCGGCGTGGGAGAACGAAAACTCGCCGATTACGGCCCCTCCTTCATCGGCCTGATCGCCACCTGGCTCGAAACCCACGACCGCCAAAATTTCGCATCTCTAACAAGTTTTCCGGAAACTCTCCCCAAGCCCCCAAAACCCGCCACCAACCCCACCGCACAAGTCACCCTCGAACTCCACCGTTCCGGCAAGTCCGTTTCCGAAATCGCCAAGGAACGGAACCTAACCGAATCCACCATCGAAAACCACCTCGCCGCCGCCATTTCCAACGGCGAAACCCTCGACCCACGATCATTCTACACCGCCGAAGATGAGCAGGAAATCCGCGCCGCCCTCGAAGGCTACACCGAAGAATCCCTCAAGCCCGTCTTCGAGCACCTCGAAGGCCGCATCTCCTACGGCAAGCTCCGCCTCTTCCGCGCCTTCAATGCGCGATTTGTACCAGTAAGCTGATTCAAGAGCTTCCGGAACTTACCCTTTACGAACAGATCTCGCCAGCATCGGCAAGCCTGTATCCCATCCCGCGATATGCCGACATGCGCTTTCGCAGCATCGAGGATGTGAGCGGGTGCTCGGGCTCTGAATAGTCGTAAACCCTCACCTCGGATTTGCCTTCGCTCGCCCGATGCAAGCGACCGGCGTATTGGGTGATGCGACCTTTGAAGGAAACCGGCAGCGCGAGGAAGAGAGTGTCGAGTTCAGGCATGTCAAAACCTTCACCCACCAGCGAGGATGTCGCGTACAGGACAAATCCCGTCTTCTCCGCAACTCTGCATGCGATGTTCCCGAACAGCGCTTTGCGTACCTTCTTCCCCATCGCGCCATCCATGCGATACACCCGATCACGAAGTTTCTCGTCGCGACCGATCAATAGGCTTTCCAAATGTGCGAGATGCTCTTTCCGATCACTCAGGACGATGCAATTTCGCTTTTCAGCCAAACACATCGCGATGTCATCCGTGATCATGCGGTTCCGCAGTTCGTGATTCGCCAGAAGTTCCCACAACTCATGAATCGGCATCCGTATGTCTTCGGATGCCAGACCAAGCGGAACGTCTCGTAAAACCAACACCCGCTCGATTCCGGGGGACGCCTCCATTTCCATCCGGTGCCGCACCGGCCCGCAGTGCAGGAAAAGAATCTTCTGCAAGCCATCCTTCCGATTCGGCGTGGCCGTGAGTCCAAGAACATATCTCGAATCGCAGGTTTTCATCACCGCCTCGAACGACGCCGCCGGCACATGATGGCATTCGTCGATGATCACCTGGGCGAAACGGGCCAGCAACGCACCGGGCGCGGGTGACTTCGCCAGCGTCTGAACCATGCCGATCACCACCTCCGCTCCGCCCCCGGCACCATCCGCCGAGAGAACGCCGACCTGCTTTTTTCCCAAACCCAAAAACTCCTCCAGCCGCCCCCGCCACTGCTCCATCAGCGGCTTGCGGTGAACCAGGATCAAAGTCGGCACCCGCCGCCGCGCGATCACCGCGCAGCCCATCACCGTTTTCCCCGCGCCCGGTGGCGCGATCAGCACGCCTTCTTCGTGCTCGAACAACGCATCCACCGCCATGTCCTGTGCGGGTTGCAGCTCTCCATAAAATTGAAATCCGCACTCCTTCCCATCGAGCCGCCGATCCTCCACCTCCATGCTCCCTCCCGCCTTGCACGCAAGTTTCCCGATCTCCTCGAACGTCCCGCGTGGCAGCACGATCCGGTCCTCATGCATCTCCCCGCAGAAGATGAATCGCGGAATATTCTAGGTGCCGAAACGCAGGCGTTGCTTCTCGAAAAACACCGGATTCGCCAACGTGCCCAGCCGTTTGAGCGCGGCCACCAGCGATGGCGGCAAGCCTCCGGTGGAAACCGTCACCTGCCCGCGCCTCAAGCATTTGAGTGTTCCAGTGAAGTCCCCCTTGCGCACCTTGGCCGGAATCACATCCAGCACCCGGTCCTCGAATCTCCGCAGATCGGAATCGTCGCTCGAAGCCGCCGCCGTTCCCATCACCGCCTCCACCTCTTCCGTGGAAATCTTCCGCGTTTCTGTTAGATATCCCCACTGATCCGCATGAGGCTCGAACGCGTCATCCACGAAGACCGAGTTTCCCATTTCCCTCGCCTTCCCCTGCAAGGGCAGCGCGATGAGATTTCCAAAACCACCCTCCGGCAGCCGGTCCTGGTTGGGGAAAAACCGATCATAGGAACCCAGTGGCATCGTAGGCCGCGTGGCGGACGCCCTGGCCATGACCAGCGTTCCCAATCGCCGCGCCAGTAGCGCGGGCACCGGCTCGGAAAAGAAAATCCAGGCGTGCCCGCCGTTACCCGAACGGGAGCGTTCCACCGCTACCTCGAGTCCGAGTTCCCGCGCCGCGTCCCGATAAGCGGCCACATCATCACGCCAGCCCGCGCCATCGAAATCCGCCGCGAGAAACACGCAGGTGTCATCCTCACGAATGGCATAGGTTCCGATCACCGATTTCCCCATCAGATGATCCCGCGCCGCAGCCTCATCCAGCGGAGGAAAGGCCTGACGCACACACTCCGAGCATTTGACGCGAGGCTTCTCACAGACTCCGCGAAACCATTCGTTCCGACATACGGGCGAGTAGCCCTTCTTTCCGGTCTTCGGATTTTCCCAAAGCCGCGGATACACATCGCCTCCGCAGCGGAAGAGCGAGAGGAACAGAGAGATTTTTTCGTCCGGTGAAAACGGAACGGTATTACTTTTATCGAGCCCCTCCTCCGCTAGCAAGCGTTCTCGTGTCTGGATCAACTTTTCCCGCCGAATTTCCAGAGCGCGGAGTTCATCGTCGATCTGGCGGAGACGGGACTTGGACATCACTATGGCGGTGCGGAAGTGACGAGTATCCTGTCAGACTACCCGTCTGTTTGGGCAAAGATGGTTAACTTCAGCTCCTGAGCGTCGAAGAGTTCGTAAACAGGCATCGGCGTGCCGAGCCGATTTGCCTCACGAAAGATGATTGGAACTCCCTCTCCGCGAGCTTCCATGAAACGCCCTCGTCTGATCGGAGCGTCCGGAGCGTCGATCTCGAAGGTCAATCGGCCAAGCAAGCTCACCAGTGTTTCATTCCGGGTGTACTGTCGGTGCGGAATGGTTTCGATGGTCAGTGTGTTGGGGAGTGCGCCTGGTGAGAAGATTTCAAGCCGGTCTTTGAAAATAAAAAGCCGTATCTTGGCTCCGGCCATCGAGTAGTCCCTGTGAACGACGGCATTCACGATTCCTTCGAACACCGCACGCTCGCTAAAAGACGGGCGCTCGATACGAGCCGGTTCCTTTGTTGCAGGACGAAGCATCGCACCGCGGACAAACTCGAATGCCTCCAAGATCTGGCGGTCGATGGGGCCAACAATCCGCCTCGACGTCACTTGCTGGTCTGAGTCAAGTTCAGTGCCTGCATAATGAACGGCCTCGATGCATGCCCCGCTGTGAAGCCATTGGTCGGGCCGTGTGGCGGCGACCAGCACACCCGCGACGCTGCACGCGAGGTTGCCGTCCATGTCCAAACATAGGAGCCCCATCTTCCTCAAGAGATCCATGGCGGACTCTTCGGAATCCTCGACAAATCGATCCGTCAGTTCCTTGTCCAGAGTTTCGGGTGTCGTTCCGGGCACGGGTTGTTCATCAAAGAGCACAAGTCGGCTCTGACTGCGCTGCTGCATGAGACGTTCCAGCGCTTGGGACGACATCTCCCGCTTGGAGCTGCCGATGCGTTCGAAGTAGCCGCCGGGAGCCTTGTGAACGAAAAGACTGCGTGGAACATCCACGCGAAGGAGAAGCCGGGAGGTTCCCAATGGATCTGGCAATTCCAAGAATGAGACTGTGGCGGCAAGCGGAGGTTCCAATGAATCGTTCAGTAGATTCCGAATCGTAATTTCAGCTCCTTCCGCTTCTTCGTGTGTCAATCCGACAATCTCCCGTGATCTGTCATCGACGCCGATCACGAGAACCCCGCCTTTTGCGGAATTAGCAAACGCTGCGAGTTCCTGCGCCAAGCTATTCGGGTGTGGAGCGGTGATTCCGCGTTTTGTCGCCGTGACGGCTTTCAATTCCAAAAGGGAGTCTTCCGGCAGGCGGATGCGCTCGGCGAGCTCTTCGGGTGTGTCGAACATGGCGAAAAATCTACGAGACGATTCTCTTGAAGCGGCGTTCCAGAGCCTGACGACCACCTTCCATGATGTCGCAGACGGCCTTGCGGACATCGGGATCCTGTAGCGCTCCAGACACCGGAATCGCGGCCAGGCCAGCTTGCTCTTCGATAGGGATGATCAAGTCCGCGTTCCCATTCACCAGAATATTGGGATTATGGGTCACGATCAGGAGCTGTCGGCGGAGCTTGTTCGTTTGGATTTCCTTTACGATGAGATCGTAAATCAGGCGGTTGTCCAAATCGTCCTCGGGCTGATCGAGCAGGATGGGCTCGTCTCCGTAGGCCAGCAGGAAGGCAAGCACCGCGGCCGCGACCTGGCCGGGTGATCCCTTTTCGAGATCCTTGAAGGCTCCACCGCTTTCCTTGCGATAGCGCAATTTCAGCAGGTCGGGTGGAAACCATGCCAGCAGTCGCGCCTTGTCCTCCGCCGTACGCGCGGCCATGTGGGTGGCAAATGGCAGACGAATCCGGACCGGCAGTTCTTCTCCAGCGTCCTGTCCGTCCTTGGCGACGCGCAAAAGTTTGATCTTCAGGTGATGAATCCGATCCAAGCGATCTTCGTCATCCGCCGCTCCTGACAGATACTCGGCGAAGCTGTCGAACTCCTCGCGGGCGACGCTTCCATCGCGGGAAAGGATTGCCCTGAGATCCTGGATGCCCTGCTGAATGTCGCCGCACTTGTCCAGTGAAGCGCGCAAATTCGAGTCCGAGGTAAACAGGCTTTCCAAGAAGTCATGACGCTTTTGCGAAACGGCTGAGCGCCGCTCCCGGAGCGCGCCGTAGCTGTTGTCGCGGTCGTCCTTCAGTTTGCCGAGCAACTCCTTTTTTGCGGTGATCCCGTCCAGTCGCTTTTTCAGCAACTGCCTGGCCTGAACCAGTTCCCCGTATTGCTCGGGTTTGGCCTGACCGGTTCCTTGGAGGCTTGTGATCAGTTCCTGGTATGCCTCTTCGCTGCGGGTGCGAAGCGCCTCCCACTCGGAAGCCCTGAGTTCTTCCTGCCAAAGTGCGATGCGCTCCTTGAGAGAGTTGGCCATCTTCTGCAGGCTCTCGGCGCTTGCTTCCAGCAGCGTCTTGATCTGCTTCGCCTTTTCCTCCAAGGCGACTTCCACCAACTCGTCTCCATTGGTTTCGTCATCGACTGGCATTCGGGATAAACCGAGAGCTGGTATTTCCATTCGGACTGCCAATTCCTCCAGTTCGGAAGGTAACTGCTCGAAAGCCTCCTCCCACCGATCCACTTCTCCGCGTTGGCGGCGGCGGAGTGAAAGCTCGCGGAGAACCTGCTTGTGCCCGGCTTTCTCCAAAACCTCGATCTGGCGTTCGAGGTCGGTCATCTTCGCCTTGATCGACTCCCATTCCCGAACCTCTCCATCGAGTTGCTGGATGTGGGTGGAAAGTTGGACGAACACGGCAACCGCGTTTTCCCAGTCGCGCCGCCAATCCGGACCATTCACTTCTGGAGTGGAATCGATCTCCGCAAGAAGCGGGGCGGTATGTTCCTTGAACGCGTAAAGCTGCTTCTGACTGAAAATCCGTAGCGGAAACCGTTCGCTCCATACGCCTTGCTCGGCGACTTCTGCCGGGGTGCCATCCGCTGCGAGCGTAAAGAGTTCGAACGACTGGGCGGATGCCTGCCATTTCATGCGGAACGTTTGTCCATGCTGGCGGTAATCCACCTCAACCGTCGGATTGAGGTTCCCGTTCTCGACGGTGATCTCCCGAATCAGATCGCGATAGTTTCTCGCGTAGTCCGATTCCTCCCGGGAAAACGCCGCTCCTCTTTTGGTCGCAGTGCGAACAAGCTCCAGGATGCTGGATTTACCGGTTCCCCGACCGCCGATGATCGCGTTGAAGGAAGGGTTCAGCTTGATCTCCTGTGGCGTCAGACGCCCGATGAATTTCGTTCCCGAAATGGAGATGCGCTCGATGAAGTAGGGGCTGTTTGGTCCCGGGTCAGGTTTTCCTTCCTTGAATTCTTTGACGGATGTTTCTCCATCAAGCAGCGCGACGCGCAAGCCATCCAAGGTGGGGGTTTGCATCCTAATCCATGTTGTGCGTCGCCCGATTTCTTCCACGGCATGCGAATCGGATCCGAAAACCGTGGAGAAGCTCTTGTCTCCAAGAACATAGTTCCGCAGGTCCCATTCCGCCGAACGGGTATGGTGACATTCCAATGCGAAGACCATGGGGTGACGGAGGGTCTTCTGTCGGGTGTCGAACGGCACGGCGTCTTCTTTGATGAGACCCTTGCTTCCGTTCACGTGCGCCGGAATAACGAGGCACGGAATGCCCTTTGACTGGAGTTCTTCGATGAACGAGACAATCGAGGCATCTGCCGCGGTTTGTGCGCAGCCCTCAGTTCCCCGATAGCTGGCGACTTGAAGAATTCGGCTAATATCCGATCCTGGCGAGGACGGATCTAGAATCACCAGCATGTGAACGTTCTGGGAAGTCGTGACCTCAACCCCAGGAAACAGGGCGATCTCTCGAAACCCTTGATGATTCTGGGAACGCAGGTTCGCCAATTCGGCTTTCAGTCCATCGATCCATCCGCCGCCGTTGTGGTCACTGATCACGACCGCGTCGATCTCCGACCGCATGTGCGCCAGCAACCATTCCTGCGGAGTCAGAGCGTTTTCTCCTTGGTATGCATCGGTCGAAAAGGGCGTGTGGGTGTGAAAATCCACGCGCCACCATTTCGCTCCGGGCGTAGCATCACTGAAAGGAGACGGGCGAGGCATGGCGAGAGGGTGATGAAGGCAACAACAAAAGTCGAGTTCCGTCAGGAAGCCAACTCCCCTCTCTCAATCCCCTCCGCCTCCGCCAGCACCTTTTCTGCGGCTCTTTAGTGCGGTTCGGCTCCTTCTGGGAGGTCGGATTCGATGAGTTTGGCGACTTTTTGTTTTTTGGCAGCGAAGGCGCGGAGATCGGCGATTCTTTGGAGTTGTTCGGGGGTGAGGACGGGTTTTGAAGGGGCGGGCAGGGCTTCTTCTGTGAGGTGCGGTGGCGGGGGTTGGGCATGATGAGAGTTTCATAGGAAACCATCCAAACTGGATGTTTTTGGACGAATTGACCTGAGAGAACGCGAAGTTTCCACCGTATCCGCCCCATCCTACCTATGAAATCCACGTTCCGATTCCTCGCCGCTTCCGCCCTTGCCTTGATCGCCGCGCCGCTTTTTGCGGCGGAACATCCGGACACGAAGGGCTGGAAGGACTTGTTTTCCGCCGATCTTTCCAATGCCGTGGAAGCCGGGAAATGGACGATGAAGGACGGTGTCCTGGTCGCCGGAGACCACGAAACGCTGTGGACCAAGGATTCCTACGGTGACTTCGTGCTCGACCTCGAATTCAAGGTGGCGAAGGACGCCAACAGCGGGGTGTTCCTGCGCAGCGGCGATATTAAGAACATCCTCGCCGCCTTGGAAATCCAGGTTCACGAAAACACGGATGGCAGCCGCATCGGCATGGTCGGCGCGATTTACGATGCCTTGAAACCGTCCAAGGAAATGGCGAAGCCCGCCGGTGAGTGGAACCATTTCACGATCACCTGCAAGGGCCCGAAGATCTCGCTCATCTTCAACGGCGAGAAGGTGATCGACGCCAATCTCGACGACTGGAAGGAAGTCGGCAAGAATCCGGACGGCACGCCTAACAAGTTTTCCCCGGCGCTCAAGGACTTCGCCCGCAAGGGTCCGATCGGCTTTCAAGGCCTCCACGGCAAAGCCCAGGCTCCGGTTGAATACCGCAATCTGAAGATCAAGTCGCTGGAGTGAGGTTTGGACTGCGGCAGCCTGCTGCCGCTTTCAGACCCGCAACCTGCTGCGGAAAGACCCGGCCAGCAGGCTGGCTCCGGAAAAGCGGCAGCAGGCTGCCGCAGTCCAAAGTCGTGTGCCGGCCCGACGTTCCTCCTTGCCTCGCGAGGCGTCGTGCCCTTTCCTCCCGCCCGCATGTCCTCACTTCCCACCGCTGACCTCCTGGCGCTCGACCTGGACGGCTTGAAAGGCCGCCTGTCGAAACTCAGGAGGTATCTTTGACGTCCCGGCCCTCGAAAACGAAATCAACACGCTGGAGGAGGCCATGGGCGCTCCGGAGTTTTGGAACGGTGCCGACAAGGCGAAAACCATCTCCTCCAAGGCCGCTGGACTGAAGAAGAAACTCGAAGCGTTTCTCAAACTTGAGTCCCGCGTCTCCGATGTGGAGGAAGGCATCAACCTCGCCAAGGAATTCGACGACGGCGATCTCGCCCGCGAGGCGCTGGAGAATGCGAAGTCGCTGGAAGGCGACATCCGCTCCTTCGAGCTGCTCACCCTGCTCAACCAACCGAGCGACATTTCTCCCTGCTTCCTCGTCATTTCGGCGGGAGCCGGCGGCACCGAGGCCTGCGATTGGGCGCAGATGCTCCACCGGATGTACACCCGCTGGGCCGAGAGCAAGGGCTACACCGTGGAAACGCTCGACTGGCAGGACGGCGACGAAGCCGGCCTGCGCACCGCGACGCTGAAAATCACCGGCGACTACGCCTACGGTTTCCTCAAGAACGAACGCGGAGTCCACCGGCTTGTTAGAATCTCGCCCTTCGACTCGAACGCGAAGCGCCACACTTCTTTCGCCTCCATCGACGCCACGCCGGAGATTTCCAAGGAGATCAACATCGAGATCAACGAGAAGGACATCGAGATCACCACCACGCGATCCGGCGGCAAAGGCGGCCAGAACGTGAACAAGGTGGAGACCGCCGTGCTGCTGCGCCACTTGCCCACCGGCATCCTGATCCGCTCCACCGCCGCGCGGACCCAGGGCCAGAACCGCGAACTCGCCTACGAGATCCTCAAGGCCAAGCTCTACACCATCGAGGAGGACAAACAGAAAGCAGAAGCCGACCGTTCCTACGGCGAGAAAGGCGACGTTTCCTGGGGTAACCAGATCCGTTCCTACGTCTTCCAGCCCTATCAGAAAGTGCTCGATCTCCGCACCGGCGAGGAAACCAACAATATCCAGGCCACCATGGACGGCGATCTCGACGCCTTCATCGAAGCCAAGCTCCGCGGCAAGGTCCGCGTCAAAGGCGCGAAGGACGACGAGGATTGATTCGAGGATCAGCGCCTGCGGCGTTTGAGGATCAGGATCACGCCGGCCGCTAGGGCGAGGGCGGAGCTGGGTTCCGGGACGGCGGTGATGATCGAGGTGGTGGCTCCGGTTTGTACGGAGTTGTTGATGGAAGTGGTGAGATTGGTGTTCAGCGCGGCCGCGGTGAGAGCGGAGGTGCTGCTGGTGGCCGGGGCGTCGGGAATGGTGCTGCCAATGACGTTTGCGGAGTAAAA
>Ga0209570_1001388_pt1 | contig 13528 bp, 21 predicted proteins | sample EBPBio172007_DNA_FD_185861 | JGI IMG/M metagenome (GOLD analysis project Ga0209570, IMG submission 185861) | Wastewater treatment Type I Accumulibacter community from EBPR Bioreactor in Madison, WI, USA - Reactor 1_9/17/2007_ DNA (SPAdes)... | ecosystem: Engineered > Bioreactor > EBPR >... | reverse complement strand
GCGAAGCAAGTTCACACAACGAAAGGCGGATACCGACATGACACACCAACAACAAATTCAAAAGCAGAAAACCCCGGCTCAAGCATCTAGCAAAGCAAGTGTTGAAGCCCAAGACAAACCCCTTTTTTCCGCTGACGACGTGATTCATAGCTACAGCCGCGCGCAGGCCATCGCCGATGGCGTGCTGGTGGACGTGACAGACACCGCCCGCGAAGCCGGGTTCAAGGTGCCGGTGGCGATCACCCGCGCCGCGTGGGCCGATTGCGTGGAGTGGACCGCCGAAATCGAGGCCCGCAAGGCGACGACGCAGGACGAAAGCGGCCGTCTTTGGGATGTGGTGTGGATGGCCTTTGTTGCCTGCCGTGCGCCCGGTGAAGGCCAGCGCCGGATTTTCGAGTTGCACCGCGTGCCGCGCGAGGGACGGGGCAACCGTGCGCGCCGTGTCTCCCTGGCCGTGTGCATTGGCCCAGGCGATGACCACTACCCGGTAATCACCATCATGCAGCCGAACGAAGACTAAACCGCCCAGGTGCCCCGCGCAGGGGCACCAACCGCCAACAAGACCCCGGAGAAATCACTATGAGCCGCTTTATTCCTGAAAACGCCGAAACCCGCGACTTCCCCGCCGCTGCCGTCGTCGCCTACTGCTACCAGAGCGCCCGAGGCCCGGCATTCGTTGCCTACAAGGGCCGCCAGAGCAAGCCCGCGCGCTTCTATGCCTTCCCGAACGAAGAGCGCCGGGACGCGAACCTTGCCGAGTTCGTAAAGATGGAAACCGAGCGCGAGGACTGGAAGCGCGCCCGCCGCGAAGCCGGCCACGGTCTGGCCGTGGGCGACATCGTTTATTCGTCGTGGGGCTACGAGCAAACCAACGTCGATTTTTTCGAGGTTGTCCGCGTGCCGTCTGGCCGGTCGGCCGTCGTGCGCAAGATCGAGCAGGACATCATCGAGAGCGCGCCGGGCAGCATGAGCGGCAAGACCACGCCGAAGCCGGGCCAGTTCGAGGCGACCGCCAAGGAAGCCACGCACCGGGCGGCCGGGCTTCATACCCTCATTGGCGGCAAGTCGGCACGCGGCAGCTTGAGCAAGTGGGGCGGCTCGCCGGTTGGCGTGTCTTGGTATGGCTGACCACCGACCACGTTTAGGCAGAAATAAAGCCGCGTTTGTGTGTTTTCAGATACCAAGATGGTATATAATGGAAGCACACAACGGGTAATCTTGGTAAGGAGTTAGACCCATGAACAACCAGCGCCGCAAGCAGATCGAGAGCATCAAGGGCCGCATTTCTGCCCTGTTGTCCGAGGCCGAGAACATCAAGACCGACGTGGAGGCGATCCGCGACGACGAACAGGAGTACCGCGACAACATGCCGGAATCGCTCGCCGATGGCGAAAAGGGCGAGAAGGCAGACACCGCGATTGCCGCGCTGGAACAGGTCATTGAAGACCTTGAGAGCCTGATCGAAAGCGACTTTGACGGCCAGCTTGACACCGCCGCCGAGTAAGCCCGCAACCACCAAGCCAGGGGGATTTGTCCATGACCAAATCGAAAGACGTTCAGGAGCTGCACAAAACGCTTGCGCGTTTGGAGCAGCAGCACGCGGCCGAGGCCGCACCGTCACCCGCGCCGACGCCCACCAGGGCCGCCAAGCGCCTGAATGCGCAGCATGAGCGGTTCGGGGCCGGGTTCTACCCGACCGCCGTTTGCTCGCGTGCCTTTGGTGCCCGCGTGCGCGCCGGGCGGCTCGAAATCACGCCGGACTTTGAAGCATGGCTTGCGGTTGACCTCGCCGCCGTGAAATTCAACGACCACAACGGCCGCCCGATTTTTCTTTGATCCAGGGGAAGACATGAGCCAGAGCGCAAACACCATCGACATAACCCCGACGTGGGGCGAGTGGGCCAACATTTACCGCCGTTTGGCCGAGACGGGCGAAACCAGGGCTGTGCGCGAGCTGCGCGCCGACTTCGCCAAGGCGATGGCCGCCGCCGCCGCGCTGAACGCGATCCGCTCGACCTTCACCGACGCGCAGGCGGAAATCGTCAGCAAGACCGTTACCGCCGAGCTGGCGAAGCAGGGCTACTAGGGGCCGATGATGCGCCACGCAGACAGCACCGAAGCAAAGGCCACGCGCTCGCGTCGGCAGGCGTTACGCAGAGGCCAGGGCATCGACCCGCTGGCCGAGCGGGCGCGACTGGTGGCGTTCTGGCGTAAATGCGCCGAGACGAACCCCGCCTATCGACCGCACAACGGCGCGTGGTGGTCGGTGTTCACTTGGAACCCCTGTTTTCGCCGCTTGCTCTTGCCGATGCTACGCGCTCGTCAGGATGCACGCGACCGCGAGCACCGCGAGCAATACGCGGCCGAGCTGCGCGAGTCGTCGCGCAAGTGGGAGCAGCAGAAAGCCGAGCGCAAGGCCGCCAAAGCCCGCGCGGCACTGCCGCAGCTCGATTTACTCGACTTGGCGACAGAACCGCCGCCAGGCCTCGATGCACCAGTCACCAAAGCGAGGGCGAAGCAATGAAGGAATGGAATGTGTACGTGGACGGGCGCTATGTCGGCACCGTCCACGAGGAAACCGAAGCACTGGCGCGGCTGGCCGCGTTCAGCAAGTACGACGTGCCGGATGACGCGGAATTGTCCGTGTCGCGCCGCTAACCCACCCAGGAGGCAAGACGATGGAAACCTATCAGCAGATACACGACTTCACCCCGGCCGGCGCGGAGCGTTTCGCCGCGTTCCTGGCTGCCCAGGCACGGCCCGACGTGAACGCCAAGGCGTGCCGCATGGAATGCCTTGGCGTCATGGAAGACAACTTGAACGGCACCACCACCGCACCCCTGTCGTGGGAGCTGGGAGCCTTCGAGAGCGCCACCGGCAAGCCCGCGACCTTCACCGCCGAGCTGGCGGATTTGATCGTTGAAACCGTGAACCCGACCGAGTAACCAGCGCCATGCAGTCAATGACCCTTGAACAGCTTCGCACGACGTTTCACGCGGGCGGCTTGACCGCCGCGCAAGTCGTGGCGACCGGCAAACGTTTTCATGCCGTGGCCGACACGAAGGGCGGCGACCGGGTTGTTTTGGTGCGCCATTCGGACACCACGGCCCGCGCTTTCAGCGACCCCGGCACCGCCCTTAAATTGCTGCGCGACGTTGGTTTCCGGGTTGTCACCGTCGATATGACGGACTGGCAGCCCGGCCAAGGCGCGCTTTAGCCCAGGAGCAAACACCATGAAGACCCTGCGCATGATCGCCCTGCCCTTGCTGCTGGCTGTCCTCAGTGGCTGCGCCACGAACGGCGGCCCGTACTACTACGGCGGCACAGGCTACCGGATGCACAACATTGGCGGCTTGCCGGTTTCCGGTTCTGTTGGCGTGAGCGTTACGCCTAATGGCCTGATGCTTTCCCCGAATATCGTTATTCGGCCGTCGTTCTACGATTGGAAGAAAAGATGAACCGGCGACCTGATACGACCAAAACGGAATCTGACCCGTTTGCAAAGGCTGTTCTTTACAGGTTGCGGCGCGATTCGTTGATGATTATTTCAAATCTGAATCGCGGTCATAAGGTGACGAACGCCGAAGTCAAGATGCAGCTTTTGTTCGTCCAATCGCAGCTTTGCCGCGCGGCATTGGCCGACCCTAGCTTTTCTTCGGTGGCTAAGAATGCGCTTCTAAGGTTTCATTCCGAGGAAATTATGGAAGGGCTTGCAGATCGGCGCGGCAAGAAACGCCGCCGAACCGTGACGGCATAAACTCCCTTGACTACCAACCAACCACAGGAGAACCACCAATGACAAATGAAAGTTGGATTGCACACGCCTACCCCTTGCAGCAAGTGACGATCAGGCTACAAGGGACGCGACATAGCGACAAAGCCGCCATCGTCGGCCAGCTTGAAACCGTGCTAGCGCGGCTCAAAGCTGGCGACGAATCCGGGCAAGATCATGACGACGATTTCGGCTATGCCTTCGAGTACGTCCAGGCCGCGCCCGGCCCGTCGTTCTTCGATGAGCCGGCCGGCAGGGATTGAACAACACGAAGGGGATTGAGAATGAAAGATGATTTTCGTGATGCGCTTTCGGAGTCATATACGCCGAAGCAAATCAACGCCATTTTGGAGTTCCGCGACATTTGGCACCGACAGATGCGCCTGTTTGTGCTGGGTCTTATTGCGGTGCTTGTGGTTTTGTGCACTCAGTTCTTTGTTCGTTCCGGTTGGGTGTTCTTGGTCACTTGCGCCGTCGGGTTGTTGTTTTTGGTTGTCGGAAATGTTTTGGAACGCCAACTCGAAAAGGGAAGGTCTTTTCTCATTACTGCCGGCTTGTCGCCCAACAACAGCCAGAACATTGAACGGTTGCCAAAATTCCGGAATGGATTGTTCAACAAGATTTGCTGACGGTGGTCGGTGCTATAGCCGCCCGGTTTCGCCGGGCTTTTCCCCTTCCGCCTTTCACGCTGAAACTGTCTTGCGATGGTGACACCATCACGCCCTGGCCAGCTCGCCTTTGTCGCCAGCTTCGGCCCGCTGCAGCGCACAGACACGTTTAACTTGGCTTTGGCTGCACCCGGCCAGCCTCGCGGTTTCCGCGATGCTGTTGCCGCCCGCTCGCAGTGCTGCAATGCGTTCGTGCATGGCTGTGTCGGGCGTGCGGCCGGCGTACCGGCCCGCAGCCTTCGCCAGTTCGATGCCCTGGCGCTGGCGTTCGCGCCGGTCTTCGTAGTCGTCACGCGCCATTTGCAAGGCCAGCTTCAAGAGCATGTCTTGCACGGATTCAAGGACGATGCGGGCCGTGCCTTGCGCGCTGGCCGCCAGTTCGCCCAGGTCGATGATGCCGGGCACCGCCAGACGCGCGCCCTTGGCGCGGATCGAGGCCACCAATTTTTCGGCGTCTTCCAGAGGCAAGCGGCTGATGCGGTCGATTTTCTCGGCAACCACGGCTTCACCGGGTTGCAGATCGTCAATCATGCGCAGCAGCTCGGCGCGATCCGCGCGAGCGCCCGACGCCTTTTCCCGATAGATGCCGGCGACGTAGTAGCCCGCCGCCCTGGCCGACGTGGCGATAGCCTCTTGTCGGGCCAAGTCTTGCGCGTCAGTGCTGACCCGCATGTAGATGCGGGCCACCTTGACCGGCGCGGCCGGGTTGTCTGCTTTCTTCGCCGCCATCGTCTTAGCCCTTTTGGGTATAGCCATCTTGACCAATTGTAAGCGGCCCGGCCAAGAATGCAAAGCCCGATCTAAATGTCGTTTTCAGAAGACGGCTGCACTGAACGTCAGAAGCCGACTGCACTATAGCAGCGGAGGGGTTGGATCCATCAGGCAACGACGGGCTGCTGCCGGCCATCAGCGGACACAGGAAGCAGTTTCCGGAACCAGCCATTCGATGCGACACCAATGTTCTTCGGGCAAGGGTGGTGAATCCGCCAGGATTGACGTGTGCTTCCCTACCTTTCGCCAGAGGGGCGGTAGCGCATCAAGCGGTGAGCGCACTCCGGCACCGCCTACCTTCAACACATGCGTGTAAATCATCGCCGTGGAGACGTCGGAATGGCCGAGCAGATCCTGCACGGTTCGAATGGCGTTACCACTGCGGAGCAAGGCCTTCGCGAACGGGTGGCGCAGGGTATACGGCGTGGCAGGCCTCGCGACCTCTGCTCGTTAGACCTAGCCCTATCGCCGGCCGGATCATGGCCCTCGAAAACGCGGCATTCGACGGGTACACTAGCGCCTTGGCTTCCCGGACAACACAGCATGGACAATTTCGAGAAATATTCAGGGTCAGACTCCACCATATACCACGGCGATTGCTTGGGTGCGCTTCAAGACATAGCCGACGCATCAGTGGATTTGGTATTCGCCGACCCCCCCTACAACATCGGCAAGAAATTTGGCGCATTCAAAGATTGTTGGCCGTCTGACAAAGACTACGCCGAATGGTGCTACCGCTGGCTTGACCTCTGTATTCGGAAGCTCAAGCCAGCGGGAAGTCTCTACGTAATGACCAGCACACAAGCCATGCCGTACCTTGACCTCTGGCTTCGCGAGCGCATGACCATCCTCTCTCGGATCGTCTGGCACTACGACAGTTCAGGTGTGCAGGCTAAGAGGTACTTTGGGTCGCTATATGAACCAATCCTCTTTTGCGTGAAAGACGCAAAGGCGTATACGTTTAATGCTACTGATATAGAAGTTGAAGCAAAGACTGGCGCAGTAAGAAAGCTAATCGACTATCGCAAGGAAGTTCCGACGCCCTATAAGACAACCAAGATTCCCGGCAACACTTGGTACATACCGCGGGTTCGCTACCGAATGCCAGAATACGAAGATCATCCTAGTCAGAAGCCTGAAGCGCTTTTGGAGAGGATCATCAAGGCTAGCACCAACCCAAATGATCTAATCCTTGATCCGTTTGGCGGTACGTTCACGACATGTCGTGTCGCACAAAAAATTGGCCGTCGCTCAATCGGCATTGAACTGCAACCCGACTACGTTAAGGTTGGGCTGCGACGCCTGGGCATAGCCAGTCACTTCAATGGCGAAGAACTTCGTGCACTCGATAAGAGCTATGTTCGAAAGAATGGCAAAGGCATTCGCGGTGGAGCTGTAGACGAAAAACAGACAGGACTATTCGATGCCCAATTTTGAAATCGCTCAACATTCGTTCACGGCAACTATCGTTGAGGTACTTCGACGCCATTTTGGTGAATACGCTGAGGAAATATTTCAGGCAAGTCCGATTCTCGGCTACCTAAACAACAAGACCAAGGCGGCGAACCGTGGCTCAAAGGCACGCGGGGCTTTTGCCAATCACTATGCCTTGTACGTCGTGGTTGAGGATTACATAAAGAACGGCTTTGCCGACGGCAAGACCTCCGTTCCTTACGCCAAGTATCGGGGGGCTCGTTTCTCCGATTTGTTCAAACGACAAAGAGAGCTTCCGTTTGGAGCAAAGCTGCAAAACCACGCTCTCAACTCCCGACTAAACGACGAGTTCAAGAAGTTCTATCCGACTGTTGGGAAGCAGCCCATCGTCCGCGACGTGGAAACGCAGCGATATTGGATTCAAGAAGACCTACTACATATCACTCTGCGCCACAAAGACGGAAAGGAACACACGTACAACATTGCCCGCGCCGTTATCGATGTTATCGACGCTTACGTCGCCACAAAGAAAGCCGCCTTCGAAGGTTTTCTTGATGCGTGTCGCCAAATTGCAGAGCTTGGGAAGAGCGATCCTGCCAAGGCGGTCGATTTTGTTGTCCATCAATTGAAACCCAATGTCGACGCCCGCGTCTTCGAGATCGTCAGTTACGCGGTTCTAAAGGCAAAGTACGGACAGGAAACAGTATGGATCGGCGAAACCAAGGACACAGTTACCGAGGAATATCTCGTCCTCTACAAAACTGGGCGAACCAATGCAAACGATGGTGGCATTGACTTTGTCATGAAGCCTCTCGGCCGCTTTTTTCAGGTTACTGAGACCGTCGATGTCAATAAATATTTTCTTGACATTGATAAGGTTCAGAGGTTCCCGATAACGTTCGTCGTCAAATCAGACGAAACTTCCGACCAAATTCGCTCTGCAATTCGCGATCAAGCCGTTGCCAAGTACAAGATAGAAACTGTTGTTGATTCGTACATGGATGCTGTCGAGGAAATTATTAACGTCAAAGACCTCGTCGCCGCCTTCGATGCTGTTTTGAAATCGAACAAACTGCAAGCGGTGATGGAGGAAATCGTCGTCCAGAGCAAAGTGGAGTTCAACCATAGCGATGACGATGAAGAAGAGAATGGCAATTCTGATGTGGTCTCGCTGGCCGACATATAGCCGAGCAAGGTCTAACCCTGCGTTCGAGCGGACCTGCCGAACACTCGCCTCGGTTTCTTCAATCTCTTCGGTGCGGCAGTCCGCGGAACTTGGCCGTTGAATGACAGCTTTTCTAAAAGCTCAACGGCAAGATTGGGTCGACACCGGTAATCGGATCGTTGCCGCACTGAACAGCGCCCCGTTCCAGGTCGCCTCCATTTATGCGGCTGAACCGAGGGAGAGCAGCTTTACGCCGTCTGGCCGCAGTTCGCCCTTGGGCGACACGTGCCGGTAGAGCGTCTGCCGGGTAATCCCGAGTTCTTCGCAGAGATCGCCCACCTTGGTTTCCGGTTGCCCCATGCTGGCCATCGCCAGGCGTAGCTTGGCGGCGGTCATCTTGAAGGGGCGCCCCCCTTTCCTGCCGCGAGCGCGCGCCGAGATAAGTCCAGCGACTGTTCGCTCGGAAATCAACTCACGCTCGAACTCGGCCAGCGCGGCAAAAATACCGAACACAAGCTTGCCGGCGGCAGTCGTCGTGTCGACCGCCGCACCGTGACCGGTCAGGACCTTCAGGCCCACGCTACGCGCAGTTAGGTCGTGCACGGTGTTGATCAGGTGGCGCAGATCACGGCCAAGCCGATCGAGCTTCCACACGATCAGCGTGTCCCCTTCACGAAGCGCCTTCAGGCAAGCAGCCAACCCTGGGCGATCATCGCGCCTGCCCGAGGCCAGATCCTCGTAAAGGTGCGCAAGGCTCACACCAGCGGCGATGAGCGCATCGCGTTGCAAATTGGTGGACTGGGATCCGTCCGCCTTCGATACCCGCATGTAGCCGATCAGCACCTTTTCACCCGTCACGTATACGTTCGATTATGTGACAGTGTGAGCCAGAACGTGCCGGTCGTCAAAAATTGTCACTTAACCCGTCATTCTGTCTAAGGAGTACAAAGGGTGTTTATGGTTAGTAAAGTGACGGCGCAAGACAGCATCGTGCAGGGGACTCCTGAGCAATCCCATCCCCTCGCGGCGGCTCGTGCATATGACTACTGAACAGGTCGTGTCAGCAGTCCTCTGCACTCGGTACGGCCAACCCAATGAACCGGTGCAGTCGCCTTCTGAAAACGACACTAAATTGGCTACCCTTCTGTTAGCCACCCTAAATAGCCATGTATGGGCATTGACGATGCAATGCCCATACATTAAAATAGAGGTTGGCTTATAAGCCAAATTACCAATTTTTGAAAGAGGTACAAGCCATGTCCAAAGAAGTGCAAATGACGTTCCGGGTTGAGCCGGAATTGCGCGCCGAGTTTGCCGACGCCGCTTTGCTGGAAGATCGCCCGGCCGCCCAGGTGCTGCGCGAATTCATGCGCGCCTATGTCAGCCAGTCGCGCGAGCGCGGCCACAGCCCGGCAAACGATGCTATTTCCCCGGCCGAGAGCCGCCGCCGCGAAGCCGCCGTGAACTTCGCCCGTTCGTCCGTGGGGCTGGAAGGCTTCAAGCCTTCCAGGGCCGCCGAGACGGGGGCACGCCAGTTCATCAAGGGCGACATCCAGCTTGCCGATTTCGTCCAGGTGAAGCCCGATGCAGAACAAGCCCACAGCCGCTAATGCGTTGACGGCCGAGCAGCGGCAGCAGCTCGAAGCCGACTACACGTTCAAGCGGGTTGTCGAGCTTGAGCTAGACCCGGTGCGCGGCAACTTCGATGCCGCGCACTTGAAGGAAGTCAATCGGCGCATCTTTCAGGACTTGCCGGGCGCGGGTTTCGATGACGTGACGCCGGGCGAATTCCGCAAGCCGGTTGCGGAGGGCTTGGACTGGATGAAGCAGCGCGGCCTATCCACCGTGGATGGCCCGTTTTATGTCGCGTATTCGCGCATGGACGATGCCGCCACGGCCCGGCTGGAAAAGGCGCTTGAAGCGGCCAATCCCGACGAGCTGCGCGGCTTGAAGACGCCCGAATTCACGGCGCGGCTCGCCACAATTTACGCCGAGCTTGACTATGTTCACCCGTTCAGCGACGGCAACAGCCGCACGCTTCGCACCTTCACGAAACAGCTTGCCAAAGACGCCGGCTATGAAGTGGATTGGGAGCGGTTCGGCCGTAGCGATGTCGGGCGCGATCTGCTGTATATCGCCCGCGACCGCAGCGTGAACGAGCTGGCGAAGCCGCACGTTCAGCACGAAAACACCATGCGGAAAATCCTGCACACCCAGGACAGGCTAGAAGGCAATCGGGCCTTGCCCGATCTGCTGCGCGATGCAGTGCGGCCGAGCCGTGCCGTGGCCTTCGAGCGCATGACCGAGCGGGAGGCGCTGAAAGAGCATCCCGAACTGCAAGAGGCATACAAGACGATGCACACGGCAGCGGCCTACTTCGCATCGAAGATGCCCGGCAAGCCCGAGGGGCAAGAGGCCGGCATTCAGTCGGTTATGAACCATGTTCAGAACCGCTTGAACGCCGGGGAGACGACCGATTTTCACCAGGGCCGCGAATCGGTCCAGGCCAAGGAAAAGCACGCCACACAGCCGGAGCGCGCCGCGCCCGATGCTGGCCGCGACCGCTGATGCAAGGCATTTTTTTCAACGTCAAGGAGGTTCTATGTTCCGCATTTACGAAATCTGGAAAGCCTACGCCCTGCTGATTGTCGAGGCGCTTTCGGCCTACTGCCGAGCGACCGAGCATTTGCCTGTCGTGGTGTCGCTGGCTGTGCTGCTGGCCCCCATGCTCGCGGCCGATTGGTTCCTGCCGCGCTGGGCTTCGCTGTCGCTGTTTGCCGCCATCGGCTTGCCGCTGGCGTGGTTCCTTGGAACGATGTTTTGGGTGTTCTTCACCTACGGATCGAACCGGGGCACGCGCTGAAAAGAAAAAAGCCAGCAGATGGGCGAATCTGCTGGCTTTTGCCACCAAACCACTTAAAGGGACGGGTTCAATGACTTCGGCTAAGACTACCACATTCGATGAAGCGGCGTACAGGGAAGACCTAGTGCGCGCGGGGCTTGACCCCGAAGACGCCGCCGCGTTGGCGGCCAAAACGGCGAGCATCCGACAAGCCGCCGTTGAAACCGCGCAGATGAAACAGGGCTTGGTTAAAGCCGGCATGTCGGACGACAAGGCGAAGCGCATTGCAGAAGCGCATACGCGCTTCAACCCGCCTTCGCGCAAGTCGTCAGCAACCCCGGCGACCGTTGACGGCTTCCAGTCTATGGGCGACATCTTCGGCCCGCTCCAGGGCCGGGCGCAGCAAGCCCAGCCAGCGCCGCCAGAGGCGGCGAAACCAGCAGCGGCACCGGTAGCACCACCCGCGCCAGAAAAGCCCGTCGCGGCCCGCAAATCGGCCCGGAGCAACACCAAACGCGACGAACTCGGTTCGTCGGGCGCAATGGTTCCCATGTCGGCAGTCTTCGACTACCGAAACAGCGAGATACCGGAGCGCGTGCGCGAGCTGATCGAAACGCACCTTGCCATCGAGGCCCAGGACGCAAAAAGCGCCGGCTCCCTTGGCTTCATGACCCGTTCCCTTGCCATTGCGACCTTGCCTCACCGTAAGACGGCCGATTTCCGTTTCGTTCGCCGCAATGGCGACTTCACGCTGACCATGATGACCGCACACCCGCAGGGCTTGCCATACGGCACCCTGCCCCGGCTGCTGCTGACATGGGTTTGCACCGAGGTTGCACAGAAGCGCGAGCGCGTTCTATCGCTTGGCAACAATCTGGCTTCCTATCTGGCCGAGCTGGGCTTGCACAACACTGGTGGCAAGCGCGGCGACATCACGCGCTTGAAGCACGCCATGACGACCTTGTTCAGTTCCGTCATTTCATGCCACTACGAGGGCAAAGATTCCTTCGTCCTGCAAAACGTGCTGCTGGCCGACAAGGTGGATTGGTGGACGCCGCAGAACCCGGAAGAAGCCGGGCAATGGCAATCGTCGCTGATGCTGTCCGAGCCGTTTTTCAAAGAGTGCATCGAACACGTCTTGCCCTTCGACATGCGGGCCGTTCGCGGCCTTCGCCAGTCGCCGCTTGCCCTTGATATTTACGTCTGGCTTACCTACCGGATGAGCTACCTATCGAAGCGCACAACGATTCCTTGGGTTGCCCTGGCCGGGCAATTCGGTTCGGGCTACGCCATGACCGAGCAGGGCTTGCGCGACTTCAAGCGCGCCTTCCTGCGCGAGCTGAAACACGTTCTCGTCATCTACCCGCAGGCCAAGATTTCCGATAGCGTCAACGGACTGGTGCTGTATCCCAGCCCGCCGCACGTCGCCTACAAATCGACGCCGATTCAGAAAGGGCTTGGTTTCTGATGCGCGGCGCTCGCAGCCTGTTTGCATGTTCCCTGTTGGCCGTCTGCTCGGCCGCGTGGGCTGATTTTTCCGGTGCTGTCGTTGGCGTGGTCGACGGCGACACTATCGACGTGCTTGTAGAGAACCGCCCGGTTCGTGTTCGCTTGGCTCAGATCGACGCCCCGGAGCGTAAGCAAGCCTTCGGAACTCGTTCGCGGCAAGCCCTCTCCGCGATGGTCTTTCGGCAGGCCGTCACCGTGGCCGAGAGCGGCCCGGATCGCTACGGCCGCACCGTGGGCACCGTCTTTGTCGCTGGCGTGGACGTGAACGCCGCAATGGTTGATCAAGGCATGGCATGGGCTTATCGCCAGTACGTCACCGACCGTTCGCTGATCCAGTTGGAGGCACAGGCCCGCGCCGCGCGTCGTGGCCTTTGGGTTGATCCTGCGCCGGTTGAACCCTGGCTTTTCCGCCGAACCAAATAACCATGCTCGCCCCGGCTTTGCCGGGTACGGGCTTTCGTGCTGCGCATCGAGCCTTGTTCCAAGTCTCGACCCCTTCGGGCTTCAATCCCTCTCGTTGCGCCGTCCCGGCGCTAATCCCCTGACCACATACCCACCGCCGCGACGGTCTAAGTAGTGACCTTTGCGACCGTGGATATGTGGACAGCGGTTCAGGCGGCCACTTGGTGACGCTGCGCCGCACCAGGTGGCCAACATCTGTCACCATCGGCAAGCCGGCCGCTTGGAGACACCGCGGCGACCTGGCCAGCTCCTTTTTGTCGCCAAAAAGAGCCGGCCCGGCATGGTGACAGATTCCGCCGCCGGCGGCAGATCCGTTGTCACCATCACCGGGCTTTGCCCTTTCAAGCACGCCGCGATGAATCGCCGCGTTCCAGGCTGACGGGCAGACTCGTTCCGAGACTGCCAGACGGGCTTACGCCCTTGAGTACCGCAAGGCGGGCGCTGCCCGCCTGTTACAGCGGTTCCCGCTGAATTAGGCCGTGGTCACGTCCAGGCCGCCTTGCTGCGGGTTGTGTGGTTCGCTGAATACCTTTCGCCTGCCCTAAACGGTTGTCCAGCCCTGTCAGTGGGTCAAGGGCCGGGCTACGCCCTGAAATCCTCACCCGTTCGGTACTCGCTGCGCTCCGTTCCGCGTGCGGCTTCCGGTTTCTCCCCTGCCCCCCTGCCCTGTCTGGCCCTCCTACGGGCAATCACGGCGAAAGGCACTCAGCGAAGCAAGTTCACACAACGAAAGGCGGATACCGACATGACACACCAACAACAAATTCAAAAGCAGAAAACCCCGGCTCAAGCATCTAGCAAAGCAAGGTTCAACAGCCAAAAACCAAAGGCCGAGCTGCAACAGAAAGCCCTTGAAAATGCCGTGTCTGGTGAAAGCCTTGCGAACTATCAAGCGATCTTCGACG
>Ga0209570_1001382_pt1 | contig 13575 bp, 15 predicted proteins | sample EBPBio172007_DNA_FD_185861 | JGI IMG/M metagenome (GOLD analysis project Ga0209570, IMG submission 185861) | Wastewater treatment Type I Accumulibacter community from EBPR Bioreactor in Madison, WI, USA - Reactor 1_9/17/2007_ DNA (SPAdes)... | ecosystem: Engineered > Bioreactor > EBPR >... | reverse complement strand
CGCGTATCAAAACGCTGCATGCCCAGCGCTATTACCTCGATCGCAACGAAAAACTGACTCGCGAAATTCTCGACTTGATGGTCCGCTTGGAGAAAGTGGCACAGGTACGGTACGCCGGCGGTCTCGCGGCGCAACAGGATGTCATTCGCGCCCAGGTCGAGCAGACAGCGATGCGGAATGAGCTGGTCGCGCTCGACAACGAACAACGGCAGGCACGTGCCCGCCTTAACACCCAACTGGGAAGAACAGCCTCTGCACCACTGGCGCCGCCAGAGAAATTGCGGACGCTCCCCACGCCGGCCAAACTCGATTACGCGACTCTGGAGGAGCGGGTACGCGCCCGCAACCCATTGCTTTTCGCCGAGGAATCGCGCCTGAAGGCCGCCGAAAAAAACCGCGAACTGGCTTACAAGAATCGCTATCCCGATTTCACTTTCGGGGTTTCTCCCATCCAGTACGGTCGCGCAGTCAAGGAATGGGAATTGATGGTCGAAATCAATATTCCGTTGCAGCAATCGTCCCGTCGCGCTCAGGAGCGCGAGGCCGAAGCCATGCTGGCCGCCGCCCGATCAAAGAAGGAAGCGACAGCCAATCAAGTGTTGTCCGAACTGGCAGAAAATCTTTCGGGCATTGACGCTGCGCTGCGTACTGAAAAACTGGCAACCGACAGCCTGTTGCCCCAGGCCGAACTTACATTCCAGGCGGCGCTTGCCGGCTACCAGAACGGCAAAGTCGATTTCGCCACGCTGCTCGAAGCGCAACGCCAGATTCGCCAGGCAAGACAAAACCAGATCAAGGCGCAAGCGGAATCGCAAATGCGCCTGGCAGAAATCGAAAAATTACTCGGGGAAGATCTATGAAACAGCAGAAGAGCATAGTCGCCGGTGTCGTTGCCCTGGCCCTGGTCGCTGCGGGTGGCGGCTACTGGCTGGGAAAAAAAGGCAGCTCGTCGCACGGGCAGGACAGCACTGCAGCAACCGCCGGCGTCGCCAGCGAACCGGGCAAGAAGACGAAGAAACTCCTCTATTACCGCAATCCGATGGGCCTGCCCGACACCTCGCCGACACCGAAAAAAGACCCGATGGGGATGGACTATATCCCGGTCTACGAAGGCGAGCAGGATGACGAACCTGCATCGTCCAATCTGGTGAAAATCAGCACTGAAAAGATTCAGAAACTCGGCGTGCGCAGCGAACCTGTCCAACTGCGCGCGCTCGACAAGGCTGTGCGCGCCGCCGGACGCATCGAGCCGGACGAACGGCGCACTTATACCGTCGCCCCCAAATTCGAAGGCTATGTCGAGCGTCTGCACGTCAATATCACCGGCCAGCCGGTGGGCAAGGGACAGCCCTTGTTCGAAGTCTACAGCCCGGAACTGGTTTCCGCCCAGCGCGAATACGCTATTGCCGCCCAGGGTGTCGAATCGCTGAAGGAAGCCGGCGGGCAGGCACAAGCCGGCATGAAACAACTGGCTGAATCGAGTCTGACCCGGTTGAAGAACTGGGATATTTCCGAAGAACAGGTCAAGGCGCTGGCCAAATCCGGCGAAGCGCGGCGGACGTTGACCTTCCGTTCTCCGTTCAATGGCATTGTCACCGAGAAAAAAGCGGTTCAGGGCATGCGCTTCATGCCCGGCGAGGTGCTTTATCAAGTCGCCGATCTGTCCGCCGTCTGGGTCGTCGCCGACGTTTTCGAGCAGGACATCGGCCTCGTTCGCTCCGGCGCCAAGGCCAAAATCAAAATCAATGCCTATCCGGATAAGCTGTTCGAAGGCACGGTCAGTTACGTCTATCCAACGCTGAAGGCAGATACCAGGACAGTGCAGGTGCGGCTGGAACTCGCGAACCCCGGCCTGCTGCTCAAACCCGCCATGTTCGCGCAGGTCGAGATTCCGGTCGGCGGCAAGGCGCCGGTACTGACCGTGCCGGTTTCATCGGTGATCGACAGCGGTACTCGTCAGATCGTCCTGATACAAAAGGGTGAGGGCCGCTTCGAACCGCGCCAGGTCAAACTTGGTGCGCGTAGCGACAACCATGTGGAAGTTCTGGAGGGGGTCAAGGATGGCGAGCAAGTGGTGGTCGCCGCCAATTTCCTGATCGATGCGGAAAGCAACCTTAAATCTGTCGTTGGCGGACTCGGACATTCCGGTCACGGCGCCACCAAGACGAATACAGCAGCGCCCGCCAAGGCAGGCCATCAGGCAGAAGGAACGGTAGACAGTATCGATGCCAAGGCAGGCACCGTCATGTTGAATCACGGCCCAGTCGCCAGCCTGAAATGGCCGGCGATGACTATGGAATTCAAAGTCGCCAACGAATCCTTGCTGCAGACGCTGAAGCCTGGCGCCAAGGTCGACGTCGAATTCGTCGAGCGCGGCCAGGGCGAATGGGTCATCACCGCCGTCAAACCAACGGGCGCTGGCAAGAGCAGTGCGCCTGCCAACCCGCACGCCGGTCACTGACGGAGAGGCACCATGCTGTCCAAAATCATCGAATGGTCGGGCCGGAACCGTTTCCTCGTCCTGCTCGCCACCTTGTTCATCGTCCTCGCCGGTATTTTCGCGGTGTTGCGCACGCCCATCGACGCGCTGCCCGATCTCTCCGACGTGCAGGTCATTGTCTACACCGAATACCCCGGCCAGGCACCGCAGGTGGTCGAGGACCAGGTTACCTACCCGCTGACCTCGGCCATGTTGTCGGTACCGAAATCGAAAGTGGTGCGCGGCTTCTCGTTCTTCGGCGCTTCCTTCGTCTATATCATTTTCGAGGACGGCACCGATATCTACTGGGCGCGCTCCCGTGTGCTGGAATACCTCAATTTCGCGTCGGGACGCATGCCCAAGGGCGTGACACCGCAAATCGGGCCGGATGCGACCGGCGTCGGCTGGGTCTATCAATACGCCCTGCTGGCCAAGGACAAGACGCTGGCCGAATTGCGCAGCATCCAGGACTGGTACTTGCGCTACCAATTGACCAAGGCGCACGGCGTGGCCGAGGTGGCTTCGATCGGCGGTTTCGTCCAGACCTACCAAGTCACGGTCGACCCGGTGAAGCTACGTTCTTACGGCATCCCGCTGATGAAAGTGGCGCAAGTCATTCGCGACTCCAACCGCGACGTCGGCGGCCGTGTGGTCGAGATGGCCGAGACCGAGTATATGGTGCGCGGCAAGGGCTACCTGCGCGGCATCGGCGACATCGAAAGCCTTGTGGTCAAGAGCGAGAAAGGCACGCCAGTGCTGATCCGCGACATCGGCCGGGTCGAGTTGGTGCCCGATGAACGGCGTGGCCTGACCGAGCTGAACGGCGAAGGTGAGGTCGTATCCGGCATTGCCATGGCGCGTTATGGCCAGAACGCACTGGAAGTTATCCACAATCTGAAGGACAAAATCAAGGAAATCGGTCCTGGGTTACCGCCAGGCGTCACCGTCGAAACGGTCTATGACCGCTCGGAACTGATCCACCGTGCGATTGAAACTCTCAAGGGAACGCTGATCGAGGAATCGATTATCGTTGCGTTGGTCTGCATCGTCTTCCTGCTACACGTTCGCTCGGCGCTGGTCGCTATTTTGATGCTGCCGGTCGGTGTGCTGATCGCCTTCATCGCCATGCGCTCGCTCGGCATGAATTCCAACCTGATGAGTCTGGGCGGCATCGCCATCGCCATCGGGGCGATGATCGATGCGGCCATCGTTATGATCGAGAATGCCCATAAACATCTGGAGCGTTTGCCGGAAAAACATTCTCAGGGTGATCGCATCGAAGCCATGCTGGCGGCGTGCAAGGAGGTCGGCCCGGCACTGTTCTTCTCGCTCTTGATCATCACCGTTTCCTTTCTACCGGTGTTCAGCCTGGAGGGCCAGGAGGGGCGGTTGTTCTCCCCGCTCGCTTACACCAAGACCTTCTCGATGGCCGGCGCGGCGCTATTGTCGGTGACGCTGGTGCCAGTGCTGATGATACTGTTCATTCGCGGCAAGATCATGCCGGAGGCGAAGAATCCGGTGAACCGTTTTCTGATCTGGGCCTATCGGCCGATCATCGAATGGGTGATGCGTTGGAAAAAATTGACCATCGTCGCTGCGCTCGCCGCGCTGGCCGTATCAATCTACCCCGCATCGAAACTGGGCAGCGAATTCATGCCGACTCTGAATGAAGGAACGCTTTTCTACATGCCCGCTTCGTTGCCCGGCATGTCGATCACCAAGGCGGCGGAAATCCTACAGACCCAGAACAAGATCATCAAAAGCTTCCCCGAGGTAGCTTCGGTCTATGGCAAGGCCGGGCGCGCCAATACGGCGACCGATCCGGCGCCGACCGAAATGTTTGAAACGGTGATCAATCTGAAGCCGGAGAAAGAGTGGCGCCCTGGCATGACTACCGACAAGCTGATCGCCGAACTCGATAAGGCGCTGCAGTTCCCCGGTGTCTCCAACGCTTGGACGATGCCAATCAAGGCGCGCATCGACATGCTGTCGACCGGCATCCGCACGCCCATTGGCATCAAGGTTTTCGGCAAGGATCTGAATACGATGGAGCAATTGGCCAAGGAAATCGAGGCGGCGGTCAAAGAGGTACCCGGCACTAGCAGCGCCTTCGCCGAACGCATCACCGGCGGCTTCTATATCAACATCGAGCCGGATCGCGAACAATTGGCGCGCTACGGTCTGAGCGTCGGTGAGTTACAGGATGTCATCGGCAGCGCCTTGGGCGGCGAAATGGTAACGACGACTGTCGAAGGGCGCGAGCGGTATGGCGTCGGCGTGCGCTATCCGAGAGAACTGCGCTCCGATCCGCAACTGATCGCCCGCGAGGTGTTGGTGCCGGTGATGGGCGGTGCAATGGTTCCGCTCGGCCAACTGGCCAAGGTTGAAGTCGCCAAGGGCACGCCCGGCATCCGCACCGAGAACGCGCTGCTCTCGGCCTACATCTATGTCGATATCCGCGAGCGCGATATCGGTGGCTATGTTGCCGATGCCAAAAAAGCGGTGGCTGCCAAGGTCAAATTCCCGCCCGGCTACTACGCCACTTGGAGCGGCCAATTCGAGAACATGGAACGCGCCGCCGAGAAAATGAAGGTAGTGATCCCGGTGACGCTGCTACTCATCTTCCTGCTGCTCTACCTCAATTTCCGCCGCCTGACGGAGACACTGATCGTCATGCTCTCGGTGCCGTTCGCGCTGGTCGGCGGCGTCTGGCTGATGTGGCTGCTCGGCTACAACATGAGCGTTGCTGTGGCGGTGGGCTTTATCGCTTTGGCCGGTGTGGCGGCGGAAACCGGCGTGGTCATGCTGATTTATCTTGACCACGCTTGGGAAGAAATCAAGGCAAAGAGGCAAGCGGAAGCCATGACGCCTAGTGTGCACGACCTCTACGAAGCCATCATGGAAGGCGCCGTCGAACGCGTGCGTCCGAAAATGATGACCGTCGTCGCCATCATGGCCGGCCTGCTGCCGATCATGTGGGGGACCGGTACGGGCTCGGAAGTGATGAGCCGCATCGCCGCGCCGATGGTCGGCGGTATGATTTCCTCGACCGTCCTGACCCTGGCCGTAATTCCCGCTATCTACGCGCTGGTCAAGCAGTGGCGGCTAGCTCGAGGGATGGAACGCTGATGCCGGGTAACGCATGCAAAACCGGACCGGCGCCTGCGCCAATCCCGAAGCGACGCGTGCTGAGAGTCGGAGGAGATGAAGTGCAAAGGAGAGTGGCCGAAGCCTGCCAAATGCTCACCAGAGTCAAGGGCATTGCGACGGCGCTCGACGTTTCCGGAAAGCTAGTCGTCGAATACGATCTGGCTCAGGTTACTTTTGAGCAAATCGAGCCACTCATTTTATCGGCTGGGCTGCAATTTCACGGCAAACTGCATGAGCTGCAGCGCAGCTGGTGGAAATACACCGAAAAGAATGAGCTGGAAAACGTGCGCCGCCCAGTTTCTCATTGCTGCAACAAGCCACCTGTCGCTTGATAAAGCCCGAGCGAGTGTTGTACAGCGATGAGGTCGGACAGGCGCTCTTGGGTCAAGAACGCCCTTGCCACCGCTGTTACTTGTGTTCCTTCTGATGGTCGTGAAGCGGCTTTTTGACCTCATCTGAGGCGTTTGCCTTCTCGGCCGGAGCGCTACCTTGTTTGTTGGCCTCCGCGTGGCTATGCGGCTTGGCCTTGGTCTGTTTCTTCGCCGGTTTTTCCTTGATCGCAGGTTCGTCCTTCTTTTCCGCAACCATGTTGTCGGCGGCGACAGCGGCGAAAGAGATCGCCAATGTCGAAGCGAGGATGGCGGCAAGCAACTTATGTTTCATGATTTTCCTTTCGGTTGATAATGGTCCAAGTGAAACTTCGTCCTCAAGTGGATCTCGAAAAGGGAACTTTTGCTCCCCAGACCCCATGATTCAACGATAAACGGTATTGCCCGGATGACAGAATTCAGAACGACTTTGTTACCGAAACTGCAATCCGCTCCCGCCCGATGTTCTTGCCAAAGGCATTCATGTAGGCGGTTGTGTTGTTATCGGGCGCCGTATGCTTGGTATTGGCATAAGTCCACGATACGCCAAAATTGAATCCTTGGTATTCCTTCGTGACACCGAGTTTGTAGTCAGTGTAATCGAAGAAACTGTTGTTTCCGCCAGAAGCGCCCCAATAGCCGGCATTAGGTTTGCCGGGGTAACCGACTTGGACGCACGCAAGCTATCCCGTCGCATCAGCCGGTAGACGTAAAAAAAGGCGACGCAACGGTCGCCTCGCCTCCTTTCATATTGCGCCCGGAAAATCAGCCGCCGGCCGCGATATGCTTATCCAGCACTTGCTCGACACGCCAAAGCTCGTTTCCTTCCATCAGGATTTTGGTGCCGTCTTTGGCTTCCATGACGTGGCCGGGCTTCATGGAAGCAGCCCTACCGTACTTATCTTCCATCCCCATTTTTCCGTTCTTGAAGATATAGACTGTCGAGCCATCCTTCAATTCGATCGACTTCTTGACCTGCGACTGATCGGCCGCAAACGCCGAAATGGCCACAGAGCTCATTGCGACAACCATCAACAGTTTTTTCAGCATTTTCGTTCTCCTTACAAGATGAATTTATTTCTCGGATCGATTGGACACTTTCTTGCCCAACCTTGAAACCATCTTAGGAGTTGAACCCTGACGAGAAGATGAGACGACAATTACATTGACGCCATGTTTTTGTAATTTAATTGTCATGCTCTCGCCACCATTCTGGTTGCGAGCTCGAATTTCCGGTCAAATCACATGGGAACATTCCGATCGCCTTCATGACGCGATCCTTGCCTAAAAGTAGTTTCCCGGTCACCGCTCTGTTGGGTGTTGGCGTCTATGATGACATCACTGTTGGACAATCACTGCCCGGAGGAGAGCCCCATGAAAAACCTGTTCATAATCGCCTGCTTGAGCCTTGTAACCAGTGCCTTTGCAGCACATCCGTCCGACATTGAAAAAACCGTTTCGCTCAACGACGGCTCGACGGTTCATATCTTTCGCGACGGCAAGATGGCTATGGAAGACAAGTACGGCCAACCCGTTCGTATGAAGAAAGGCGAGGTCATGATTGCAGAAGACGGACAAAAAATCGTGATGCGTGGCGACGAGGTGGCTCGTTTGAGCCAGAGAATTTACGAACACCAGCAGTAGCGGCGCAAAGCGCAATCGGGCAGCTCTTTCCGGAGCAGCTTGCCGGGAGCGGCGACAAAGGCATACGCGCCCCGATTGTTTGCAAGCGTGGATGTTTTCGATGTGCTGATCTAAGAGCACCACCTACCAAAACCATTGAAGGAACGAAAACGATGTTCAAAATCAGCTTACTTACTGTGCTTCTATTGACTGGTTGTGCAGGTATTGTTTATGAAGGGCGATACGCCTTCTCTGATGGCTGGAGGCCAGGAAGGGTAACCGCCGTTGGAGAAGGGCCAATGTTCACCGAAAATCTGCATGAAAGCTGTAAGATCGAAAAGCATCAGCCTTCAGACTCACAGCGTTACGTAACCATAAGCTACAGCCGTGGCTCACATTTAGCTCAGCGAAGCCTTCCTGTCGCAAAAGATGCCTCTTGGAAGAAAGACGATCTGTTGTACTTAAACGTGCTGGATTGTGAGGCTCCTCTGCAGACGAGGGCGAAGTAGCGGTGGGATGACGGTTCAACGGGCGGCATACCCTCTGTAACTGCCGATCACTAGGGTGTGTTCTCAATTAAGCCAACCAGACGAAGGTGCATGCCAGATGAACGAACGACAGAAAGGATTTTGCCAGTTTGTCGTAACGCGTGGCGATACGCCGGAAATGTTTGATTCGCGCAAAGAAGCGTTCGATCAAATTGCGGTCTCGGTAGAGATGGTGATCGAAACTGCGTTGGGAAAGACGATTGGAGCGTGGCGGAATGACAGCTTGCGCGCCCGTCGCCTCGATCTTGGCAACGAAGTGGTCGGCGTCGTAGCCCTTGTCCCCGACGATGGCTTGTGCCGAGAAATGCTCGATGGTCTTGGCGGCAAAATCGATGTCGGCAATCTGACCGGCCGAGAGAATCACCCGCAGGGGATTTCCCAAGGCGTCGACCACCACGTGCAGTTTGGTCGTCAGTCCGCCCCGCGAACGGCCTGGTCATCGCGTAGCATCTTTCGGCCCATCCTGACTCCGCACAAAAGTCAGGATATGACCATATTTCCTCTGCTGTGAACAGCCCCTTGTTATCCCTTTGATCGTGAACGACATTTTCCACTTGGTTTGCGTATGGCATATCACAATTCAATCAATTGAGAACAGACCCTAGCACTCACGTCTCTGTTGGGAACAATGCCAAGCACTTGTTTCCTGACATTTCCAGGACAACACTGTCATTCCTCGGTCACCGCATTATCAGTATCGAGCCAGCAAAATTTCTACAAGAGGTGGTTCGACCTAATTGAGAGAATACCGTTCTAAGGGAGGCATCAATGAAATCGCAATTCAACGATGTGAATGAGTTGATCCAATGGTACCTGGATCGCAATGCCAGCTTGTTCCGCGCTAGTTTTACCTATTGTGAAAAAACAGCGGAAATCAGAAAGCATTCGACGAAAAAATTGATGTCGCTCTCGATTTCAGACTCACAGTCATTGGAAGCCGGTGGTTTGGCTGGAGCTTGTGGCCTACTGTTACTCACCCAGGCCGGGGCTACGCTTTCCTGCGGACTTGAGTGGCAGCGGCAGGTACTGAGGGCTCTGGCCGAAGACAGAGTTTCGATTCCCGGCCAGCCATCTTCTAAATAAAATGACGTCATGCTGACAGTTTTGTAATTAAAAAGTCATCCGACGGTCAGCACGAATGGCGCATGATGAAATCATTGAAGACCACAGGAGAACATCATGCGCAACAGTTTGGTATTTGGAATCATCGGTGTCAGCCTATTGACGCTATCAGCCTGCACATCCGTACCCCCGGTAGCGGAGATTCCTGCAGCGATCGCCAACGCCTCAACCCCAGCGGATCATCAGCGCATTGCGGACTATTTTGCCAAAAAGGCCGAGTCCTACGATGCCGAAGCAATTTTCCACGAAAAAATGGCGAAGTCCTATTGGGGACGCAATAACAACAAGAGCGAACCGGCCGCTTGGGTTGCACATTGCAATGCGTTGAAGCTGAAATTCAATGAAGCAGCCCAGGAAGCCAGGGCTTTAGAACAGGCACACCGCCAGTTGGCAGGCGCTAAGTAATCGACGAACCGGGAGACATGTCATGCAAAATAAATTTCTACCAACGATTGTATTGTTCAGCACCCTGACAATTTTGACTTCGAGCACCTTGGCCGCGACGGAACCCGACAAAGCCGCCTCCGCGCCTGCCAGCACTGTGGCAGATCACCCCACCGAAGCAAGCCCTGCTGCCAAATCGCCAGAAGCTCATTCCCATCTTCAGGAAAAGCTGGGATACACACCCAAGCCGGGTAACGCAGCGTCTACCAAACTAAACGCGGTCGAAGACAGAAACAAACACTATCACCCACGCGACGGCAAATAACAGTCCGTTTGCGGGTCGCTTACAACGGCCCGCAAACGCCACTAGTGTACTTTCGGCGACGACTTCAATGGCAACCATCTCAGCGGTCACCAACGCTTTGGTATCGCAACCCACGGGTGATAGTGGACACAGCGGCCATGGGACTGACAACAGCACATCGTTTCCTGCTGCACTAGCACAAGCCGTCGGCCAATCAAGCGCTGGTACTCACGCTGGGCATGGGACCGAGGGGTCATTGACAGCACCAAGTCATTCGGCGGCGATGACAGCTTCGAACGCAGGCCAGCATCTGAGCCACTTCCCGATAGGCGGATCCGGCCACGGCGGTTCAAAACATGGCGGCGGTGGTTTTCAGGCGACCATGCTCGGGGTTCGCGCCTACCGGCAGCAGTTGATTGCTTCGAATATCGCCAACGCCGATACGCCAGGTTACAAGGCTGTCGATATCGACTTTCAGGAGGCGGTACGAATTGCCTTGGCCTCGGCTCAAACACCCCCGATATCGCTTACGACGACTGCGACAGGCCATATTGTGGGCGCAATCCGTTCGGCCACCCCGTCTTATCCACTCAAGTACCAAGTTCCGACTCAATCCAGCGTTGACGGCAATACCGTTGACATGGACGTGGAGCGTACGAAACTGGCGGAAAATTCGCTCATGTACGAATTTTCCATGGATCGCGTAAGCAACCACTTTAAACACATGATGGAATTGCTACAGAATCTTAAATGAACGACTCGCTACCCAAGACCGCTCGACAACTTCACTGGATGCTAGCACGTCGGATGAGTTTAGCTGCGTTTGCCATTGGATTGCTTGCTGGATTGGCAGCGTACTGGTTACAAGCGCAGCGCGCGGAAAATGCTGTCATTGAGCGCATCGCCGACGGGTTGCGCCATTTCGAATCTCCTGCCATGCAGCTACTGGCCAGAGATGCAGTCTCTCGAGGACATGATGCCCTGGACGCCCTCCGCAACCGAGGACAACTTATCGGAGTCAGGGTCTTTAACCCAAGCGGAATGGTTTTCTACGAAAATTGGACAGGTACGCCCAGCACCATCGTCGAGACAATCCGTCAGCAAAAAACGGAATGGCCGGCAGCCGGTAAAACCCAACGATCCTGGATCGAGCTAAAGGGAGAACGCCTGATCAGGGTGATACTGCCAGTCGTCAGCAGTAGTAACGGCATACTGGTGGGGTATCTGGAAGGAACCAACCTTCTCGATGACGCGGCGCTACGCACGCAAAAGGAACAAGTACTGAGCGGTGTGCTGGCCGCTGTCCTCTCCGTTGTGACAACAACCTTTCTTCTTTATCCGCTGTTGCTGGCTATGCTAAAACGGTCAAATGGGCTATCCAGACGCCTTCTCGATGCCAATTTATCACTCATCAAGTCGCTGGGTAATGCAGTGGCAAAGCGCGATTCCGACACCGATGCTCATAACTATCGCGTTACCTACTATGCAGTGTCACTTGCCGAGGCCATGAGGATGCCAGACAAGGCCATCTCTGAACTGGTCGTCGGAGCCTTTCTTCACGATGTCGGCAAGATCGGTATTCCGGACAGTATCCTGCTCAAGCCAGGAAAACTGACTGCGGACGAGTTCGAGGTGATGAAAACGCACTCGCTGCTGGGGGTCGAAATCGTGGCGGATAATCCATGGCTGCAAGGCGCCGCTCTCACTATCCGCCATCACCATGAACGTTATGATGGAACGGGATATCCCGATCGTCTGCGAGGCGAAGCCATTCCTTATACCGCCAGAATTTTCGCGATTGTCGATGTTTTCGATGCTTTGACCTCAGAGCGCCCCTACAAAAAACCAATGACATTTGCCGATGCGATGACCATCGTCACGCGAGACTCCGGTGGACATTTCGACCCAAACGTCGTATTGGCATTTATTGAGATTGCCCCCTCTCTGTATTCAATAGCTAGCCATGCCAGCGATGGAGAACTGCGATTGGCCATGGCCGAAGTGCTTTCCCGGTATTTCAAAACAGAAGTTGGTTCCGAAGTAGCCAGTTAGCAGCATGGGGAAGGCCGTCGTCCGGATTCGACAGCTTGCCTCGGCTGCCGACCATCGGCGGAAACCGCTGCCTTTTCTTCTACATGGAAGTCCGGCGATCTGTTCGCCATCGTAGACATATCCTAAATGTCACCTAACCGCCATCACTCTTTGGGATATACAGCCGTAGTTCCCCAAGGCTGCGAATGCGCGGAGCAAAGCGGAGGCAAGCAGCTTTCTGTTTCTTGAGTTGATTCAGGGGGCTTCACGCGCCATGCCCCGTCGGCTTTACGTGTTTTTTCTACCAATGCTGCTCCAAACTCAGGGCGTATTCACGGCCTCCAACCTTGCAGTTGCCATTGTAGGCATAAAGATGCGTCTTCCACTGGCACGTCATTTCTGACCCATCGTCAGCTTTCAATGTTTGTTTTGCTGTGGCGATATGCTGGCGATGCCAGCGAGAATGTCCTTCAGTCTGTTCCTTGGCTGGCGGAGACAGTATCCAGTCGCCTCGATATACCTTGCTGTTAACGGCAATTTCGATTCGATCCGGCCCGAAGAGATTTCGAATCACGGTAGCGTTGATCTCATCCCCCCCTGTTTTCAACGATCCGATTGAAGTGCAACCGGAAAGCAATAGCGCGCCGATTGTCGTTGCGATCAATGATTTTTTCATGACAAGTCCTTTCATGGATGGGTTTCTTACTTGAGTGCAAAGCGCACACTGACGGCTGGCTGGCCCGGCAGACTTACCAACGCAACAGCTTTGGTACCTGGAGCAACCTTGAACTCGCCTTTGGCCTCAAATTTGCCGCTTGCGGGCTTGAGTTCCACTTCCTGTTTTTCCTTGCCGGAGAGGATCGTCAGCTTTGCGGTGCCTTGCGACACATCGACAGACTTCCCCTCCGCTCTCAGGAAGAGTTGCAATACATCCGGCTTGGCGACCAATTCATAGTCGGAATGATTGACCTCGGTCACGACTCCCCCGTGAGCGGGCGTGTGGTCTTTGCCGTGATTGTGGGCTTCGCTTGCATAAGCGGCGCCGGAGAAGGCAATTGAAAGCATGGCGATGAGTTGGGTCGGTTTCATGGGTGTTCCTTTCGTTAAGGAAATATGAAATCAAAGGGCTTCGCGTTCGCTGCAGGACATCAGGCGCTCGGTATCCTTGCGGCCGAACAGCCAGAACATTGCCGGAGTCAGGAAGGTGTCGAGCAAAGTGGAACTGATCAACCCGGAGAAAATGACCACGGCTACCGGATGAAGAATCTCCGTGCCTGGCCGTTCGGCCTCGAATAGCAGCGGCGCGAGCGCAAAGGCGGTGACCAGCGCCGTCATCAGCACTGGCGATAATCGCTCCAGGGAGCCGCGCAGGATCATCTTGTGGTCGAAGGATTCGCCTTCCATGCGCATCAGGTTGATGTAGTGGCTGACCTTGAGGATGCCGTTGCGCACAGAAATGCCGGCCAGGGTGATGAAGCCGATCAGTGCGGCCACCGACAGCGGTTGCCCGGATATCCACAGACCGATGACCGCGCCCACCAGCGCCAGAGGGATGTTGGCCATGAT
>Ga0209570_1001380_pt1 | contig 13587 bp, 10 predicted proteins | sample EBPBio172007_DNA_FD_185861 | JGI IMG/M metagenome (GOLD analysis project Ga0209570, IMG submission 185861) | Wastewater treatment Type I Accumulibacter community from EBPR Bioreactor in Madison, WI, USA - Reactor 1_9/17/2007_ DNA (SPAdes)... | ecosystem: Engineered > Bioreactor > EBPR >... | reverse complement strand
CATCCTGCCCAAGTCGAAGCAGAAGAAGGTGATCGGCAAACAGGATATCGAGGAAATCGTCGCCAAGATTGCGCGCGTGCCGTCCAATCACGTCACTACTGACGACCGCCATGCCCTGAAGAACCTCGACCGCGACCTGAAAAACGTGGTCTTCGGGCAGGACAAGGCGATCGACGCGCTGGCACGGGCGATCAAGATGGCGCGCTCGGGACTGGGCAACCCTGGCAAGCCGATCGGCTCCTTCCTTTTCTCCGGCCCCACCGGAGTCGGCAAGACCGAGGTGGCCAAGCAACTGGCCTACTGTCTGGGCGTCGAACTGCAGCGCTTCGATATGTCCGAATACATGGAACGCCATGCGGTTTCGCGGCTGATCGGCGCGCCGCCGGGCTATGTCGGCTTCGACCAGGGCGGTCTGCTCACCGAGGCCATCACCAAAAAGCCCTACTGCGTGCTGCTGCTCGACGAAATCGAAAAGGCCCATCCGGACATTTTCAACATCCTGCTGCAGATCATGGATCACGGTACGCTGACCGATAACAACGGACGCAAAGCCGATTTCAAGAATGTGGTGATCATCATGACCACCAACGCCGGCGCAGCCGACCTGCAGAAGGCCAGCATGGGCTTTACTCCCTCCAAGCTGGCGGGGGACGAAATGGCGGAAATCAAGCGGATGTTCACTCCGGAATTCCGCAACCGCCTGGATGCGATCATCTCGTTCGCCGCGCTGGACCGCGACACCATCCTGCGTGTGGTCGACAAGTTCCTGATGGAACTGGAACAACAACTGCACGACAAGAAGGTCGAGGCGCATTTCTCGGAAACCTTGAAGGCCATGCTCGCCGAGAAGGGTTTCGATCCGCTGATGGGCGCCCGCCCGATGGCTCGCCTGATCCAGGACACCATCCGCGCGGCTTTGGCCGACGAATTGCTGTTCGGACGACTGGCCAGCGGCGGCCATGTGACCGTCGATCTCGACGAGCACGGCAAGGTCCGGCTGATTTTCTCCGAAGAAACGGTCGAAGCGGTTTAGCGCCCCCCCAACCCCCAACCGGCCATGCCCCGCGCATGGCCGTTTTTCATGCGGAGAAGCCCTCATGCAGTTCGCCACCGCCGATCTGTGCGATCAATATGAAGACCAACTCGGGCAGAGCGTTCAGATCGCCGAACCGATTTTCCGCTGCTACGGTGCAAGAACGCATTTCAGCGGCAAGATCGTCACCCTCAAGCTCTTCGAGGATAACTCGCTGGTCCGCACCGCACTGGGCGAAGCAGGACAGGGCAAGGTGCTGGTCATCGACGGCGGCGGTTCATTGCGCTGTGCGCTGGTCGGTGATCAACTGGCCATTCTCGCGCACCAGAACGGCTGGGAAGGCATCGTCGTTCATGGCTGCATCCGGGATTCCGTGGCCATCAACGGCATCGATCTCGGTGTTCGCGCACTGAATACTCACCCGCAAAAGAGCATCAAGAAAGGCATCGGCGAACGGGACCTGACGGTAAGCTTCGCGGGCGTGCGCTTCGTCCCGGGGCAATGGATTTATGCCGACGCCGACGGCGTTCTGGTCAGCCAGCAATCACTGATCTAACAGGCTACCAGGGTGTGTTCACATTCAGCCGACGGTTGCGCTGGCCGATTGTGAACACTCCCTAGCTTGTCCCTTCGTCAATTACCAGGAAGCCATCCTTGCCGCGCTGTTTGACGTGATACATGGCCAGATCGGCGCGATGCAGAATGCCCTCGCTGCTGTCTGGCTCGCCTTTCGACCGGACGATGCCGATGCTAGCCGTGACATGGGCCCGCCCGGCCTGCAACTGAAAGGGCTGGCGCAGGGATTGCAGCAGTTTTTTGGCTACCACCGCGGGATCGAGTTGCCCATCGGCATCCTGTTGCAGGATCAGCACGAATTCATCCCCCGCCAGCCGGGCAGCGGTATCCGAGGCGCGCAGCCCGGTCTGCAGGCGCACCGCCACCTGACACAACAGTTCGTCGCCGGCGGCATGTCCCAGTGTGTCGTTGACCGCCTTAAACCCATCCAGATCGATAAACAGCACTGCAATCTCGCTCCCGGTCCGCGTGCAGCGCAGCAAGGCCTGGTCGAGACGATCCTGCAACAGCCGGCGGTTGGGCAGGCCGGTCAGGGCATCGCGTTCGGCCATATCCCGCAGCCTCTGGCGCATCGAAAGCTCTTCGCGGATATCGCGCACCAGGCAGATGACGCCATCGTGTCCTGCCGCCTGCCAGAGCGAGACGGAAAATGCCACGTCCAGGCGGCCACCGTCCTTGCACTGCAAGGCAGTTTCATAACGGGTTTCGATAGTTTCGCCCCGCAAGCGCCGCTCGTGGTTGGAATGAATCCGCGAATGCTCATCGGGGTGAAAAATCGGCAAAAAATGCGGCCAGGCGTAGAGTTCGGACTCAGCATAACCGGTCAGCTTGCAGAAGGCCGGATTGACGAAAGCAATGCGCCGCTTGTCGATCACCAGCAAGCCAACCCCCATGTTGGAAATTGACGAAATGATGGCCTGGTTGAAAAACAATTCCTTCTCGGCCATGGCCATCGCCGAGCGGCGTATCGATCCGGCCATGCTCAGGCGAACCGCCGCCTGTATACGCACTTCCAGTTCGTAAACCCGGATCGGCTTGCGGATGAAATCATGCGCGCCGACGCTGAACGCTTCCTTCAGGCCTTCCTCACCATCGCTGCCCGAAATCAGGATCACCGGAATTTCGGCCAGCATCTGGTGCGATTTCAACCACTGGCAGAAATTCACGCCGGAGAGACCGGGCAACTGGATATCGGTAATGATCAGCACCGGCAGTTCCGCCTGTTGCGCCATCAGATCCTGCAATGCTTGCAGGGCTGGCTCTGCTGCTTCGAACTCGGCGATTTCGGCGCCCGGAACCTTTCGCAGTACCGAAGCAATCAGACTGCTGACGCTGCGATCATCGTCGATAACATAAAAAAGCATGGTGGCAACCCGGATGACAACAGCCCCACAATACACCAGATGGCCCGCAAATGCAGTACTGGAGCCAGTGCCCGGCGTTGTTGGCATCGATGCAACAAATTTTTATCTTATGTCTTATATAAGATATTGCACAGCGTAGAAATACCCCCTATACTCTGCCCCATGGTTGTTGAACAGCAACCCCAATCCCAACCCTGACTAAGAGAGGTGAGAAAATGGCAACTCGCGAACAGCAAATCGCTGCACTGGAAAAAGACTGGGCGGAAAACGCCCGCTGGAAGGGCGTGAAGCGCGGTTACTCCGCCGCTGACGTGGTGCGCCTGCGCGGCTCCCTGCAACCGGAATACACCCTGGCCCAGCGCGGCGCCAAGGTTCTCTGGGAAAAAGTTAACGGTGGTGCCAAGAAGGGCTATGTGAATGCCTTCGGCGCCATCACCGCCGGTCAGGCCATGCAACAGGCCAAGGCCGGTCTGGAAGCCGTCTATCTCTCCGGCTGGCAAGTCGCCGCCGACGGCAACACCTCCGAAACCATGTACCCGGACCAGTCGTTGTACGCCTACGACTCCGTCCCGACCATGGTTCGCCGCATCAACAACACCTTCAAGCGTGCTGACGAAATTCAGTGGTCGCGCGGCATCAATCCGGGCGACGAAGGCTTCATCGACTACTTCCTGCCGATCGTGGCCGACGCGGAAGCCGGTTTCGGCGGCGTACTCAACGCCTTCGAACTGATGAAGAACATGATCGCCGCAGGTGCTGCCGGGGTACACTTCGAAGATCAGCTGGCGGCCGCCAAGAAGTGTGGCCACATGGGCGGCAAGGTGCTGGTCCCGACCCGCGAGGCCATCGAGAAGCTGATCTCCGCCCGCTTCGCCGCGGACGTGATGGGCGTGCCCACGCTGATCCTGGCCCGCACCGATGCTGAAGCTGCCAACCTGATCACCTCCGACTACGACGCCAACGACAAGCCCTTCCTCACCGGCGAACGTACCCAGGAAGGCTTCTTCCGCGTCAAGAACGGTCTGGAGCAGTCCATCTCCCGCGGCGTGGCCTACGCTCCCTACGCCGACCTGGTGTGGTGCGAAACCGGCGTGCCCGATATCGGCTTCGCCCGCGAATTCGCCCAGGCCGTTCAGGCCGCCTGCCCGGGCAAGCTGCTGTCCTACAACTGCTCGCCGTCCTTCAACTGGAAGAAGAACCTCAACGATTCCCAAATCGCTTCCTTCCAGGAAGAACTGTCTGCGCTGGGCTACAAGTATCAGTTCATCACCCTGGCCGGCATCCACATCAACTGGTTCAACACCTTCCAGTTCGCACACGCCTACGCCCGCGGCGAAGGCATGAAGCACTACGTTGAAATGGTGCAGGAACCCGAATTCGCTGCCCGCGAACAGGGTTACACCTTCGTGTCGCACCAGCAGGAAGTCGGCACCGGTTATTTCGACGAAGTCACCACCGTGATCCAAGGCGGTTCTTCCTCGGTGAAGGCCCTGACCGGTTCCACCGAAGAAGAGCAGTTCCACTGAGTTAGTCATCCCGGGCGCCGCGATCCGGCGCCCGGATGCACGCTGCCCGCCCGGCAGCAACGTGTTTTAGCGCTGTTTCTCCCTCCCTCTTGCCCCAACAGGGCAGGTTCGGCCGGCATCCAAAAGATGCCGGCTTTTTCTATAAATAGTATCCGCTCATACAGCCATCTTATCGCTTGGCGATCGGCAACAAGAAAATCGGCAAATCGCGGTATCATCGCGCGTTTTTTTAAAATTACCACGCTGATCGGAGGGTTGTTTCGGGTAACCGGATCGGCCGCCGGCTGCGGTTTTCGGGAGTTTTTCCCGGTCCCGCAGTCAATACACAAGGGGAATTCGAATGACTGAAGCAGTGAAAAACCGGGGGTGGACCGTCACCTTCGCCGGCACCGGCATCAACCTGGCGCTGGGCATCCTCTACACTTGGAGTATTTTCCAGGCCGCCATTAAACAATCGATCGAAAAGGGCGGCGAAGGCGCCTTCAACTGGCAGCTTTCCTCGATCAGCGACCCGTATGCGGTCTGCTGCCTGGTCTTCGCCTTCTCGATGATTCTCGCTGGCAAGGTACAGGACAAATTCGGTCCGCGTGTCACTGCCTTTATCGGTGGCATCCTGGTTGGCCTCGGTCTGTTCCTGACTTCGCAGAGCAACGCCTACGCCATGTGGGTGCTTGGCTTTGGCGTGCTTGCCGGCGCCGGCATCGGCTTCGGCTACTCGGCAGCTACCCCGCCGGCGCTGAAGTGGTTTCCGGGCGGCAAGACCGGCCTGATCGCCGGCCTGGTGGTCGCCGGTTTTGGCTTGGCACCGGTGTATATCGCCCCGCTGGCTTCCTATCTGGTGGCAGTTTACGGCTTGCAACAAGCCATGCTGATTTTCGGCGTTGCCTTTTTCATTGTCGTCAGCCTGCTGTCCACTCTGCTGGTCAACCCGCCGCCCGGCTATGTGCCCGCGTCGCTCAATCCGGAAGGCGACAAGGCCAAGCCGGTCACCGCCTACGCCGACGTGCCGACCTCTCAGGTCATCCGTTCCAGCGCATTCTGGAAATTGTGGGCGCTGTTCTTCATCGGCTCCGGCGCCGGCCTGATGGTCATCGGCAACGTCGCCGGCATGGCCAAGGCCAGCATGGGTGAAGCCGCCTTCGTCGCCGTGGCGATCATGGCCGTCGGCAACGCCTCCGGCCGCATCATCGCCGGCGTCGTCTCCGATGCCATCGGCCGCCATGTCACCTTGGCCATCTTCTTCGGCCTGCAGTGCATCAACATGATCCTGGCCATCTTCGTCGTCGGCACCCAGGGTGCCGCCGCACTGATGATCGTGCTGAGCGCAACCTTCATCGGCTTCAATTACGGCACCAACCTGGCCCTCTTCCCGGCGTTCGCCAAGGGTTGGTGGGGTCTGAAGTCCTTCGGGGTGAACTACGGCTTCCTGATGACCGCCTGGGGCATCGGCGGCTTCGCGATGACCCGCGTCAATTCCATGCTGGTCGCCGCATCCGGTGGCAGCTATACCAACTCCTTCATTCTCGCCGCCGTGCTGCTCGGTATCGGCGCAGTGATCGCGCTGACGCTGAAGAAGCACTGATCGGCGTAACGCATGAATCATGATCGGCGGCCTGCGGGCCGCCGATTTTTTTGCCTGTTCCCATCTGCGGCAAAAAGAATTTAAGCGCTGATTCACCGCCAGGACTTACCTTTTGACGCAAGAACCAATACACTATGTCAACTGTCTTATATAACACTTGCTCAACAGGAGAACCCATGGCCCTCAACCTGCCCGCCGGCGTGCAAATCACCGCGCCGATCCAGCCCGAATACGAATCCATCCTGACCCACGACGCGTTGGCGCTGGTCGCCAAGCTGCACCGCACCTTCGAAGGTCGCCGTCAGGAACTGCTGAAAGCTCGCGTCGCCCGCCAGGCCCGCATCGACGCCGGCGAAATGCCCGATTTCCTGCCGGAAACCAAGGCCATCCGCGAAGGCGACTGGAAGATCGCACCGCTGCCCAAGGCACTGGAATGCCGCCGCACCGAAATCACCGGCCCGGTCGAAGCCAAGATGATCATCAATGCCTTCAATTCCGGCGCCGATTCCTACATGACCGACTTCGAGGATTCCAATTCCCCGAACTGGGACAACCAGATCCAGGGGCAGGTCAATCTGTACAAGGCCATCCGCCGCCAACTCAGCTTCAAAAACGAGAACGGCAAGGAATACAAGCTGAACGACCAGATCGCCACCCTTCAGATTCGTCCGCGCGGCTGGCACCTCGACGAAAAACACGTGCTGGTCGATGGTCAGCGCGTCAGTGGCGGCATTTTCGACTTTGCGCTGGTCTTTTTCCACAACGCCAAGGAACAGATCGCCCGCGGCGCCGGCCCCTTCTACTATTTGCCGAAGATGGAAAGCCACCTCGAAGCCCGCCTGTGGAACGACATTTTCATTATGGCGCAGGACCACATCGGCCTGCCGCAAGGCACGATCAAGGCCACCGTGCTGGTCGAAACCATTCTCGCCACCTTCGAGATGGAAGAAATCCTTTACGAACTGCGCAACCACTCCGCCGGCCTCAACGCCGGCCGCTGGGACTACATTTTCTCCTGCATCAAGAAATTCAAGAAAAACAAGGATTTCTGCCTAGCCCAGCGTGGCGCCATCACCATGGAAGTGCCCTTCATGCGCAGCTATGCGCTGGCGCTGGTGCAGGCCTGCCACAAGCGCGGCGCCCCGGCCATGGGCGGCATGAGCGCGCTGATTCCTATCAAGAACGACCCGGTCGCCAACGAAAAGGCGCTCGCCGGCATCCGCCACGACAAGACCCGCGACGCCAACGACGGCTTCGACGGCGGCTGGGTGGCCCACCCCGGTCTGGTGCCGATCGCCATGGAAGAGTTCAAGAAGGTGCTGGGCGACAAGCCGAACCAGTGGGAAAAGCAGGTCAGTGGGCAGTTTGGCCCGAAAGATTGGCTCAACTTCCAGCCCGAACAGCCGATCACCGAAGCCGGTCTGCGCAACAACATCAACGTCGGCATCCATTACCTCGGCAGCTGGCTGGCCGGCAACGGCTGCGTGCCCATCCACAACCTGATGGAAGACGCCGCCACCGCCGAAATCAGCCGCTCGCAAGTGTGGCAGTGGGTGGTCTCGCCGAAGGGCATCCTCGACGACGGCCGCAAGGTCACCGTCGACATGGTGCGCCCGATGATCGCCGAGGAACTGGCCAAGGTAAAGGCCACCGTCACCGCCCAGGGCGAAGACACCGCCACCTACGACCAGGCCGCCGAAATCTTCGACCGCATGAGTCTGACCCCGGAATACCCCGAGTTCCTCACCCTGCCGCTGTACGAAGCGATGGCCTGACCTGGTTCAGGCAAATAAAACGGCACCCGCGGGTGCCGTTTTTGTTGGATTCGAAGGTGAATCAGGCGCGCTTGGCAACCAGTTCCTGATTGAGCGCTTCACCCCAGCTGTGGCTGATGATCTCGGCCATGGTACCGTTGGGGATGCCACAGGCGTTGCCTTCGTCGATATCGATATGACACTCGGCGGCGTAGGACGGGCTGACGCGGGCAACCACGTTTTCGAAGATGATTTCGCGACCGGGTGCGCCAACGCGAATCTTGACCACCTGATTGTCGACCAGGCCGAAGTCTTCGGCAGACTTGGGATCGAGGTGGATGTGGCGCACGGCGATGACCATGCCCTGTTCCTTCTTGACGCTGCCGGCCGGGCCGACCAGTTCGAAGGGGGCACTGCCGGCCAGCTTGCCGGATTCACGCGCGGGAACCGGGTTGCGGGTCAGCTTGACGGCATCGCTTTGCAGGATTTCCAGTTGGGTTTCAGCGCGGGTCGGGCCGAGGACGCGGACCTTTTCCAGCTTGCCCTTGTCGCCGACGACGGTGACGGTCTCTTCGCAGGCGTATTGACCGGGTTGCATCAGATCCTTGGTGCGGGTCAGCTGATAGCCCTGGCCAAACAGAATATCCACATCAGCTTGCGACAAGTGGATGTGGCGATTCGAAAGATTGACGATAACGCTGTTTTTCATTTGGAAGCTCCTGTGGGATTGGGAAATTTTAGTTGGGCGCCATTGTCCCACGGAAAAACCCCAAGCATTTGATCTAGTTCAAAAGTTATAAGGGTAATTGACCAAAAAACGGACGCCCATCCGAAACAGTTTTAACTCTCCGCACCTTCCGGCAGCGCATACACCCACGAGAAGCTTCCGCTGCGTTCCGAGAACAGCAACGCTTCGCCGGCCTGCCGGGAACGCAAGCGCGCGCGCAAATCCTTGGGGTGCAAGCTGCCCAACGGAGGCTTGCCGCGCTCAACCAGCAAAGGCCGCACCACGGTCTCCCCCTGGATATCGTCCAACTGGCAGGCGATTCCCTCGCTGGCCTGCGCCTTTTCACCTTCAAGCGCCGCAATGCGCTGGCGCAACTCGTTGATTTCCTGTTCCAGCAGGCCAATATCCTCGCGTGCTTGCGCCAGCCGGGTGACCGTCGGTTTCATGCGCGCCGAAAACTGTTGCCATTGCGCCTGTTGCTGCGGGTTGAGGACGACCTCCCGCCGCTGCAGTTTGCCGGCCATCGCGAGATACTGCTGCAATTCCGCTTGCCCGGTCAGCACCGCCATGCCCTGCCGGAGTTTGGCAATCATTTCCTGACACTCGACAATCTGCTGTTGTTCTTCTCCCTGCTGGCGCTCAAAGCCGCTCAGATCGGGCAACAACATCGACACCACGTTCTCTTCCGAACGATGTTCACGCAGGGTGGTGACATGCACCTGCTTGCCGGCGATCGCGCACGCCTCGGCGGTGAGCACCTCGACCTGATCGGCCAGCAGCACGCATTGGCAGGCCCATTCGATTTCGATGCGCTCGGCGACGATCACGCTGTTTTCGGCCCGGGCGATCCGGACCGTTCCGGCCGCGGTATTGAGGAAAGCGCTGGAAGCCAGGCCGCGCACCTCGATATCGCCATTGCGATTGAGCGCCAGACCTCCGACCAGGTTGCTTTCCAGCAGGATGCGTCCGCCGCGCGACATGACTTTGCCAAACACGTCTGCGTGAAAGGTCAGGCTTTGCCCGGTGACCGACATCGACTCGTGCACCTCGCCGAATTCCTCGTACTCGTCGCCCTCCAGATTGAGGCTGCCGGTGGTACGCGAACTGACTCCCTCGCGATTGATGATTTTTTTGGTGATTGAAATCTGGTTGGTGGAATTGTCGATGTTCAGAAAGCCGTCGATCACCGCCACCAGGTATTCGAATTCGTTGTAGCGCTCGATTGCCGTTCCCTCGCCCGCCAGTTTGGCCAGATCGAAATCCTCGGGCAGACGTGGCTCAAGCAGCCGACCGGACAGATCGCGCCCGGCTTGCCCAAGCGCACGCGGGATTTTCTTGAGCAGCAAGGTACCTTTGTGAATCTGCGGAAAACGGTTGGCGAAACACGCCAGATCAACCCGTCCGTCCGCCAGGCGCATCGGCGCATCGCTGCGATGCAGCGCGGCCGTCTGCTCCTCGATGCTCGCATCGCTGCCTTCGGTGGGCGTCCGGGCACGAGCGATGACGCAACGTTCGCACGCCCCCGAGGCAATCAGCTTGCGCACCAGTTCGGCGTCGAGCCCGTAACGTACGCCTGTTTTCCACAGCGCCGCGACAAACTCATCAAAATCCAGCGTCGCCGGTTCGGAAACGGCCTGCAATTCCGATCCGGCATAGACCGATTCACCATTCTCACCGGGGGTATAGATCGGAACTTCGACCATCTTTTCCAGCACCAGCGGCTCGAACAGATACTCGGCTTCGCCACCGACGATTTTCGGGGAACGATAAAGCGGCTGGCGCTCGGCCGCGAAATCGTCAATCGCATCGGCCAGGCGTATTTCAAGCAATCCGGAGAAATCGCCCTCGTTATAAAGCAGCGCGTGAAAACGGCGGTAGTCCAATCCGCGCAATACCTTGCCCAGGCTGAAAATGCGTTCGACGACGCGAAAAAATTCCTCTGCCGACGAAAGCGCGCCCAGATCGACAAACACTCCGTCTTCCCGCTGGCGAACGAAACCCGGCAGCACCAGTTCATCCGCTGCATAGGGATTCAGCGCATTCGCCGCAGGATTCTCCATCGCACTCATCGCAGACCATCCTCCATCCATCGCTTGCAGAAATCGGCGTTATTGGCTTGAATTCACGCTATTCACATCAATATGAAATCGATGGTAATCGATTCGTTCCACGACATGAACAAATTCCTCATTCTGGTGCTCGCCTTGTGGTTTCCCGTCGCTTGGGCGCAACCTGCCTCCAAAGGCGATGGCGTACAGGTTGGCGAGGCATCGACACTGCGCAAGCTGGTACCGGCAGAGCAACTCGAACGCGCCGCCGCGCAGCAGTATCTGCAATTGAAACAACAGGCAGCCAGCCAAGGCGCGCTGGCGCCCGAAAATCACCCGCAACTGATCCGCCTGCGCGGTATCGCCAGCCGCATCCTGCCTTATGTCACCCGTTTTCATCCGCGTGCCAATCGCTGGCAGTGGGAAGTGAATCTGATCGGCTCGTCGCAGCTCAACGCCTTCTGCATGCCCGGCGGCAAGATCGCCTTCTACACCGGCATCATCGACCAGCTGAAACTGACCGACGACGAAATCGCCGTCATCATGGGGCATGAAATCGCGCATGCGCTGCGCGAACACGCCCGCGAGCGCATCGCCAAGACGCAACTGACCCACGGCATTGCCAATATCGCCTCGGAATTGCTGGCCGGCACCAAATACGGCGGGCTGGCCCAACTCGGCCTGCAAGGCGGCGCCAATCTGTTATCGCTGAAATTCTCGCGCGACGATGAAACCGAAGCCGACGTGGTTGGGCTGGATCTCGCCGCCCGTGCCGGTTTCGATCCGCGCGCCGGCATCAGCCTCTGGCAGAAAATGGCTGCTGCCAACAAGGGGGCGCCGCCACAATGGCTATCCACCCACCCGGCCGGCCCCAACCGGATCAAGGAAATCGAACAGCACCTGCCGGAAGTGCTGCCGCTTTACGACGCGGCGAAGAATAGGCAACCGACCGCGGAAAAACCGTAGCGAGCGAGCCGAGCGCGAGGCGCCCGGAACACAGCATGCGAGACCTATCAATTGGATAGGCTCACGTGCGAGTACCGCGCAACAAAATGATCGGCTCGCGCAGCAGGTTTTATACCTTCAGGAAGTGCTCGCGGTAGTACTTGAGCTCGTCGATCGACTCGTAGATGTCCGCCAGCGCGGTGTGCCGGCTCTTTTTCTTGAAACCCTTGTAGATTTCCGGCACCCAGCGTTTGGAGAGTTCCTTGAGGGTGCTGACATCGAGATTGCGGTAGTGGAACCAGGCTTCCAGTTCAGGCATGTAGCGCGCCATGAAACGGCGGTCCTGGCAGATCGAGTTGCCACACATCGGCGAGGCGCCGTGCGGCACATATTTTTTCAGGAATTCCAGCGCTTCCGCCTGCACTGTAGCCTCGTCCTGAACGCTCGCCTTGACCCGCTCGATCAACCCGGAGCGGCCATGCGTCTTCTGGTTCCAGTCGTCCATGCCGGCCAGCACCGCATCGCTCTGATGCACTGCCCAGGAGGGCGACTCGGCCACCAGTTCCAGCGCACCGTTGGTCACCACCATGGCCAGTTCGAGAATGCGGTCGCCGTCCGGATTGAGTCCGGTCATTTCCATGTCGAGCCAGACGAGGTTGTTCGCGTCGCGTGCCATATAATTCCCAGCTTCGAAAAGCGCACATTCTCTCACAGCTCAATGGCCAATTATTTCCCCCTTGTCTTCCTGGTTTTTCTCGCCTCCGCCACCATCACCCGCCTGTGGCTGGCCCAACGCCACGGCGCCTGCGTGCTGACCCACCGCAACGCGGTTCCCCCCGAATTTGCCGAACGTGTCGCGCTGGCCGCCCATCAGAAAGCGGCCGATTACACCCTGGCCAAAACCCGTCTGGGCATGCTGGCGACGATGGCCGAGGTTGCCCTGTTGTTAGTACTGACGCTGGGCGGCGGCTTGCAGGCGCTGCACGAACTCTGGAGCACCCACCTCGACGGCCTGGGCTACGGCATCGCGCTCATTTTCAGCGTCATGGCCATTTCTGCCCTGATCGACCTGCCCTTCGCGGTGTTTCGCCAATTCGTCGTCGAAGCCCGCTTCGGCTTCAACCGCATGACTCCCGCCCTGTTTCTCTCCGATCTCGGCAAACAGATTCTGCTGGCACTGGCCATCGGCACCCCGGTGATCGCCGTGGTGCTCTGGCTGATGCAGGCCATGGGCAGCCTGTGGTGGCTTTATGTCTGGGCGTTCTGGGCGGCATTCAACCTGCTGATCCTGTTCATCTACCCCACCTGGATTGCGCCACTGTTCAACAAATTCACCCCGCTGGCCGACGAATCCCTGAAAGGCCGCATCGAAGCCCTGCTGATCCGCTGCGGCTTTCACTCCAGCGGCCTGTTCGTCATGGATGGCTCGAAACGTTCCAGCCACGGCAACGCCTACTTCTCCGGCTTCGGCCGCGCCAAGCGCATCGTCTTTTTCGATACCCTGCTCGGTCGCCTGCAGCCAGAAGAAATCGAGGCGGTGCTGGCGCATGAACTCGGCCATTTCCGCCTGCGCCACATCGCCCAGCGCATCGTGCTGATGTTCGGCCTGTCGCTGGCGCTGCTGTTCCTGCTCGGCCTGTTGATCGACGCCCCCTGGTTCTATCAGGGCTTGGGCGTCGAGGCACAGAACACCGCGCTGGCGCTGATTCTCTTCTTTCTGGCCATGCCGGTATTCACTTTCCCCTTCACTCCGTTGATGAGCCTGCTCTCGCGCCGGCACGAATACCAGGCCGACGCCTATGCCGCCGAACACGCCCGCGCCGACGACCTGATCCGGGCGCTGGTCAAACTCTATGAGGACAACGCCGCCACGCTGACCCCCGATCCGCTGCACTCGCTGTTTTACGATTCGCATCCGCCAGCGGCCTTGCGTATCGCCCACCTGCAGGGACGCCCGGCAGCATGATGCTGCGCGGCCGGGTCATTGCCGCGCATGGCCGGCAATACGTCGTCGAACTGGCGGACGGTACGC
>Ga0209570_1001377_pt1 | contig 13647 bp, 6 predicted proteins | sample EBPBio172007_DNA_FD_185861 | JGI IMG/M metagenome (GOLD analysis project Ga0209570, IMG submission 185861) | Wastewater treatment Type I Accumulibacter community from EBPR Bioreactor in Madison, WI, USA - Reactor 1_9/17/2007_ DNA (SPAdes)... | ecosystem: Engineered > Bioreactor > EBPR >... | reverse complement strand
CAAGTGTGCGAATAGTATTAATCGATAATTTTTGGATATCCAACGAAATCTCCTGATAATAGAAATTTTAAAAACTCTAATTTTAAATATAGGGAATAGGAGAGACTTGAGAACTCGAGAACTTGAGAACTTGAGAACTTGAGAACTCGAGAATTTGAGAAATAGTTACACGGAAACCGCGGATTTTCGCAGATTCCACGGAGGGGATTCCGAAAACCAAACCAATAGCCTCCGAATTCATTCGGAGGTCGAATAATCGTCCCGATTGCCATCTGCAAGATGAAGGGGGGAATAGTTACACGGAAACCGCGGATTTTCGCAGATTCCACGGAGGGGATTCCGAAAACCAAACCAATAGCCTCCGAATTCATTCGGAGGTCGAATAATCGTCCTGATTGCCGTCTGCAAAAAGAAAGGGGGGAAAGGGGACGCAGATACACGCAGATTAAACGGATTATCGCGGATTTTAATTCTAATCCTCCCCTCTCATTTTAGGAGAGGGGTCGGGGGTGAGGTCGGTGACTATCGTGTTAAAAGGCGACGAAAAAAATCCCGTCGCCTTCAATGAACCATAATAAACTATAATTCGATTTTTGTCCCGAGAACCTTTAAAAACTTCGCAATCCAATCGGGATGTGCGGGCCATGCCGGAGCTGTAACAAGATTTCCATCCACATGGGCTTTATCCACAGGAATATTTAAAAACGAACCGCCACAGCCACTTACTTCAGGTCCTACTGCCGGATATGCAGAACAGGATTTCCCTTGAAGAACTCCGGCTGCTGCCAAAATCTGTGGACCGTGACAAACTGCCGCAATTGGTAAATTATTTTTCCCGAAATAACGGGCAATATCCAAAACTTTTTCATTTAGTCTGAGATATTCAGGTGCCCTGCCACCGGGGATACAAAGAGCATCATAATCTTCAACTTTTACCTCGTCAAAAGTTGCATTCAACACAAAATTATGTCCCGGTTTTTCGCTGTATGTTTGATCACCTTCAAAATCATGAATTGCAGTTCTTACAAAATCCCCCGCTTTTTTTCCGGGACATACTGCATGAACCGTGTGTCCCACCATCAAAAGAGCCTGGAAAGGAACCATAACTTCATAATCCTCTACAAAATCGCCAACCAACATTAAAATCTTTTTTGCCGCCATCGGATTTATCCTTTTTTAATTGAAAATTCCCGGTCGAAAACTAACCGATTAACTCCCCAAATTACTTAAAAATGTCCACTCAACAAAGATTGGAAATGGGTTGTTGAACACGATATTCACGATGCAAAAAGATATTCACGATTTTAACCGTAAGTGACAGGAGGGGTAATCGTCTCGATTGCCGTCTGCAAGATGAAGGGGGGAATAGTTACACGGAAACCACGGATTTTCACAGATTCCACGGAGGGGATTCCGAAAACCAAACCAATAGCCTCCGAATTCATTCGGAGGTCGAATAATCGTCCCGATTGCCATCTGCAAGATGAAAGGGAGAATAGTTACACGGAAACCACGGATTTTCACAGATTCCACGGAAGAAGGGGACGCAGATACACGCAGATTATGCGTGCCGAAGGTCCCGAAGGGATGCCTTTGGTACATCCCTTTGGGAGAGTTACGCGGAGGGTTCTTGAACACGATGCTCACGATATAAAAAGACATTCACGATGGGCCAACTCCAACCAGCCTGGGCGGGTGACATGTTCGTAGAAAATTTGTGCATCCTTCAACCCCAAATTATCCCCAAAGGGGATTAAATATTCGTAGCATTCAATCATCTCCCCGATTCTTTTGAGGCTGTCTCAAAAGTAGGTTTCGGTTTTCAGAATCTTTCAAATTATGATGCCGAATAGCTAGTTAAATCTGATTCTATTTTCGTGCCTCATTGATTTAATCAATCCCCAATTAACAGTCCTCCTCCTCAATGGCAAATACTTTTTCCGCCTGAAAATTGACCGGCTAAATCCTTGTTGTATTTGTTATAACTAATTGTTATTTATGGTAGTTAGCTGTTTTTTGTTCTTTTATTTCCGGTCAGTTTTTCATATATTTGCATATGAAAAAAACACCAAAAACCCCTGCTTTTAAACCCTACGATCAGCATCAGATGTTTCTGTTTCCTCCTTCGATCGAGGATATGATTCCTGAAAATCATCCCGTTCGTATTGTAAACAAAGTTCTTGATACTATTAGCTACAAATCCCTGTTTGACCGCTATCCCGGTGGAGGAACTTCCAGCTATAATCCTGTGATGCTTGTAAAGGTAATCATGTATGCCTATCTCAACAATACTTACACAAGTCGTGATATAGAAGCCGCTTTGAAGGAAAATATTCATTATATGTGGATTAGCGGAATGCAGCAACCTGATCATAACACGATAAACAGATTTCGAAAGAACAAATTGGGAGAGACGCTCAAGGGACTGTTCATTCAGTTGGTCGAGTTACTCATTGAACATAATATTGTCAGCATAAAGGAGTTGTACCTGGATGGTACAAAGATAGAGGCTAACGCAAACAAATATACCGTTGTATGGGGTAATTCGATCAAGACAAACAAGATTAAGATGAAGGCACAGCTTAAGAATGTTTGGGATTACATCCAGAAACAGACTGCAGTGGAAGAGAAAGAAGAGTTTCCCTTTGAGTACAGTGAATTGGAACCGGAGAAGCTCAAAGAAACAATAGAGAAGATAAATAAGACTCTTGCTGATAGTCTTGACGAGGAATCGAAACCTCTAAAAAAAAAGATGATTCGAGCCGCTAAGGAGTGGCCTGAGAGACTCTTGAGGTATCAGGAGCAGGAGAAGATACTCTCCGGCAGGAACTCATACAGCGAGACAGACCATGAGGCAACATTTATGCGAATGAAAGAAGACGGTCTGAATAACAGAGAATTTAAGCCCGGATATAATCTTGAAATCGCAACAAACAATCAGATTATAGTCAGTTATGGTGTTTTCCCCAATCCTACTGACTCAAAGACGCTACCTGATATGATAAGGGGAATTCAGGAGGAATACGGGAAGAGTCCTGACTATCTGATTGCAGATGCTGGTTACGGATCAGAGGAGAATTTTACATTTTTAAGAAATGCAGGAATTGAAGCAGTAGTAAAATATAACATGTATGAGCGTTTGAGGAGAAGAAAACCGCTAAAAAGACCATTTACGACTGAAACACTTCATTACAACAGTAAAGAGGGTTATGTTGTCTGTCCGATGGGGCAGAGGATGGAATTATGCAGGACAGGTACTCGTATCAGAAAGGGGGGTTACGAAAGAGAAGTGGGATATTACAAAGCAAAAAATTGTGATTCATGTCCGCTGCAGGGAGTTTGTAATGGTGAATCGGGGGACAGGATTGTTGAAGTGAGCAGGGAATGGAGGGAACAGAGGAGTGCGGTAGACGAGTTACTCGAAACGGACTTTGGCAGAAAACTTTATGCCAGGAGGAAGATAGATGTGGAGCCTGTCTTCGGTAACATAAAGCACAACAAAGGGATTAGGAGATTCACACTCAGAGGTAAAAAGGGTGTGATGACAGAGATAGGATTGGTGGCTACTGCTCACAATCTGAGAAAGATGATAATAAGTATTTTAGCCCCAAAAGCCCCTTCATATGCATAAAAATGGGTGTTTTTTTAATAATTTAATCTATTTTTTGCCTTCACACCCAAAATCCCCAAATTTATTGAATCTCAAAGGTATTGTTCAGAAAAGATGGATAAATCCCGATCTTTTATCGAAAAATTTGAAATTATGTATTGAGACAACCTCTTTGGGGGTTGGGGATTGATCATTTTGCTACGAACATGCCAGACGGGTTTTCAACAAATCAGTATCATCCGGGTTCTATAAAAAATCCCTCTCAGCGAAACTCTGTCTAATCTGCGTGTATCTCCCAAAGGGATGCCTTCGGCATGCAGGCCCCTTCTTCCGTGGAATCTGTGAAAATCCGTGGTTTCCGTGTAACTATTCCCCCTTTCATGTTGCAGACGGCAATCGGGACGATTACCTCTCCTCACTCTTGCGACATAAAGTCACTCAAGTACTCGAGTACTCAGGTTCTAAAGTTCTGAGGTTCTGAGGTTCCGGGGTTCTCAATTTGTCTAATATCCCATTAATGGTTAAATTTTGTGGTTGTTAATTAATCTTTACAATCAAGATCAATCCGGTTACCATGAAACTTTATTTTAATTCGATAAAACTGATAGTATTGTCTTTTGTTCTTTTTGGATCACAGTTGTTTGCCGGGGATGAAGTGCAACAATTGGGAGATACAATCCATAATGTTTCCATTCAGATTTCCCCATTTGATGCCGAGTGTAAAATTAATGGTTCGGTTGTGATTCCGAATGAAATCGAGAAACTGCCGGCGGGCGATTACTCTGTTATTCTTAACAAAAACGGTTATAAATCGTATTCCAACAAGTTTAAGGTTTCAAATGATAACCGCCACTTCCTTTTTATTATGGAACCGGAAAAGATTACGGGGCTTTTGGTGAAAACCGATCCTCCCGGTGCTTCTGTTTATATTGATGGCGAATTAAAAGGGACAAGCGATGCGGGGTTTCTGCTTCCGATTAAAAAATACAGGGTTAAGGTTGAACTGGAAAAATACCTCCCTGTTGAACAGGAAATTGACGGAACTCAGCCTGCAAAGCTTTATACACTCAACCTGAAACTGCAAAAAAACACCGGATTTTTGAAAATTAATTCAAATATGAAAGACCTGATTGTAGAAATAGACGGGGAAGTGACAGATCAACAACCACAGTATGAACTTGTGTCGGGCAATCATTCAGTTCGAGTAACCGCAGCCAACTGCTCGGAATATTCAACCCAAGTTACCATTGCGAGGGGCAAAACCACTTCAATCAAGGCAAATCTTGAAAAACTGACGGGGGAAGTTATTCTTAATGTAATTCCTTCCGATGCATTAGTGATGATCGGCGTTGCAAATTATGAAAATGCCAGAAAATTTGAACTTGAGCCTGGAAGTTATAAGATGCATCTTTCATCCGATTTATATGATTCAAAAACCATTGATCTTGTTGTTCAAAAAGGGAAAACCAACAGATTAAATGTGCAGTTGGTAAAAAATGCCGGTTTTGTTTCTTTGATGAGGAGACCCGAAACTGCCAAAATTTTAATTGATGGAAAAGACTATGGGGCAACAGACAAAATTGAACTTCGTTCGGGCAGTTATCTGCTGAGGGCTGAGGTCGATTCCTCATATTATCCATTTGCGGAAAACATTACTGTTTCAAAAAACAAGACCACAAATTTGAAAGTTGATGTAAAAAGAAGGAAAGGTGTGTTTCTTTTTAACTCTATTCCTTTCAACACGCGAGTAAAACTCCTTCAAAATGGAGAGACCAAATTTGAATTTAAGGGAACAGGAATAATTGAAGAGCTTCCAATTGGGAGATATATTGTGACAGTTGAATCGCCCGGACACAAAAGTGTAAGAAGTGAGATGGTGATTAAGGAGAACAAAAATTATGTTCTTGACCTAAAATTGGAGCAGGGGGTTGATGAGATTCTTAGAACCGAAACAACAGCCACGCCGGTTTTCCTCAAAAAGATTGACGGTGGTTATTTTTCGATGGGTGCCACCCCGGATCAGGGAAGTGGAACGAGAATGGAACTTCCCGTAAGGACAGTTGCAGTGAATATGTTTTACATCGGAACCACAGAAGTTACCCAGGCAGTGTGGAGCGAGATCATGGGAGAAAATCCTTCCCGTTTTAAAGCCGATCAAGCCACCGGTTCCCTTCCCGTCGAAAATATCTCCTGGATTGAAGCGGTTAAATTTTGCAATAAATTGAGCGAAAAAGAGGGATTAACCCCCGCTTACAAAATTGAAAATGACAGTTTTTTATGCGATTTTGAGGCAAATGGTTTCCGCCTTCCAACCGAAGCCGAGTGGGAATATGCCGCAAGAGGTGATGACACAACGGCTCAGTTCAGGTTTGCCGGAAGCAGAAATGCTGATGCGGTTGCCTGGATAAAATCGAATTCGGACAAAAAAACTCATCCCGTGGCACAAAAATCTCCCAATAAAAATGGACTTTATGATATGACGGGGAATGTCGCTGAACTTTGTAACGATTTTTTTGACAGATATAATCCCTCCGATTTGTTGAATCCAAAAGGAGCTCAAACAGGGAAAAAGATAAGCATCCGTGGCGGAAGTTGGAATTCAACAGACGGGAAAGCAAGAATCTCGGCAAGAGAATCGAACGGAACGGGAGCCAGGAAATCGACAACAGGACTTCGACTTGCAAGATCAAGTCGTTAGGTGACAGGTTTTATGGCATGAAAATCTTTTATACTACCCTTTTGCTGGGTGTTATTTCATTCGCCTTTGTTCCGGTTGAGAAGTCGGTACAACCCGTTGACCTGATATTTGTGGAGGGTGGAAGTTTTGTGATGGGAAGTTTTGATCCTTCAATCGAAAGTGATGACGATGAATCAAACCTTCGCGATGTAACGGTTTATGGTTTTTACATTTCAACCACGGAAATTCAGCAGGGATTATGGGATGATGTAATGGGATATAATGTTTCCACCGTTAAAGAACCAACACTTCCCGTGAATAATGTCAGTTGGTTTGATGCGGTTAAATTTTGCAACAGCCTTAGTATAAAACAAAAATTGAATCCCTGTTATTCGATCAGGGGTGAAAAGGTTACATGTAATTTTAACGCAAATGGTTATCGACTTCCAACAGAGGCGGAGTGGGAATATGCAGCCCGCGGTGGAAAAGAGGGAACTCTAACACTTTTTAGCGGAAGCAACGATCCATTTATTGTGGGCTGGTATAAAGAAAATTCCAACGGGAAGATGAGACCTCCAAAACAAAAGTTACCCAATCAGCTTGGTATTTTTGACATGTCGGGAAATTTATGGGAGTGGTGTTGGGACTGGTATGCCCCCTATTCCGAGGAAGAAGTGCTCGATCCAAAAGGTCCCGAAAAAGGAACAGGAAGAGTCCTCAGAGGTGGATCGTGGCTTTACGAATCAAAAACCGCCCGTAATTCAAATCGTTTTTACACCTCACCCAATTCAAGATCTGCAACCTTCGGTTTCAGAATAGTAAAAAAGGTCGGGTAGTTTTCTACTCCTTCAACTTTTTCTTAAGTTCGTCTAATTTGTTTAGTGCCTGAACGGGGGTGAGCTCGTCAACTTTGATGTCGGAAATCTCTTTGCGGAGGGCATCATCGGTGAATTCGAAGAGGCTCATCTGATAAAATCCCTGGTCTTCCGCAGCTTTTTTGATCTTTTTTGCTTTTTTCACTTCGTAGGGAGTTAGTTCCTTCCCTTCAAGATTTGCAAGAATTTCTTTTGCTCTTGAGGTTACTTCCCATGGGAGACCCGCCATCATCGCCACCTGAATTCCGTAGGAATGATCGGCACTTCCGGGGGATACCTTGTGGAGGAAAATCACTTTATCATCATATTCCTTCACCTGAACGCGATAGTTTACAATACGGGTGAAAATCTCTGCAAGCTCGTTTAACTCGTGATAATGGGTCGCAAAAAGGGTTTTTGCTGCACAATTTGGATTTTCATGAAGGTATTCAGTCATCGACCAGGCAATGGAAAGTCCGTCAAATGTACTGGTTCCCCTCCCGATTTCATCAAGAAGGATCAGACTTTTACTTGTGGCGTTGTTTAAGATATTGGCAGCTTCCTGCATTTCAACAAGGAATGTACTTTCTCCTGCGGTGATGTTGTCACTTGCCCCCACACGGGTGAAAATCCTGTCAACTATCCCGATTTCCGCTTTTGATGCAGGGATAAAAGAGCCTATCTGAGCGAGAAGCACCAACAAACCAAGTTGACGGAGATAAACCGACTTTCCCGCCATGTTAGGACCGGTAAGAATAATTATCTGGTCACCCGCCGAATCGAGATTATAATCATTTGAAGTAAATTTTTCACCCGGTGGCAGGATTCGTTCAACAACAGGATGCCGAGAATCGTAAATTTCAATTTTAGATGACTCGTTTACCACAGGTTTTATATAATTATATTCCACGGCTGCTTCAGCGAATGAGAGAAGGCAGTCGAGCATCGCAATCAGTTTTGCATCCTTTTGGATAATTTCAGTGAAGGAGGCGGTGTAAATTCTCACATCGTTGAAGAGTTCGGTTTCCAAAGTCCTTACATTTTCCTCGGCGTTCAGAACTTTATCTTCATAAATTTTGAGGTCGGGGGTGATATACCTTTCAGCGCTCACAAGAGTTTGTTTTCTGATATACTCGGGAGGAACTTTCTCTTTATGAACATTACTGATTTCAATGTAATAACCAAAAACCCTGTTGTAACTTATTTTAAGAGAGGGGATACCCGAGCGTTCCCTTTCAGTTTTTTGGAGATCGGTTATCCAGTCTTTGCCGGAGTAAAGAATTTCCCTCATTTCATCGAGTTCAATGCTGTAACCCCTTTTAATTACGCCCCCCTCTGCAAGTGAGATTGGAGGATTGTCGGAAATGGCAAGATCAATTTTTGAAGTTACATCTTCGAGAGTGACAAGAGATTCTTTCAGTTTGCTGATTGTTGCATTGTCAACTTCGTGAAGAATTTTGATGATCTCGGGGATTTCGAGAAGAGAATATTTAAGTGCAACAATTTCACGCGGAGCGGCTCTGCCTGTGCAGATTCTTGAGATCAACCGTTCGATATCGCCGATGTTTGCCAGACTTTTTTTGAGCTTTTCTCTCGTTTTTTTGCTGTTATAAAGAGCTTCAACCGATTCCTGTCGTTGGATAATCGGCGCAAGTTGAGTAAGGGGTGAGGTGATCCACTTTTTAAGGAGTCTTCCTCCCATTGGGGTTTCAGTTTTATCGAGAACGGCAAAAAGTGTTCCATCTTTCCCTCCATCAGCCATCGAATAAGTGATTTCAAGATTTCGTTTCGTTGCCCAGTCGAGAACCATATATTCTGAGGGGTTGTAGAGGGACAATTTTTTAAGGTGTGAAAGGTTGGCTTTTTGGGTCTCCTGCAAATAGTGGAGAATTGCTCCGGCGGCAGGATAAGCAGTTTCAAGTTCACTTGCTCCAAAACCTTTTAGGTTGATGGTTCCAAAATGTTTTAGAAGTGTCTCTTTTGCATATTCTTTGTTAAACACCCAGTCGTCAATTTTGGTAATTCTTGCTTCACTGCCCGCCGATTTCATAGTTGCAGCCACTTCCTCACGGAACCGTTTGGGTGAAAGCACTTCCGAGGGGGCAATTATACCCGTCTGGTCGATTAACCTTGCCGTTTCTGTTTCAAAGAGGAAAAAATCACCGGTTGAGATGTCACAAAACGCAACTCCGGCTATCCCGTCACCATAATTAACAGCCATAAGGTAGTTGTTTTTTTTGTGATCGAGCACCTTGTCGGAAAAAACCACACCCGGGGTGACAATCTCGATCACTTCCCGTTTAACGATACCTTTTGCAAGTTTGGGGTCTTCAATTTGTTCACATATCGCTACTCTGTAACCGGCTCTTACAAGTTTGGGGAGGTAACTTTCAACTGCATGATGAGGAAATCCTGCAAGAGGTACATCCCCTGCGGCACCGTTTGCTCTTTTGGTAAGTGTAATCCCCAACACCCTTGAAGCGATTTTTGCATCCTCTTCAAATGTCTCATAAAAGTCACCCATCCTGAATAATAACACCGTATCGGGATGAGCGAGTTTGATCTTTGAATATTGAGCCATTAAAGGTGTTTGCGACATAATTGTTATAATTCTTTGTTTTTGCTTAAATTACACTTAAAATTGTGAAATAATGGTGTGACCGGGGAAATTTTTAAAGATAACAGTAAAAAATAATCATTTAGTTTGTTTTAATATTTGTATATGACCCATTTTTTCAAGAAATTAAATGTCTGTCTAATAGAAATATTTCATTTGAGACTCATCATCATCAATTAAAATTTACAGGAGAGAAGCCGTGAAGCTTACTCTTAGACGCAAGGTAATCACCTTGGTACTGTTTGCCGCTCTGGTGCCACTTCTTGTAACACAATTTGCCGTGTTCCAATTTAAAGCAGCACTTTCGGAGAGAACCGAATCTGAGCTCGATACTCTTGGCAGAGAGGCATTAAAACAGATAGTGTACGACATGTACTCACTCTGTATCACTTCCAATGATCTCATTCAGGATAAAGTTGACAGGGCACAAAAAGTTGCCTGGTCGGTTTTAAATGAAACGGGCGGGATTAAATTTGCTGCCGAGAAAGTTGAGTGGAGCGCCACAGACCAATATTCGAAAAAAAACACCCGTGTCACCCTTCCCAAGATGTTAATAAGCGGGAAGTGGCAGGGACAATCTCCAAGCTTCAACACCCCAATGGCGGTAGTTGATGAGGTAAAAGAACTTCTTGGAGTTGCAACAACCATCTTCCAGCGGATGAATGAAACGGGCGATATGTTAAGAGTAGCCACTAATGTTGCAACTGTAAATCAGCAGAGAGCAATTGGCACCTACATCCCCGCAATCAGACCCGACGGAACAAAGGATGTTGTGATCGAAACCGTGTTAAAAGGTCAACCCTATAAAGGTGTTGCCTGGGTGGTTAATGCGTGGTATGTCTCTTCTTATGAACCCGTCTTTGATGATAACAATAACATCATCGGTATCCTGTATGTTGGTGAAAAACTTGAGTCCGTTCCCTCACTCCACCGAAATATCCAGAATGTGAATGTTGGAGAAACAGGAAAAGTTACGATTTATGGTGGATCAGGAGATCAAAAAGGGAAATATTTAATAACCAGCGACGGAAAAAGAGAAGGTGAAAATGCCTGGTTTGTTAAAGATTCTGAAGGAAACTATTATGTTCAGAAAATAATTAACGACGCAGTAAATTCAAACGATGCAGTATTTCACTCTTATCAATTTTCGGAACCCGGATCGGGTAAACCTCCCAAAACAAGGGTTTCCGTCTCGGTATATTTTCCTCAGTGGGACTGGGTAATTACGGCATCAACTTTTGAAGAAGAATATTACAGTGCAAAAAAAGGAGTTGAGGCAATTACCGAGTGGTTCACAAGAAGAATGCTTTTTTGGACGGGTGGAATTCTAATCCTCACTCTCATTATTGCATATTATTTCAGCAACAGAATTACAAATCCAATTACAAAACTTATTGGCAGTGTTGAAAAGATAGCCCTGGGTGACCTTAAAGGTGGTAACGATGAGCTTGTTGCCTATGAAATGAAACACAAGGGTGCCCTGGGTCTCACCCGAAAGTTGAAGCTTGACGACAGGGATGAATCTTATATTCTTGTAATGTCGGTTAAAAAGATGGCGGCAAACCTCTTTTCTCTCCTCAGTCAGGTGGGTCATTCCGGTGTTCAGGTAAGTTCATCAGTATCTCAAATCTCAGCTTCAGCCAGAGAACTTGAAGCAACGGTTGCAGAGCAGGCTGCTTCAATTAAAGAAGTGACTGCCACAGCAAAAGAGATCTTACAGACTTCAAATACATTGATGAAGACTCTTGATGACAACATCGGTAACAGTGTAATTGTTGCAGCTGAAACAGCAGAAGAGGGAAGGAACAACCTTAACACACTTGAAGATGCCATGCACCAGTTGATTAAAGCCACCGGTTCTATTTCTGCAAAACTCGCAGTAATTAATGCCAAGGCAAACAAAATATCAACCGTGGTTACCACAATCAATAAAATTTCTGACCAGACAAACCTGCTTTCACTAAATGCTGCGATAGAAGCTGAAAAAGCCGGCGAATTTGGAAAAGGATTTTCAGTTGTTGCCCGTGAAATAAGCAGACTTGCTGATCAAACCGCTGTTGCCACCCACGATATTGAACACATGGTGAGAGAAATGCAGTCGTCAGTTTCTTCAGGTGTGATGGAAATGGACAAGTTCTCTGAAGAAGTAAGGCAGGACAGCGTAACCGTTTCTTCCATTTCTGAACGATTAAGCGAAGTTATTGATAATGTAAATGCTCTTGCACCTCACTTTGAAAGTGTAAATTCAGGGATGAAGAGCCAGACAGAGGGAGCCGAACAGATTAGCGAAGCAATGCAACAGCTTTCTGTGGCTGCCGAGCAGACAAAAGAGTCACTTCAGGAGTTTAAATCGGCTACAGGTCAGTTGAACACTGCCGTAACCACATTAAACGAAGAACTTCACAGATTTAAAGTAAGCTGACCATGGAAAAACTTAAATTAAAGATCAATCTCCTTTTGAGGCGGCTTACTGTAATGAACAAGCTCTCCCTCATAGGGCTTGTTCTGGGAGTTCCGCTTACCATCCTTCTGGTTATCAGTCTTAACAACCTGATGGAGGGGGTTGATTTCGCCGAAAAGGAACAAAGCGGAATAAAGTATATCAGACCTTTAAGTGTGTTAAAAGTTCAGATACTTAAACACAAATCGTTCACTTTTGCCGCCGGTGCTGCAAAAACTGATTTCCAGAAAAGTCTGACTGAACTTAATGCTCAGATTAAAGAAGAGTTTGATGTTCTCATAGCTCTCTCGGAAGAAGAAGGCGAACAGATTCAGCTTGATGAAAAAACCTTGTCACAGATGGAAGAATATGATCTTTCACCCCGCACCCTCCTCTCAAAATGGGAAAAACTTGTAACGGTTCAGAAAGGTCAACACAGTTCACTTTCGGATCAGGACTATAACAAAATAATTGCCGATATCAGCAAACTGACCAAACTTGTTGGTATTAAATCAAACCTGATACTTGATCCGGAGGGAGACTCCTACTACTTGATGGATGTTGCCTTGTTGCGCATGCCAAAGGTTCAGGAGCTGCTCACTTCGGCATTCACACTCGCCATTGAGGATGAACAGGATTCTGTTTTCAACTATGACCGTATGGCTGAGATAATTTATCTTAACCGTACTCTACGAGAAGCGGTGCTTGAAGATATCCCCGGCTCAATAAACAGTTCAATAGAACAGGACCCAAAATTTCATGATAAATCAGAGTCCCTTTCCAAAACGCTTATTCCTCTTGTTGAAAGATATCGCACAGGAATTGGCTCGCTGATAGAAGTCTTCGAAAATATTATTCGGAATAACAAACCCGCCGGGGTGGAAGAACTGACCCGTAAAACTGAAGAGCAATTAAACGAAAGTCTGCTGTTTTGGAATGCCACGCTCACAGAGCTCGAGATTTTAATCGATACCAGAATCAACTATTTTTATGCAAACATTTTTATAACCCTTTTTGTAGCAATTGCTGCGTTTGTTTTTGCTTTCGTTTTCATCTTCCTGACTGCACGGGGCATTATGAATCCCGTAAGGGGAGTTGCTGCCATTGCCAACAACCTTTCAGCAGGAGACATCAAGGCTGCGAAAGAAGAGATTGCAGTGATTCAGGAGAAATTTGTCATCCCCTCGGGTAGAACTTCAAAAGACCGGGACGAGATTTGGAATCTGTTTAGAGCTGTAAGATCAACCATCTACGATCTTGAGACACTTCTGGGTGAAGTAAGCAAAGCCGGAATTGCAGTTACTTCATCGGTAACGCAGATCACTTCATCTGTTCAGTCACTTAATGCAGCAATTAATGAACAGGCAGCTTCCACTGCCGAAGTAAATGCGACAGGAAAGGAAATCTACAGCAGTTCAATCCATCTTTCAAGGACGGTTGAGGAGGTAT
>Ga0209570_1001374_pt1 | contig 13703 bp, 13 predicted proteins | sample EBPBio172007_DNA_FD_185861 | JGI IMG/M metagenome (GOLD analysis project Ga0209570, IMG submission 185861) | Wastewater treatment Type I Accumulibacter community from EBPR Bioreactor in Madison, WI, USA - Reactor 1_9/17/2007_ DNA (SPAdes)... | ecosystem: Engineered > Bioreactor > EBPR >... | reverse complement strand
GGCGGTGGTACGTCGCATCTTCGAGGAGATGCTGACCATCGGTTCTCCAACCCAGATCGCCGTCAATCTCACCGCCGACGGCATCACGACCAAGGCCTGGACGACGCAGGAGGGCCAGACCCGCAACGGCACGCGCATCGACAAAAAGTACCTGCACAAACTGCTGCGCAACCGCATCTACCTGGGCGAGTTGTCGCACAAGGGGAACTGGTACCCCGGCGCTCACCCGCCGATCATCGACCAGGAGCTTTGGGACAAGGTCCACACGGTGCTGGCCAGGGATGGACACGCCCGGTCGGTGGAAACCAAGATCCGGTCGCGCACCGACGCCTTGCTGCGCGGCCTGCTGTACGCCCCCTCGGGCGAACGGATGTACCCGACCTACTCACGCAAGAACGGGCGCAAGTACCACTACTACGTGTCCAAGTCGGAAAGCCGGTTCGGAGCACCGGGCAAGAGCTACGAACGCCTGCCTGCACCGGAGATTGAGGCGGCAGTGGTGGCCCAAATCCGCACCGTGCTGACCAGCCCGGAATCCATCGCATCGGTGGTGCGCCACATCCAGCAGAACCAGAAAACAAAGGGCGGACAGATCGACGAGGCCACCACGGTGATGGCGATGGGACGGCTCAACGACGTGTGGGATCAGTTGTTCCCGGTCGAGCGTCACCGCATCGCCAACCTGATGATCGAGCGCATCGACCTCGTCCACGTCGGCGAAGTGCAGGGCATCAAGGTGAAGTGGCGCGAGATCGGCTGGAACGCCTTGATCGAGGAATTCGCGCCGCGAAGTATCGGTGCCGAGATGCTGGAGGTCGAGGCCTGATGGACGAGTCTTTGGAAACCTTCGTGCCGTTGGTGTTCCGCCGCCGTGGCGTCCAACGTGTGGCCAGCGACGACCGGGACGTCTACGACGTCACGCTGATCGACGGACTGGCGCGCGCCTTCTACTGGCAGCACCTGCTGGACACCGGCGCAATGGCGAGCGGGTCCGCCATTGCGCGGGCCGAGAAACTGCACCATTCGGTGGTCAACGAACTGCTGCGCCTGACGCTGCTCGCGCCCGACATCATCGAGCAGATGCTGGCTGGTCGGCAGCCGCGCCGCCTGACGCTGATGTGGTTTCAGCGGAACCGCCTGGCGGTGGATTGGCAGGCCCAGCGCCGGATCATCGCGAACTTCGAGGAGGATGTATGAGTCGCAAGCACCGAGGCCGGGCCAAGGGTGACCCGGTGACGTACCAAACGCCACTGCCTGCCGGTGGCGTCCAATTGGAAACTTTCCTGCCCTGGACGCTGGTGCGTCGCGGTCTGAAGAAGCAGGTGATAACGCCGCTCGACGCGCCGCAGGAATTCCTGGAGGAGGCGCGCCGCGAGCGACTGGTTCGTGAAGCGGCTCAGGACACGCCTTTGATGCGTGCGCTCGGCCTCGCCTACCACTGGCAGCGGCTGCTGGACGAGGGGCGCTTCACCTCCATCACCGAGATCGCGGCAGCCGAGAGCATTGACCGGGGGCATGCAAGTCGGATCGCGCAACTGACCCGGCTTGCACCTGACATCGTCGAGGCGTGCGTGGTGGAAAAGGCAGTCGGGCTTGTGCTGGAGCGCCTGATCCGGCGAGCCTTGCCATTGGATTGGGCAGCGCAGCGTGAAATTCCAGGGCGGGAATTCAGTCGTTGATATTGCCGGGGCGGCATGTCCCGCGCTCGCTGCTTCAGGCACCGAGGCGCAGGATGCGCCGCGCACCGTTCAATACCAGCAGCGCGATGAGCGAGCCAATCACCAAATCGGGGTAACGCGATCCTGTCCAGGCGACCAACGCCCCGGCCGCGATCACCCCCAGGTTTGCCAGCACGTCGTTCGTGGAGAAAATCCAGCTTGCCTTCATGTGAGCGCCGCCTTTTCGATGACTGGAGATCAAGACAAGGCAGGTAACGTTTGCAATGTGCGCAACGAGCGCGATCCCCATCATGAGCGGTGGCTCGGGCTCGCTACCAAAGACGAAGCGGCGCAGCACCTCGGACATTGCGCCGAGCGCGAGCAACAGTTGCAGCCAGCCTGACAACCGCGCCGCCTTCAGCTGGTGCCCGGTATGACGGCCGACGGCGTAGAGCGCGAGCCCGTAGACGGCGGCATCCGCGAACATGTCCAGTGAGTCAGCCATGAGCCCCGTGGACTGCGCAATCCACCCGGTCGTCACTTCGACGACAAACATGGCGGCGTTGATGGCAAGCAACCATTTGAGAGCGCGAGACTCTTGCTCGGAGGACGGCTGGCTGTCGCTTTGCCCATCGACAGTGTGCGGGCCATTCGATTCAGTTGACGCAATGAGACGGGCGCCCAAGCCGAGACTTTCAAGCTTGCTTGCAATGGGTTCGACGGGGCTGTCGTGAAAAACACGCAACTCGCGCTCGCCAAGATCGAACTCGAGTGCGGCCAGCCCGCTCGTATTCTCGAGCGCGAGCCGGATCATGCGCTCCTCCGAAGGGCAGTCCATCTTCGGCACCGAGAACAGACTCATCCTTCCCGTCCCGGTCGGCGTGGCACCCGTCATGGACTCCGCCTTCCGCTCGGACGCACATCCGCAGGATTTCTGGCATTCATCAGTCATAGTCATTGGTCCTTGATTCTTCTCGTTCCTGATCCGGCGAGGCTCTTGCAGAAACCAGCAAGCATCCGGAGGGTATTTTGAGATTTAACACTCTATAGCTACTATAGAGTCAAGTCGATGATAAAAAGGGGTTGCAGCTATGCAGATCGGAGCGCTTGCCCGGCAAACCGGGTGTCCGATTCAAACGATTCGCTTTTATGAGCAGGAAGGACTCCTGCCGCCCCCGTCCCGGAGCGCGGGCAATTTCCGCTTATATGGCGACGCGCACGTCGAACGCTTGCTTTTCATTCGCCGCTGTCGTTCGCTGGACATGACGCTCGACGAGATTCGTGTGCTGTTGCGCCTCAAGAACGTGCCAACCCAAGATTGCAGTGAGGTCAACCGTGTTCTTGAGGCACACATCGAGCAGGTCGCGGTGCGTATCCAGGAACTGAGCGCACTTGAGCAGCAGCTCAGATCCTTGAGGGAAATGTGTTCCGAAGGCAGAAGCGCCGAACAGTGCGGCATCCTGTGCGAACTGTCTCAACCAGTATCTGCCGCCGAGCTCGCCGTACCTTGATGCAAGACGAGGTGAGCAGTGCAGATTCGGTAACCAACGGCCGACCAATTCACAATCGCAACCCGGAAGCCGGAATGAAGCGCCCCGGGTTTCGCGGAGGCCAGTTGGTTTAAGTCAGACGGTCGCGGCCTGACCAGCGCGTTGTTGATGGTAGTTTGCCTCGAACTCAGCAGGCGGGACATTGCCCAGCGGTCCCATCAAACGATGGTGGTTGAACCAAGAGACCCATTCCAGCGTGGCCAGTTCGACCGCCTGTTTGGTCTTCCACGGCCCACGGCGGTGAATGACCTCGGCCTTGTACAAACCGTTAATGGTCTCGGCCAACGCGTTGTCATAGCTGTCGCCCTTGGAGCCTACTGAGGGCTCGATACCGGCCTCGGCCAGTCGCTCGCTGTAGCGAATCGAGAGGTATTGCGAGCCCCTGTCGGAATGATGGATCAGGCCATCTTCCTCGGACGGCTTGCGGTCATACAAGGCCTGCTCCAGCGCATCTAGCACGAAGTCGGTGTGCATGGAACTGCTCTGGCGCCAGCCCACGATGCGGCGGCTGAACACGTCAATGACGAAGGCCACATAGACCCAGCCTTGCCAGGTCGAGACGTAGGTGAAGTCCGAGACCCAGAGCTGATTGGGTCGATCAGCCCGGAACTGCCGGTTGACGCGATCCAGCGGGCAGGACACCTTCGGATCAGCAATGGTGGTGCGTTGCGCCTTGCCTCGGCGCACGCCCTGCAAGCCTTGCAGGCGCATCAGCCGCTCGACGGTGCAGCGCGCCACAGTGACGCCTTCACGCTTGAGTTGCAGCCAAACCTTGTCGGCGCCATAGACCTGGAAGTTGGCATGCCACACGCGCTGAATTTGCGGCACCAAATCTGCATCGCGCTGAGCACGCAGCGAGCGCAGGGCTGGATGCCGCTGACGTGCGGCATGAAGCCTGTACGCGGATGGGGCGATCTGCAAAACACGGCAGATCGACTCGACCCCAAACTGCTTGCGGTGCTGATCGACGAAGGCCTTCAGGACTTGATGCGGCGGTCGAGTTCCGCCTGGGCGAAAAACGCGCTGGCCAGCTTCAGGATCTCGTTGGCCTTGCGCAGCTCTCGGTTCTCTCGTTCCAGGTCCTTGATGCGCTGGGCATCTGCCGTTGTGACACCGTCGCGCATGCCTGCGTCGACTTCCTGCTGCTTGACCCAGGTGTGCAGGGTCTGCGGCACGCAGCCGAACTTCTCAGCGATTGATTCGATGGCCGCCCACTGGGACGGGTACTCCGCCCGGTGCTCCTGCACCATGCGCACGGCACGCTCACGGATCTCAGGCGAAAACTTCGGGGACTTCTTCATGGCTCCATTCTCCAGTGTTAGAGCCTCCGCGAAACCCGGGGCGCTTCAGAAACCCGCGCCAGTGCTGGCTCTGGCTCGGTGAACGCTCACGAGCCCAGCAGAGAAAAACGGCAGCAGAGAGGCGAGAAGTACTCCGAAACGGCGTCGTTTGGCGGTGCAGCGCTCACGAGGCAACGGGCCGGAACCGCGCCAACACTGGCGCTCAGGGCAAAAAAAATCCCAACCGATAAGGGTTGGGATTTCACATTATGGTGGAGGCGGCGGGAATTGAACCCGCGTCCGTAAGCACTCTACAGACAGTTCTACATACTTAGTCCGGTCAATTGGGTTTTAGCCGTGACGCGCCGGCCGAACAGGCTCGCTTCAGGCGATTCGCTGAATTTTCGAGCGTGGCCTCGCGACGCGACCACACCTTATCTCGTGTTTATGACTCCGATGTAGCTTGCGCTACCTGACCCAGGAGCAAATCAGTTCGGAGGCCAGCCGCGATTAGGCGGCTAGAGCGAAACGCTCGTCGTTGGCAGTTATTGCGTTCCAGATGGATTTACGAGGTCACTGGTCCTCGGTATGCCCTGCGCTGCTTCGCTACCCACGTCGAAGCCAAGTCGCCCCCATGTACGAAACCTGAAGAATCGCACGACGACGAGGATATTGTACTCCGCGTCGCCAACAAACCAAAACCCGGTTCGGGTTTGCCGGCTCACATCGCGTTGAGTTTGGCCAGCGCGTCGCGCAGTTTGTCCGGCTCTTCCAGACGCAGCATGCGGCGCACCTGCGGCGCCAGTTCGTTGAGATCGGCTTTCATCACCCGGCTTTTCACTTCCAGGATCTGCGCCGGATGCATCGAGAAGATACGCAGGCCCATGCCCAACAGCAGACGGGTCAATTCCGGATCGCCAGCCAGTTCGCCACAGACCGAGACCGGCATGTCGAATTTTTCGGCGGTGGAAATGGTATGGGCGATCAGCATCAGCACGGCCGGATGCAGCGGGTCGTAGAGATTGGCCACCTGCTCGTCCATGCGGTCGATGGCCAGGGTGTACTGGATCAGGTCGTTGGTGCCGATGGAGAGAAAATCGAGCCGGCGCAGAAAAATACCAATAGCCAGCGCCGCCGCCGGAATTTCGATCATGCCGCCGATTTCGATGCGCTCGTCGAAACCGATGCGGTCGCCGCGCAGGCTCGATTTGGCCTGCTCGACCGCGGCCAGCGTCTGGTCGATTTCGTGGGCATGCGCCAGCATGGGAATGAGGATTTTCAGCTTGCCGTACTTGGAGGCGCGCAGCAGCGCGCGCAACTGCACCTGAAACATCTTCGGCTCGGCCAACGACAGGCGGATGGCGCGGCGGCCCAAGGCCGGGTTGGTCTTGGTGCGGTAATTGTCGATATCCTTGTCGGCGCCGAGGTCGAAGGTACGGATGGTCACCGGCCGCCCTTCCATACCCTTGACCACCTTGCGATAAGCCTCGAACTGCTCGTCCTCGCTCGGCATGTCGCCGCGCCCGAGAAAGAGGAATTCGGTGCGGAACAGGCCGATGCCCTCGGCACCCGATTCACGGGCGAAATCGACGTCGCCGGGCAATTCGATATTGGCGTGCAGCGCGACGGGAATGCCGTCGAGCGTTTCCGACTTGGCGGTCTTCAGGCGCTTGAGCTTGCTGCGCTCGATTTCCAACTGTTCCTGCTTGAGGCGGTATTCCTCGAGCACGCGCAGATCGGGGTTGATGATCACCACGCCGCGCTTGCCGTCGACGATCAGCAGTTCGCCGTCGCGGATCAGGGAGCGCGCGTTGGAAAGGCCGACGATGGCCGGGATGGCCATGCTGCGCGCCAGAATGGCGGTGTGCGAGGTCGCGCCGCCAACGTCGGTGACAAAGGCGGCAAAGCGTTTGTCCTTGAAGCCGATGGTGTCCGCCGGCGAGAGATCGTGCGCAACCACGATCTGCGCTTCTTCCTTGACGCCCTTGGCAGCGCGCAAGCCGATCTTGCGCGGATGGCCCATCAGTTCCTTGACGACGCGCTCGACCACCTGCACCACATCGAACTTGCGTTCGCGCAGGTAGGCATCGTCGAACTGCTCGAACTGATCGACCAGATGTTCCATCTGCTGCACCAGCGCCCATTCGGCGTTGCAGCGACGCTCGCGGATGATCTGCACCGGGACATCGACCAGTTCCGGGTCGGCGAGGAACATGATGTGCAGATCGAGGAAGGCGGTGAGTTCCGCCGGAGCCGCGCCGGCACTGTCTTTCATCGCCAGCAGTTCGTCGCGCACCGCCTTGACCGCCGCTTCAAAGCGCTGAACTTCCTTGTCCACCATGCGTGGCGAGATGGTCAGGTGCGCCACCTCCAGGGTGGCGTGCGACATCAGCGCCGCCCGCCCGATGGCGATGCCGCCCGATACGCCAAGACCGTGCAGGGTGAAACTCATGGCCGCCCGCCTATTCGGCCTCGTCGAACTTGTTGGCGATCAGGGCCAGCAGGGCCTCCATGGCCTCCTGCTCGTCGGGCCCGTCGGTCTCGACCATCACTTTGGAACCCTTGCCGGCGGCCAGCATCATCACCCCCATGATGCTCTTGGCGTTGATCCGGCGCGCACCCTTGGCGAGGGAAACCTCGCATTTGTATTTGCCCGCCAGCTGGGTCAGCTTGGCCGAAGCGCGCGCATGCAGGCCGAGTTTGTTGATGATTTCGGTTTCGGTGGTCAGCATCAAAGATCCTTCGTCATTTTCGTCACGCCATCGCGAGCGCCGCTGATCGCCTTGGCGATCAGCGTCTCCATCCCTTTCTCGCGATAGGTCAGCGCCCGCAACAGCATCGGCAGGCTGGCACCGGCCACGCCCTCGACCCGCCCCGGCTGCAGCAGTTTGAGCGCCAGGTTGGCCGGCGTCGCCCCATAGATATCGGTCAGGATGAGCACGCCTTTACCGCTATCGACCAGCTTGATCATATCCTGCGCCAGCGGCAGCAGGTCGAGCGGATCATCCTGCGCCGAAACACCAAGCTGGTTCAGGTAAAGCGGCCGCTTGTTGAGCACGTGGCAGGCATTCTGCACCAGCGCTTCGCCAAAACTGCCGTGGGTAATCAGCAATATTCCTATCATGGGTCGATTCTAACCCGAGGACGCGGTGATTCGCAGCTTCTGCGCGGCGTTCAGCGACGGCGGCCGCCAAGGATCGAACCCAGCACTCCGCGAATGACCTGCCGGCCAAGCTCGGAGCCGATGGCCCGCGCCGCGCTCTTGGCCAGCGATTCGCCAATGCCTTGGCGCCGGGAATTGCCGCCGAGCATGTCGCCCAGACTGCCAAACAAGCCGCCGCCACTCTCCTCCGGCGGAGCCGGTGGAGGGCGCGTTCCAGCGGCTGCTGGCTGCGCCGCCGGTGTGGCATTGCCGGCCACCCGGCTTTTCAGCTTTTCGTAGGCCGACTCGCGGTCCACCGCCGCTTCGTAATGGCCAAACAGCAGCGAGGCCTGGATCGCCGAGCGCCGTTCTTCCGCCGAGAGCGGACCGATGCGCGAACCCGGTGGCAGGACGAAGGCGCGTTCGACGATGCCCGGTCGACCCTGCGCATCGAGCAAAGAAATCAGCGCCTCACCGACCCCGAGCTCGGTGATTGCACTTTCCGCCGAAAACTTGGGATTGGCGCGCAAGGTCTCGGCCGCAGTCTTGACCGCCTTCTGATCGCGTGGGGTGAAGGCGCGCAAGGCATGCTGGACGCGATTGCCGAGCTGGCCGAGCACGGTTTCCGGAATGTCCAGCGGGTTCTGGGTCACGAAATAGACCCCGACGCCTTTGGAGCGGATCAGTCGTACCACCTGCTCGACCTTCTCGAGCAAGGCTGGCGGCGCTTCGTTGAACAGCAAGTGCGCCTCGTCGAAAAAGAACACCAGCTTGGGCTTTTCCAGATCGCCGGCTTCGGGCAACTGCTCGAACAATTCGGAAAGCAACCAGAGCAGAAAAGTGGCATACAGCCGCGGAGCGTTGAGCAGCTTGTCGGCGGCGAGAATATTCACCCAGCCGCGCCCGTCGGCATCGGTCTGCATCAGATCGGCGATATCGAGCATCGGCTCGCCGAAAAAGACATCGCCGCCCTGCTCCTCCAGACTCAGCAGGTTGCGCTGGATGGCACCGATCGAGGCTGCCGAAATATTGCCGTATTCGGTGGTGAAGGACTTGGCGTTCTCGCCCACATGCTGAACCATGGCGCGCAGATCCTTGAGATCAAGCAGCAGCAGACCGGCATCGTCGGCAATGCGGAAGACCAGTTGCAACACCCCGGCCTGGGTATCGTTGAGGTTGAGCAGACGGGCGAGCAGGATCGGCACCATATCCGAGACGGTGGCGCGCACCGGATGCCCGGCCTCGCCGAAAACATCCCAGAAGGTGGCCGGATAGGCCTGTGGCGTCCAATCCCTGACCCCCAGTTTTTCCAGACGCTCCTCCAGTTTGGGCGAGAGTTTGCCCGGCGCCCCCAGCCCGGAGAGATCGCCTTTGACGTCGGCCATGAACACCGGCACACCAATGGCTGAAAACCGCTCGGCCAGCACTTGCAGGGTAATGGTCTTGCCGGTGCCGGTGGCGCCGGTGATCAGCCCGTGGCGGTTGGCCAGAGCCGGTAGCAGGGCGAGGTCCAGGTCGCCGCTGCGGGCAAGGATCAAGGGAGCGGCCATGCAAACTCTCCAGAAAGGTGCAACAGGATGGGCAAAAAGCTTATCACAAGCCTGCGCCAACCTTGCCTCGCCGACTTGAATTCGTCATGATGACGCGCTGCACAGTCACCGTTGCCAGCATGGTCAAGGAAGTCCAGTTCGTCGAGCGCCGCCAGGCCGAATGGGAAGCCTGGGATCGCCATCTTGCGCCCGCAGGAAAAACGCGGCGGCAGACATCGGCGCTTCCCCATGATTTGCTGCCCGGCAGCTTTCGCCGCCTGTGTCGCGATCTGGCGCTGGCCCGCGACCGGCATTATTCGGCGCATCTGGTCGAATCGCTGCATCGCCGCGTGCTGGCCGCGCACCAGCGGGTCTATGGCGCCGGCAACCTCGGCTTCGCCGCACTCTTCGGTTTCGTCGGCCGCGATTTCCCGCAGCTGGTACGCCGCGAATGGCGCTACGTGACCACCGCCGCCCTGCTGTTCTTCGTTCCCATCGTGCTGATGCTGATCTGGCTGAATATCCAGCCGGAGGCGGTCTATCTGCTCCTTTCGCCGGAGCAGGTGGAGCAATACCAGTCCATGTATTCGCCCACCGCCCGCCATCTTGGCCGACCCCGTTCGGCATCCAGCGAATGGGCGATGTGGGCCTTCTACATCGCCAACAACGTGCGGATCGATTTCCAGTGTTTCGCCGGCGGCGTCGCCTTCGGTGTCGGCGCAGTGTTCTTCATGCTCTACAACGGCCTGATGATCGGCGCGGTGGCCGGCTACCTCACCCAGCTCGGCTACGTCGAAACCTTCTGGGGCTTCGTCGCCGGTCACAGCGCCTTCGAGCTGATCGGCGCGGTGCTCTCCGGCGCCGCCGGGCTCAAACTCGGCATGGCCCTGATCGCCCCGGGCGAGCGCAGCCGGCTGGCCGCCCTCAAGGAAAACGCCGCAATCGCGGTCCGGCTGCTCTACGGCGCTGCGGGGCTGACCTTCCTGGCCGCCTTCATCGAAGCCTTCTGGTCGCCGCTGCGCGGCCTGCCCTTTTCGCTCAAGATCGGGGTCGGCATCGCTCTGTGGCTGCTGACCCTGGCCTATCTGCTGCTCGCCGGACGGGGAACTGCACGTGCAGCTTGAACACATCGCCCTGCACTTGCGTCGGCGCAACGCCTGGGAGGCGCTCGATCTGGGTCACGCCATGCTGCGCGCCTGGGCGGGCCCGGCCTATCGCCTCTGGTTGCTGACTTTCTGGAGTCTCGGCTTTTTTCTGCTCGGCCTGTGCTGGTTGCTGGAATGGCCCGGCGCAGTCGCCATGTTCATCCTGTGGTGGCTGAAACCGCTGTTCGACCGCTTTTTGCTCTTTGCCTTCAGCCGCTCGCTGTTCGGCACCCCGACCAGCCTCGGCGATTTCCGCCATGCCCTGCCCTCCTTGCTCAAGGCACCCGGGATCGTTGCCGGTTTGCTCTGGCGTCGGCTCAGCCTGGCCCGCTCATTTCTGTTGCCGGTATGGCAACTGGAAGATCAGCGGGACGCCGCCGCCCGCGCGCGGATGAAGGTGCTGTCGCGACGCAGCCGGGGCAACGCGGTCTGGCTGACCTTCGTCTGCGCCAATCTGGTCGGCATCGTCTGGTTCGGACTGGTTTTTGCCCTGGAAGCGCTGCTGCCCGTCGGCAGCGAAAGCGTTTTCGACTGGGACGCGCGTATGGGCGGCACCTTGTCGCCGGTCAAGGAACTGCTGGCCAATTTGTTGTGGATGTTGGCCGAAAGCCTGATCGAGCCGTTCTATGTCGCCAGCGGTTTCTCGCTCTACCTCAACCGGCGCAGCGAACTCGAAGGCTGGGATATCGAGCTCGCCTTTCGCCGCATGGCGGCACGCCACAGCGCGCCCGCCGCCAACAGCCTGCTGCTGGCCGTTGCCCTGGCGTTTGGTCTGACCCTGGCCAGCCCCTCGCCGCTGGCCGCCGCCGAACCGCCGCCGCCCAAGCAGGCGGTTCAGGAGGTACTGGCCGACCCGGTTTTCGGCAAACAGTACGAGAGCAAGGAGTGGCGCCTGCGCCCCGACCCGGCGCCGGAGTCCGACAGCAAGAAGGAGGGTTCGGGATTCAGTTCGCTACTCAAACTGTTCGAGTTCTTTGCCGAAAGCATGCGCGCCCTGGCCTGGGTGATCGCCGGCCTGGTCGCCTTGTTGCTGATCTATCTGGTCCTGCGCTACCACGAACGCTGGCTGCCCGAACGCAGCCGCCGGCCGCCGCCGGATTTTCTCTTCGGTCTGGATGTACGCCCCGATTCACTACCGGGCGACATTCCCGCTGCGGCCCGCGCCGCCTTTGCCGCCGGGAACTTCGAAGCCGGCCTGAGCCTGCTCTACCGTGGCGCCCTGGTGGCCCTGATTCACCAACGCCAGATCGAATTTCGCGCCGGCGACACCGAGGAAGACTGCCTGCGTCGGGCGGCCGGGCATCTCGGTGGCGAAGCCCAGCGCCATTTCCGCCTGTTGCTCGAAACCTGGCGCTCGGTGGCCTACGCCCGCCAGCCGCCGGCCAGTTCAACTCTGGACAGCCTCTGTTCCGGCTGGCAGCAGCACTTCGCGGCAGTGGAGGACGCATGACCCGGCGCACCATCTGGATCATCGCCATCGCGCTGGTCGCGCTGACCCTGGGGGCGCTCGGCTTCATCACCTATTTCGAGCAGGTACCGGTCAAGCACCGCAGCCCGCCGGACGCCGAAGCCCTGCGCAACCCCTACCTCGCCCTCGAACGCTTCATGCAACGCATGGGGCGGCCACTGGAACGCCATGGCGACGCGCGCCTGCTCGACCGGCTGCCACCCGGCGGGCTGCTGATTCTCGACGAGCAGCGCAGCGCGCACATGACCCCGCAACGCGTCCAGCAACTGCTGGCCTGGGTGCAGGATGGCGGCCGGCTGATCGTGGCCCCCGAACCTTCAACCCGCCCCGATCCGCTGTTGCAGGCATTCAAGCTGACCCGTTTCACCCGCCCCGCGGCCGGCAGTGCGCCGCCAAAAACACCAGGAGATGAAGACGGCGACGCCACCCGATCCGAGCGCGAAAGCGCCCCGGCCGGTGAGTTTGCAGAATTTTGCAAGCCGGCCGCCAAAGGCACCCGCCTACCCTCCAAATTTTCGCTCCGCCTGCCCGAGAGCCAACGCACGCTGAGCATCACCCTGCTCGGCCCCGGCCTCTGTTCCGGCGGCGCCGACCCGGAGTGGATCGCCGGTGCACCGGGGATTGGCGCACAACTGGTCGGCATCCGCCACGGACGGGGAGAGGTGGTGTTCGTCAACCATCTGCGCGGCTTGCTGAACAACGAACGCATCGGCAATGAGGACCATGCCGAAATGATCTGGTCGCTGACGCACGCGCAACCGGATGGCCGCGTACTGTTCCTCACCCGGCTCAGCGTGCCGCGCCTGTTCGAGTGGCTGCGCGAATCCGCACCAGCCGCACTGTTCTCGGCCACCGCCCTGCTGCTGCTGTGGCTGTGGCGCATTGTTCCCCGTTTTGGCCCGCCCCGGCCGGAAGCCGCGCCGGAGCGCCGGCAGTTGCGTGACCACCTCGCCGCCATCGGCCGCTATGTCTGGCGCCTGGGCGGCCTGGATCACTGGCTGGCGGTGACCCGAGAGGAATTTCTCGCCCGACTGAACCTGCGCCACCCGGCAATCGCCGCCCTGCCGCCCGGCGAACAAGCCTACGCGCTGGCCAAGCTGACCGGGCGTTCGACCACCACGATCACCAATGCCCTGCATGCCCCGGCCGGTTCGCCCGCCAGCTTTACCGTGGCCATGCGCACCCTGAAAAACCTTGAACATTCGATATGAAAGCCCAGCCATGAACGCGACCGTCCTCTCCGAAGAAAAAATCGCTCAGGCCCACCAGGTCATCAGCGCACTGAAGACCGAGTTGGCCAAGGCCGTGATCGGCCAGCCACAGGTCATCGACGAGGTGTTGATCGGCCTGCTCTGCGACGCCCATGTGCTGATCGAGGGTGTCCCCGGCCTGGGCAAGACCCTGCTGGCCAAGGCGTTGGGCAAGACCTTCGACGGCGACATCAAGCGCATCCAGTTCACCCCGGACCTGATGCCCTCCGACGTGGTCGGCCACACTTTCTTCGACGCGGCGACCGGGCGTTTCGCCACCCGGCGCGGCCCGGTATTCACCCACCTGCTGCTGGCCGACGAAATCAATCGCGCACCGGCCAAGACCCAATCCGCCCTGCTCGAAGCGATGCAGGAACGCCAGGTCACCCTCGAAGGCGAAGGTGCCGCGCTGCCGCGACCTTTCATGGTGCTGGCCACCCAGAACCCGATCGAGCAGGAAGGCACCTACCCGTTGCCGGAAGCCCAGCTCGATCGCTTTCTGCTCAAGATCCGCATTGCTTACCCCAGCGCCACCGAGGAATCGTCGATGGTCCGGCAGGTCACCGAGCGCAGCACCGGTGCCGACCTGCAGGTCGAGCAGATCAAGTCACTGATCCAGCCGGCGACGGTGGTGGCGTTGCAAAACTGCGTCGCGCATGTCGCCATCGAGAGCCGTGTGCT
>Ga0209570_1001370_pt1 | contig 13735 bp, 12 predicted proteins | sample EBPBio172007_DNA_FD_185861 | JGI IMG/M metagenome (GOLD analysis project Ga0209570, IMG submission 185861) | Wastewater treatment Type I Accumulibacter community from EBPR Bioreactor in Madison, WI, USA - Reactor 1_9/17/2007_ DNA (SPAdes)... | ecosystem: Engineered > Bioreactor > EBPR >... | reverse complement strand
CACGGATTTCCGGAGAAGCCGTTGCGCACCGGACGATCGGCGCCTGCTCCGAACGGACATGCCAAGTGAGGGAAATTACGCAATGTTTAACCAATACCCCTGGGCGCAACATGGTTGCAATCTGGAAATCATCTGCGCTTCATCTGGCTTGCCTAGCATGAGGCTCCCTGAGTTTCTTCGAGGCCGCCGTGTCCGACACCACCCTCAATCAAGCCTCGCGCTGGCTGACCGCCAATCCCGCCGTCGAACTTATGGCGCGACTGAGCTATCCGAAAAAAATCCAGATGGTTGGCTTGGTGGCCGGCGTGGCCATCCTGTTGCTGACTGGCCAGCTATTTTTCAGCCTCGCCGGCCAGATCGAGCGTGCGACGCTGGAGCGGCGCGGCATGTCGCTGGTGCAGCCGATCCGCACGGTGATCGAACCGTTGCAACAACATCGCGGATTGGCCAACGCCTGGGCTGGCGGCGACCCCGTTTATCGCGAGCAAAACGGCGCGATCATGCGGCCGGCGCTGGCCGAGCAGCGCGCGCGGGTCGATCGGGCGATGGCAGCGGCCGAAAAGGCTTTCGCCGCGCACCTGCCGGCCCTGGCCGACGATCCGCGCTGGATCAAGGCCCGGCAGAGCTGGAACGAGATCAAGAACGATGCCGATGCCCCGCGCGCCATTCTGCTCGAACGCCATAACGCGATAATCGATGCGCTGGCCGCATTGACTTCAACGGCGGCCGATGCCACCCATCTCTCGGTCGATCCCTATGTCGGCACCTTTTACCTGGCCCAGCTGGTGACCCGGCAACTGCCGACCACCATCGAGCAGATGTCCAAAATCCGCGATATCGGCGCCGGCATCTACGCCAGCAAGGAACTCGACCGCGACGACAAGCACCTGATCATTTCCCTGAACACCATGGCCGGAACCGGCCTGGGCGAAGCGAAAAACATGGTCGAGCAGAAAGTTATGCCGACCATGCCCGAGCTTAAGAACCAGCTTGCACGCGAGGCCAGCCGTCTGAGCGGCGTGGCGGAAGCGGTGGATACCTTCACCCAGTTCAAATTGCTCGGAAAACTGTTCGATTCGCCGCCGGAGGCCTTTTTTGCCGGCATGACCACTGCCGATCGCCAGCAACTCGAACGTTTCCGGGTGGTCGCGCGCGACCTGCAACTCGACACCGGCCAGCCGATCCAGGCCGGGCCGATCGGCAGTGTCTATGAAACGCTCGACCGTTATACCCGGATTCTCGACGACGCCATCGAAGTGCGCCTGTGGCGCCTTTATCAGCAACTGGCGCTCAATCTGCTGGTGGCCTTCGGCGCGCTGGCGGTAGTGATCTACATGCTCTACATGATGTACGTCTCCTTTCCGATCCGCAAACTGATTGCGGCAACGGAGAAAGTGGCCGGCGGCGATCTCGATACCCGCCTGGAGGTGGAACGCAACGACGAGATCGGGCAACTGGCGCGAGCCTTCAACGCCATGACCGAAGCGGTGCGCTTCACCCAGAACAATCTCGAGCATCTGGTCGCCCAGCGCACCGCCGACCTGGCGGCCAAGAACCACCTGATCATGGAGAGCATCAATTACGCGCGGGTGATCCAGTCCTCCTTTCTGCGTGCTTCGCGCCAGGACATGGCGGCGACCCTGGACGATTATCTGGTGCTCTGGGAGCCGCGCGACGTGGTCGGTGGCGACTATCTCTTCTTCCGCCGCTTCGACGACGGCTATTTCTTCGCGGTCATCGACTGCACCGGCCACGGCGTGCCCGGCGCTTTCATGACCCTGATCATGGCCTCCTACCTCAACAACCTGCTGACCCCGGAAAACCGCCGCAATCCGGCCGAGTTGCTGCAGCGCATGAACCGTGCGGTCAAACAGGCACTGGGCCAGGTCGAAGGCAGCGCTCACAGCGATGAACACGACGATGGCCATCGCTCCGACGACGGCATGGATACCGCCTTCGTCTGGGTCGATACGTTGCACGACACGTTGACCTACGCCGGTGCCAAGACGCCGCTGTTCTACCTGCACCCCGAGGACACCGAGGTGCGCGTGCTCGACGCTGCGCGCATGGGTGTCGGCTACACCGATACGCCGCATGATTTCGCCTGGGAGAACCGCAGCCTCCAGTTGCAAGCAGGCACGGCGGTTTATGTCACGACCGACGGCATCATCGACCAGGTGGGCGAAAGCCGGCGCATTTCCTTCGGCAAGCGCCGCCTGCAACAGTGCATTCTGGAAAACCGCCAGCAGAGCATGCCAGCGCAGCAGGAGGCGGTTTATCAGGCGTTCCTGCAGCATCAGGGCAATGAGCAGCGTCGCGACGACGTCAGTTTCTTTGCCTTCCGCTATTGCTAGGAGAACGCCATGCAAACCGAAATCTACCGTGCCTTCCGCAATTTTGTCGCCGAGCAGGGGGTGATTTTCTATTACAACGGCTACCTGTCGCAGCCGATCGTCGCCGCCATCGGCGAGGCGCTGCGCGGCAAGCTCGAAGCCGAGGATGCTTCCGGCAAGGCCACGCGCAAGGTGTTCTCGACCTTTGTCGAAATGATGCAGAACATCATCCACTATGCCGACGGCGCCGAGGCATTAAGCGGAACGGCTACGCCGTTCGGCAATGTCGCCGTCGGTCGTCTTGGCGAGCGCTATTACATCGTCTCCGGCAACAGTGTGGCCAACAGCCATGTCGAGCGGCTCAAAAGCCGGTTGGATGCGCTGCGGGCGATGAGCAGCGAGGAGATCCGCGCCGAATACCGACGCAAATTGCGTACCGAGGAACGCGACGATAACAGCAAGGGCGCCGGGCTCGGCTTCCTGACCGTCGCCCGCGAAGCCTCAGAGCCGATCGAATACTTCTTCGAACCTTATCCCGGCCTGGGCGAGACGCTTTCCTTTTTCACGCTGAAAGCCACCGTCTGAAATTCGTCACTGGAGATGCAGCCAATGGAAGACCTTTACATTGCCCCCGAGCGCGACAAGCCGGAAATCGATTTCAAATTTTCGCAACACCATCTGGTGCTGCGCGGGGAGTCGTTTCCCGAAAACGCGGTGTCGTTCTATGCACCAGTGGTGGCCGCGCTGATGAACTATCTCGGCAGAACGCACGATACCGACATCACCGTCGATTTCGAGCTGCGCTATTTCAATTCGAGCAGCACCAAGATCCTGCTCAATGTCTTCCGCATGCTCGACCAGGCTTCCTCCAACCATAACCGGGTACATGTCAATTGGCGACACGATCCCGACGACGATACCGTGCTGGAATTCGGCAACGATATTGCCTCCGACTTCATCACTCTGAAGTATCAGGCGGTTCCGGTTCCGGCATGAGCGAGGATTTCAATCTGTTCGAGCGGGAAGAGGCGCAGTCGCGCGAGGCGCGTGCCTACCTGGCGCAGGGTTGCGGACCGGATTGCGCGCAGCGGCTCGAACAATTGCTGGATGGCTATGATCGGCTGCTACGCGAGACGCGCCAGCTGATCCGTATCGCCGACCGGCGCGAACTGGAACTCAACCGCCTGAACAAGAAGCTGCAGGCGCTGACCCGGTCGCTGGCCTTTCAGGCCGAACACGATGCGCTGACCGGAATCTTGAACAAGGCCGCCATCGTCGGCGCCATCGAGCGGCGTCTCGCGGCCGCGCCGAGTTGTCTGCTGGCGCTGGATGTCGATCATTTCAAAGCGGTCAACGACAACTTCGGTCATCTGGTCGGCGATCTGGTGCTGAAGGGAATTGCCGACCGCATCCTGGGCGTGATCAACGACAACGATGTGCTGGGCCGCTTTGGCGGCGAGGAATTCCTGGTCATGACCGCCGAGGCCAGCCTGTCGCGGGCACGGGTGCTGGCCGAGCGTGTTCGGCTGGCGGTCGCCGAGGAGAGCTTCGATATCGGCAACGGCAACATGCTGGCGGTGACGGTCAGTATCGGGCTCTGCGGCTGGCGTGCCGGCGATACGCCGGATCAGGCCATCGAGCGCGCCGATCAGGCGCTTTACGTGGCCAAGCGCGGCGGACGCAATCGCGTGGAGGTGAGTGACTGATGAGCCGTGTCATCCAACCCCTCAACTGGCAGTGTCTGGTTTCCTGGCTGCCGCCCGAGAATCTGCCCTGGCGTTTGCTGGTGATTTCCGACGATGCGCAGATACAGGAAGCCATCCGCTTCGGGTTGGCCGACTGCGAACTTGGCGGACGCTCCATCGAGCTGCTGCAAATCGGCACGATGGCGGAAGCCGCAAACTTGATGCGCGGCGTGGATGGCTGGCAGCGGGTGGCGGTTGACGAGGATTCTCCGGTGCGGGTCTATGCGTATCACCCCAGGGAAGATCTGCGTCAGTCGCAGTTGTCTTTCGGGGCGGTGTTTTCCAGCCTGCTCGCAGGCGCGCTGCGCAGCAGGCAACTGCTTGGGCAGGTCCGCTCGCTGGCCTGCTTCGACCAACTCTGTCGCCTGCCCAACCGGCCGATGTTCATCAATCTGCTCGACGAGGCGCTCGGTCGCGGCGGTGCCTGGGTGGTGGCAATCGCTGATATCGACTATTTCTCCAGCGTGACCAATGCCCTGGGCTATCCACTTGGCGACGCCATGCTGCGGGCGGTGGCCGGGCGTCTGGAGAGCGCCTTCAAACCCCGCGGATACACCCTGGCGCGGATCAATACCGATAACTTCGCCCTGCTGGCGCCTGCCGACAGCTTTGATGTGCAGGAGATTCTCGGTTTATTCGCCGACCCGGTGGCGGTCGAGGACTATGAATTGCCAGTATCGATCACCGTCGGCATGGTGTATGCCGACGATGCGCCGGAGCGTAGCGGCGACGCGGTGCTCAAATGCGCCGCCACCGCACTCAAGATGGCCAAGCACAAGGCACGCGGTGCGTTTCGCTGCTTCGCGCCGAACATGGCTACCCAGCTCGAACAACGGGTGCAACTGGTCTATGACCTGAAGGGCGCGCTGGCGCAGCAACGTCTGGAGGTGCATTACCAGCCGCAGGTGGCGCTGGCCGATGGTCGGCCGGTGGGGATCGAAGCCTTGGTGCGCTGGCCGCATCCGCAGCGGGGCATGATTGCGCCGGACCTGTTTATCGATATTGCCGAAAAAACCGGGCTGATCGTCGAGCTGGGGGAGTTCGTGCTCGAACGTGCCTGCCGCGATCAGGTTGAATTGCAGGCAGCTGGCTGCGGTTGTCTGCGGGTGGCGGTCAATGTCTCGATGATCCAGTTCAAGAGCCCGCGTTTTCTGCCGGCGCTGCGCCGGGTCATTCAGCAAACCGGAATCCGCCCGCAGGATCTGGAACTCGAAATTACCGAAAGCATGGTGATGAACGACGTACAAACGGTGATCAGCACCTTGTACGAGGTCAAAACTCTTGGGGTTACGGTGGCAATCGACGATTTCGGCACCGGTTTCTCGTCGCTGGCGCATTTGCACACCTTGCCGATCGATCGCATCAAGGTTGATCGTTCCTTTGTGCGCGACCTCGATGCGGGCAAGCCTGGGGGCAAAATCGCCGAAATGATCGTCTCGCTGGGGCATACCCTGGACAAGCGCATCATTGCCGAGGGAATCGAGCAACCCAGCGAGGTCGATATTCTCCGCCACTGGGGATGCCACGAAGGACAAGGCTACTTCTACGGACGCCCGATGCCGAAATCCGGACTGTTGGACTGGTTGGCCGCGCACGCTTGGAAAATGGCTGAATAAGCCGCTGCGTGGTCGCGCGCGATGCTCCTTCAAGTTTTTCTGAGGTGGACGACCAGTCCGGCTTCGTAGCCGCGCCACTGGAACGGAATGGCGTAGGGGATGCTGTCGGTTGCGGCGCGAACTTCGCCGGCGCGTCCGAGAAAGGTCATCGGGGTGGAAATCTGCAGCATTTCGCCGAAGTGTTTGCGTGCGCATCCGGAAAGGGTATTGGCGATTTCACCGACCAGGTCGAGATGGCACTCGTCGGTGTAGTTGCGGTCGCCGATGCTCATCAGCAGATGGGAGAGCAGTTTGCGCGGCGCCGAGAAACAGACCGTGCCGTGGTATCCACCGGAAATGGCGATGACGCCGTGAAAATCGTTCCACAACACCGGCGCATCGCTGCCTTCGAGCAGGTAGGCCGAACGGACCAGGGCTTTTTCGCCGGTGCTGGCTTCAAAATATTCGCCAATCGCTTCGGAGAATATTTCGATGTCGCCGGGAGAGAGATCGCGGTAAATCATTGTTTGAGTTCCAGAATCGATTGCGCCAGTTCCTCGTCGCGGAAAGGCTTGTGCAGGAATCCGTGTGCTCCCCGACTGACGGCGCGCAGGGCGGTGGCCTTGTCGGAAAGCGCGGAAACAACCAGGATGCGGGCCTCGGGCAGGAAGCGCACCAGTTCGCCAATACACTGTTCCCCGTCCATGTTCGGCATGGTCAGGTCCATGGTGATCAGATCCGGGCGCTTGCTGCGGCCGATCGCCAGCGCCTGATGCCCGTCGCCGGCCAGACCGACAATTTCCAGGTCGGCAAAGCGGGTGTCGTTCATCAACCGGGCGATCCGGTTGCGAATCACCATCGAATCGTCGACGATCATCAAACGCATTGCCAATGCTCCTTCTCCAGACGAATGGTGAAGCGGGTATAGCGTTCCGGGCGGCTGCTGATGCGCATGCGTGCGCCGACGGCGGCGATGGCTTCCCGAACCACGGCAAGCCCTTCGCCGCGGCCGGCGTGCAGATTCACATCGTCCTGCTGGCTGAAACCGGGTTCGAACATCCGGCTGACGACTTCCTGGTCGCTCATCTGTTCGGCTTCGCGGGCGGAGATCAATCCCTTGGCGAGCATGGTCGCACGCAGCTTTGCGGGAGCCAGCCCGGCACCGTCGTCCTGGATCTGCACGGTCAACGCGCCGTCATCGGCGACATCGACCGCACAGTGAATGGTGCCTTCCAGCGGTTTACCCTTCTTTAGGCGTTCCTCTGCGGATTCGATGCCGTGCGCGATGGCGTTGCGCACCAGTTGCGGCAGCGTCGTGCGCAGGAACGAGAGTGCATGCTCGGGCAGGCGGATACCGGAAGGTGTCGAGACCTGCAGCCGGGCTTTCTTGTTGAGATCCTCGGCAACGCGCAGGGTCATGTGTTCGATCTGCGCCAGCAATTCGCGCAGCTCGTTGCGGGCGGTTGCCGGATCTTCGGGTTTTCCCTCCGCGTAGTGGCGGACCCGGCCGATCACCCGCCAGATCTTGGCGGTGTTTTCGTGCACATCGTTCAGTGCGACGGCAATCGGGATCAGGTCATCGCCATTCAGATCGCGGCGCTGAAGCAGTGGCGCCAGCGTCGTTTCAAAATCATGAATGGATTGCTCGACAGCGCGCAGGTTAAGTATGGCAGCTTCCCCCTTGATGCCATGGATGGTGCGGGCGGTTTTGCGTATCAGCTTCAGGTAAGCTTCGGGACGAGCATCCACGCCAGCCAGCGCAAGGTTGATCTCGGCCAGTCGTGCCTCGGTGGTGCGCAAAAAGACGTCGATCTGGTGCGGATCCTGATCGAGTACCGCCAGCAGGGCATCGGTCTCACTTTTGGCGCGGGTTTCGGCGGCGGCCAGTTGGCGCTGCAGAACCACCCGTTCGGTAATGTCGAATACCGATACCAGCAGGTAGTCGACCTGATCGCCACTGCGTACCTGGACAAATTCGAAATCGAGGTAACATTCCTGATCGTCGTCGTGGGCGAAAGCGATTTCCTGCAAAGGGTTGAGTTGCCGGAGTAAAGCCGGCTTGACCCGCTGGTTGAACAGCAGATCGATGTAGTTGCCGGCCGATTCGAGATTTTCGGCAGCGATGCGGGGTGCGAGAACGTCGAGAAAGCGATTCCCTGCCGGCAGTGCGGCGCCGAACAAACCTGCCAGCGAGGCCGATTGCTGCTGGCCGATACGTCCTTGGCGGTCGATCAGTACCAGACCTTCCTGCACCGTCGCCAGAATGCGGCCGGTTTCGTCGCGCGCGATTTCGGCCGCGCGGTCGCTGCGCCGCAGGCTGCGCACGAACTTGAAAATGATGAACACGAAATTGAGCAGCGCCAGGACAATGGCCAACAACTGGATCTGACGCATCGCGCTGGCCCGTTCGCGGGTCGAACGTTCCAGCATCTCGGTCAATTCGCCCGCCAGTTGCATGATTTTCACATTGCGTGCGGTGGCCATGCTGGCGGCGCTATCGGCGATACCAGGTTGCAACGAAGAGGGTGGCATGCCGGTGAGCGCGGCCGTCTCGATTGCCAGCGGCTGCCAGTATTTGTTGAGCCCCTGCAGGCTTTCCAGTGCCGCGAGCGTACCGGCGTTGCTGCCCATGAATTCGGAGCTCGCCGAGCTCAACTCGCGTTCCAGCCGGCGCAGAGATTCCTCAAAAGCACTCTGCGCTTCGGAGATCTGTGCCAGGCTGGTCTGCACCGGTTGGCCGGTTTCCAGTTCAAAACGCAGTGTCAACACCGATTTGGCCAGTTGTTGCGAATACATGCGCAATTCGCCGGCAATATTGATCCGTGTCGTATCTTTTTCCAGCAGGGCGGAAGTAAAGTAATTGAAGGCCAGCACCCCGATGTCGATGACCAGGAAGAGCGCGATGGCCAGCACCAAGTCGCGGTATTTTCCAAGCAGGGTATAGGGTTGCATGCGCATGTCGGTCAGTCGTGCAGTGGTTCGGGACCGACCATTTTCGCGGCGTAAGGTGACAGGATTGTTGCACTGCGCAAACCGGTTGCCGTTGTGGCAAAGCTTCCTCTATGATGAAGCAATACGCAGATTGAGGAGTGGGTGTTGGTGACGATGCCGGCAGAACCTTCCGTGGCTCCCGAAGTGACCTATCCGCCGCGTTTCTGGCTATTGACCGCGGCGGCGTTCATGCTCGCGCTGACCATAGGCGGGGCGATCGTGTTTCTCATCGAGCGGGCACGGGCGCAGGAAGAGCGACAAATGACCGCAGAGATTGCCAACCTCAATGCCCGCGAGATTGGCGATCGCCTGGAGCGTGCTCTCTCGGCGAGTTTTGCACTCGCGGCGGTGGTGCGTCAGGGCGGTGGGCGGATCGACCGCTTCGAGCAGCTCGCCGGAGAAATGGTGCGCACCTACGGTGGCATCGGGGCGTTGCAATATGCTCCGGAGGGTGTGGTCCGGCAGATCGTGCCGCTGGCCGGCAACGAGGCGGCGCTGGGATTCAGTCCGCTCAAGGATCCCAAGCAGCGTTTCGAGGCGCAGAAGGCAGTGGATTCACGCCGGCTGGTGCTGACCGGGCCGTTCAGTCTGGTGCAGGGAGGCTACGGGGTGGTCGGGCGTTACCCGGTGTTCCTCGACGAGCGAACTGGCAAGGAGCGTTTCTGGGGATTGATCCAGGTGGTGGTGCGCATTCCGGAACTGCTGGCAGTGACTAGCCTCGGTTCCCTGGAAGCCTCCGGTTATCGCTACGAGTTGTGGCGCATCGATCCGCAAAATGGTGAGAGGGTGGTTTTTGCGCGTACTGCGGGCCAGCCGCTGCAAGACACGGTGGATGCAGTCATCGTGGTTCCCGGCGGGCAATGGATCCTGAGCGTGGCTTCGCGCAAGCAGCAAGGTTTCTCCGGGTTTTTGCTGATCGAGGGGGCGGTCGTGGTGTTGCTGAGTTGTCTGGCGGCGATTGCAGTGGCGATGCTGCAACGCGAGCCGCTGCTCTTGCGGCGCGAAATCCAGGTGCGCGAGGCGGCGGAGCGGGAATTGCAGCGCTCCAGGGCGCGCTTGCAGGAGATCATCGATACCCTGGATGCCGGGGTGGCGTTGTGGGATGCCGAGCATCGACTGATGGCGTGGAATGACGCGGTCGAGCGGCTGTTTCCGGAACTGCGTCCGATTCTGCGCGTCGGCCTGGAGCGTGCCGAGCTCGAAGAGGCAATCCGCAAGAGTGGACGCTATCCGTCACAGGAGGAAACCACGGCTTTTGGCTGGAACTCCATCGGAACCTGGGATTACCGCATGAACGATGGGCGGATCATTTCAGTGCAGCGCTTGCCGACTGCCGACGGCGGGCGGCTGGTACTGAACCGCGACGTCACCGAGGTGCGGCGCTCGGCCGAGGTTCTGGCGCGCAATGATCGCATGGCTTCGCTCGGCCGCCTGGTCGGCGGCATTGCCCACGAGGTCAATACGCCGATCGGCAACGCGCTGATGGTGGTTTCGAGCATGCAGGACCGCCTGCAACAACTGGAGCGGACAGTGACCAGCGGGCAGTTGCGGCGCTCGGAACTGATCGATTTCATTCACAAGGTGCGCGAAGCCGACGAGATCGCGTTGCGCAACCTCAACCGGGCGGCCGAACTGGTACAGCATTTCAAGCAGGTGGCAGTCGACCAGACCAGCGACCGGCGTCGCCGCTTCGATCTGGCAGAGACCCTGTCGGATATCGTTTCCACCCTCAGCGTGCGTTTACGTCGCTCTTCGCATCGGCTCGATTTGAATCTTGAGCCGGAGGTGGCCATGGAGAGCTATCCCGGCGCGCTTGGCCAGGTGGTGGTCAACCTGATCGAAAACGCCTTGCTGCATGCCTTCCCCGGGCGGGACGGCGGCGAAATGCGGCTGAGTAGCCGCCGGTTGCCGGATGGCCGGGTCGAGCTGGAATTCAGCGACAACGGCGCCGGCATCGCCGAGGCGGATCTGCCCAGGATCTTTGACCCCTTCTTCACCACCCGGCTCGGGCAGGGCGGGTCCGGCTTGGGATTGAGCATCGTGCTCAATCTGGTGCGCGACCTGCTCGGTGGTGAAGTGGAAATCGACAGCAAGCTTGGTCGAGGAACCTGCTTCCGCCTGCTGTTGCCGCTGGTTGCGCCAGCGCACGGTGGCGAGGAGGCGGGTAACGGCAACTCGTCCGGTGCTTGAGCGGCGCCACGCCCGTGCGCCTTGCCCTGTAGCCGCTCGCGACGTTTATTCAGATTAGCTGACGATATACGCGGCCGCGCCGGTGGCGACGATGTCACCGTGTTCGTTGGCCAGGCTCATATGCGTGGAAGCGATTCGGCCGCCCAGCCGGAGAACCGTGCCGGTGGCGACGAAGGTGGCTCCCTGCGCCTGGTGCAGATAGTCGATGCGCATGTCGATGGTGCCAACGCGGGCGAAGCGATGGCTGAGCTGCTCCATGTCTTCGTCGCAGAATTTTTCGGCCATCGCCACGCAAATCGAGAAGCCGCCGGCAGCGTCGAGGATGGTGGCGGTGACGCCGCCATGCAGCCGCCGATGCAGGACGTTGCCCATCAGGTCCGGCCGCATTCTGACCCGGATTTGCGAAGAGCTGGGCGTCTGGTGGATGACTTCGAGGCCGAGCAGATGGTGAAAAGGCACGGCGGCAAAGCCGTCGGTCAGGGCTTTTTCCAGCGCGGCCTGGGCGGCCGCGGAACGATGAACCGGGGGAGGCGTGGCAACCATGATCAATCCGTGTGGTGCAAAGGCCGGATTATCCTGGCTGGCAGGCGGGACGGTCAAATCACCGGGCCGGGGATTTGCAGTTATCATTCGGACATCATGAGTGCCGATGCCCGCCAACGGTTCGTGCAAGTCGACCCAGCCAGCCTAGCCAGCGATCTTGAATTGCTGGCGGCCATCGGGCAGGATTTTGCCGCATCGGCGGCGATGGGCGAAACGCTGGCCAACGCGGTGCGCCAGATCATGCAATACATGCAGACCGAGGCGGCCTCGATTTTTTTGCTCGACCCGGCCGGTCATACCCTCAGTTGCGTGGCCTGTGCCGGCCCGGTCCAGATTGAGGGTCTGTCGATTGCTGCCGGGCAGGGCATCGTCGGCCGCGCGGTGGCCAGCCGGTGCGTGCAGATGGTGCGGGATGTCGCGGCTGATGGCGGTTTTAGCGGCGCTGTCGATGCGCTGACCGGATTCCGCACCCGCTCGATTCTCTGCGCGCCGCTGCAGATCAAAGGCGAGATGCTCGGTGCTCTGGAAGTGATCAACAGGCATTCCGATGACGGCCTGTTCGACGAAAACGACCGGCAACTGCTGCAGGCCCTGGCGGGCATGGTTTCACTGGCCGTGCATAACGCGCGCATGGCCGAGGCGCTGGTCGAACAGGAGCGCATGCGCCGTGAACTCGATCTGGCGCGCGAGATCCAGCGCGGCCTGTTGCCGCAGCCGATCGACGGCGTGCCGGTGCATGGGCTCAATGTCCCGGCCAACGAGGTTTCCGGCGATTTTTTCGATTATTTTCCGGTGGCCGACGGGCGCGTGCTCTGGGGGATCGGCGATGTCTCCGGCAAGGGGATGAACGCGGCGCTGCTGATGGCCAAGACCATTGCCCTGCTGCGTTGTCTGGGCAAGCGAGAGAGCGACCCGGCACGCCTGCTGGCCCAACTCAACGACGAAATCGCCGAAACCGCGCGGCTGGGCATGTTCGTGACCATGATCGCCGGAATCTACGAGCCGGCGAGCGGAACGATCGCGCTGGCCAATGCCGGGCATCAGCCGGCGCTGTGGCGGCGCGGTGACGGAAGCTATGCCGAAATCGACGGCGGCGGTCCGCCGCTCGGGGTGTTGTCCGGCGTCGAATATGCGACGCAGCGGATCGCGCTGGAGGACGGCCGGCTGTATCTCTACACCGATGGCGTCACCGAGGGCCGGACCGCGCAAGGCACGATGCTGGAACTGAGCGGTTTGCAGACTCTGCTGGAACGGCACCCCGGCAGCCCGCAAGAACAGCTGGAGGCGGTGGCGGCGGCATTGACGCACCCCGGCCGGCGTCTGCACGACGATCTGACGCTGATGGTGCTTGGTTGATGGAAACCCTGTTCGACAGCGACTTCCCGGCGACGACTGCGGCGCTGGCCGAACTGCGTGGCATCGTGCGGGAAACCGCGCTGCACGGCGGTTGCGGGCGGGATACGGCCGATGCGATCGTGCTGGCGGCCAACGAGGCGGCGATGAACATCGTGCAGCACGGTTACGGTTTTGCCGAAGGGCAGCATTTTCGCCTGCGCATCGCCCGCGACGCCGGCATGCTGTACCTGCAATTGCTGGATAATGCCAGAGCGGTGGCGCTGGACGAGCTGCGCCCGCGCGAGTTGGACGATTTGCGCCCCGGCGGGCTGGGGGTGCGCTTCATGCGCGAGCTGATGGATACGGTCGAATACCTGTCACCGCCATCAGGATTTACCAATCTGCTGCAACTGGGCAAACGCATCGAGTGAGGATGGCCGTGGACATAGAAATCCGGGAAATTTCCGCCTGCCGGGTGGTGCATCTGAAAGGCGATGTCGATCTGCATGTCGCGCCGCAGGTGCGCGAAAAATTGCTGGAAGGATTGAAAGGCAAGGCGCCGCTGCTGGTCGAACTCTCGGCGGTAACCTACATGGACAGCTCCGGCGTCGCCTGCCTGGTCGAGGCTTTTCAGCAAGCCAGAAAGCAGGGCTCGGAATTCGGGCTGGCGGCAGTAGCGCAGCCGGTGCTCAACGTTCTCAAGCTGGCCCGGCTGGACAAGGTTTTTCCGATCCATGCCACGCTTGAGGAGCGCCTGGCCGGTGGATAGCACCCTGCGACTCTTCGTCGAGGGCGTTGGGCGACGCGCCGTGCAGGCGGTGCGCGAAACCGGCTATCTTGCCGCCCTGCTCGCCGAGGCGCTCTACTGGCTGGCGGTAGGCCGCTGGCGGCGACAGCCGGTCAGACAGGCTGCCATTTTCAAGGAAGCGGTCGGCGTCGGTGTGGACGCCATTCCCATCGTCGGCCTGGCTTCCTTCGCCACCGGCATGATGCTGGCCATTCA
>Ga0209570_1001361_pt1 | contig 13821 bp, 11 predicted proteins | sample EBPBio172007_DNA_FD_185861 | JGI IMG/M metagenome (GOLD analysis project Ga0209570, IMG submission 185861) | Wastewater treatment Type I Accumulibacter community from EBPR Bioreactor in Madison, WI, USA - Reactor 1_9/17/2007_ DNA (SPAdes)... | ecosystem: Engineered > Bioreactor > EBPR >... | reverse complement strand
AGTCAGGATGGGGGTATCGCGCATGCGGCAGACGTTGAGGAGCTTGATGGTCTGCGCTTCGACGCCATTGACCGAATCGATGACCATCACCGCCGAATCGACGGCGGTCAGGGTGCGATAGGTGTCTTCCGAAAAATCCTCGTGCCCCGGCGTGTCGAGCAGGTTGACCATGCATTCGCGGTAGGGGAACTGCATCACCGACGAAGTCACCGAAATGCCGCGCTGCTTTTCCAGTTCCATCCAGTCGGAAGTGGCATGCCGGCTGGCCTTGCGCGCCCGTACCTCACCGGCCACCTGGATGGCGCCACCGAACCACAGCAGCTTTTCGGTCAGCGTGGTTTTGCCCGCATCCGGGTGCGAAATGATGGCAAATGTGCGGCGGCGGGAGGTTTCGGTGTCGAGGGGGGTCACGGCAAAAGCTCTGCAAAATCAACGAGGCGCGATTATACCGGCAGGGCTCGGCTTTGCCGTTGTTTTGGTAATGGAATAATCAAATGCAAAAACCGTCTTTGTTGTTATAAAAGGGTTTGCTAAATTTCACCCGAACCCCTATCCAGGAGAAAGCCCATGTCCCGTTTTCAACGCCTTCTTGCCGGCCTGACGCTGGTGGGCGCCGCGCTAGGCGCGCAGGCCCAGAGCACGCTGCTCAACGTCTCCTACGATGTCGCCCGCGATGTCTATAAGGATTTTAATCCGCTGTTCCAGAAGCACTGGAAGGCCAAAACCGGAGAAGACATCACGCTCAAGCAGTCGCACGGCGGCTCGAGCAAGCAGGCGCGCGCCGTGGCGGACGGCCTGGAAGCCGATGTGGTGACCATGAATCAGGTCAATGACATCGATTTCCTGGTGGACAAGGGGCTGGTCGCCAAGGACTGGGCGAAGAAATTCCCCAACAACGCCTCGCCGTACACTTCGGCCATGGTGTTCATCGTGCGCAAGGGCAACCCCAAGGGCATCAAGGACTGGGGTGACCTGATCAAGGCCGATACCCAGATCATCGTGCCGCACCCGAAAAACACCGGCAACGGCCGTAATACCTATCTTTCGGCCTGGGCCTGGGCACTGAAGCAACCGGGCGGCAATGACAAGAGCGCGCAGGAGTTCCTCGGCAAGCTGCTGAAGAACGCACCGCTGTTTGCCCAGGGCGGGCGCGATGCGACGACGACCTTCATGCAGCGCAAGATCGGCGACGTGCTGATCACCTTCGAATGCGAGGCCGAACTGATCGCGCGCGAATTCGGCAAGGGCGAGTTCGAGGTGGTCTATCCCAGCCTGACCCTGCAGACCGAATTCCCGGTGGCGATCATCGACAAGGTGGTCGACAAGAAGGGCACGCGCAAGCAGGCCGAGGCTTACCTCGCTTACCTGTGGTCGCCGGAAGGGCAGGAAAACGCCGCGCAGAACTACCTGCGTCCGCGCAGCCCGGAGTTGCTGAAGAAGTATGCGGCCCAGTTCCCGGCGATCAAGACCTTCACCGTTGACGAAGTCTTCGGCAGCGCCGCCAAGGCCTTTGCCGCCCACTTCAAGGATGGTGGCAGTTTCGATCAGGTTTACGTCGCCAAGTGATCCGGATCGCCTCATGACTTCCTCCGCCAAATCCCCGCGCGTCCTGCCCGGCTTCGGCCTCGGGCTGGGCTATGCGCTGGTCTATCTGTCGCTGATCGTGCTGATCCCGCTCGCCGTGCTGGTCTTGAAAAGCAGCGAGCTGGGCCTGGCGCAGATCATCGCGGCAGCGACCGGCGAGCGGGCGCTGGCGGCTTTTCGCGTCACCTTCACCGCCTCGCTGGTGGCGGCGCTGATCAATGCCGTCTTTGGCCTGATCGTCGCCTGGATGCTGGTGCGCTATGACTTCCCCGGCAAGCGGCTGATCGATTCGCTGGTCGACCTGCCTTTTGCGCTGCCGACCGCGGTGGCCGGCATCACCCTGGCTACCCTGTACGCCGGCAACGGCTGGCTCGGCCGCTGGCTGGAGCCGCTGGGTCTCAAGGTGGCCTTCACCCCGCTCGGCATCATCGTGGCGCTGACCTTCATCGGCCTGCCCTTCGTCGTGCGCACCTTGCAGCCGGTGATTGAGGATATCGAGCCGGAAGTCGAGGAGGCCGCCGCCTCGCTCGGCGCTTCGCGCTGGCAGACCTTTGTCCGGGTGCTGTTCCCGGCGGTGTTTCCGGCCCTGCTCACCGGCTTTACCCTGGCTTTTTCGCGGGCGCTGGGCGAATTCGGCTCGGTGATCTTCATCGCCGGCAACATGCCGCTGGTGTCGGAGATCGTGCCGCTGCTGATCATTTCCAAACTGGAACAGTACGACCTGCTTGGCGCCACGGCGCTGGCGGTGGTGATGCTGGCCATTTCCTTCGTGCTGCTGCTCATCATCAACACCCTGCAATGGTGGGCGGCGAATCGACATAAAGGCGAAGTGCGCGAGGTGCCGCGGCCATGAATTCAAGACGTGCTACCCATGAACCGCGCTGGGTGCGCTGGAGCATTACCGCGCTGGGTCTCGGTTTCCTCTTTTTCTTCCTGGCGCTGCCGCTGGTGGCGGTGTTTGTCGAAGCCTTTTCGCACGGCTGGGCGGCGTATGCTGCTTCCCTGAAGGAGCCCGAGGCCTTGTCGGCTGTTGCCCTGTCGATCGGCATCGCGCTGGCGGTGTTGCCTTTCAACATCCTCTTCGGGGTGGCGGCCGCCTGGGCCATCGCCAAATTCGAATTCCGCGGCAAGAGCCTGCTGGTGACGCTGATCGACCTGCCCTTTGCGGTCAGCCCGGTGGTCGCCGGCCTGATGTTCATCCTGCTCTTCGGTGCGCAGGGCTTGTTCGGCCCCTGGCTGGCGGCGCACGACATCAAGATCATCTTCGCCGTGCCGGGCATGATCCTGGCCACCCTGTTCATCACCTTCCCCTTCGTCGCGCGCGAGTTGATTCCGCTGATGCAGTCGCAGGGCAAGGACGAGGAGGAAGCGGCGATTTCGCTCGGCGCCTCGGGCTGGCAGATGTTCTGGCGGGTGACCCTGCCCAATATTAAGTGGGGCCTGCTCTACGGCGTGATCCTCGCTAATGCGCGCGCCTTGGGCGAGTTCGGCGCGGTCAGCGTGGTTTCCGGCCACATCCGCGGCGAGACCAACACCCTGCCGCTGCACGTCGAGATTCTCTACAACGAATACAACCAGGTCGGCGCCTTTGCCGCCGCGTCGGTGCTGGCCCTGCTGGCGCTGGTGACGCTGGTGGCCAAGACGCTGGTCGAATGGCGTATGCACAAGGAACTGGCCATGCTCAGTGCCGACCTGCCTCCGGAGAAAACCTCATGAGTATCGAAATTCGCGGTATCGGCAAACGCTTCGGCAACTTCGTCGCGCTCGACAATATCCAGCTCGACATCCCCACCGGCGAACTGGTGGCGCTGCTCGGCCCCTCCGGCTGCGGCAAGACCACCCTGCTGCGCATCATCGCCGGCATGGAAAGCCCGGATGCCGGCGAAGTGCTCTTTTCCGGCGCCGAGGCGACGCACCTGCATGCGCGCGAACGCAATGTGGGCTTCGTCTTCCAGCATTACGCCCTGTTCCGGCACATGAGCGTGTTCGAGAACGTCGCCTTCGGCTTGCGCGTCAAGCCGAGGAAGGAAAGGCCGAGCGAGGCGGAGATCCGGAAGCGGGTGATGGATCTGCTCAAGTTGGTGCAACTCGACTGGCTGGCCGACCGCTATCCCTCGCAGCTATCCGGCGGCCAGCGCCAGCGCATTGCGCTCGCCCGGGCACTGGCGGTCGAGCCCAAGGTGCTGCTGCTCGACGAGCCCTTCGGCGCGCTCGATACCAAGGTGCGCAAGGAATTGCGCCGCTGGCTGCGCCGCCTGCACGACGAAATGCACATTTCCAGCGTTTTCGTCACCCACGACCAGGAAGAGGCGCTGGAAGTGGCCGACCGGGTGGTGGTGATGAACCACGGCAAGATCGAACAGATCGGCACGCCGGACGAGGTTTACTCCAACCCGGCCTCGCCCTTCGTCTATGAGTTCCTCGGCAACGTCAATGTCTTCCACAGCCGCATGCACGGCAAGTGGGCCGAGATCGGCCGTAACGGGTCGGACACCGAGGCGACCACCGCCTTTGTCCGCCCGCACGATATCGAAATCGCCCGTCAGCCGGTCGATGCCGGCATGGAAGGGGTGGTGCAGCATGTGCACCCCATCGGCCCGGTAGTGCGGGTCGAACTGCTGCACGACAGCGAAATCATCGAGGTCGAGCTGTCGCGCGAACGGCACGAAACGCTGAATCTGCTCGCCGGCCAGTCGGTGTGGTTCCGCCCGCGGCAGGTCAAGGTGTTCGGCCAGAGCGGCGGCCAGCCGGCGGAGCGGCAGGCCTTCCTCTTCTAACGCGGTATCAGCGGGTTACCCCTGCATGCTATCGGCCTGGATTGCGGTCAGGGCGATGGTGAAAACGATGTCGTCCACCAGCGCACCACGCGACAGGTCGTTGACCGGCTTGCGCAGGCCCTGCAGCATCGGGCCAACAGAAACGACGTTGGCGCTGCGCTGCACGGCTTTGTAGGTGGTATTGCCGGTGTTCAGGTCGGGGAAAACGAAGACCGTGGCTTGGCCGGCAACCTTGCTGTTCGGCGCTTTCTGGCGACCGACTTCAAGTACCGAGGCGGCGTCGTATTGCAGCGGGCCGTCAAGTTCAAGTTCAGGTGCGCGTTCCTTGGCGATGCGGACGGCTTCGGCGACGCGCTCGACATCCTCGCCTGCGCCTGAAGTGCCGGTCGAATAACTGATCATGGCGACCTTGGGATGCACACCGAAGGCCTTGGCGCTGTCGGCGCTCTGCAGGGCGATTTCGGCCAGTTGCTGCGCGTCCGGGTTGGTGTTGATGGCGCAGTCACCGTAGACCAGCACCTGATCGGGCATCAGCATGAAGAAGACCGAGGAGACGATGCTCGAACCGGGAGCGGTCTTGATCAATTGCATGGCCGGACGCACGGTGTTGGCGGTGGTATGGACGGCGCCGGAAACCAGGCCGTCAACGTCATCCTGCGCCAGCATCATGGTGCCAAGCACGACGGTATCCTGCATCTGATCGCGTGCCTGACCGGGGGTCAGACCCTTGCTCTTGCGCAGTTCGACCATGGGGGCGACGTATTTCTCGCGGATACTGTCCGGATCGAGAATTTCCAGTCCGGAGGGTAAGGTGACGCCTTGGGCCTGGGCAACGGCTTCGATGGCTTCGCGTTTGCCAAGCAGGATGCAGTGGGCAATACCTTTTTCCTCGCAAATGATGGCGGCCTTGATCGTGCGGGGTTCATCGCCTTCCGGCAGCACGATGCGCTTCCTGGCGGCGCGGGCTTTCTGGATCAGCTGGAAGCGGAAGGCCGGCGGCGACATGCGCGTGCTGGCCGGCATTTCAACCGCGGCGGCCAGTGTTTTGGCGCACAGCTGTTCGGCAACACTGTCGAGGACTTTGCCCATGCGCTCGTTGTCATCGACGGCGACGGCAGTCGGCGTGTTGCTGAGTTGCCAGGCAACGGTGAAGGTGTCTCCCTTGGCGCGGATGATCGGCAGATCGCCGCAGAAAGCGCGCGGGGAGAATTCGATCAGTTTTTCGCTGATGAAGCTTTCGTGGGTCAGTACCAGACCAGCCAGCTGGATGCCCTGGCTCACCGCCAGCGCCGTCGCCAGCATGATGTCGTCGCGGTCGCCGGCGCTGACAACCAGCGTGCCGGGTTTCAGGCGGTCGATGACGTTGCTGGCCGAACGGGCGGCGATCAGCGTCTCCAGCACACGGCGCTGGGCGATTTCGCCTTCGACCAGAACCTCGGCTTCGAGATGACGGGCGACATCGAGTGTGCGTGCGGCGCGCAGTGCCAGGTCGAATTTGACGACACCCCATATCCGCGTGTCGGTCAGTTCCTTTTCGGCTGCGGCAAGATCGAAATTGTCGAGTGCCTTGTTAAAAACGATCCCCGCGATGCTGCGGCCTTCGCTGCGGAGCTGATTGACAAGTAAATTGGCCTCGGCGGCGGCGCCAGCTTTTGAGGCATTGGCGACCAGGACCATTTCCGCCTGCAGTGTACGGGCAATGTCCGAGTTCAGTTTGGCAGCGTAGGTTTTTCCCGGTTCGTTGTGCAAACCTTCCACAATCAGCACGTCCTTGTCCTGCGCAGCCGTCATGCACAGGCTGACGACGTCTTCGAGCAGCTCGTCGGTCTGATTGTCGGCAATACGGCGCAGCACCAGATCGATATCCAGCGGGTTCGGGCTGTCAATCTGGCAAAGGACGCGGGCGAAGTGCGCAGAACGTTCGATATGCGCGGTGTCCTGCGGCACGGGCTTGACGAAGCCGACACGCAGGCCCTGGCGCTGTAGCGCCAGCACGATGCCGAGGGAAATGGAGGTCAGACCGACGTTTTGACGGGTGGGAGCAAGAAAAAATGTTTGCATGCTATTGCCAATCCGGTTGAACCAGCCGGGCCCCGGCTGCAGGGTATCGATCAAATGAGGTGCGCGGTATGCACATGATAAGGTTCTACTGTGCCGTGCGGTGTTTTCGGGTGGGAAGACTGGCGACAGTCGTTGTTATAGTGGTACCGCAGCCTACGCCGGCTGCACGCCATCCTGTCCTGAACGATCAGGGTGTTTGGTGGGGCAGCGGAGCGGCAGGCGTTTTTGTTCTGAGGGCTTGTGAATAAATCTATTCGCCCTGCCGATCGCGGCGTTGCGCGGTGCTCACTCCTCGCCGCACTGCGTGTGCTGTCTTGTCGCTGCGCTCCGGGCGCCTTGCGCTCGGGGGGCTCCTGAAAATTTCTTCACAAACTCTGGGGCGTATAATGCGGGAAACCAACCACGCCGCGCCGCGCCTGTGATTTTTACTCTCGGCATCAACCACCATTCGGCACCGCTCGCGATTCGCGAACGGGTGGCGTTTCATGCGGAAACCCTGCCGCAGGCGCTGGTCAATCTGGTCGATGCGCATCCGGTGCGCGAGGCGGCGATTATCTCCACCTGCAACCGCACCGAGCTGTATTGTTCGGCCGATGCGCCAGAGCAGGCGGCACACTGGCTGTCTGAGTTTCATCGTATCGATCCCGGCCAGATCCGCCCCTATCTCTATACCCTGGAGCAGCCGCAGGCCGTGCGCCACGCCTTCCGGGTGGCCAGCGGTCTGGATTCGATGGTGGTCGGCGAGCCGCAGATTCTGGGGCAGATGAAAGATGCCGTGCGTGTGGCCGCCGAGGCCGGCACGCTGGGCGCGCATCTGCACAAGCTCTTTCAGCGTTCTTTCGCGGTCGCCAAGGAGGTGCGCAGCACCACCGCCATCGGTGCCAATACGGTGTCGATGGCTGCAGCCGCGGTGCATCTGGCCGAGCGGATTTTTGAATCGGTCGGCGAGCAGCGGGTGCTGTTCATCGGTGCAGGCGAAATGATCGAGCTGTGCGCGGCGCATTTCTGCGCCCGCAAGCCGCGGCAGGTGACCATTGCCAACCGTACTGTCGAACGTGGGCAGGTACTGGCGCAGCGCTACGGTGCCGCCGCCATTCGCCTCGACGATCTGGCCGAGGTGTTGCCGCAGCACGATATCGTTGTTTCCTGTACCGCCAGCCCGCTGCCGATCATCGGGCTGGGCATGGTCGAACGCGCGCTCAAGGCGCGACGGCACCGGCCCATGTTCATGGTCGATCTGGCGGTGCCGCGCGATATCGAAAGCGAAGTTGGCGAACTGGGCGATGTATTTCTCTACAGCGTGGACGATCTGGCGCAGATTGTCGAAAGTGGGGTCGAATCGCGGCAGGCGGCCGTGATCGAGGCCGAAGCGATCATCGAGTTGCGCGTGGCCAGCTTCCTGCACTGGCTGGAGGGCCGCGAGACAGTGCCGATGATCCGCTCGCTGCGCGATGCCGCCGAACGCATGCGCCGGCGGGAGATCGAGCATGCGCTGAAACGCCTGGCCAGGGGAGAAACTCCGGAGCAGGTGCTAGAACAGCTTTCGCAGCGCCTGACCAATAAATTCCTGCACGCACCGACGCAGACGCTCAATCTGGCCGAAGGCGAGGAGCGCAGCCGGCTGCTCTCTGCCGCGACACGGCTGTTCCATCTGCATAAGGCCGACTGAAAATCAGCTAAGCACGGGGAAAAGCAGGGTATACATCGCTTGGTTGGACAAAACGCGATCACCCGAAGGGTGTCTGGGCCCTTTCTCTGCCAAACACGAATTATGGAATTATGTCTTTCCCCGTGAACCCGGAGGTTAAACAAGGTTTTCTGGGTGAGGTCTTCAGGGAACGGCGGCGACGATACGGTTGCGCCCGTTGCGCTTGGCTTCGAGCAGCGCGTTGTCGGCGGCCTCGACCAGCGTGGAGGCGGTGGTGAAATCCGGGATCGAGGCCACGCCGCAGCTGAAGGTGGCACGCAACGTACCCTGTGCATGGGCATGCGGCAGGATGGAGAAGTCCTCGCGGATGCGGTTGAGCAGTTGCGAGGCTTGCTCGATGTCGGCGTTGGGCAGGGCGACGAGAAATTCCTCGCCGCCATAGCGGCCGATCAGGTCGGTGCTGCGCAGGCGGCCGCGCAGCAGCCAGGCCAGGCTGCGGATCACCTGGTCGCCGACCGGGTGGCCCCAGGTATCGTTGACCGACTTGAAGCGGTCGATGTCGATCATCGCCACCGAGAGCAGACCGGCCGGCTCGGCGCCCTTGACCAGCATTTCCAGCTTGTTCTTGGCGGCGGTGTGGTTGAGCAATCCGGTCAGGCTGTCGTGGCGGCCCGAGCGCATCATGTCGCGGTAGCGCTCGATCTTGGTCTTGACCACGGCCGCGAGAACGATGGGGTTGACCGGCTTGGTCAGGAACTGGTCGCCGCCCAGGCGCAGCGCTTCGACCTGCTGGGCGATGTCGGTCTCGCTGGAGAGATAGATGACCGGCACCGACTGATATTCGGGAATCTGGCGTAAGGCGCGGGTGACTTCGACGCCGGTGCAGAAGGGCATGTACATGTCCATCAGGATGACGTCGGGGCGGTAATCGGCGGCGGCTTCCAGCAGGAAGCGCGGGTCGCCGATGGCGCGGCTGTCGATGCCGTGCTGCGACAGCGAGCGGCGAATGTGGGCGACGGCGGTGGCCGAATCTTCGACCACCAGCACGCGCGGCACCGTATGTTCCTTGGCCTGGACCAGATCGAGAATGCGCGACAGCACGTCGCTGACCTTGTCGCCGACCGGCACGCAGGCGTCGGCGCCGGCGCGTTGCAGCAGCACGATCGATTCGAGGATCGAAGGAACCGAAAGGCAGTAGAAATAACTGGTCTGGAAACTGGCGCGCAGGCGCTTGACCGTGGCCACCGCCTCGCTGGAATAGGGCAGACCCTCGCGGTCGGGAACGAAGACCACCGAAAGCGGCGATTCGTCATGTTGCGGCTCGCTGTCCCAGCGCATTTCGCGGGGGCGGAAGCCGAAGAAGGTCAGCTGTTCGGTCAGCGAGGCAGTCCAGGGATGGCCTTGGCGCGAAACGATCAGTACGTCGCGCGGGCGGTTCCAGGTATCGCCGCCGGTTTCGGGTTCGTCGGAGTGCCGGTTGGCCACCGCTGGCGTTTCATGCCGGTGCAGCTCGCGCAGGATCGTTCCCAGTTGTTTCTGGATGCAGGAAGAATCTTCCTGGCTGATCGGGTGGGTATTGTCGCTGCCGAACAGCGCCAGGGCGACGTTCTCCAGTTCCTGGCAGGCGCGGACCAGACCGGGCAATTGCAGGCGGTCAAGCTGTTCGGTCAGGCCGTTCAGCGACAGCGTGAATTCGACGAACGCGTCGAAGCTGCCGCTGTGCAAATATTGCTTCCAGCGGCGTTCCAGCGTTTCAGCCAGCGCGATGACTGCGTGCGGAATGTTCGACATGGCGAATTCGTCAAAAGATTCGCAATTATGGGGCTCGTCGCGATAGTGGGCAATATCGCCGGCGAATGTTCAGTGCATTATTTCCGGAGAGGAAACTCAAGGCTGAAGTTCCGGCGCTCCGCCTTCTCGGTTACCATAACGACCCTTCCGGTCCTCCGCCAGCCATGAAACCCAGTATCCGCCGCAAGCTCGATCAATTGAGCGACCGCTTGCACGAAATCGATCTGCTGCTTGCCAGCGAGGAAGCCGCGACCAATCTCGACCAGTTCCGCCGCCTGTCGCGCGAGCGGGCGGAGGTCGAGCCGGTGGCAGCGCTGTTTGCCGAATATCGCCAGGTCGAGAACGATATCGCTGCCGCCGAGGCCATGCTGGCCGATCCCGACATGCGCGAATTTGCCGAGGAAGAAATGGCCGTGGCCAAGGCGCGCCTGCCCGAACTGGATCTGGAATTGCAGAAGCTGCTGTTGCCGCGCGACCCCAACGACGACAAAAACGTCATCCTGGAAATTCGTGCCGGGACGGGCGGGGATGAATCGGCGCTGTTTTCCGGCGACCTGTTTCGCATGTATTCGCGTTACGCCGAGCGCAATCGCTGGCCGGTGGAGGTGCTGTCGGCCAGCGAATCGGATCTGGGTGGCTACAAGGAGATCATCTGTCGGATTGCCGGCAATGGCGCCTATTCGCAGCTCAAGTTCGAATCGGGCGGGCATCGTGTGCAGCGCGTGCCGGAAACCGAGTCGCAGGGGCGCATCCATACCTCGGCCTGTACCGTGGCGGTGATGCCCGAAGCCGACGAAGTGGGCGATGTCGATATCAACCCGGCTGATCTGCGCATCGATACCTTCCGTGCCTCGGGCGCCGGCGGACAGCACATCCAGAAAACCGAATCGGCGGTGCGCATCACCCACCTGCCGACCGGCATCGTTGCCGAGTGCCAGGACGGGCGTTCGCAGCACGCCAACAAAGCGTCGGCGATGCGGGTGCTGGCGGCACGGATCAAGGATACGCAACTGCGCGCGCAGCAAAGCCAGATCGCCTCGACGCGCAAAACCCTGATCGGTTCCGGGGATCGCTCGGAGCGCATCCGTACCTACAATTTCCCGCAGGGGCGGATCACCGATCACCGCATTAATCTCACACTCTACAAGATCGCTGCGATCATGGACGGCGATCTTGGCGAACTGCTCGGCGCGCTCAATACCGAACACCAGATGGAGCAACTCGCTTCGCTGGCCGGCGAGGAGTGATGCGTGCGCTCGGCGTCGCAGTTCCTGGCGCAGGCGGTTGCCCGGATTGAGCGGCTCGATGCACGGCTGCTTTTGCAACATGTTTGCGGCCTGACCCATGCGCGCCTGATCGCGGCGCCGGAAACACCGTTGACGGAAGAACAGTGGCGGGGGTTGGAGGCCTTGGCAGATCGGCGTGCCGCTGGCGAACCGCTGGCCTACCTGCTCGGCCATGCTGAATTTCGCGGCCGCCGCTTCGCCGTTTCGCCGGCGGTGCTGATTCCCCGCCCGGAGACCGAAGAGTTGATCGATCTGGCGCTTGGCAAGCTTGCGCCTCGGGTAGCGCCGCGCTGTGTCGACCTGGGGACCGGTTCGGGCGTGATTGCCGTCAGCCTCAAACTGGAGTGTCCGGCGGCGATGGTCAGCGCGGTTGATGTCTCAGCGGAAGCGCTGGACATAGCCGTTGCCAACGCGGCTGCGCTGGGGGCGGAGGTCGAATTCCGTTGCGGCAGTTGGTTCTTGCCGCTGGCTGGCGAACGTTTCGATCTGGTGGTCAGTAACCCGCCGTATGTCGCCGCTGGTGATCCGCACCTCGATCTGAACGGTCTGCCTTTCGAACCGCGCGGTGCGCTGACCGACGGAGCGGATGGGCTGGCGTGCATTCGTGCCATCGTTGCCGGGGCACCCGATCATCTGCGGCCAGGGGGCTGGCTGCTGTGCGAGCACGGCTTCGATCAGGCGGAGGCGGTTCGGAACTTATTGCTGACTGCGGGGTTCGAAGCGGTGTTTAGTGCCACCGATCTTGCCGGCAAACAACGGTTCAGCGGTGGCCGCGTTCATTGAATGAGGTCCAGTATGTCCAGCGATATCCAGCAGCAGATCTACCAGACGGTCACCGGCAATCCGGTGGTGCTTTACATGAAAGGCACGCCCCAATTTCCGCAATGCGGCTTTTCCTCCGCAGCGGCGCAGATTTTGCGTCAATGCGGGGTCAAGAAATTTGTCGGGGTCAATGTGCTCGAAAATGCGGAAATCCGTCAGGGAATCAAGGATTACGCCAACTGGCCGACTATTCCGCAACTCTATGTGCGCGGCGAGTTCATTGGCGGCTGCGACATTATGAAAGAGATGTACCAGAGCGGTGAGTTGCAGAAGTTGCTGGAAGGAATCGCCGAATCCTGAAAGGGTTTGCAGCCCTCGCCGGAGAATTGGGCTATGATTGGCTGATCTTCATCGAAGATCAGCGGCCATGGCGAAGCTCAAGAAAATCAGTGTCGACCAGCTTCAGCTCGGGATGCACCTGCACGAATTTTGCGGTTCGTGGATGGAGCATCCCTTTTGGCGCACCAAATTTGTTCTGACCAATCCCAAGGATCTTGAACTGATCCGCGCCAGCAGTATCCGCGAAGTGTGGATCGATGCGGAAAAGGGCGATGACGTTCCCGCAGGGATAGCCAAGGAAGAATCCGAGGTCGAGATCGACCGGCAGATGATCCGGGCGGCAGCGCAAACGGCCAGCGCCACGGAAAAAACCAGTATCGCCGAGGAAACCCAGCGCGCCGCCAAGATATGCGCCAAGTCGAAAGAGGCGGTGACGTCGATGTTCCAGGAAGCGCGCATGGGCAAGGCCATCGATGCCGAGCAGGCGCTGCCGGTGGTTGAGGAAATTGCCAACTCGGTGTCGCGCAATCCGGGGGCGATCATCAGCCTGGCCCGCCTGAAAACAGCCGATGACTACACCTATATGCACTCGGTGGCGGTTTGCGCCTTGATGGTGGCGTTGGCCAAGCAACTCAATCTCGATGAAAAGACCACCCGCGAAGCCGGGCTGGCCGGGTTGCTGCACGATCTGGGCAAAGCGATGATCCCCAACGAGATCCTCAACAAACCCGGCAAGCTGACCGACGCCGAATTCGACGTGATCAAGACCCATCCGGCCGAAGGGTACAAGCTGCTGCTCGAAGGCAAAGGGGTGGGCGAGATTCCCCTCGACGTCTGCCTGCATCATCACGAAAAAATGGACGGTAGTGGCTATCCGGATCGCTTGCCGGGCGAAAAAATCAGCTTGCTGGCCAAGATGGGAGCGGTTTGCGACGTCTACGACGCCATTACCTCCAACCGACCCTACAAGGCAGGCTGGGATCCGGCGGAATCGCTGCGCAAGATGGCCGAATGGTCGAAGGGGCACTTCGATGAGGCGGTGTTCCAGGCCTTCGTCAAGAGCTTGGGGATCTATCCCATCGGCTCCTTCGTGCGGCTGGAATCCGGGCGGCTGGGGGTGGTGATCGAACAGAGCCAGAAATCTTTGCTCACGCCGCGGGTGCGGGTTTTCTTCTCCAGTAAATCGCAGGCCTATATCAAACCCGAAGTGATCGACCTCAATCACGGCAAGGACAAGATCGTCGCGCGCGAAGATGCCGCCAAATGGGGCATCAAGAATGTCGAGCAATTCTGGGCGGGCGAAGTAGCGCCGGCCTGATCCGGGTCAACGGAACCTTACAGTTTTGTAAGCATCCAAGTAGTGTTTTCCTCTTCGGGAGAAAAACATGCTGTGCTTTCAGGATTGTGTCGACATGTGCGACCTGGCCCCGGGCGAGGCGGAAACCATCCGGGAAAAGCTGACCCTGGCGGAGATTGGCGAGGCGTTGTCGGTGTGCCATAAGCGCTCTGGCGGTGACGAACGTTGCTGCGTGATGCTCAGGCATGTCCGCTTTGGCAGCGCGCCGCTGCCGGA
>Ga0209570_1001359_pt1 | contig 13827 bp, 16 predicted proteins | sample EBPBio172007_DNA_FD_185861 | JGI IMG/M metagenome (GOLD analysis project Ga0209570, IMG submission 185861) | Wastewater treatment Type I Accumulibacter community from EBPR Bioreactor in Madison, WI, USA - Reactor 1_9/17/2007_ DNA (SPAdes)... | ecosystem: Engineered > Bioreactor > EBPR >... | reverse complement strand
GGTGGCTGGCCCAGACCCCGACCGCCGCGACCACCAGCCCGATCAGGGCGGCGCTGTCTTCGAACAGGACCATGAAGGTCGCAGGGTCCTTGGACCGTTTGACCGCCTGCCAGACGCTCAGGCCCCCGCGACTGGCGTTGAATTCCTTGACCGCAACGCGCCACGACCATCCTTCGAGAAGCACCGCAATCCCCAGCACGATGTAGTTGATCGTCGGGTCGTGCAGCGGCTCGGGCTCGCGAATGTGCAGCAGCCCCTCATAGATCGACACCCCAGCCCCCAGGGCGAAGATCAGCAGGGCGACGATAAAGGCCCAGAAATAGAGCTCACGCCCATAGCCGAACGGATAGGCAGCATCCGGCGGGCGTTTGGCGCGATTCTGCCCATGCAGCAGCAGAACCTGATTGCCGCTGTCGACCAGCGAATGCACCCCCTCGGTCAGCATGGCCGACGAGCCGGTGATTGAGGCCGCAATGAACTTGGCGACCGCTATTCCCAGATTGGCGAACAGGGCCGCGAACAGCACGAGATTGGCCTTGACCGGATGCACTTCAGGTGTGGACTCGCTCACGGGCGACGCTCCCTGGATCGGATCAGCGAACCCTGTTCCAGGTTGGGGGGCGGTGCAAGTGGTATCATCGCGACTTCAGGGCCTCCGCCTTGCCGGCCTTGAATCCTCGCTCGAACTCGTCCTTCAGTGCCTTGCGGTGCTTGTCATCCCATGCCTTGCGGCGGTCCCAGTAGCGACGGCGGATCTGCATATCGGGATCGCCGCGATCGGCGAATTTCCGGATTGCGTCAGGGTGGGTGAAGCTCAGTCGCGACGGCCAGTTGGCGAAGCTGCCCGCCGCTTCGGCAATGAGCGCCAGAGGTGCGGTTTCCAGCGTCAGCTCATCTGCCTGCGCCCGAGTATTGAGCTGGGCATAACTCTCCGCCAGCGCGGCCAGTACCTTGGCCTCGGCCCACAGTCGCCCGGTCATGGCCCGCCCCGATGCCAGCGTCGCGACAGTGGCCAGAACCTTGGGGTCGGCCGCGTCCGGCTCACTGTGCCGCGCCGGCATAAACAGCCCCTTCAGCGCCCGCGACCCCACCGGATTGAGCGCCCGCGTCGCCGCCTCTTCCTCCTCCACCATCCGCGCATGCGCCCGCGCCCGCGCATCGCCGACAGCGCGCTTGCCCGCCCCCATCAGCGCCGCCTGCCGATAAACCGATGACGGCGCTACCTTCCACTTGGCCCCCACATCCTTGGCCGAAGCCCCGTTGCGATACTCCTCTATCGCCAGCTCCCACGTCTTGGGCTCAAGGCGATAATGCGTGGCGGGGGCTTCGAGACTGGCTTTCATGCGCGAGAGCATAGACGGGGCGCGAAGGGCGGGGACAAAGGCCGCCAGGCGAGCCCTTGAACGCCCCCACCCCGACGCCCCCACCCCGACGCCCCCACCCCGACGCCCCCACCATCCCCTTCTCCCCTTGTGGGAGAAGGTGGCGCGCGAAGCGTGCCGGATGAGGGGTCGAGCGTAGCGAGCCTCAGGCGCCCGGTTCTAAGGGGATGTTTGCCCAACGAGTCCCTCGTCACCCCCGACGGCCGCTACATCGTCGTTCGTGGCCGCCTCTGGCGCGCTGTCTCCCCCAACCTGTCCGAGGAACCCCAGCAGGCCCTTGTCCACGACCTCATGCAGGCCCGCCGCGCCGTCCGCTCAACTCCCGCTGCGCGCCGGCGGCGAGCCCCCCACCCAAGCTCGCGCCGCCGTCGACCGCGCCAAGTGGCTCTCGGGCGAACGCGGCCCCGTCTGGTGGGACGACGGGCGGAGGATCTCACCCGGCGGATGGCGGCGGGGACGGTGTATGCTGGGTGGTGGGCGGATCGCGCTGTCTAGCCATCGAACTCAAACCCTGCCTAACTCCGGGCAGGAGACGGCATGACTGACGAGTCAAAGTTCGGAACGGACTGGCAAGACGACGAGCTCGACGCCATCGTCACCGACTATTTTGCCATGCTCGCGATGGACGCGGCGGACCAGCCCTTCGTGAAGGTGCATCGCGCCCGCGCCCTTGATGAGCAGATTCGGCGCGGTCACAAGTCGATCGAGTTCAAGCATATGAACATCTCGGCGGTGGTGACCGAACTCGGTCTCCCCTTCGTGCGTGGCTACCGACCGATGGCGAACTATCAGGCGGCGATTTTCCCCGCGATCGAACGCTATCTCAGCACCCACCCGGATGCGTGGCAGATCGGCGACGCGCGCCTGATCGCTCGCGCCGCTCACATTGCGAGAGCGCCGGGCGTGAACGAGACGGCGTCACCCTTCTCCTCCCCATTCCATGGGGAGGGGGACCGCGAAGCGGTGGAGGGACCACCTCCGCTTGGCTCAACGCTTATCTTTGAACCCCCACCCGATCTTGCCGCTGCGCGCCCGCGCCCGGAATCCCTTCAGCGGCTCGTGCGCAAGTTCGACCCAGCGGCGCGGGACGCCCACAATCGCGCTCTGGGCCTCTCGGGCGAGGAGCGCGTATTCCATTCCGAGCGCGCCCGTCTCATTGCCGCCGATCGCGCTGATCTCGCCCGCAAAGTCGAATGGACGTCGCAAGAGCGCGGCGACGGGGCTGGCTATGACGTTCGCTCCTATGACCTATCCGGCGAGGAACGGTTCATTGAGGTGAAGTCCACCAAGGGCGGGCCGCGAACCGACTTCTTCCTCAGCCGCAATGAGCGCGGGTTCAGCGAGGAAGAGCCGCAACGCTACTGGCTCTATCGCCTCTACGACGTGGCGAATGCACCCAAGATGTTCAAACTCAGACCGCCGCTCGAACAGTCTGTGAGGCTGCAAGCGGAAACGTGGCGCGCGGGCTTCAGCTAGGTCTAATCGACATTCATTGCATCCAGATCATGGCGGCAGCGATGTGTATGGAGTCGAGGTAGTGACGGGCGAGCCTGTCGAACCGGGTGGCGAATGGGCGGAAGTGCTTGAGCTTGTTGAAGCATCGCTCGACACGGTTCCGTAGCTTGTAGATCAGAGGTCATGCGGGATCGGGGTCTTTCGCGAGCGGGTCGAGGGGATGACGGCCTGGGCCCCGATGCCGGCCAGATAGGCGCGCAGGCTGTTGGCGTCATAGGCCCGGTCGGCGAGGACGGCGGCGGGCCGATATCCTTTCAGAAGGGCTGGAACGGCGAGAATGTCGTGGCTCTGCCCCGGCGCGATGAGGAAGCGAACCGGCCGCCCCAGCGTGTCGCAGGCCATATGGACCTTGGTCGTCAGTCCGCCTCGGGAACGCCCAACAGCCGGATTGAGGCCCCCCTTTTTTAGCCGCTGCCCCGGCCGGTCGTCGCCTGCTGGTGAGCCCGCACCAGGGTCGAGTCCAGCATCAGATACTGGTTGTCCCGATCCTCGACGAGATCGGCAAAGACCTTCTCCCACACGCCCGCCGCAGCCCAACGGCTGAAGCGCTTGTGCGCCGTCTTCCATTTGCCGTAGCGCTCGGGGAGATCCTGCCAATGCGCGCCGGAGCGCAGCACCCACAGAACCCCATTCACGAACAGACGGTTGTCAGACCCCGTGCGACCGGGATCGGACGCCTTGCCCGGCAGTAAAGGCGCGATCCGCAACCACTGAGCCTCATTCAGCTCGTAACGCTTCGTAACCATCACAGACCTCCACCAAAACGGAGACCTATGAAACACGCATCCGCTCCAGCGTGAATCACCTGAATGTCGATTAGACCTAGTCGGCGGTGCCGCGTTCCAGGAACCGGATCGCCGTCAGGACGTGGGTCCGCACGCCCAGCGGCAGCACGCTTTCATCGACCTGGAACTGGGGAGAGTGGTTCGGTGGGGCCGTGGCAGGATCATAGTTCGGCGTGCCGCCCAGGTGGTAGAAGACCCCCGGAATCTCGCCTTGATAGTAGCTGAAGTCCTCAGCCACCATGGTCGGCGGAGCGGAGCCATTGACGTTGCCGGCTCCAGCGGCCTCGGCCAGCGGACCGCCGACCCAGGCCGAAAGGGCCGTGTCATTGACCACCGCCGGGGCGTTCTGGCGGAAGCTGACGTCCACCGTCGCGCCGTAGTTTTCGGCCAGATTGTGGATCGCGGCGGTCGAGCGGGTCACCAGATTGTCGCGCTGTTCGGCGTTGAAGGTCCGCAGCGTGCCGGACATGACCGACTCGTCGGGGATAATATTGTAGCGGACCCCGGCGTTGATGGTGGCGATGGTGAAGACGGTCGGTGTCGTGGTCGGATCGACCGTCCGGGCCGTCATTGTGTTGATGGTCTGGACGATGTCCGCCGACAGGGCGATCACATCGACCCCCCGCCAGGGCCAGGCCCCGTGCGTCTGGCGGCCATGCAGGGTGATGTCGACCCGATCCGACGCCGCCATGAAACCGCCAGGCCGCCACCAGACCTGACCCGGCTGGCCGGTAACGACGTGCAGGCCGAAGATGGCATCCGGTCGCGGATCCGAAAGAGCCCCCTGGGCGATCATCAGGTCGGCACCCCCGTCCTCGCCCGGCGGCGTGCCTTCTTCGGCCGGCTGGAAGATGAAGACGATCGTTCCGGGCAGACGATCGCGCATCCCGGCCAGGATTTCGGCGGCTCCCATCAGCATGGCGACATGGCTGTCGTGCCCGCAGGCATGGGCGACCGGCACCGTCTGGCCCTGGTAGGTCCCGGTGGCGGTCGAAGCGAAGGCCAGGCCGGTGTCTTCGCGGACCGGCAGGGCGTCCATATCGGCCCGCAGCGCCACGACCGGTCCAGGCCGGCCTCCCCGCAGGACGCCGACCACGCCGGTGACGCCGACCTCGGTGCGAACCTCAAGGCCGAGCGATCTAAGGTGGTTTGCAACCAGCGCCGCCGTGCGATGCTCGTTGTTGCCGAGTTCCGGGTGCTCGTGGATGTCACGGCGCCAGGCGATGACCTCGGCATTGATGGCGTCTGCGGCTGCCCGGACCTCGTCGGCGCTCACAGGCTCGACGGCGTCCGCCGATTGGGCGTATGCCGGGACGGACCCGATCAGAACGCCGGCGGCGACGCCCGCTCCCAGCAAGGCTCTCCATCGACCCATGACTTCTCTCCCATCCCAGTCGGCCCACGATGACGACGCCTTGCGCGGAGGGCAATCCCCCGCCGTCGTCCACACGAAGCGATTTCGGGTGCCACAGGGACGCGAACGGGCGTTCATGCTGCTGTTTGTCGCGACCATGACTGCGGCGGCGGGTAACACGGCCTTGCAATCCGTGCTCCCGGCCATCGGGCGCAGCTTCCAGCTGTCTGACACGCTGATCGCCGGGGCCTTTGCCCTATCGGCCCTGTTCTGGACGATCACGCCGGGCCTGTGGGCGCGTCTGTCCGATACAAGGGGCCGCAAGACCATGGTGTTGCTGGGTCTGGCTGGTTTCACCCTGTCGATGATCGGGATCGGGATTTCGGTCAGTGTCGGCCTGGCGGGCCTGATCGGGTCGATGACGGCGCTGGTGTTCATCGTCATCAGCCGGTCAATGTACGGGATCTTCGGCTCGGCCACGCCGACGGCCTCGCAGGCCTATATCGCCGACCGTACCAATCGCGAGGAGCGGACTGAGGCCCTGTCCATCCAGGCCTCGGCGCAAGGGCTGGGCACGGTGATCGGTCCGGCCCTTGCCCCGTTGTTCGTCCTGCCGTTCGTGGGCCTGGCCGGGCCGCTCTATGTGTTTGCGGCGGTCGGGGTCGTGGTCTGGTTCGTTGTGCGCCGCTATCTGCCCAGCGGCGACGTACCGCGCCAGAGCCTGAGCGCCCGGACCGCCACGCCCGGTCTGTGGAAGGATCCGCGAGTTCTGCCGTTCCTCGTCTTCGGCTTCCTGATCAGCTCCACCCAGGCCATCAACATTTCGGTGCTGGGCTTCCATGTGCTGGACGAGGTGGCCCTGCCGCCGCTTGAGGCCCAGTCCTACGTCGGCATCGCCATGCTGGCAGGGGCGGCGGCGACCCTGATGGCGCAGTGGGGTCTGATCCGCATCTTCCGGCTGGAGCCTCGCGACCTGATCCGTTGGGGCGCGCTGCTGGCCCTAGGCGGCAATCTGATTTCGGCCATCGCCCAGGACTTCTATGGGGTGGTGCTCGGCTATGCGGTGATGAGCCTGGGCCTCGGGTTCGCCCGACCAGGCTTCATGGCCGGATCCTCGCTCGCGCTGGATGCGCGCGATCAGGGCGCGGTGGCCGGTCTGATTGTATCTGTGATGGGGCTGTGTTTCCTGGTGCCGCCGGTGTTGGGGGTGGCGCTCTATGAATGGGCCGCGCCGGCCCCATTCCTGCTCAATGGCCTGATGGCGATTGCAGCCCTGGCCATCGCCTTCATCTGGCACCCGCTGGCCCACGCCGGCGAAGCCGTCGACCCCGGCGAGACGCCGACCCCGCCGGTGCCCTAATCGACCCGTGTCTGATCCCAGGTCGCAAATTCGTGGGCGATGCAGCGGTCGATGAGGGTGCGCCAGACCGGTTCGGCGATGTCGGGGGACAGATCGGCGGGGCCGGCGGCGGCCAGCACCTTGGCGACCACGTCCTCGATGCGGGCGTCGTCGTGGACGACATCGCGGCTGGGCTTGATGCGGGCAGCGGCATCCATATAGCGTTGGCGCTCGGCCAGCAGGATCACCAGGGCGCGGTCCAGCGCATCGACGCCCTGGCGGACCTCGGCCATGGTTTCGCAGGCCTCGGGCTTCACCCGCTCGTCAATCTCGACGCGATCGCGATCACTCACCTGAATTCACCGCTCATCCCCGCGAAGGCGGGGACCCAGTTCTGTCCAGCCAGACGTCGGCTTCGCAGGGTAACGGTTGCTGAATCAATTCCGCCGCTCATCGCCCAAAGATCTGGATCCCCGCCTTCGCGGGGATGAGCGGAATGGTTTGGATCATCCGACAAAGGCGCGCTCCAGCACATAGTCACCCGGCTCGGCGTTCGAGCCTTCCTTCAGGCCATAAGTCTCCAGCAGCTCGCCAGCTTCCTTGATCACGGCCATCGACCCACACAGCATGACCCGGTCGGTGTCGGGTGAAAAGCCGATGGGCAGGCCCAGATCGGCGAACAGGTCGCCCGAACGGATCCGCTCGGTGATCCGGCCCGGCGTCTGGAACCGCTCGCGCGTCACCGTCGGATAATAGACCAGCTGGGCGCGGGCCTCGTCGCCGATCAAGGGGTCGTCGTGGATCTCGCGGGTCCAGAAATCGCGGTAGGCCAGATCCTCGACGTTGCGGACGGTGTGACAGACGATGACCTGTTTGAAGCGCTGATAGGTCTCGGGATCTCGCGCCACCGACAGCCACGGGGCCAGGCCCGTCCCGGTCCCGATCAGCCACAACCGCTCACCGCCCGTCAAGGCATCCAGCACCAGGGTTCCGACCGGCTTCTTGCCCATCAGAACGGTGTCGCCGGCCTGGATCTTCTGAAGCCGCGAGGTCAGAGGACCGTCCGGCACCTTGATCGAATAGAATTCCAGCTCCTCGGCCCAGTTCGGCGAAGCGATCGAATAGGCGCGCATCACCGGCTTGGCCCCGTCTTCGCCCGGCAGACCGATCATCACGAACTCGCCTGAACGAAAGCGAAAGTCCTCAGGGCGTGTGACCGCGAACGAAAACAGGCTGTCGGTCCAGTGCCGGACCCACAGGACGGTCTGTTCGTGAAAGGGGCTGGGGCGCGCGACCGGCGCGGGAGACGTCATGGCGCCTCATCTAGCGAGCCGGGCGAAAATGGCTAGTCCCCGAGCTCAATCGCGTGGCGGACAGCCCTCGAAAGTGCCCATCCTCACGACGCGGACATTGCGGACATTCAGGTGCATGATCGGGTCCATCGAACGCCGGCCCATGCCGGTGAACAGGTCGATCCGATGGCCGCGAATGGCCGCCCCGGTATCAGACACATACCAGAGCCCGTCGTGGCGCTCACCATTGGGCATCTCCAGCCCGACCGTCTCGGGGATGAAAATGACGCTACGTCGCGGCGCGACCGAGCGATCCGTTGCGGCCGTGCGCAGGGCGACCGGCGGACAACCGAGGGAATCACGGGGACCGGCCCCGCCGCCGCCCTGATGATACAGGGTCGCACGCAGGGTCCAGTCTGGCGCGCGGACCTGGGCGGCGCTGAGGGGAGCCTGTTCGGCCAAGGTCGGGGCCACCGGGGTCGGCAGGCTGAAAAGCAGGCCGACCAGCCCGAGGGCAGGAAGTAGGTTCAACATATGGGAAGGGTCCCGAACCGTTGATTGGGGGCGGACTAAATCCAAGGACTAGCCCAGAATTGGCCCTTCCCGACCCGATAGCCAAGGCGACCGTGTGTCGCGGGCAGGTTCGCCGCACAGGAGACGAGGGGACCTCATTGATCCCAAGTGCGTTAAGCTAGGACGCAGGGACGGCGTAAGGAGTGGTCAGATGCTGGTTTGGTGGTGGTGGATATTGCCTGCGGTCGTCGGCGGCGCGGGGTTGATTACCTTGCTGGCTGGTCTGGGTGCCTTCTTCACGGGCCGACCCATTTCTGGCCTTCTGCGCGCGATTGGCGGCGCGGGGGTCGGTGCCGCAGCTGGTTTTGTAGCCCTGGCCGGCATGAACGTTCAGACCTATTCTCGCCTCACCTTCGAGCGACCCGTCGCGACGATCAGCCTCGAGCAGTTGGGCCCGCAACACTTCACCGCCAATCTCGAGCTACCGGAGTCCGAGGCGCGTCCTGATGGTGATCGCCAGACCTATGACATCCATGGCGATGAATGGCGCATCGAGGCGCGCGTATTGAAGTGGAAGCCCTGGGCCAATGTCCTGGGCCTGGACAGCCAGTATCAGCTGGATCGCCTGTCGGGTCGCTACATCACCACCGAGGACGAGTTGAACGCCGAGCGCAGCGTCTATGATCTGAGACCGACGGCCGAGAACCAGATTGACCTGTGGGCGCTGGGTCGCCGCTACGACCTGCTCGGAGAGGCCGTCGACACCCTCTATGGCTCCGGCGCGGCCATGCCCATGGCAGACGGCGCTCGCTATGAGGTCTGGATCACGCAATCGGGCCTGATCGCGCGCGCGGTCAATCCGCAGGCCGAGGAGGCTTCGGCCGGCGGGTGGCGATGACGCTGACGGTCTATGGCGACGCCCGCTCGGGGAACTGCCTGAAGGTCAAATGGCTGCTGGATCGGCTGGGTCTGGCCTACGATTGGGTCGAAACCGATGTCATGTCCGGCGCGACCCGGACGGCCTCTTTCCTGGCGCTCAATCCGACCGGTCAGGTGCCTCTGATGGTCCTGGCCGACGGACGAACCCTGGCTCAGTCGAACGCGATCCTGCTCCACCTCGCTGAGGACACCGGCCTTATCCCGGACGATCCCTATGACCGGGCGCGGATGCTGGAATGGCTGTTCTGGGAGCAGTACAGCCATGAGCCCTATGTCGCGGTCGCACGCTTCCAGATGCTGTATCAGGGCAGGTCACGCGAAGAGATCGAGCCGAGACTCTTCGAACGGGGAAATGGCGCGCTGGACCGTCTGGAAACGGCGCTGAGCGGGGCAAGATATCTGGTCGGCGGCGACCTCAGCCTCGCGGACATAGCCTTGGTGGCCTATTCGCGGGTGGCCCATGAAGGTGGTTTCGATCTCGAGAGCCGCCCGGCTCTACGGGCATGGATCGGGCGCGTTGAAAGCGATCTGTCGATCGACTGAGCGTCAGTCGACGCAGAGCGCGGCATCGACCCGGCCATCCTCGACATTGGCAAAACAACCACAGGGGTCGCTCGTCGCCTGGCAACGCCCGGTGACCGGGCCCTGCGACGGAGACATGCTCTCGGCCCGGCAGGCCCCCTGACAGTCGTCGCCGTCTCGACAGGTCCGGCCCGCATCCGAATAGCGCACGACACACTGGACGGTACCCATCATGCAGACCGGGCGCATCGTGCCTCCGACGGCCTGGCACTGCCCGGCATCCATTTCGTGAAGCGGAATGCTGGCTGGTGCTCCTACGGGGCTGCCGGATCCGCCGGCCTCGGCTGGCGGGGTGACGGGGGCCGCACAGGCGATCAGGACGAGGCAGATCAGGGTCAGCAACGGGCGCATGGCCTAGGCCTTTCATAACTGATCCGGCACTGTGACTCCGAACCGATGGCCGCATCAAGGCGGCGTGGCTTGCCGCCCGGATCAGGCCTTGCCATAGGGGGCGGCGAAGCTTGCGCGCACCAGGGGCGGGCCGGGGAGACAGACATGACCGAACACGCCGCGCCGGCCGAGGCTGGAGGGCCTTCGCTGAGAATCGTCGTCGGGGCCTCGGCGGCCGGGACGGCGTTCGAATGGTACGACTTCTTCATCTTCGGTTCGCTGGCGGGCGTGATCGCCCAGCACTTCTATGCCGAGGTCGGGGCGGCCACGGGCTATATCCTGGCCCTGATCACCTTCGGTGTCGGCTTCGTGGTGCGACCGCTGGGGGCGCTGGTCTTCGGCTGGTTCGGGGATCGGACGGGGCGCAAGACGACCTTTCTGGTGACTATCACCCTTATGGGGCTGGCGACCGTGGCCATCGGCCTGTTGCCGACCTTCGAACAGGCCGGGGTGGTAGCGCCGATCCTCTTGATCACCATGCGGGTGATCCAGGGCTTTGCCCTGGGCGGAGAATACGGAGGGGCGGCCATCTATGTGGCCGAGCACGCGCCGGCGAAGAAGCGCGGCTTCCTGACCGGCTGGATCCAGACGACGGCGGCGCTGGGCCTGATCGGGGCGCTGGGCGTCATCCTGATCACGCGCATGCTCGTGGGACCCGAGGCGTTTGCCGAATGGGGCTGGCGCATTCCCTTCCTGTTGTCGGCCTTCCTTCTGGCGATCTCGCTGTGGATCCGCATGAAGCTGAACGAAAGTCCGGCCTATCAGCGCATGGAGGCAGAGAGCCACGTCCCGCGCGCGCCCTACCGCGAGGCCTTCGGGACCTGGAAGAACCTCAAGATCGTGCTGCTGGCGCTCGTTGCGATCATGTTCGCGCAAGGCGCGGTCTGGTACTGCGGCTATTTCTACAGCCGCTTCTTCATGGAGCGCTTCCTGAAGATCGAGGTGGCCACCGTCGATATGCTCATCCTGGGAATCACCGTGGTCTCGGCCTTCCTCTATGTCTTTTTCGGCTGGCTGTCGGACAGGGTGGGCCGCAAGCCCGTCATGCTCAGCGGGATGCTGCTGATGCTGGTGGCGGTGTTCCCCGGCTTCCACCTGATGACCCAGGCGGGCAACCCCGCCCTGGCCCAGGCCCAGGCTCAGTCACCGGTGACGGTGGTGGCCGATCCCGCCACCTGTTCGGTCCAGTTCGATCCTGTCGGGCGCGCCGCCTTTGCCACCTCGTGCGACATCGCCAAGAGCGTCCTGACCAACGCCGGGGTATCCTACGCCAATCAGGCCGCCCCGGCCGGCAGCGTCGCCGAGGTCCGCATCGGTGACGTGGTCGTGCAATCGGTCGAGGGGACGGGCCTCTCGCCGGAAGGTCTGGCAACGGCCCGCACGGATGTTCAGACCGCCATCACTGAGGCGCTTCGGGCGCACGGCTATCCCGAGGCGGCCGACCCCAGCCAGATCGACATGGCCATGGTCTTCGGTGTGCTGCTGGTCTTCATCGTGGCGGCGACGGCGCTGTACGGACCCCAGGCGGCGGCGCTGGTCGAGTTGTTCCCCACCCGCATCCGCTATACGGCCATGAGCCTGCCCTACAACATCGGCACCGGCTGGGTCGGAGGGCTGCTTCCCGCCGCCAGCTTCGCTCTGGTGGCCTGGCAGGGGGATATCTATTTCGGCCTCTGGTACACGGTCGCCTTTACCCTGATCGCTCTGGTCACGGCCTTCTTCTTCCTGCCGGAAACCCGGGGCCGGGATCTCGATTCCATCGAGACCTGACGCCAGGCGACTTTCGTTTCGGGGGTGAAGGGCCTATTTCAGCGCCATGTTCATCCAGACCGAACCGACGCCGAATCCGAGGGTCCTGAAATTCCTGCCCGGCCGCCGCGTGGCCGAGGCGGGGGCCGTCGAGTTTCGTACCATTGACGAAGCGGCGATCTCGCCGCTGGGGGAGAGCCTTTTTCTGGTCGAAGGCGTCGACGGCGTCTTCTTCGGGGAGGATTTCATCAGCGTCACCCGCACCGAGACCGGGCCGGACTGGGACGAGATCAAGCCGGGCGTCCTGGCCGCGATCATGGATCATTTCGTCTCGGGCCAACCGCTGCTACGTGGCCAGGCCACCAGCGACCATGCCGACTATACCGGCGAGGCCGCCGAGATCGTGCGCGAGATCAAGGATGTGCTCGACAGCCGCGTCCGGCCCGCCGTGGCCCAGGACGGCGGCGACATCCTGTTTGACCGCTATGAGCCCGAGACGGGCGTGTTGTGGCTGGTCCTGCGCGGAGCGTGCGCCGGCTGCCCGTCGTCGTCGGCGACCTTGAAGGCCGGGGTCGAGAACATGATGCGCCACTATGTGCCTGAAGTGACGCGCGTCGAGCAGGCGGCCTAGGGGCACCATGCGAATCCTGGCCCTCGATACGGCGCTGGGCCTGTGTTCGGCAGCGGTCGTCGAGGACGGCACCGCCCGCGCCACCCTGTCCGAGGCGATGCAGCAGGGCCATCAGGAACGCCTGGCCCCACTGGTCGCCATGGTCATGGCCGAGGCGGGTTTCGATTTCTCCCAGCTTGACCGGATCGCCGTCACCGTCGGGCCGGGCTCCTTCACCGGGCTGCGCGTCGGGCTGAGTTTCGCCAAGGGTCTGGGGTTCTCGCTTAATGTCCCTGTTGTGGGCCTGGACAGCCTGACGGCCATCGCCGCCTCGGCCCCGCGATCCGGCTCGGGCCTGGCCGTGATCGACGCCCGTCGCGGTCAGGCCTACGTCGGTCATTTCAACGGCCAGGCCCCGCGCGGTGCGCCCGAGGCTCTCCGGCTCGACGATCTGGCCGTCTTTCCCACCCCGGACTGGATCGCAGGGCCAGGCGTGGATCTGGTCCGGGACCTCTATCCGCAGGCCGAGGTCGATGCGCGTCTGGGTGCCGACCCGGTCGCCCTGGCCCGACTGGCCGCCGTGGCTGACCCGGCGACCAGCTTGCCTGAGCCGGTCTATCTTCGCGCGCCGGACGCCAAGCTGCCCGGTGGCGTCGATCCATGAGCCCGGACCTGCTGGCCGAGGTCCATGCGACCGCCTTCGACCGTCCCTGGGATTCGGACAGTTTCGCCGCCCTGCTCGGTCAGCCCGGCGTCATGGCCCTGGGCGATGCGGATGGCTTCATCCTGATCCGCGCCGTGCTGGACGAGGCCGAGATCCTGACCCTGGCGGTGCGACCCACGGCCCGGCGGAAGGGTCTGGGGCATCGGCTGGTGGCCGCCGCCTCTCACCTCGCCGCCTCGGTCGGGGCCGAACGGATGCACCTGGAGGTGGCCGAGGACAATGCGGCGGCTGGTGCTCTCTATGCCAAAGCCGGCTTCGTCGAGGTCGGGCGCCGACCCGACTATTACGCCCGCCGAGATGGCCCGGCGGTGGCCGCTCTGATGCTGGCACGCAAAATCACCGGCTGACTTTCTTCTGTCGCGTGTGCCGCCTATCTTGCGCCCATGGACCGGATCGAAAAGCTCTGCATCGAGCGTGGAATGCGCATGACCGAACAGCGGCGGGTGATCGCCCGCGTGCTGTCGCTGTCCGAAGATCACCCCGACGTCGAGGAACTGTATCGTCGCGCCTCGGCTCAGGACCCCCATATTTCGATCGCCACCGTCTATAGAACCGTGCGCCTTTTCGAAGAGGCCGGCGTCGTTGACCGGCATGACTTCGGAGACGGTCGCAGTCGTTATGAAGAGGCCGGCGACGACCACCACGACCATCTG